>Ga0316197_10000664_pt1 | contig 24140 bp, 20 predicted proteins | sample OudBiesiAoxic_MG_FD_204939 | JGI IMG/M metagenome (GOLD analysis project Ga0316197, IMG submission 204939) | Coastal sediment microbial communities from Oude Bieten Haven, Netherlands - site A oxic | ecosystem: Environmental > Aquatic > Marine > Coastal > Sediment | place: Netherlands... | reverse complement strand
GGAGAACATCCAAGCGCCTGCCCTCGCGATTCGCGAGGTGACGAGGAAGAGGGATTATCGAACAGTCGGCGGGTGCCCTCTCGGCCGCTCACGGTCGTTACGGGGTCGGGCAAAACCCGGGAGTGATCCCGGGGACAAACCCCCCCATGTGAGCCGGGACATCGTCCCGGAGCGCCCTCCGGTCGACAACCTCAAGGAGGTAGCGCGCGTGTGTGGAATCATGGGCTATGTCGGCCCTCACGAAGCGGCTCCCATCATCATGGATGGATTGCGACGTCTCGAGTACCGGGGCTACGACTCGGCCGGTGTTGCGGTGGCCAACGGGTCGATCGATGTGCGGAAGGCCGAAGGAAAGATCGTCAATCTCGTGGCTCGCCTCGAGGACGAGCCGCTGACCGGGACGATTGGAATCGGGCACACCCGTTGGGCGACACACGGAGTCCCCAGCGATCTCAACGCACATCCGCACACCGACCCGACCGGCGAGTTCGTGGTGGTGCACAACGGGATCATCGAGAACTTCCAGGCACTGCGCGAGGAACTCGAAGCCGGCGGAGCGGTCCTCACCTCGCAGACCGACACCGAGATTCTCGCTCACCTCATCGCCGAAGAGTATGACGGCGACCTTGCTGCGGCCGTACGACGCGCTGTCGAGCGCGCCGAGGGTGCGTACGCGCTGGTCGTCATGACAAAACGGGAGCCCCGCAAGATCGTGGCCGTCCGCAAGATCAGCCCGCTGGTGATCGGCCTTGGAAATGGTGAGACCTACCTCGCCTCTGACATCCCTGCCTTGCTTCACCGCACTCGTGATTTCCTCATCATCGAGGACGACGAACTGGTGACGATCACGGAAGGCGGCGCCGTTGTTGAGACGATCGGTGGCGAGCCTATCGACCGGGCACCGATTCACATCGATTGGGATGCCGAGCAGGCCGAAAAGGGTGGATTCGACCACTTCATGCTCAAAGAGATCCACGAACAACCGACGGTGATCACCGAAACCCTTGGTGGGCGCATCAACGAAGACGGAACCATCTGGCTGGAAAACACCGAATTTGATGACGACTTCGCCCGAAACATCGACACCGTGTGGATTACGGCATGCGGCACGGCCTATCACGCCGGGCTTGTCGGCCGGGAGATCTTCCAGCGGGTGCTTCGACTGCCGACCATGGTCGAGTACGCACACGAGATGCGATACGCCGATCCGATGGTCAAGGCAGGCGACCTCACCATTGCGATATCACAATCCGGAGAAACAGCGGACACGCTTGCGGCCGCACGGCTCGCATCAGAACGCGGTACGCGCATGCTGGCGCTCACGAACGTCGTCGGTTCGACATTGAGTCGCTACGCGGATGACGTGCTGTACACACGTGCCGGTCCCGAGATCTCGGTGGCATCCACAAAGGCCTATCTCGCAATGCTGATCGGCCAGTACCTGCTGGCGTTGCGCCTCGGACTCGCGAGAGGGTCGATCGATCGACAGCGTGCCGGAGAGATCACTCGCGGCCTTGCCCAGCTACCTGCGCAGGTCGAGGCGACCCTCGAGAACGAGGAGTCGATCGTCGAGGCAGCGCGGGCGATCGTTGATGCCGAGGACATCTACTTCATTGGGAGAGGTTTGGACTACGCGGTAGCGATGGAGGGCTCGCTCAAGTTGAAGGAGATCTCCTACCTCCACAGCGAGGCAATGCCCGCAGGTGAATTGAAGCACGGGACGCTGGCGCTGATCACGGAGGACGTGCCGGTGGTGGTCGTCGTGACACAACGGGCAACCTACGACAAGACGATCTCGGCCGTGCAAGAAGTGAAGGCTCGGGGCGGAAAGATCATCGCTGTGGCCTACGACACCGACACCGAGATCGGGAAGTTCGCGGACCTCGTGTTGAGGATTCCGGAGACCGAGGACCTTCTGGCTCCTGTGAACGCCGCCGTCCCGTTGCAGTTGCTCGCCTACCACGTCGCACGATTCCGCGGGCACGACATCGACCAGCCGCGTAACCTCGCGAAGTCGGTCACTGTCGAATAGGCGAGCCGGCTGATCGGCCGGCCAGGATCGGGAGTGCACCGTGAACATCGTTGGGCTTGGCGTTGACCTGGCTGAGGTTGATCGTGTGCGCGGCCTGCTCGCCCGATACGGCGACGCGTTTCGCCGGCGGTGTTTCACCGACCACGAGTGGGAATACGCCCATGGGTTCAGTGATCCGGCAGGTCGCCTGGCCGCCAGGTTCGCCGGCAAGGAAGCCGTGATGAAGAGCCTCGGAACGGGGTGGCGGCGGCTGCGGTGGACCGACATCGAGATCACCGGGGGCGGACGTCCGAGGGCGATTCTGACGGGCCGAGCCGCCATACGAGCCGGGATGCTGGATGTGAGTGAGGTGTTGGTCACGGTGACACACACCAGAGATCAGGCCATCGTGATGGCGATTGCGGTAGGACCGGATAGCTGAGCTGCGACTTCTGAACCGCCAGCAACGAGCACGCGAAGCGGCCGCTCCGGAGAGCGGCCGCTTCTTATGGTCGGACCCATCCCGGGGAGGGGTTGTCTGCAGAGTGCGGAGATAGGCGACGATGATCTGCAGATCACAATCCAGTGCCGGTGGGAAACCACCCGAGGGTGGTGTGTCCACTCCCACCGAGGTGCCGGATCGCATACGGGACCGACCGGTTCTCGATTCTCGTGACTTGGTGTCGCACCTCTCCTGGCTCGTGACCGGATTCCGCTTCGCCCGGTCCATCGCTTCCGCACCATGAGGGTACGGACGTTCTCGGGCCATCCCTAGGGTCGAATGACCCGGTTCTCAAATACGTCGTGGGCACTCTGACCGACGGGTAGTCGTTTACCCTTGCGGCCATGCGTCCGTCCTGGATTGAAGTTGATCTTGATGCCATTGAGGCAAATGTGCGTGCTATCCGCGCCGCCATCGCTCCTGCGGACGTGTGTGCCGTCGTGAAGGCCGATGGGTATGGCCACGGCGACATCGCGGCCGCCCACGCTGCGATGGCCGGGGGAGCTACCTGGCTCGCCGTCGCACTCGTCGCCGAAGGTGTTCGGCTACGAGAGGGTGGTGTCGACCTGCCGATCCTCGTTCTCTCCGAACCACTCAAGGAAGAAATCGACGCCCTGGTTGAGTGGTCGCTGACGCCGACCGTCTATCGGAGTGAGTTCATCGACGCGGTGGCCGAGGTCGCGGAGCGACAAGACGCAACCCCATATCCGGTGCATCTCAAAGTAGATACCGGAATGCACCGCGTGGGAGCGGATCCGGCCGCGGCGATCGAGCTCGCCCGCCAGATTCACGCGGATGAACGACTCGTGCTCGAAGGTATCGCAACCCACCTACCAGTCGCCGAATCGGACCGAGAATTCACGGCCGGCCAAGTCGCGGACCTCGCCGGGCTTCGCGAATCGCTCGATGCCGAGGGAATCGACGTCGACTACGTCCACGCCGCCAACACTGCCGGAGCCTTCGACCATCCGGATGCACGGTTCGACTTCGCACGGATAGGACTTGGGATCTACGGTCTGCGCCCGACGCCCGAGACCGGCCGAGGGGTCGAACTCGTACCGGCGATGCGAGTCGTCTCAGCCGTCACCTTCGTGCAACGGCTCCCGGCCGGAGCACGCCCGTCGTATGGACGCGTTCGCCCATTGCCGAGACCATCGACCGTGGTGACCGTCCCGCTTGGCTACGCCGACGGAATCCCTCGCCGGCTCTCCGAGCTCGGCGGTGAGGTGCTGATACGGGGCCAGCGCTACCCGTTTGCCGGAACCGTGACGATGGATCAGGTGGTCATCGACGTCGGGGACGACCTGATCGAGGTAGGCGACGAGGTGGTGTTCATCGGCACGCAGGGAACCGAAGAGGTGACCGCGACCGAATGGGCCGACCTCCTTTCCACGATCAACTACGAAGTGGTGTGTCAGTTCGGACCACGGCTGCCGCGTCGGTATTTCAAAGGAGGTTCCCGATGGCCGATCTGACGATCACGGCGGTCCCCGGTGTTGCCGTCGGGCACCACACTGATGCAGAAGCCGCTACCGGAGTGACCGTCCTGACGTTTCCCGAGCCGAATGTCTCGGTGGTGGACGTGCGGGGGGGAGCGCCCGGCACTCGCGAGACGGATGCCCTCGGAGCTGCGATCAAGCCGGTGACCGTCAACGCTCTGATGTTTGCGGGAGGATCGGCGTTCGGGCTCGCCGCCGCAGCCGGGGTGTCGGATGAAGTTGAGCGGGAGGGCCGCGGTGCTCCGACCCCGGCCGGGCCGGTCCCGATCGTTCCTGCGGCAATCGTCTTCGATCTCATGACGGGGAATCCGCCCGGTAGGCCCGGACCTGACGACGGGGTAGCGGCATATCGCGCTCGATCGACCGGCCCGGTTGCCCTGGGGCGTGTTGGCGCAGGGGCCGGGACCACGGTGGCCGCATGGCGCGGATTTGCCGCTATCCAGTTTGCCGGAATCGGATCGGCCGCGGTGATGGTCGGCGACGCAACCGTTGGCGCCCTCGTCGTGCTCAACGCGGCAGGCGACATCTTCAGCCTCGAGGGAACGCCGCTCACCGGCGGCGAACACGCGTCCATCGCTCCGCCTGTCGGTCCGGCTCCCGGCGACAACACCACCCTCGTGTGCGTCTCCACGGATGCCGGCATCGAGGATCGCAACGAACTCCGCAGGATCGCAATTCGAGCCCACGACGCAATCGGGGCCTGCATTCGGCCAACCCACACCCGATACGACGGCGATTCGGCGTTCGTGGTCTCGTTTGGCGCCGCAGTAGCCGACCTCGATGCGGTTCAGCAGGCAGCGTTTGTCGTGGTCGGACGGGCGATCGAATCCGCGTTGCTCGAGGCGCGGAGCGCACCGTGAGCGCCGACGCGGTGGCCCAACTGGACGAACTCAAGACGGTCGCAATGTCCTGCACGGCGTGCCGGCTGGCTGAAGGTCGGCTGAACGTTGTATTCGGTGACGGCAATCCGAGTGCGGACGTCGTGTTCGTTGGAGAAGCGCCGGGCGCACGAGAGGACGAGCAGGGGCTGCCGTTTGTGGGCCCATCCGGGAAGCTGCTCGAGCGGCTGCTCGGCGAGATCGGCCTGCGTCGGGAGGACGTGTACATCGCCAACGTTGTGAAGTGCCGTCCACCAAAGAACCGCGACCCGAGGCCCGACGAGATCGAGGCCTGCAAGGGATATCTCAGGGAACAGCTCAGTCTGATCGACCCGAAGGTGGTTGTCACCCTCGGCAACTTCTCATCGAAGCTGCTGCTGAACACCGAAACGGGGATCACCCGACTTCGCGGCACGGCCTATGAGTGGTGGGGTCGCTATCTCGTTCCGACGTTCCATCCAGCAGCCGCCCTGCGGGGCTCTGCTCGAGTGCTCGAAGAAATGCAGTTTGACTTTGGCCTCGTCGCCGCCGCCATCGCCGGTAATCTCGGTGCGAACACCGGTGGGGCCGGTGCGAACACCGGTGGGGCCGGTGCGAACACCGGTGGGGCCGGTGCGAACACCGGTGGGGCCGGTGCGAACACCGGTGGGGCCGGTGCGAACACCGGTGGGGCCGGTGCGAACACCGGTGGGGCCGAAGGCGATCCCGCAGCCGAACCGGATGATGATCCCGAACAGCTTGGACTCTTCGGAGCATGAGACGCACATGATCACCACACGAACCGACTCCCCAGAGGAGACGCTGGCGCTCGGCCGTCGTTTGTCCTCGATTCTCAGGCCGGGCGACGTCGTGCTGCTCGGCGGGCGTCTCGGCACCGGGAAGACCCTTCTCACCGGGGGTATTGCCGAAGGGCTTGGAGTTCCGGATCCCATTGCCAGCCCGACCTTCGTGATCGCTCGCGTCTATCTCGACGGCTTCCTTCCCCTTGTGCATGCGGACGTCTATCGCCTCGGCTCGATCCTCGAGTTTGAGGATCTCGATCTCGAGGAGACCGCTGCGAGCGGTGTGCTCGTGATCGAATGGGGTGAAGCGATCGAGGACGCTGTGTCTTCCGATCGGCTGGTCATCGAGATCGAGATCGACGGTGACACCGGACGGCAATTCCGCTTCCTGCCTCACGGGTCGTGGCTGAATCGCCCGCTCGAGGGAATCGTATGAAGACTCTCGCGATCGAGACTGCCACACCCGCTTCGTCGGTCGCCCTCGGCGATGGTGGATCACTCGCGGCGATGAGCGTTCGCGTCGATCGGAGGGGGCACATTGGTTTCCTCATGCCGGCGATTGACTTCTGCTTCGAGCAGACCGGGTGGCAGCGCGCCGACATCGAGGCCGTTGCGGTTGATGTTGGTCCAGGCCCGTTCACGGGCATTCGAGCCGGCATCGCCACCGCCCAGGCGTTTGCAGCGGGTGTGGGCGCTCCGCTCGTCGCCGTGTCGTCGTTGACGGTGCAAGCCCTTCGCGCAGCGACCGGGCGTCGCCGGATCTGGTCGGTGGTCGACATGAGGCGCCAACAGGTCGCGGTGGCACCGTATCGCCCGCTTCCCGGCGGGGTTGCTCCCGACGGTTTGCCGGAGGTGCTCGGGTTTGAGGAGTTCCGGGCCGTTCTCGACACTGAGGAGTCGGACACCCTGGTCGTAGGTGACTGGCAAGTCCTGCCCGATACAACGTGGGGCGGACTGCATCGGGTCCGCCGCGGACGGCCTCGATTCCCATCGGCCGATGTGATGCTCGAGATTGCGGCCATCCGCGTCGCTCACGGCGACTTCGTCGCTGCCGAGGACGTGCGGCCCGCGTACATGCGGGAACCCGATGTGCAGATCAACTGGAAGATGTTCCGATCCGAGGGGATGTGGCCGTCATGATTCGCGCCATGTCGCGCAGCGACGTCCCCACGGTTGCGACCCTGGAGCGCGACATCTACCCACAGCCCTGGTCCGCGAGGGTCTTCTTCGACGAACTCGGCCACGCCAATCGTTCCTATGTGGTCGCGGCGGAAGGTGATGAGATCCTTGGGTACGGTGGCTTCATGCTGGTTGAGTCCGACGCGCATATCACGACCCTCGGGGTGGCTCCGGGCCGGCGCCGACGAAAGCTCGGTACCCGACTCCTCCTCGCACTCGTCGAACGTGCCGTCGGCCGCGGCGCTCGGCATCTCACGCTCGAGGTGCGCGCGACGAACACCGACGCGCAGTTGCTCTACGAGCGGTTCGGGTTCTCTCCGGTCGGGAAACGGAAGGGCTACTACCAGGGGGAGGATGCCATCGTCATGTGGGCGCTTGATGTCGACGCCGAGGAGTACGGAACCCGCCTTGATGAGATCCGCTCCGATGTGAAGGCGGAATCTGCATGAGCGAACCACTCGTTCTCGGGATCGAGACCAGCTGCGACGAGACCGGTGTCGCGGTTTTGGAGGGATTCGACGTCCGCTCGTTCGTGCTGGCGTCACAGACCGAGGAGCACGCACGATTTGGCGGTGTGGTGCCGGAAGTAGCGGCCCGGGCACACGTCGAAGCGATTCGGCCGCTTGTCCACCAGGCACTTGCCGTCGCCGGTGTTCATTCCGACCAACTCGACGCTATTGCGGCGACCCGGGGTCCGGGTCTCATCGGAGCGTTGATGGTGGGATTTGCCTTCGGTAAATCGCTCGCATGGACGCTCGAGAAGCCGTTCTACGGCATCGACCACATGGAGGGTCATCTGTACGCACCCCGTCTCGAATTCCCGGCGTATGAGCCGCCGGCGGTCGTTCTCCTTGCTTCCGGTGGGCACAGCCAGATCGTCCACGTGCGCGACTGGGGCGACTACGAGACGCTTGGCACGACCATCGACGACGCCGCGGGGGAAGCGTTCGACAAACTCGCACGATTCGTCGGTCTGGGGTACCCCGGAGGGCCGGCCATCGATGCCGAGTCCGAAGCTGGGGACCCGACCGCGATTGAGTTCCCAAGGGCGCTCAGGGATCGCCCGTTCGACTTCTCATTCTCGGGTCTCAAGACTTCGGTCGTCACCTACCTCGAGAAGGCGCGAGACAACGATGCCCTGCCGCCGCGTGCCGACGTCGCAGCCTCCATCCAGGAGGCCATCGTGGACGTACTCGTGGAGAAGACGTTCAACGCGGTGGAGGAAACCGGTGTTACTGCCGTCGGGGGCGGTGGTGGTGTCCTCGCGAACCGCCGGCTGCGCTCCAAGTTGCGTGACGAAGCCACCAGGCGAGAGGTCGAGTTGTACATCCCTTCGCTCCGCATGTGCACCGACAACGGCGCGATGATCGCCGCCGTTGCGGTCGACCGGCTTCGCAATGGGACTCCTCCCGGCGATCTTGACGAAGACGTCGATTCGAGCATGCGGCTCGGTTCGTGAACCGGTCTATTCGGCTCGGACGGATCGGCGGGGCTGAGGTTGTGGCCGATGTGTCGGTGCTTGTTGTGGCGGCAGCGGTTGTGATGGTGCTGTACGTCGACTTTGGCGCCGGATATCCAGAAACGAGCCCTGTGGTTGTCACCATCATCGCCTTGTTGGCGGGGGCCGCGTTCATCGGATCCGTCCTCGCCCACGAGGCAAGTCATGCGATCGTCGCCCAACGCCGCGGCATGGAGGTTCGACGCATTCAACTCCTCGCCTTCGGCGGATACACGATGATCGAAGGGAAGTCGGAGCGGCCGAGCGACGAGTTCGTCATCTCCGCCTCCGGTCCGATCGTTTCGCTGCTCCTCTCGGGAGTTCTGTGGCTTGTCGCAGGAGTGATGTCCGGTGCCCCGGCGGTTCAGGAAGGGATACGCTTCATCGCCTTCCTCAATCTCTTCATCGCCGCATTCAACCTGGTCCCCGGCTTCCCGCTCGACGGCGGTCGCGTGTTGCGCGCCGGCGTGTGGCACTTCAACGGCGATCTGGTTCGGGCGACGGCCGTCGCGGTCCAAGCCGGTCGCATCTTTGGATGGTTTGTCATCGGCACTGCGACGCTGGTTGCACTGGTGACGTTGAGCCCTTGGGCCTTGATCGGCTCGTTCCTCGGCTGGTACTTGCTTCGCAGCGCCGACGTCGCGGGTCGTCGAGAGCTGGCAATGACGAAGGCAGACGGCCTTGTCGCAGGTGACGTGATGCGCAGCACGCCGGATCCTGTGCCCGGCGATATGTTCATCACGAATGTGGTTGACCTGTACCAGATCGGCGCGCGTCTTCGTTCGCTGCCGGTCGAAGTCGGTGGACGGATCCTTGGCGTGCTCGGCGAGCCTGAGATCGAGCGTTTGTCGCCGGCACGACGGATGTCGAGCCGGGCGTCCGGTGCCATGGCGAAGATCGGGCCCGCCGACGTTGTTGATATCCGTATGCCCGTTGACGTGATGATGCGCCGGCCGGCGGGGAAGACCGGTCGGCTGGTGGTGGTGAGCGACGGGCGCGCCGTCGGCATCATTGAGGCCGCCGACCTCGGACGCGCCATGGAAGACGTGTAGCGGCTGCGGGCGGGAACCGGGTCAGCCTGCGACGGGGGTGGTGGCCAACCCCGCGCGACACTGACGCAGATTTCTTGATAGTCGCAAAAAAAAACCTGGCAGTCGGGAGTGAAGAGTGCCAGACGCGTGGTACGATTGGCACTCGCAATGGCCGACTGCCAGCACGTGAAGGAGGAGTCGGATGAATTTGAAGCCTCTCGGCGACCGTATCGTCGTGAAGCCACAGGACGAGGAAGAGTCTCGCACAGCGAGCGGCCTCGTCATCCCGGACACCGCAAAGGAAAAACCACAGCTGGGCGAGGTGCTCGCTGTGGGACCGGGTGAAGTGAAGGATGGGGAACGGATCCCCATGGATGTCAATGTCGGGGACGTGGTCTTCTACTCGAAGTACGGCGGCACCGAGGTGAAGGTCGATGGTGAGGACTACTTGATTCTGTCCTCTCGCGACGTGCTCGCCGTACTCGCCTAGGAGGGATAGTTCATGGCAGCAAAAGAACTGAGATTCAATGAAGAGGCCCGCCGTGGCCTTCAGGCGGGCGTCGACAAGCTCGCCGACACCGTCAAGGTGACACTTGGCCCGAAGGGCCGCAACGTCGTCCTTGAGAAGAAGTGGGGAGCCCCCACCATCACGAACGACGGCGTGACGATCGCCAAGGAGATCGAGCTCGACGACGCCTTTGAAAACATGGGTGCGCAGCTCGCCAAGGAAGTCGCGAACAAGACCAACGATGTTGCCGGTGACGGCACCACGACGGCCACGGTACTCGCCCAGGCCATGGTGCAGGACGGCCTTCGGCTCGTCGCCGCGGGCGCGAATCCGATGGAGATGAAGACGGGTATCGAAGAAGCCGTTTCACGCGTCGTAGAGAACATTGCAGACAGCGCCACGCCGGTGTCGAGCGACGACCATGCCGCAATTGCCTACGTGGCCGCCAACTCCGCCGCCGACAATGTGATCGGTGAGCGAATTGCGGACGCAATGCAGAAGGTTGGCAACGAGGGTGTCATCACCGTCGAGGACAGCCAGACGTTCGGCGTCGAGCTCGAGTTCACCGAGGGTATGCAGTTCGACAAGGGCTACATCTCCCCGTACTTCATCACCGATCCCGACCGGCAGGAAGCCGTGCTCGAGGATCCGTACGTCCTGATCGCAAACTCAAAGATTGGTTCGGTCCAGGACATGCTTCCCGTCCTCGAGAAGGTCATGCAGTCGGGCAAGCCGTTGCTGATCATCGCAGAGGATGTCGAAGGTGAAGCACTCGCCACGCTTGTCGTGAACAAGATCCGCGGCACGTTCCTTTCCGTCGCCGTCAAGGCTCCCGGATTTGGCGAGCGCCGGAAGGCTCAACTCCAGGACATCGCAGTGCTCACGGGCGGAACCGTCATCTCGGAAGAGGTCGGTCTCAAGCTCGACAGTGTCACGATGGACCTGCTCGGCAAGGCTCGCAAGGTTGTCATTTCCAAGGACAACACCACGATGGTCGAAGGCGGAGGCAGTCACGCCGACGTCGAAGCTCGCGTGAAGCAGATTCGTCAGGAAATCGAGAACTCGGATTCGGACTGGGATCGCGAGAAGCTTGCTGAGCGTCTCGCCAAACTGTCCGGAGGCGTGGCCATCATCAAGGTGGGTGCGGCGACTGAGGTTGAACTCAACGAGAAGAAGCACCGCATCGAGGACGCCATCCAGGCGACTCGTGCTGCCGTCGAAGAGGGTATTGTCCCCGGCGGCGGTGTGGCGCTCCTGCGCTCCGGTGGTGCGATCGACAAGCTCCGCGGCGGTACCGACGATGTCAAGGCCGGTCGCCAGATCGTCAAGCGGGCCCTCGAGGCTCCGCTCCGTCAGATCTCGGTGAACGCCGGGTACGAAGGCGGCGTTGTTGTGAACAAGGTGCTCAACGAGTGCAGCGGAAGCGAGGGCTTCAACGCTGCCACCGGCGAGTACACGGATCTCAACAAGGCGGGCATCATCGATCCTGCCAAGGTGACTCGCTCGACGTTGCAGAACGCTGCATCGATCGCGGCCCTGCTCGTTACGACCGAGGCGCTTGTTGCCGACCAGCCGGAGCCTGCTCCGGCCGTGCCCGGCGGTGGTCACGACCACGCGGGCGGCATGGGCGGAATGGACTTCTAGGACCGACGAGCTTGCAGCTCAAGAAGAAGGGCGGCCCTCCAGGGCCGCCCTTCTTCTTCGTACTCAGTACTCAGTAGTCAGTAGTCCGTATTCCGAGCGCTTCGCGCTGTAGTCAATAGCCAGTACGGCTGGTGGTCCGCGCTGAAATAGCGAGCCACGGTACTGACTACTGAGTACTGAGTACTGACTACTGACTACTTCTCGGCCAGGATCCCGTCCGAAAGCAGTTGCTTCTTGATGCCCGGCCATTCGGTCTCGAGGACACTCCACACCGAATGGTCGAGCCACACGTCACCCACCTTCACTTCGTGGCGGAGCATGCCGTCGTAGGTGAAGCCGAGGCGTTTGGCGATCTTGTCCGACCGTTCGTTGCCGGCGGCGATGCGCAGGATGATCTTGTGGTACTCGAGCTCCTCGAATCCGATCTGCAAAGCGCGCCCGGTCACCTCGGTCCCGATACCTTCCCCCGAGAGATCCGTTCTCACCCAGTAGCCGATCTCCCCGGTCCGATTCGGCGCAGACGTCGGCCACACGGACACATTTCCAACGTGAAGGTCCGGCTCTTCGGGAAGCCGAATCGCGAAGTCAAATGCACGACCGTCGTTCCAGGCAGACGCCGACTCGCGAACAAACCGCTGCGAGACCGACCGGTCGTAGCCGATGGCCCACGGCAACCACTGGGCGAGCTCCGGCAGGGACGCACGGATGGCGTCGTGCATCGGTGCTACGTCCCGGCGACGGAACGGACGGATGATGAGACGTGGTGTCTTTCGGGGGCGGTTGTTGATACGCGGCGCCATCGTGAGCAGCCTATCGACTTATGCTCTGGATATGGATCTCTGGAAACGACTCGCAGCCCTTCCGGCTGTCGGATCCCCGCCCGATGCTCGCTACGCGGTGCTCGTACCGATCTACGTGGACAGCGAGGGGACGGACCGGATCATCTTCACGCGCCGCCCGGAGCACATGCGGACCCACCCCGGCGACGTCGTCTTCCCCGGCGGTGGACGCGAGGAGGGCGAAGATGCGATCGGGACGGCGAAACGCGAGGCTTGGGAGGAGATCCGGCTCCCGCCTGAGAACGTAGTTGAGGTCGTCGGTGGGCTCACACCCGTGACGACGCGGAACCGCTCGACGCTCATCGTCCCGGTTGTGGCCAGGATCGATCGTCCCGACGAGTTGGTACCGGATCCCGCCGAGGTTGAGAGCATCATCGAACCGCCGATCGACCATCTGCTCGACGAGAGCCGGTGGGTGTCTCGCGATTTCCACGGCTACGAACTGTGGTTCTATGAGTTCGAAGAAGGCACGTTGTGGGGTGCGACCGCGTTCATGGTGAGAGAGCTCTTGAAGTACTTGAGATGAGAGCCAAGAGCCAAGACACGAGACATGAGACACGAGATATGAGACTTGAGACATGAGGCATGAGACTTGAGGCATGAGACATGAGACTTGAGGCATGACACGACGGGAACCTGAATCCGCCGGCGACTCGTACCACATGTCGCCGGACGAGTTTCGGCGACATGGGCATGAGGTTGTTGAGTGGGTCGCCGACTACCTGGAAACGGTCTCGGAGCGCCCCGTCGTTTCCACAGTTGAACCCGGATCGATTCGGGCGAAGCTTCCTGCTGCGGCGCCCGAACACCCGGAGCCGTTCGAAGTGATACTGCAGGATCTCGACACGGTCGTGATGCCGGGAATTACCCATTGGCAGTCGCCAGGATGGTTCGGCTACTTCCCAGCGAACACGTCTCCGCCGTCGATCCTCGGCGAGCTGGTATCAGCCGGCCTTGGGGTCCAGGGCATGTTGTGGGCAACGAGTCCGGCCGCCACGGAAGTCGAGGAGGTTGTTGCCGACTGGCTGGTTGATCTGCTGGGTCTGCCCGAGGGATGGAAGACCACCGGCCCGGGCGGCGGGGTCATCCAGATGAGCGCGTCCGACTCGACCCACACGGCGCTTGTTGTGGCCAGGCAACGAACCGGCGGCGACATCGGCCGGATGGTGGTCTACGCGTCGGAGCAGGCACATTCGTCGATCGAGAAGGGCGCTCGGGTCGCCGGATTCAGTCACACTCGATTCATTCCGGTCGACGAGGAATTCGCGATGCGACCGGACGAGCTCAAGGCTGCGATCGAAGCGGACGTGGCGGACGGACTCGTTCCGGTTGCGGTTGTGTCCGCCGTTGGGACGACGGGGACAACGGCGGTCGATCCGGTCCGAGCGGTTGGAGAGATTGCCCGGTCGCATGGGCTCTGGCATCACGTTGATGCGGCCTATGCCGGCACGGCCATGATTTGCCCCGAGTTCCGCCACCACCAGGCCGGACTCGAACTCGTCGACTCCTACACGTTCAACCCCCACAAGTGGATGTTCACGAACTTCGACTGCTCGTTGTTCTACGTCGCCGACCGAGCACCGCTGCTCGAGGCGCTGAGCATCTTGCCGCCCTATCTGCTGAACAAGGCCACCGAATCCGGGCAGGTCATCGACTACCGGGATTGGCATGTACCCCTTGGACGCCGTTTCCGGGCCCTGAAGCTCTGGTTCGTGCTGCGCTCGTACGGCGCCGCGGGCCTTCGGCACCATGTCCGGGAACATGTCGCACTTGCCGCAGAACTCGCCGAGCAGATTGAGCAGCACCCTCGGCTGGAGTTGGTCGCATCAGCGCCGTTCGGCCTCGTTTCGTTCCGCCACGTCGGCGGCGATATCGCGACCGACGCACTTGCCGCGGAGATCAACAACTCCGGCTGGGCATACGTCACCCCGTCGAAGCTCGATGGCCGGAGCTTCATCAGAGTCTCAATCGGCCAGACGAACACGACCGCGGAGCACGTTGATCGCCTGTGGAACCTGATCGAGGCAGGTAGCTAGACCCGAGACGCCAGACCCGAGACCCTCGCCGTGTCTCAAGTCTCGTGTCTCGTGTCTCATGTCTCGTCTCTGCTCCAATACACTTCGGGACATGGAACCGCTCATTACCCCTGCTGAATCTGGACGGCTCGACATGGCGGCCGATGACGCACCCGAGGTTCTCATGGAGCGGGCCGGCCTCGGTGTGGCACTCGTAGCCGCCGAGATGGGGATCGGGTACGGGGATCGTGTCACGGTGCTTGCAGGCCCGGGCAACAACGGCGGCGACGGATACGTCGCAGCGAAGTATCTGGCTCGCCGCGGCGTAGCCGTGACGATTCGCTCGTTCGGCTATCCGAGGGGCGACACATCCCCGGCGAGGAAGGCGGCCCTCGCAGCCGTTCGCTCGGGGGCAATGGTTGCGGCCCCGAACACCACGGACGGATCGGACCTCATCATCGACGCCGTATTCGGCGTCGGTTTCCGCGGGGCGCTTCCAGATCAGGTGATCCCTTGGACCCGGCTCGACACGCCGGTGCTCTCTGTTGATGTCCCGTCCGGAATCGACGCCGCCAGCGGCAGTGTCGAGAATACGGCCTTCTACGCCGACGTCACGGTCACCTTCCAGGCGGCGAAGACGGGGCACGTGCTCGGTGAGGGACCCGAACGAAGCGGGGAGCTGGTCGTCTTCGATATCGGCCTCGGCGAACCACGCCCAGAGATGATGCTGTGCGAGGCCGCGGATGCACCGATCCCGAGTCGGACCCGCCACGCACACAAGTGGTCGGTGGGGTCGGTCGCGGTTGTTGGCGGCTCGTACGGGATCACCGGGGCGGCGATGCTGTCGGCACGGGCTGCCCTCGGCGCAGGTGCCGGTGCGGCAACTGTGATCTGCCCCGGGATGCTTCAGCCCATCTACGCGGCGATGGACCCCGGCGTGATGAGCCGGGGCGTAGGTGCCGGGAGCTCTTTCGCCTCAGCCGACATCGGCGGAATCCTCGAAGCAGCTGCGCGGTATGACGTGCTTGCGATCGGTCCCGGTCTTGGTTCCGTCGAGGATGGCTTCGTTGAATCACTGGCTGCGAGGTGGGATGGGCCGATCGTCGTCGACGCCGATGGGCTCAATGCGCTCCGTGATCCGGGGGCGCTCACGCGGGACGGCGACACCGTCGTCACTCCACATGCCGGAGAGTTCTCGAAGCTCACCGGGAACGAGCCAAGCCCAGCGGCAGCTCGGGAACTCGCCCAAGACGCCGATGTTGTCGTTCTTCTCAAGGGGAATCCGACGTTTGTCGTGGACCGGGTCGAGACCTGGGTCGTCACCAGCGGCGGTTCGGAACTGGCGACGATCGGAACCGGTGACGTACTGACAGGGATGACCGCGGCGTTCATGGCGGGTGGCCTGCGGGCCGACGTCGCAGCCCGGTCGGCCGCTTTCCACCACGGTGCCGCCGGCCGGCGCTTGGCGGGTGTCGAGACCGTGACGGCGACGGGGCTCACAGCCGAGGTCGGACGATATCTCGCGGCGGCGGGTTCTGAAGACGAACCTGCCGGAGACCCAAGGTCGTAGAGCCGCCGGGGAAGGCGCGCGACGCCGGGCCTTCGCCCTCTGGCTGGCTCACCAGACCGAAACGCTATGCTCCCCGCTGCCACCGGCAATGCGGACACGATTGACCGCATCGCGGCTACCTACGGCGTGTGCTTCGAAGCGCTCGAGCTTTCGGCGGCGACGGGCTCCTCCGTCAACAACACGGCAACGCTGATGAACGTTGAACGAGACAGATACCGGGAGATGACTCTCCCCTCGAGAGTGCAGCCGGGCACGTCGGGAGTAGCCGCTCCTCCTTCCTCAATTGATCATCCAGAAGAAAGGCACAGATACCCATGCGATTGACGCTGCTCCGGTTTGTCCTGTTGATTGCGGTTGCCACCGCAGCTTGCACCAGCTCCGGCGATGACGAAATCCAGGTGGAGGACCCCTGGGGTCGAACCTCACCCCAGGTGGCAGCCAATGGTGCCTTCTACATGGTGCTGAATGGAAGTGACACCCCCGACCGGCTCGTTGCCGCCGACGCAGAGATCTGTGGAACGACGGAGCTCCACCAGACGATCATGAACGATGGTGTGATGATGATGCAGGAGGCGGAAGGCGGTATCGAGATCCCGGCCGGGGGGCAGGCGCTTCTCGAGCCGGGCGGCTACCACGTGATGTGTATCAACAAGGCGAGCGAGTTCGAGGTCGGAGACGTCATTCCCGTGACGCTCACGTTCGAGAACGCCGATGCCCAAACGGTGGATGCGGTGATCCGAGAAAGCTAGGACAGGGGCGAGCAGACCCGAGCTACGAAGCGCGCTCGACCACCATGTGGATGGTGAGGGGTCTGGCGATCGTGGCCACGATGATCATGGGTTTCCGTTGGTCACACCGTTCGCTCGGATCAAGCCGACGACGATCCCGTCGCACACCGCCCGCCACGATGCGTCGATGATGTTTTGGTGGACGCCAATCGTTCCCCACGAACCTTCAACGTCACTATGGCGGCAGAGCACGCGCACCCGAGCCGCCGTTCCATCCGACGAATCGAGATCCCGCACGCGGTAGTCGGTGAGGTGGATTCGCGCCACCTGTGGATACGCGTCGGCGAGTGCCGCCCGCAGTGCGAGGTCGATCGCGGCCACCGGTCCATCACCTTCGCGGGTGGTCACGATCCGTTCGCCGCCAACGTGGACCTTCACCGTCGCTTCCGCGACGACCTCGCCTTCCCGGTGCTCAACGAACACGCGGTACGCCTCGAGCGTGAAGAACGGCTGTGTCCATCCCTGAGCTTCGCGAACGAGGAGCTCGAACGACGCGTCTGCCGCCTCGAAGTGGTATCCCTCGTGTTCGAGTTCCTTGATTCGGTCAACCACGTGCTGCGCTTCGTCGGGAGAGAGCTCGAGGCCGGTGTCTTGTGCCTTGGCCAGGATTGTGGACCGACCGGCGAGCTCGGAGACGACCGTCCGCGTCGTGTTTCCTACCGAAGAGGGTGGGAGATGTTCATAGGCGTCCGGCCGACGTGCCAGCGCAGACGTGTGGAGACCGGCCTTGTGGGTGAACGCCGAGACGCCGACGTATGGCAGGTGATCATCGAGCGTCAGGTTGATGATCTCGGCGATGTGGTGAGAGACGCGGGTGAGGTGGGAGAGCCGATCCTCGGGAATCGACGTGTACCCCATCTTGATTGAGACGTTCGGGATGACGGAGCAGAGGTCGGCGTTTCCGGTTCTTTCGCCGTATCCGTTCACACAGCCCTGAATCTGCGTAATGCCGGCGGACGCCGCGGTGAGGCTGTTTGCCACCGCGGTCCCCGAATCGTTGTGGAAGTGGCACCCGAGCGCCGCACCCGGGAGCGCAGCGGAGACCTCTCCAATGACGCGTTCCACGTCGTGTGGGAGCGTGCCGCCGTTGGTGTCGCAGAGAACGAGACGCTCGGCACCGCTGTCGCGGGCGGCTCGGAGCGTGGCCAGCGCGAACTCAGGATTGGTCCGATAGCCGTCGAAGAAGTGTTCGGCATCGAAGAAGACGCGGCGGTCGACCGAGCGTAGGTACTCAACGGAGTCGCCGATCATCGCGATGGCCTCTTGCTGCTCCGTGCGCAGGGCGTGTTCCACGTGGTAGTCCCAGGACTTGCCGACGAGGCAAACGACCTCGGTCTCCGCTGCGACGAGGGCTGCAAGCTGTGCGTCGCTCGCCGCCGACCTCCCTGCCCGGCGGGTCGAGCCGAACGCGACGAGCGTTGCAGTTCCGAGGTCGAGTTCGGTGCGGGCGCGCTTGAAGAACTCGTCGTCTTTCGGATTCGCTCCCGGCCATCCACCCTCGACGTAGGCGACGCCTAACTCGTCGAGGAGTCGGCTGATCATCAGCTTGTCGCCGGCCGTCAGTGAGATGCCCTCCTGTTGCGTGCCGTCTCGCAGGGTTGTGTCGTAGATCTCGAGGGTGGTCATGGTGGTGCTCCGAATAGAGAAAACCCCCCGCTGGGCGGAGGGTCGTGGGCGCACACGAATCCGTGTGCGCCTAGGTGATGATGATGATGGTGGTGGCTGGTCGTGTCATGGAGTGGCGAGTATGGCCGGTTCCCCGCGCCACGTCAACGCTCGATCGCTCGAGCAATGACTGACACATACGCTTCGATACCGGCACCGGTGAGGTGGACGCCGTCCTTGCCGAAGTACTCGGGGTGGTCCTTGGCTGCGGAGTTCCAGTCGATCAGGTATGCATTGGGCCAGAGTTCGACACCGGCCTCCAGGCTCTCATTGACGCTTTCCTCCCACCTTCGTGGCACACTCGTATTCACGAAGTAGACGCGTTCAACCTCCGCGAGGGCGATCATGACGGCGTCGAGGTGATACGGGCTGAATACACCGTTGGTCCCGAGATGCACGACCGCGATGTCGCCGAGTCTCGCTTCGGCGCGTATCTGCTCGACGACATCGGGAACCTGCTTCATTTGGCGGCTCACCTTCGCGTCCACCCGTACATCCTCGATTGCGGCAGCGAGGGCGGGCTGCGCTCCGAGCATCACGGAATCCCCGATCATCAACGGACCTTGCACGTGGACCTCTGGCTCCGCCTCGGTTTCGGCGTTCGCGGTTGCCTCAACCTCAACCGGTTCAGCTTGTGTGGTTGTGGTCTCGGGGTCTTCGGGCTCGGGTTCAACGGTCGCGTCGTCCGAAACCGCCGGTGCGGGAGCCGTTGCGGATGTCGCCGGCACGGTGGGTTCGGGTTGCGCAGCCGGTGGAGAGCCGCCGGCATCAGTGTTCTCGGGGCCCTCGGGCTCGGGTGCGGCGGTCGTTGCCTCCGGGTCGGCCGTCGAGGATTCCTCGTCTGCCGACACAATCGCAGCCTCCAGCGCGTCGGCAGGATCCCCGAGGATCTCGATCTCCGAGCTCCCCGACTCGTCGGAGAGTGCTACCGATTCCCCATCCGGCGGGGAACTTGACGAACCTTGGATGAGTCCGATCGTGAGGCCGAGGAGGAAGACGCCGGCCACGACGGGCCAAAGAAACGCGGCCTGTGGGGACACTTGTCGCAGCGGTTCGGTGATTTGAGCGAACCAGGCCTTGAACCCGAGTCGTCGGATCGGCTGTTCGATCCAGCGATACGAGAGCTCCGCGATCCCGAAGGTCAGGATGACCTGGACGAAGAGTGTCGGCCATCGACCCCACGGCACATCGACACCCGGCCGCAGGAAGACGAAGATCGGCCAGTGATACAGGTATAGGCCGTACGAGCGTTTTCCGACCCAGACGAGCGGCCGATTCCCGAGTATGGGGTTGAGGGCGCCTTGGGGGTGCACGGTGACGGCGATGACGATGGCGGTGAGCGTCGAGACGACGAAGAAGCCACCGCGATACAGGAACAAGTCGTATTCGCCGATCCGGAGCAGGAGGACGACGAGTCCGCCGAGCGCAGCGAGCCCGATCACGTTCATGAGCATGGCGCCTGCGTTGCTGAGCCGCCGCGCGAACCTCCAGGGTTGCCAAAGGAATGCAAGTCCGACGCCGATGAGCAGACCGGTGGCCCGCGTGTCAGTGCCGAAGTAGACACGAGAGGGATCCTCGTACGGGACGAAGAGGATCCACATCAAGGCCGTCGACGCTATTGCACCGGCGAATGCGGCAACGATGAAGCGACGCGCGGTCTGGCCGAAACCTGTCGACCGTCTCGACAGTATGGCCATGCCACCAACGAAGATCAGCGGGAAGAAAAGATAGAACTGTTCCTCGACGGCAAGCGACCACAAGTGGCGGAGGAGCGGCGGACGGGCGAACGCCTCGAAGTAGGACTCCTGACGAAAGATCATGACCCAGTTGGTGGAGTAGGTCAGTGCGCCGATCACGTCCTGGTTCAGCCGGAATAGGGCATCTCTGGCGAAGAGGAGGGCGCCGGCGACGGTGAGGATCAGGAGCACGCCGAGGGCCGGGAGAAGTCGCCGCGCCCGCCGCAGCCAGAAGTCCCTCAGGTTCACGCTGCCGGTCCGGAGGCGCTCGAGGATCAGCAGCGACGTGATCAGATAGCCGCTGATGACGAGGAAGACCTCGACGCCGAGGAAACCGCCGGGGATGAATCCGAATTCTGCGTGGTACAAGATGACGGCGATGACGGCGATCGCGCGAAGCCCGTCGATGCCCGGCATATACGGCAAGCGACCCGGTACGTCGCGAGGAAGGAGATCCCTCATCTGCTCTGTTGCTGTGCTCGTCGTGGCCATGCTCTTTCGTCGCGCGCCAACATGGCGCTCCTGCAGCGCCAAGATCCTTGCAGCACAAGGCTATCACGCCGAACCCGAAGTCTCGCGACGCCTTGCTGGAATGATCGGCCGCAGGTATCGTTCCGGTACGGAAATCGCGCGTCCGTGGTGGTTGCGGAGGAGATAGGGTCTCCGCTCGCCACGAAGGCACCGACGCCGGAGCCCGAGGGCCCGGCGTTTTCTCATGAGGAGGATGTGGTGACAGAACAGGTGAAGCAGACGGTGTTCTCGGGAGTTCAACCTTCTGGGGCGATGCAACTCGGCGGTTACCTCGGGGCCTTCCGCAACTGGGTCGCGCTCCAGGATGACGACACCTACGACGTTGTCTACTGCATCGTCGATCTCCACGCGATGACCGTTCCCTATGACCCTGTTGAATTCCATCGCCTTCGCCTCGACACGGCCAAGGTGGTCTTGGCGCTCGGGATCGATCCGACTCGTTCCCTGCTGTACATGCAGAGTCAGGTGCCGCAGCACGCGGAATTGGCGTGGATCCTCGGCACGTTGACCCCCACCGGCGTGTTGAACCGGATGACGCAATACAAGGACAAGATCGACAAGGGGATTCCATCGAACCTGGGCCTGTACTCGTACCCGGTGCTGATGGCGGCCGACATCCTGCTGTTCCATGCCGGTCTGGTGCCGGTTGGTGACGACCAGAAGCAGCATCTCGAGATGTCGCGCGACCTGGCGGCCCGCTTCAACAATCGATTCGGTGAGGTGTTTCCGATCCCCGAGCCTTTGATCCCGGAGACCGCGGCTCGGGTGATGTCGCTTGCTGAGCCGACGACCAAGATGTCGAAGAGCGATCCGAACCCGAAGAACCGGATCGACCTCCACGATTCGCCGGATGTGATCAGAAAGAAGGTCAAATCGGCGGTCACGGATTCCGACCCGACGGTTCGCTACGACATCGACGCGAAGCCGGGCATCTCGAATCTGCTCGAGATCATGTCGGCGACAACGGGGCGGTCGATCGACGACCTTGCGGCGGAGTACGAGACGGGGGGCTACGGGAAATTCAAGGAGGCGGTCGCCGAGGCCATCGTGGCTGAGCTTGCCCCGGTTCGGTCGCGGCTGCAGGAGCTCGACGACGCCGAGGTCGCCCGCATTCTCCAGAAGGGTGCCCTCGACGCCCGAACGCGCGCCGAACGACTCCAACAGCAGGTGAGAGACGCGGTGGGTTTGGGACGGGTCTGAACGAGGAGCGGGGTGTAGTAGCCGAGACGGAGCGATCTAAGTCAGTCTCGTGTCTCCTGTCTCCTGTCTCCTGTCCCCAGTCTCCAGTCTCTCCTCCGCTACTACGCTGCGGGGGCTGGCACTGCCCACCAACGGAAGGTCGTTTCCTCGTGGAAATCGAGATTGGCATCGCAAAATCCGGACGGAGGGCTTACGGGTTCGACGACATCGCCATCGTTCCCTCGCGGCGGACTCGTGATCCCGAAGACGTCGACCTGCGCTGGGAGATGGACGCATTCACCTTCGATCTTCCCCTCTTGGCGGCGGCGATGGATTCGGCCGTCAGCCCCGCAACTGCGGTCGAGATCTCGCGATTGGGCGGCCTGGCGGTCCTGAACCTCGAAGGTCTATGGACGAAATACGAGGACCCTGTGGCGGTCTACGAGGAGATTTCTTCCCTGCCGGACGATCAGGCAACGCGCCGGATGCAGGAGATGTACGCCGCCCCTGTGAATCCCGATCTCATCACAGAGCGGGTTCGTGAGATGAAGGACGCCGGGATCATCACGGCGGCAAGCCTCACTCCACAGCACGTGACAACCTACATCGACGACGCGAAGAGGGGTGGCCTCGACATCCTCGTCGTGCAGGGCACCGTCGTTTCCGCGGAACACGTGTCATCGAGAGCCGAGCCGCTCGACCTCTTCCAATTCATCCGCGACGTCGAAATGCCGGTCATCGTGGGCGGTGTTGCCTCCTACTCGGGAGCGCTGCACCTGATGAGAACCGGTGCCGTCGCCGTGCTTGTTGGTGTTGGACCCGGAGCCGCCTGCACCACACGGGGAGTCCTCGGCATCGGCGTTCCTCAAGCAACCGCGATCGCCGACGCGGCCGGGGCGAGAACCCGGTACCTGGAAGAGACCGGCCGGTATGTGCATGTGATTGCCGACGGTGGGATGCGCACCGGGGGAGATATCGCCAAGGCAATCGCCGTTGGTGCTGACGCCGTCATGCTCGGTTCTCCGTTCGCCGCAACTGCGGAAGCCCCGGGTAGCGGCGTCCACTGGGGGATGGCCACCTTCCATCCGACGCTTCCCCGGGGGTCGCGGGTGCGAGTCGGGACACTCGGGACGATCGAGGAGTTGCTTCTCGGACCGGCTCACGAGAACGACGGCAAGCGGAACCTCTTTGGGGCACTGCGCACTTCGATGGCGACCACCGGGTACGCCAACGTGAAGGAGTTCCAGAAGGCTGAGGTGATGGTTGCGCCCGCGCTTCAGACTGAAGGCAAGCAGCTTCAGCTGTCTCAGGGCGTGGGGATGGGTTGACGTGGCGACCGGAGCCACGGGTCACGCTTCGGATGGTGACTTCGATCGCGTGTTGGTCGTCGATTTCGGGGCCCAATACGCGCAGCTGATTGCTCGCCGGGTGCGGGAGGCCCACGTCTTTTCGGAGATCGTTCCACGGGACATCACGGCGTTCGAGGTGATCGAGCGCGCACCCGTCGGCATCATCTTGTCGGGCGGTCCCGCCTCGGTGTACGAACCCGGCGCCTATGGGATCGATCGGGCGATATTCGATCTCGGGATTCCGGTGCTTGGGATTTGCTACGGCCACCAGATCCTCGCGAACGGCCTCGGTGGAACGGTGGACCGCAACGATGTGGCCGAGTACGGTCCGGCCGAGCTGACGGTGACGGGTGAATCCGTCCTATTCGCAGGCCTCCCGATCGAGCAGCCGGTCTGGATGAGCCATCGAGATGCGGTTTCCGAGGCTCCTCCTGGCTTCACCGTGACGGCCGCGACCGCCGATTCCCCGGTGGCAGCGATGGAGGACGCGGAACGCGGCCTCTTTGGTGTGCAGTTCCACCCGGAGGTGGTGCACACGCCCCGCGGCCAGGAGATCCTCAAACACTTCCTGTTCGCGGTCTGTCGATCCCGGCCGACCTGGACCCATGTTGGGATCATCGAACAATCGGTTGCCGCCATCCGCGAAGAAGTGGGGGATGGAACCGTGATCTGCGGGCTGTCGGGAGGGGTCGACTCATCGGTTGCCGCCGCTCTGGTGCACAAGGCGATTGGAGACCAACTTGTCTGCGTCTTCGTCGACCACGGGCTTCTTCGCAAGGGCGAGGCTGAACAGGTTGAAGAGACATTCAAACGCACATTCAACATGAACCTCATTCACCTGAAGGTCGAAGATCGCTTCCTCGACGCCCTTGCCGGAGTCACCGACCCCGAACAGAAGCGGAAGATCATCGGGGAGTCGTTCATCAGGGTCTTCGA
>Ga0316197_10000663_pt1 | contig 24160 bp, 22 predicted proteins | sample OudBiesiAoxic_MG_FD_204939 | JGI IMG/M metagenome (GOLD analysis project Ga0316197, IMG submission 204939) | Coastal sediment microbial communities from Oude Bieten Haven, Netherlands - site A oxic | ecosystem: Environmental > Aquatic > Marine > Coastal > Sediment | place: Netherlands... | reverse complement strand
ATGATGCGCAAGTGCCACCTCAACACCTGCCCGGTCGGCGTCGCCACACAGGATCCCGAGCTCCGCAAGCTTTTCCCGGGTGAACCCGAACATGTCGTCAACTTCTTCCTGTTCGTCGCGGAGGAGACCAGGGAGATCATGGCCGGCATGGGGTTCCGCACCTATGCCGAGATGCTCGGTCAAAGCGACCGCATCGGCGTGAACGAGGCCATCGAGCACTGGAAGGCTGAGGGACTCGACTTCTCGCGAGTTCTGTTCAAACCACAGCCCGACGTTGGTGTCGCCACGAGCAACACCGAGGAACAGGACCATCATCTCAATCGAGCACTCGACAACACACTCATCGAGCAGGCCATGCCGGCCCTCGAGTTCGGCGAACCGGTGTCGATCGAGACCACGATTTCGAATTCCAATCTCACGGTCGGCGCCATGCTTTCCGGCGAGGTTGCCCGCCGCTACGGCCACGCCGGTTTGCCGCCCGGCACGATTCGGGTGAAGCTGAAGGGCACTGCGGGTCAGAGTTTCGGCGCCTGGCTCGCACGCGGCATCACCCTGCATCTCGAGGGCGACGCCAACGACTACGTCGGCAAAGGACTGTCCGGTGGCCGTATCGTCATCGAGGCCGAACCATCCGGTCCCACCGTGCCGAAAGAGAACATCATCATCGGCAACACGGTGCTCTACGGCGCCATCTCCGGCGATTGTTACTTCAACGGAGGAGCCGGGGAACGATTCGCCGTCCGCAACTCCGGCGCCATCGCCGTCGTTGAGCGGGTCGGCGACCACGGCTGTGAGTACATGACCGGCGGGTGTGTCGTCGTGATCGGGAAGGCCGGCAGGAACTTCGGAGCGGGGATGAGCGGCGGCATCGCCTACGTGATCGACGAGGACGGCGACTTCGAGCAGCGCGTGAACCACGAGATGGTCGAGATCGAGCGACTTGCCGTATCGGATTCGCCACTCGACGGGCCCGAGGATCCGACCCGCCGCGAGCTGCTCGCCGACCCGTTCAGCCACGATGCCTGGCGGCTGCGAACCCTCATCGCTCGCCAGGCGCTGTTCACCAACAGCTCCCGGGCGCAGGAGATCCTCGAGAGTTTTGACGAGTACCTCCCTCGCTTCTACAAGGTTGTCCCGGTCGAATACCGCCGGGCGCTCGAACAGCAGCCCGCTGCGGTCGGGAGCGTCTGATGGGGTCACCTACCGGATTCCAAGAGATAGACCGGCGTCAACCCGGCACCCTCCCGGTCGAGGAACGACGCAGGAACTTCCTCGAGTTCTCGATCCCCCTCAAGAGCGCGGAAGTCGCCGAACAGGGTGCCCGATGTATCGACTGCGGCATCCCCTACTGCCATTCCGGATGTCCCGTCGACAACCTCATCCCGGACTGGAATGACCTCGTCTACCGCGGCCGGTGGCGTGAGGCGATCGACGTTCTTCACTCGACCAACAACTTCCCCGAGTTCACCGGGCGGGTGTGTCCCGCTCCGTGCGAGGAGGCATGCACGCTCAACCTCCACGATGCCCCCGTGTCGATCAAGGCGATCGAGTCCTCGATCATCGAGAAAGCGTGGAGTAACCGCTGGATCGAACCGAAGATTCCGAGCCGACGTACCGACAAACGCGTTGCCGTTGTTGGTTCGGGACCATCCGGCCTGGCCGCAGCACAGCAGCTCGCCCGGGCCGGTCATAGCGTGGAGGTGTTCGAGAAGAACGCCAAGATCGGCGGCCTGCTCCGCTACGGCATCCCGGACTTCAAACTCGACAAGGACGCCATCGACCGCCGGATGGCGCAGATGCAGGCGGAAGGTGTCGAGTTCCGCGTCAACCGTCACATTGGAGTGAACTGGCCCGTCAAGCGCCTCCTCAACGAATACGCAGCAGTCGTCCTGGCCGCCGGATGTGAGCAGCCGCGAGACCTGACCGTCCCCGGCCGGGGCCTCGACGGCGTCCACTTCGCAATGCCGTTCCTCACGCAGCAGAACCGCAGAGTCGGCAGCGAACCGCTCGGCGATCAGGCGACGATCTCCGCCGAAGGCAAACACGTCATCGTCATCGGCGGCGGCGATACCGGGGCCGACTGTGTTGGGACGTCGAACCGGCAGGGCGCCGCTTCGGTTACGCAGCTCGAACTCCTTCCGAAACCTCCGGAGCACCCGGACAAGTCGCTCGTGTGGCCGGACTGGCCAAACAAGCTACGCACGTCAACGTCACACGACGAGGGCTGCGAACGTCTGTGGTCGGTCTCGACCACATCGTTCGAAGGTTCAAATGGGACGGTCGAGACCCTTCGCGGGGCGAGCATCGACTGGCAGGAGGTCGATGGCCGCTGGGAGATGACCGAAGTCGCCGACAGCGAGTTCGAACTCAAGGCCGATCTCGTGCTCCTGGCGATGGGTTTCGTCAGCCCGGTCCACGAGGGCCTTCTCGAACAGCTCGGCGTCGGCTTCGATCCGCGAGGCAACGTGGCGGCCAACGACACCGACTACGGAACCAGCATCCCCGGTGTCTTCGCTGCAGGCGACATGCGCCGCGGCCAGTCCCTCGTCGTCTGGGCCATCCGAGAGGGCCGCCAATGCGCCCGCGCGGTAGACGAATACCTGATGGGCAAGAGCGACCTGCCCGAGTAGGCACCGGCGACTCGTCTCCACCACGCAGTGGGGGAGGCGCGAGCATCGGCCGACAGGCCGGAGCGCAGCGGAGGGGGCCGACGCGAACCCGCGACGAGCCCCATCGGCGCGAAGCAGCCTCCCAGACCGCCCCCTCCCACCTCGCTCCGCTCGGCACCCTCCCCCACTACGTGAGGGAGGGGACTTCGGCTCTGGTCTGGGGCTTGGCAGCACGGCAACGTTGGGATGTCTCCACGGAGGTCCGAATCCTGAGCGCCGCTGCTATCCGTCCGATCGGGGCCATCGCATTCGCCGCGATCCTGCTCGCATCCTGCACATCGACCGACACGACCACCACCATCGCTCCCCCGGGCCGAGTCCTTTCGGTGCCGAGCGGAGGGGTACCGACGATCGACGGCGTCATGGAGGGCGGAGAGTGGGACGGGGCAGCCTCTACCGCGATGACCGATGGGAGCCAGCTCCACTGGATGTACGCCGACGAGGCGCTCTACGTCGCTCTCGCAGGTGGCGATCTTGGTGCCGTCAACCTGGCCATTGAATCCGGTGATGAGGTGTGGATCCTCCACTCCTCGGCGGCACTCGGCTCTGCGCTGTACACCAGGGAACAATCGTCCTGGTCGCTCACACACGATTTCAGCTGGTGTTGCCGAAGCACCACCGACGACACAGGCCGCCGGGCCCTCCTCGACGAGGAGGGCTGGCAAGCCAACATCGGGTTCGCAGGTGACATCGGCGTGGTCGAGTACGAGGTCGTGTTGCCGTGGGTCGGTGGGCTCGCTGCCGTCTCCTACCAGACAGAGTCGGGAGATCCTGCCTACTGGCCGACGGACCTCTCAGGTGAGGCGGAGGCGGACCTCATCGGTCCTTGGCCCGAGGCAGCGGAGTTCCACCGAGACGAGTGGTACCGGCTCGGGACGAGCACCGGGTAGCCAAGCGCTCCCAGCATGCGGCCCGCCAAGGCTCGCTTGTCCCCATCTAGAATCGCAGCGCCGGAACCGATTGGGGCACGAGAGGAAGCCTGATGGCACCAGTTTTGTACGTGACTGTCTGCCTGCTCGCGTACGCGTTGTTCCAGCGGCGCCTCGCGAAGACACCGATCACCGGTCCGATCGTGTTCGTATCGCTCGGCCTGCTTGCCGGAGCAAGCGGCCTCGGCATCATCACAACCAGCGACGGCCAGGCGGTGTACGTCGTCAACATCCTTTTCCAGGGAACGCTGGTTCTCCTCCTCTTCACCGACGCCGCGGCGCTGCACTTCTCATCATGGAAGAAGGATGCCGCGCTCCCCGGGCGCCTCCTGGGTATCGGTCTGCCACTCACCATCGCCCTCGGCACGGTGTTCGCCGCCGTGCTGTTCACCGACCTATCCATCTGGGAAGCTGCGATCGTCGGGGCGATCACGGCACCAACCGATGCGGCACTCGGGCAAGCGGTGATCTCAAACCCCCGAGTCCCGGAACGAATCCGGCAGGCACTCGATATCGAGGCCGGCCTCAACGACGGGGTCAGCTTCCCCTTTGTCCTGATCTTTATCGGGCTTGCCGGTCCGGATCAGGGCCCTGGTGTCGTTGAGACGTTCGTCAGCGCCATCGGCGTGGCAGTGCTGGTGGGGATCTTTGTGGGAGTGGTCGGCGGCAAGCTCCTGGTGTGGGCATCGAAGTCGGGCTCCATGGGGTTCGCGTGGAGCAGCATCGCCGTCATCGCGCTCGCGGGAACGGCGTTCATCTTGTCCGATTCCTGGGGCGGCAGCGGCTTCATCGCTGCCTTTGTCGCAGGCCTTTCGTACGGCGAAGCCACCCGGGATCAGATCAAGGCCAACGAAGCGCTCGCCGCAAACATCGGGCTTGCGCTCGTGCAAGTGAGCTTCCTCGCGTTCGGCGCACTCATTCTGGAACCGGCGCTGGGGGAATTGACGTGGCAGGTGATCGTGATGGCCGTCCTTTCCCTCACGATCGCGCGGATGGGGCCGGTGGCGATCGCGATGATCGGAACCAAGCTCAGGCCGCCGACCATCCTGTACATGGGTTGGTTCGGACCACGGGGCCTCGCGACCATCGTGTTTGCGGCACTCGTCGTCACCGATGCCGACCTGCCCGGGACTCCGACGATCACCGTGGTCGCTGCAGTGATCGTCGGCATGAGTGTCTTGGTGCACGGCCTGTCGGCGTATCCCGGCTCCCAGGCCTACGCCAGTTGGTACCAGTCACACGACGACCCGACGCTCGCTGAAGGCAAGAAACTCCACCATCACACCCTCAACCCGCGGCTCCACAATGCGATGGAACAGACGATGGCCAGTTCTCCGTCGAATTCGACTGGCGACACCACGTAGCCAGGAGGGCCCGAGGCGTGTCCGGCGGTGCGGATCGTCGCGTCGGGTTCAGGCGTTCCGCTCGCGGGCTCGCCGTTCGCGTTCTTCGGCGCGCACCCGATCCCGCTCGTCGCGTTGTGCCTGCCGTTCGGCGCGTTCGCGGTCCTTCTGGACCTTGCGTTCGGCCTCGTAACGCTCGCTCTCGATCCGGCGCTCCTCTTCATGGAGGTCGTGTGAGGTCGTGCGCTGCTCGTCATGTACGGCTTGTCGCGCCTCTCGCCGATCGCGTTGCTCTTGCCGCTCTTCGTGCTCCCTGTCAGCAGTGGACTGTTCGCCATCCATGAAATCCGGCTCCGTCTCAATCGATATCCGCTCTCGCCAAGGAACAAGGTAGCGCTGTTCCGAGCTCGGCACGCCGATTCCTGGGCATCTTCGGCATGGGCGAAAGTCGCCGGACGGAGCGCACCAGCCCGAATCCGTCGTCTTCAAGCGGGTGTGATAGGGCGTCGCCGACCCGGATGTCGACATCGCCGCCGAGCCGCCCGCGCGCGGCACTGGCAAAACCCGGCGACGGATCAATGCCGACGACGCTATCCGGATGGGCTCTTCGTGCGATCGTTCCAGCGAGGGCACCGGTTCCACAACCGACATCGACCCATCGACGACCACCGGGGACATTCAGCCACTCGAGGAACTGTCCAGCCATCGGGCGGCTCCACCGACCCATGTAGTCCTTGTAGTCGGCGCCGCTGTCCCAGGTATCCATCCGACGAGGCTATCGGGAGAACGCGCCCGGCGGACATGTAGTCCGCGTGGCCGCGCACGGTGCGGTAGGTTTCACGCTCGATCGGGGAGGAACACTATGTCAGAGATTCAGCGACCTGCGCCTGAACGTGCGCTCGACTGGTCGCCTGCCGAAACGCGAGCGTTCGGCGATCATGCGGTCGACATCTGGACCGAACTCCTCGAACGGCTCCATGACGATCTCCCGGTGGCTCGCAACCGATCCGCCGGCGAGGTTGCCGAGGCCGTCACGCTTCCCATCCCGAGCGAGCCGATGACGATCCAGGGCCTCGTTGATCACCTGCGCCACGTCGTGTTCGAGGAATCGATGTATCCCGGCCATCCGGGGTTCGTTGCCTACATCAGTGGAGCAGGAACGGTGCCGGGAGCAGCAGCCGACCTGATCGCCGCAGGCCTCAACCAGAACTCGGGGGGATGGCGGCTCTCCCCGGCAGCGAGCGAGATCGAGCAGCATCTCATGAGGTGGTTTGCTGCGCGCCTCGGCATGCCGGAAGGTTCATCGGGCTACGTCACCTCGGGCGGAGCCATGGTCAACCTCATCGCCTTGACGGCCGCCCGCTCCCGTCACGCCGGGTGGGACGTGCGCGAGGCCGGCATGCGTGCAGGACCGCAACTCACCGTCTATGTGTCGTCGGAAGTACACGACACGGTGGACCGCGCCGTTCAGATGCTCGGCATCGGCACGGCAGGGATTCGCCATATCCCCACCGACGAGGGCCTGCGTATGGATGTCGCCGCGCTCCGATCTGCGATCGACACCGATCTCGCCAACGGGAACGGGCCGATTGCGGTCGTCGGATCCGCCGGAACCACCGGAACGGGGGCCATCGACCCCCTCGATGCCATCGGCGACGTGTGCGCCGAATACAACCTCTGGTTCCACGTCGACGGTGCCTACGGTGGGGCCGCCGCCCTCACCGAGCCGCTCCGGCATCTCTTCACCGGGATCGGACGAGCCGACTCTGTTGGCTTCGACCCGCACAAGTGGCTGTACACGCCGATCGCCGGCGCTTGCCTCCTTGTCCGCGACCCAGCGATCCTCAAGGAGACGTTCGCTGTTGACGCCTCCTACATCGTCGACGACGACACCACCGGATGGGGAACCGACATCTATGCGCTTAGCCCGCACTTCTCGCGTCCGTTCGCGGCATTGAAGATCTGGGTATCGCTCCTCGCCCACGGATGGGCAGCCTACGAACGGCGCATCACTCACGATGTTGCCCTCGCCCGCTACCTCCACGAGCTCGTGATCGACCATCCGGAGCTCGATCCGATGACCCCACCCGGGCTCTCGATCACCTGCTTCCGCTACGTCCCGCCGGATCTTGCCGGGAGGCCCGAGGCCGACGAATACCTGGACACGCTCAACGAGCGGGTGATGTTCGAGCTCCAGCTCGGCGGACGGGTCTTCCCCTCGAACGCCATTGTGGGCGGTCGATTCGCTCTCCGATCCTGCATCGTCAACTACCGGACGGAGGCCGACACCGTGGACGAGCTAGCTGCAGAGACGATCCGGCTCGGCCGCGACCTCGACACCGAACTTCGGCCGGCGCATCTGAACTGACACCGGGTACGGACCGACTTTCGGCCCTTGTCGCTCACCACCCCACCGAGGTACGTTGGCTGGTGATGCGGCACGCCGCATCGGTGCAATCGTCTCGGGAGGAAGTCACGATGAGCACATGGCAGAAGGCTGAGCGACGTCGGCCGTCGAAAGGAACGCGGCGGTTCGGATACGGTATCTCCATTGTCGTCCAGGTCGCGCTGCTGATCCTGGTGAACAACCTCGTCGCGTGGGATATCGCCCCATTCATCACTGACGAGTTCAACGACCTCGTTCCCTACATCAACGTATCGCTGGCTGCGAGCATGGTGGTGAACGCGGTGTACTTCGCTTTCGACGCGCGCTGGTTCAAGTCCTTCACCCAGGCAATCCTCAACGTGATCAGCCTGGTCGTGGTGTTTCAGACCTACCGGATCTTCCCGTTTGACTTCTCAGGATCGGACTTCAACTGGACGGCGCTGGCTCGGACCGGCCTGGTCGTGCTGATGGTGCTGGTCGGCATCGGGATCATCGGGGAGGTCGTGAAGATGGTCCAAGCCCTGGCGACGGAGGGGACCACCCATCGGCAGCCGCCCCCAGCGGCCGTCTGAGCACGATCCCATGTCGAACACGAACGTTCTCTCTAGGGCCTCGAGACGACGCCTCTGACCCTTGGGTACTTCAGCGGCCGGTGGATATGGCAGAACTTGGCCGTGTTGTAGCGGGACATGACCACGGAGCAATCCTCGCTCTCGCAGACGCGGCCCACCGCTGCGGTCTTCGGTCGGCGTAGGCGACCGGACGGCCTCGATGCTTTCATGGATTCGTTCATGTTTCACCTCCGAAGCTGCTCTCCACTTGGATACGGAGCCATCGTTGCGTTCGGATGACGACGCGCTGCGGTTTCTCTCGGGGAATGCGCAGGTCCTGCAGCGAGTTGCCCGAGATACCACAGAGGAGAGTGCCAGTGAGCCAAGGCCGCGTACGGATCGAAGACGGGCAGAAGAGAATCCGGGTGTACTTGGGCGGCGAAGTCGTCGCAGACACCACCCACCCGAAGCTTGTGTGGAAAAAGCCCTACTACCCCACGTACTACTTCCCTGAGGCCGACGTACACGTCGACGCCCTCGTCCCGAGCGGACTCACGAAACGCTCTCCGAGTCGCGGCACGGCCGAACTGTTTGATGTCAAGAGCTCGCGCCGCACCGCCGAACAAGCGGCCTACCGGCACAATGACTCCCCCATCGAGGAACTCCAGACGATGGTGGCGTTCGACTGGGCTGCGATGGACGCGTGGTTCGAAGAAGACGAGGAAGTTTTCGTGCACGCCCGCGACCCGTACACCCGGGTTGATGTCTTGCCGAGCTCCCGACACATCGAGGTGAGGATCGACGGCGCAACCGTCGCCGACTCGACTCATGCCCGTTTGCTGTTCGAAACCGGACTGCCCGTTCGCTACTACCTACCGAAGACCGATGTGCGGATGGACCTCCTCACCCCGACCGAAACGCAGACGCACTGCCCCTACAAGGGAACCGCTCAGTATTGGTCGGTGAGGGTCGGCGAGACGGTACACAACGACATCGTCTGGGGCTACCGGACACCCCTGCCGGAGAGTGCAGGCATCGCGGGCCTTGTCAGCTTCTACAACGAGAAGGTCGACATCATCGTCGACGAATACCCCGTGGAGCGCCCGAAGACCATCTTCTCGTAGTCGGCCGTCCCCTCGAATCCCTCCCTCTGAGGGTCGGCGATCGGCTACTCCTGATCGGCGAAGGCGAGGCCGCAGGACTGCGCCAGCACTCGGAGTTGCTCGAGACGCATCTCGTCGATGAGGGAGTTCAACATCGCGACGGAGCGGCGCAGATCGGTGACACTCCGATCAAGGGACTCGACCTTCTGCTCCAGTTGCGCTATTCGCTGGCTATCGGTGATCATGGCTCCCTGTTGCTCACCACCATCCTGGCATCGGCAAACTCGGCGGATTTCTGTACCTCGTCTGTCGATACCGGCCAAAGAGCTCACCGCCTGGCAGCTTTCGGGTCCCGTTAGGGTTCACGACCACCCAAAGAGAACCCCCGATGCCCCAACGCGCCGCCCGAACCCGCCATACGTCGACTCCGCAAGCCACCGTGTGGGTCGAACTCGGCCTGATGTCGTTGATGTGGGGCAGTGCGTTCCTCCTGATGAAGGTGGCCGTGCCGACGGTCCCCGCCTTCACAATGGCGGCAGCACGAGGTCTCCTGGCCGCCGTGCTCCTATGGATTGCCATTCGCGCGACACGCCGAGCGAAACAGCGATCGAACGATCGTTGGGTCCCGGCGCTGGTCCTCGGGACGGTGAGTGGCTGGCTCCCAAACGTGCTGACAGCGTGGGCACTGCTGCGCCTCGACAGCTCGGTCGCCGGAATGCTCAGCGCTGCGTCACCGATCTTCGTAGTGATCCTGGCCCACTTCTTCCTCACGAACGAACGCATCCACGGATCGCAGGGCATCGGCATCATCGTCGGTTTCGTCGGTGTTGCACTCATCATCGGCGTCACACCCGGCTCATTCGGCGAGGCCGACTTAGCCGGCCAACTCGCGATGATCACCGTCTCACTCAGCTACGCCGTGGGTGCGGTCTACGCCCGTCGTATTGGGCCCCAGGACGCCCCGCAACTCGCCATGCGCCAGCAACTCGTCGCCGGTTTGGTTGCGCTGCTCGTCGCTATCGCACTTGAGCAGCCGTGGACGGTCGATCCCGACCCGATCGCGGTGGTCGCCATCATCGGCCTGGCAGTTTGGGCGAGCGCCATCCCGATTTGGATCTACTTCCGGATGCTGGCGCACACGAAGGCGATCACCGTGTCGCTCGTTGCATATCTCATACCTGCGGTCGCTGTGATTCTCGGGGCGCTCGTCCTGGGAGAAGCGCTCGAACTCACTGCAGCGGTCGGCCTTGTTGTGGTCCTCACGGGTGTGGCCATCGCAACTCGGCCTCGACGAATACGGGCCGCACCACCAGTGTCGACGGGCGGAATCGAGCCCGACGAGGCGGTCGATGTCGCCTCGGCGAAGTAGAGGCCGCGGCCGGGGTCTTCAGTCTCCGCTTCCGACAGACACCGGGGCTGAAGGATTGGTCGCCCGGTCGGTCGTCGCTGCAGTTCCGGCACGAGGCGGAGCCATGTTCGCCGCGCGCTGCTGCACGATCCGCAGAATCAGCAACCCGACAACCAGCACACCCGTACCGACATACATGCCAGTGACAATCGGGTTTGTTGTGTCGGTCCCGGCCAGAATCCCGTGGATCAGCGCGCCCGCAAACGTGCCGAATGCCAGGAAGTGGATCGTTCTCCACGCCTTCTGACCGATGAGACCCTTCACGTAGAAGCTCAGCGTCACGACGGCGAGACCGTAGAAGGAGGTGACGCCCAGAGCGACGGCCGTCGCTTCCGACGAGGCGACACCGGGAACAAGCACATCGACCCACCCGAACTCGACGTACTGGTCCATCGTGAGTACGACCATGTGGACACCGGTGGCAATGAGGGCACCGAGCCCGAGCGACTCGTGGAACCAGGTGAGCGGCTTCGCCTTGATCGCCCTGCCAAACAGCTTGGTCGACACGATCAGGCCCCAGATCGTCGAAGCGGCAACAAGGCCAAACGCGACCAGGCCGGATCCGCGAATGACAATCCACTCGATGTTCACGCCGCCATCTCCATCCCGGTGGTTGCATACACATTGCCGTCGTTCCACACGACGAGCGCACCACGGATCCACGGCTGGCGATCAGCCCACGCCAAACCATCCGAACCCTGGAGCAGGATTGCCTTGGCTGCCGCCTCGGCTTCGAGAGCCGTTGCCGTGATCGCGGACGCCTGGAGGACCGGTCCGTCGCTCGGCTCCATGGTGCGGGGATCGATCAGATGGTTCGCCTCGCAATCCCCGAAACGCCAACGACGCCTGGAGATCGAACTGGTCGCGAGCGCGCCGACCCCCAACAACACCGATGCTGCGATATCTCCCCACGGATCGACGATCTCGACCGTCGCACCAGGCGCCGCCGACCGAACATCACCGCCGGCTGACACGATACGGGCGTTCCCCCGCTCGACGGCTAGGTCGCAGGTCCATCCTTTTGCCACCCCGCCGAGGTCAATCGCCGTGCCGGGGCTACGGGTGAGCACGGCGCCCTGGACTGACCATTCGGGTCTCGTGGCTACGACAGGAGCCGCACTGCCGGTTCGGTCGCCCACGGCCTCGAAGCTGCGGTCGTATCCCCAGGCGCACACCGCGCCACCCAAACCCGCATCGACGAAGCCGTGAGAGATCGTCCGGGCCGTGTCCGCTGCGCATATGACTCGAGCCATCAGCGGCGAGAGCAACACCTCAGTTTCTGGAACCCGGTTGACCTGACTCAGTTCGCTCTCGGAGAGGAATCGGCTGCACATACCTTCAACGGCATCGAAGAGGCGACGCGTCTCGACGATCGCGTCGTCGGTCGGGGCCGTGACGTCGATGGTCGTCCCCATTGCTCTGAAGAGGTCTCGCTTCATGATCCGGAACTCTGGACTGGGGCCGACGGAGCCGGTGCAGCCGGAGCAGGTGCAGCCGGAGCAGCCGAAGCAGGCGCTGGGGCCGATCCACCACCGCCACCACCGCCACCCCCCGAGGATCCGGCAACCACAACGGTGCGGGTCACGACCTGCGGTGGAGGTGGCGGCACCGGTGTGTAGCGGACAACGACGAGTCCACGCTCAGGTAGCTCTGGTACCGGTGCACGGGTGGTTGTCGTAGTTGACGTGGTCGTCGGAGGTCCGATCGCCACCGGGGGCGCAGGTTCCTCTGCGGGTGTGGCAGCGTTCGCACTGCTCGCCACGGCGATCGCCGCTGTTCCCCAGGCGAGCGCCGCTCCAGTCCACGCGGCGATCTTGGCCCAGCGCAGCGGGAAGAGCCTCTTGAGCATCACGGTGATCCCTCTTCGGTTTCGTCAATGCCGGTGTCAGTGGCGATGGTCAGGGTGACTTCTCGGTCGATGAGGAGAGCGAGTACCGCAGGCGGCAGCGCACCTTCAAGTTCGTCGGGGCCGGTGCTGGTGGCGTATCCGTTTCCGTAGAGCACCCGCGAGACCGCGTCTCCGACGCCGGCAAGTTCCGGTGTCGGAGCGGGAACGGCGATGACGACTGGGCCTGTCGACGTCGTTGTGGTCGCCGTTGTCGTGGTCGTTGAAGCGGGAGCGGGGGCAACGACCAGCGGTTCAGGCGCCGACTCCTCGCCTTGGGCGGCACCGAACATCGCGATCAGTGAGAAGACCCCGATCGCCATGACGGCGAGGCCCGCGGCAGTTGAGGTCAACGCGGCGCGCATCAGTCTTCTTCCTCGTCCTTCTCGTCGTCGTCTTCTTCGTCGTGGTCGTCGTGGTCGTCGTCTTCGTCGTCTTCGTCGTCCTCGTCGTGGTCGTCGTGGTCGTCGTGGTCGTCGTGGTCGTCGTAGTGGTCGTCGTCGTCATGTTCGCTGTGGACGGCAGGCGAGTCGTCAGCTGGAGTCGACTCGTCGGCCATCGTGGTCGTCGTGGGCGTGGTCGTGTCTGGTGTAGAACCGGCGACCGCAACGGTCCGGATGACCGGAGGTGGCGCCGGCGGGCCGGGCAACTCGAGTCCTTCTTCGGCACAGATCTGTCGGAGGGAATCGAGCGCTGCCTGCTCGAGTTCGTTGATCGTGCCCTCGATTTCACGCTCCACGAGTTCCCAGCCTTGTCCCCCACATGCCGCCTCGAGGTCCGCCCTCGTGAACGTTGGCGGATCGGTGACGAGGATCGTCTCGACCGTCTCCGCTGCGGTCGTCGTCACGATGGCCTCCGGCACCTCTGCCACCATCACCGTTTCTGTCGTCTCTTCGGTTTCCGCATCCCCGCTGTCTGAGATCACCGCAGCAGCTGCTACCGCGCTGAGCGGTACAAGCAGCATTCCGAGGATCAAAGAGACGGTGAACACGCTGGACCGAGGTTTGTTGCTCTGTGGCGAGCTGCTCGTCATGGTTCCCTCCTAAGTGGACACTCTCAGTAGTCGCATACTGCCGATTCGAGCGATAACGGAGCGCTAAGCGCGCGTAAAGTGGTCGATAGATCTCGAAAGGGCCGTACCCAACACGTGGAGTGGTCGCCGCGTGTGCAGGGCAGGCCGGACGAAATCCGCTTCACAGAATGATCACACTCTTCTCTTCGGTGCAATACATGACACCGGCAGAGTTGAGATGTACAGGTTCCCGATACCAGGAGGACAGAATGAATCGACGAACCACGATCCTCATTGCGGTGATCGCCGCGGTTGTTGCGCTCGCCGCCATGCCGGCACTCGCCCAAGAGTCGACCACTGCGGAGCGCCCAGATCGACCACAACGCCTCTACCCGCCGGCCTGGGTCGACGAGACGGTCGACGAGTTGCGCTCGCGGATCGCCGAGCGGATCGCAACAGCAGAGGGCAGGATCGCCGATTCAACCCGGCTCACCGATGAACAGAAGGCACAAGCGCTCGAGAATCTGGCGGACGCGACCGCTGCCATCGCAGCCGTCGACGAACCGGCCGAGATCGTTGGCACGGCGACCTCGCGGGCTCAACTTCAGCGGATCGCTTGGAGAGCAGAGAGGAGGGGTGAGACCCCCGACTACGAGGAGCACATCGCCCGAGACATCGTTCGGGACACACGCCGCTACGACCATCTCGTCACGATCACCGGATGGGCGGACGCCGCCGGCGTGGATGTCTCGTCGGTGAACGGCTACCTCGACAATGCGTCTGAGCAGCTCGCGGTCGCAGGCGGCAGCGGTACCGTCGTGCTACGCCACGACGCGGTTCACATCGCCCGGGCGTGGATGACTCAGGCTCACACAACTCTCTTGGCCGAGTAGGACAGTCCGGGCACCTTCCGAACCGCCGATCAACCGAGCGTGGTGCACCACTTCCGGTGCGCCACGCTCAGATTTGAGGCGACCGACCTATTCGGGCAGAAGCTCAAGGAACCGTTGAATTTCGCCTCCTGCGCCGCCGATAGACCTTCCCAGGAGAAGACTGACGGCGATTCGACCAAGTAGGCAACAGTCCATGCAAGTTACGGACCCCGGTTCGGAACCGATCGGCGAGCCGATCCCCGACTACTCACACAGATCGGGAACGGATAACCACGGACCCGTTCGCGTCCTTCTTGTTGGCGACGGCGCTGCCATGCCGAAGATCCGCCAGCGATTGGTGGATGGCGTCACGGACGGCCGCTACGAAGTCGACGGCGTCGAGACCCTTGCCGATGGATTCGGGGCCATCGTCGCCGCCGAGTATGACGTCTATGTCGTCGACCACTATGTCGGCGTCCGAACGGGCTTCGACCTCCTCGCACGGATCTATGAAGAAGGCATCAAGGCACCGATCGTGTTCGTCGCCGGTGCCAGTGACCACGGAACCGGCGTCACCGCCGTCGGAGCAGGCGCTGCCTGCTACATCGTCGAAGATGCCATCGAGTCTGATCTGCTCGGCAAATGCCTGGTCCAGGCGATGGAGCAGCAGACCACCCTCTCCCAACTGAACCAAGCCGGAGTCACGGTCGAAGGTGTCCCACCAACGAAGGCGCAGATCCTCTCGCACATCGCAGAACGTCTGAGGAACCCCGCTGCTGAGATTCTCGATGCCGCACGCGACTCTCTCATGTACGCCCTCCCGGCGCATACGGTCGAATCACTCGCATCCATCGAGGACCAGGCCAACGGCCTCCTCACGTTGGCGAACGATCTCGTCGATCTCTCCATGCTCGAAGCAGGACACCTCGAGTTTGCGGCCGCCGAGTTCAGCCTGCGCGGCCTCGTTTCGAACGTGAAACGACTCCTCGACCCCGCCACCACCGCACGACCGGTCGACATCCTCGACGACGTCGCCGACGACGTGCCCGACGTCATCGTCGGAGATCCCGGTCGACTCCGACGGATCATCGCCCGCTTCGTCGAGTCCGTCATGGAACGCACGGCCTCAGAGCGGATTCTTCTCAGCATCGCCGTGGTGGAACGCAACACCACAACCGTCACCCTGCGGTTCGCGGTCGGCGCCACAGCCAACGAAGACTCCTCTTCCAAAGACGACGAGCAAATCTCGGCGGCAGAAGAGCGGATTGCCCTCGGCTTGCCGGTTGTGCTGGAGACACTGTCGCGCATGGGTGGTCGTGTGTCGGTGGACGGCGATGAGGCCCAAACCGCCGGCATCCAATTCACGATCCGCCTCCAACTGGCTGGTGATCACGGTGTGGCTGCGCAAACAGACGCCGAAGAGGCGAACACCGACCGGCCGGTGCTCATCATCTCGGACTCCATCGCCGATCGTCGTTCGATGGTAGGAACCCTCAGCGAAGCGGGGATGGCCCACGTCGTCGCGACGAGTGTCGACGAGTGGGTCGAGACAAGAGCAGCCAGCATCGACAACCCTGAAATGCCTGCGCTGGCGCTGATCGACTCAACCAAGGACACGTTCGCCGAGGCGGACCGGTTCACCCAGCGAGCCCCGTCGCTGATCCCCATCGTGGTCGTCGCCAACTCCGGTCGACGCGGGGATGCAGCCCGGTGCCGCCACCACGGCGTCAGCGGCTACCTCGCAAAGCCGATCGAGCCGAGCGACCTCGTTGATGTCGTCACGTCAACGATGAAGCTCGCCAACTCCGGAGATCGGACGACCTTGGTGACGCGCTACTGGATTCGCGACGGCCGACCCAGCCTCCGGGTGCTGGTCGTCGACGATAGTCAGACGAATCGGTTCCTCATGACGCGCATGCTCGAGGAACGCGGTCACTCCGCCACCGTCGCCACGGACGGCCTCGAGGCTGTCGAAATGGTTGAACGGGCTGACTTCGACGTCGTCTTGATGGACGTCATGATGCCGGGGATGGACGGGCTCGAGGCCACACGGATCATCTGCGAGCGCCGGGCCGACCCTTCAAACCGCCCCCTCATCGTCGGGGTGTCAGCATTCACCGACGACACAAGCCAGGAGCGCGGTCGCGCCGCCGGAATGGCCACCTTCCTCGCGAAACCCATCCGCCCCGACGACCTCTACGCCGCCGTCGAGCAGGAATCGCCGGAGGTACCCGAATCCGGCGCCGAGCCGGAAGCTGAGGTCGCGGCAGGCTGACCAGACCGGCAACCGAACCGGGTCTCAAGTCTCAGGTCTCAAGTCTCGGATCTCGGATCTCTCCTACTCCATCACCCGCAAGGTCGATGGCAGGTCCATCTTTCTCAGTTTCCTCGGGGCGGTCAGCAGCGGCGCGAGACCCACCGCAACCACTCCAACGCCGACGGCCCACAGCAACGTCGCCGGACTCATCTGCACGGGTATGGCGATCTCCGGCATCGTCTGCGCCCACTGGGTGATGAAGTAGCGGAACAGCGCAAATCCGCCGACAAGACCAACGATCGTGGCGACAACACCGACGATCGTGCTCTCGGCGACCAGCATCCGCACCACCGTTCGAGGTCGCACGCCGTACGCGAACATCGTGGCGTTCTCTCTCCTGCGCTCATCAACGGCGATCGAGGCTGCGTTGAAGGCAATCAGCACGGCGAGAACTAGTACGACGATCTCGAAAACCTGGAAGATCCCAACGAACTGCGACATCAGGTCTTCCATCAGCTTGGCCATGGCGTCTGCACGTTGCACCGAGGTCACCTGGCCGACGGTGAGGAAGTCGGCTTGCAGCTCCCCGATCTCAACGCCGTCGGCCGGCACAATCGAGACCACGTTCGCCAAGCCTTCGAGACCGAGCAATGCTTCGTGATCCGTCGACATGTACGCAACCGATCGGAAGGGATGCCCGTTGATTCCGGCCACCTCGAGGTCCAACGTCTCCAGAGCGAAGGAGTACGGACCGGTGCGCCGTGGGAGGCGCACCGTCAGTGTTTCGCCGATCGCCACGTCGAGGTCTGACGCAGCCTTGGGCGCGATCACGATTCCGGGCTCGCTCCCGGGGACCGATCCCTCAGGAACGTCCGGACGGAACATTCCGTTCTCCCAATCCACGAATTCGACGACCGCCTCGATGGCATCGTCACCCGTTCCGAGTTCGCCTCCGACACGCAGAATCGCTTCACCATCGGAGATCAGCGGAGAGGCCAACACGGCGCCCACGGGACCGTCGGTCGCCGGATACACAGAGTCCATCTCCACGATCACGCGGTCGGGGATGCCGCCGGATGCCTCCTCGCCTCCCTTTTCGATAGCTCCGAAGAACGAGTCGATTGCTGCGACGAGCATGACCAGCACGGCAATCGTCGCTCCGATGCCCAGTGCGGTCAACAATCCGCGCCGCGGTGCTCGCATCACGTTGCGAACCGGCATCTGGGCGAACGTGTCGCCTGGGAGCCGGACCCTCTGGACCAGCGGCGCCAGTCCCCCGCCACGTGAGGCGAGGTGGCCGGTCCGGATGGCGTCAACCGGGGAGACTCGAATCGCTCGCCACACGGGTATCGATACCGCAACCAACGGAATGGCCAGACCGACCAGGGCGGCCACCAGGAAGAGGTCCCATTGTGTGGGGGTGAGCCATACGGGCATGGGGAGGAACGCCTCGAGGAAACCGCGTATGAAGGTCGCGATCGTCCAGCCCATCAGAACCCCAAGCACGACGCCGAGCAGGGAGATCTGGACCCCCATCAGCATCGGCCGCATGGCGATCCAACGACGCTTGACGCCGAGCGCCATCGAAATCCCGATCTCGCGGCGAGTCTGATCGACCATTCGCGCGGTGAGGTTCACAGCTGCGGCTGCCGACCCGGCGAGAATCAGGATGGCGATGATGTTGAAGAATTGCTGATCTCCCTCGATGTCCTCGTACATCACCGTGTACACCGCGTCGTCGTTGGTATTGGTGACGATCACACCGACGTCCGGCATGTCGGAGTTGAACGCTGCAACCAACTCCGCTGCGAAGGCGTCGGGGTCGGCGCCCGGTTCGAGTGTGATGACAAGATCGTTGACCGACCCCGGCAGGCCCGCGATCTCGCCGGCAGTCTCGAGCGACGTGAACACGGCGGCGTAGCTCGCCTGGGCGAAGATGCCTCCCCCCTCAGATATGACCATGAAGTACTCAGGTGTGTTGGCATGGCCGACGTATTCGAGTTGGCGCCCGCCGCTGAGGGTGAGCGTGCCTTCGGCCGGCAGGTCGTGGTAGACCGCGAAGTTGCGCTCGACAAGCGCCGTCGGCTGCCCGCGGTCACCCTCGTCGAGAGAGCGACCGGCCTTTGGGTAGATGGCGTTGACCTTCGGCCCGCCATCATCCACCGAGACACCGATGACTTCGCCCCGAACGACAATCTCGCCGTCCTTGGTAGATGTCGCCACTTGATTCGGGACGCGTAGGCGCTCTTCGGCCTCGGCGACGACGCCGCTGCGGTCGGCGTTTGTTGCGACCTCAACCATCGAACCCGCGTCAACGGCGGATCCGTCGGCAAGCTCAACCCGCAGGTCGTACATGTTCAGCACGTCGTACGCGTTGTCTGCGGTGATCTGGCGCCACCGTGTGTTCGAGGAAAGGCCGGAGTAGGCACCGACTCCGAGAGCGATGATGAGGGCGATGACGACCACCTGCACCCAGCGCGAGCGCAAGTCACGCCATGACCACTTCATCCACATCGAGAACGATTTCATGTTCGCCTCCTACCAGTGGAGGTCGGCGAGCTCCGCTCGGCCTCCCGCCGGAGGACCGTCGGACGCGATCCGACCACTGGAGAGCTCAACGACTCGGTCGGCCACACGTGAGATCTCGCGGTTGTGCGTCACAGCAAGCACCGCGGTGCCCGGCCCGGCTTGCTCACGCAGCAGTTCGAGGATCTGCACACCAGTAGCGAAATCCAGCTCACCTGTTGGTTCGTCGGCGAGCAGAATCGGATTGCCGGTTGCGAGCGCTCGCGCAATCGCGACACGCTGCTGTTCACCGCCGGAGAGTTCGTGAGGGAAGTGTGCGGCCCGGTCGCCGAGGCCCACCCGATCGAGGACGTCATCGGCGCTCGGAGCGGTGTCACGCCCGGCGGCGTCGATGCCGAACTGCACGTTCTCGCGTGCGGTCAGGCCGGGGAAGATGTTGAAGCTCTGGAACACGAAGCTCACGGAGCGGCGCCGAAAGTCGTACAACTCCGAGCGCTTCGCGTCGGTGATGTCGACCCCGGCAACCGAGATCGAACCGCCGGTTGCGGTGTCCAGCGCACCGATCAGGTTGATCAGCGTTGTCTTTCCACTCCCCGATGGGCCAAGCACGACGACGAATTCGCCGTCGTGGACCTCGAGATCTACGGTCTCGAGGGCGGTGACGGTTGTGCCACCAAGTTCATATCGCCGAGACACACCATCCAGGTGGATCAGCCGGTTGTTGCCCGTCATCGGTGCTCCGTTCATTCGTTCGAGGTTCGCTGTTCGCTCCGCCAGCGTTCGATGAGGATGTCGTACTCCCGATCGAACCAGGCATAGAAATCTCTGAGGTAGGTGAGGCGGTCGCTGACCAACTCCACGTCGGAGAAGGCCTCCATGCCCCGTTCGGCCAGCAGCACCATTTGGGTGAGTGCTTCAGCGCGTCGCTCGAGCAGCACGTCGAGAGCAGCCATCGATGCTGCGTAGTAGCTGCGCCGGTCGCCAGGCACCCACACACGTTCGATGATCCCAATGCTGTTCAACGATGCGATCGCTGTTGAGATCGAGCCTGCGCTTGCTCCGATCTGTTCCTGGAGATCCGCGGCCGACAGATGGGGCTGGTCGCTCACAAGGAGCGCGGCCCAGACCCGGCCGGCCATTGGAGCCAGGCCCATGGACTCGAAAACGAGACTGACGTCTTCGGTGAACCGCCTCCGGTGTTGCTCAGGTGTCATAGGTTTCAGTAGATTCTGAAATTCCGTGTACGACTAGAGACTTTTGACCTATCCGCCGACGGGGTGCACTCTGCGTGATTCCGTGTTGCGCCACGGGTGTGGAAGGCTGGAGGTATGAGCATCTCCCTCGAATCCACCGTCCCACTGCACGGCAGTATCGATATTCCCCTCCTCGGATTCGGCGTCTACAAGGTCCCGGACGGCGATGCGGTCGAGGATGCCATCACCTCCGCGCTCTCCCTCGGCTATCGACATCTCGACACGGCCGCGCTCTACCGGAACGAACGCGGCGTCGGTCGGGCAATCGCGGCCTCCGGCATCAATCGGTCCGACCTCTTCATCACCACGAAGCTCTGGAACAGCAACCAGGGATACGAATCAACCCTCACAGCAATCGACAAGAGCCTCGGCAAGCTTGGACTCGACCATGTCGATCTCTACCTCGTCCACTGGCCGAAACCCGAGCACACCGAAGGAACGTGGCGGGCAATGGAGGAGATCCAGCGGTCCGGCAAGGCACGGGCGATCGGCGTGTCGAACTTCCTTCCCGAGCATCTCGACAAACTGGCCGAGACGGCCACGGTGTTGCCGTCGATCAACCAGGTCGAGTTCCACCCCCACATCCAGAGCCCGGAACTCGTCGCCTACTGCGACGACCACAGCATCGTCCTCGAGGCGTGGAGTCCGCTCAAGCACGGCGAAATCATCGACGACCCGCAGCTGCAGACAATCGCCGATGCTCACGGGGTGACCGTTCCCCAGGTTGTGCTGAGGTGGCTGCTCCAGCGTGGCATCGTCGCAATACCCAAGAGCGTGACCCCGTCACGGATCGCCCAGAACGTCGACCTCTACGGCTTCGTACTCAGCGGGGACGAGGTCGCAACGATCAACGCCATGGACCGCGCCGACCGAGTAGGCCCCGACCCCGCCAACTTCGACTTCTAGCACCGCCCTTCCCCTTCCCCACCTCAGTCCGATTCCTCCCCCCAGGGGGAGGCGGCCCGGGTTTTCGTCTCTCCCACCGAAGGGAGGGGAGACGCGGCCGGACGTGAATCCGGTCGCAGAGAGGGCGGCCCGGATCGGCGAGGAAGGCCACGTCATGAAGAGCACGTATGAGCAAACGTTCGACGCAGGAGGCTTCTTCTGGGACTGGGAAGTCACCAGCCTCGACGTCGAACCCACCGGCCCGCTACCACCAGGCTGGTAGCGGCGGAATCGCCTTCGCCCGAGCCCTCCAAACCGGTGCAAGGGCATACTGGCTTCGATGCATCTGATCAGCCTCGAGGCCATATCCAAGTCGTACCCCGAGACACCGGTTCTCACCGACGTTTCGCTGGGGGTCTCACGGCGTCAAAGGATCGGCGTGATCGGGCGGAACGGGTCCGGCAAGTCGACGCTGTTGCGCATCATCGGGGACATCGAAGAACCCGACAAAGGGCGGATCGTGCGGGCTACGGGGCTGCGGATCACCTACCTCGACCAAGACCCATCCTTCCCCGACGAGAACAGGGTGGGAGACATCATCGGAGGGGATCGCGATTCCATCGCCATGGCCGACCGCCTCGGGCTCACTGACTCGTCGGCCCTGGTTGCCGACCTGTCCGGCGGTCAGCGCAAGCGCCTTGCCCTGGCGGTTGCTCTCGCCGCCGAATGTGATCTTCTGATACTCGACGAGCCGACCAACCACCTCGATGTCGACACCATCGACTGGCTCGAGGACCACCTCCTGTCGCGCACATCCGTGCTGGTGCTCGTCACCCACGATCGATACCTGCTCGACCGGGTTGCCAATCGGGTGGTCGAGGTCCACCACGAGTCTCTCTCCTCGCACCACGGCACCTACGAGCAGTTCCTCGAAGCCCGGACCGCCCGCGAAGAACACGAAGCCGCCGTCGAACACCGCAGGCGTCAGCGTCTCCGCACCGAGTTGGAGTGGCTCCGCCGCTCGCCAAAGGCACGAACCTCGAAGTCGCGTGCCCGCGTCAACGCCGTCAACGACCTCATCGCAGCAAAGCGACCGCCGGTTGACCCGGAGCTCTCCATCAATCTCCCCTCGCGACGTATCGGGTCCAAGGTCGTCGACATGCACAACGCCGGCAAGAGCTACGACGACCGGTGGGTGGTGCGAAACGTCGACCTCAAGCTCCAGCCAAACGCCCGGGTCGGCGTCGTCGGCGACAACGGATCGGGGAAGACAACACTGCTTCGCCTCATCGCTGGACGACTCGAGCCCGATGAAGGCACCGTGAAGATGGGAACAACGATCGTCCCAGGCTGGTACGGCCAGGATCCGCAGCCGATCCCGCCCGACACTCGGGTGAACGCGGCGGTTCGGGAGCGGGCGGAAACCACCCGCCTCGACTCGGGCATCCGCGTATCGGCGGCAAAGCTCCTCGAACGGTTCCAGTTCGACGCCGATGCACAACGCTCGACGGTCGGCGATCTCTCCGGCGGAGAACGGCGTCGCCTCGAACTACTCATCACGATGATGGAAGCCCCGAACCTGCTCCTCCTCGACGAACCGACCAACGATCTCGACCTCGACACACTCGAGGTTCTCGAGGAGTATCTCGACTCATGGCAGGGGGCCCTCGTCGTCGCCAGCCACGATCGCTACTTCCTCGACCGGGTCTGTGACGACATCTACTCCCTCGAGCCCGACGGGTCGGTGCGGCACCATCCAGGAGGCTGGCAGGCGTACTGGGCCGATCAACTCGCACCCGCGGAAGCGGCACCGGCCCGGCCACCGGCAAAGACCGACACCAATACACCGACTCCGCGCACGAAACCGACGTGGAAAGAGCGTCAGGAACTCGCTCGGCTCACACGGCGGATCCCGAAACTCGAGGAACAGAGCGCTGAGCTCGCCAGACAGCTCGATACAGCAGGAAGCGACTACGCAGCGACCGTCGGCCTTGCACAGCAACTCGCAGATGTTCTCGAGGACCTCGACGCCGAGGAAACCGCCTGGCTAGAACTCACCGAACGATTCGAAGCGTACGAGGACGCTCAACCGTCACAGTGAGCTGCCCTCTCCGCTTCGCTCCGGCCCGCCGGCAAAGATAGCCCGCTCCGCGTCCGGGCGATTGCCCGGACGCGCCTCCCCCACTCCGTGGTGGAGGCGAAGACTCCCCCTTCTTCTCCCCTCCACCACGGAGTGGGGGAGGGTGCCCGAGCGCAGCGAGGGCGGGAGGGGGCGGCCTGGGAGACTGAATCGCGAAGACGAGGTCACGCGAGTCCTACACCCCACGCAACCGTTCGAACAGCGCGCCGTCCGTTTCGAAGGCCAGGGGCGGGAGATCATCGAGGGCGAACCAGCCGACGTCGTCGGCATCATCGCCGGCTGCCAACACTCCCCCGGTCACCGTCCCGGCAAACCAGATCCCGACGGTCAGCTTGGAGGGGTCATGGAAGTTTGAGGCCACGAACATGACGTCCCCGACTTCCGCAACAAGGCCGGTCTCCTCGAGGAGTTCACGCGCGGCCGCTGTGCGGATCTCTTCGCCGTAGTCGACGAACCCTGCCGGAATCGACCAGTACCCGGAACGCGTGGAGCCCGGTCCGCGGCGGACCATGAGGACTTTGCCCTCGCCATCGAATACCACAACCGCGGCGCCCACGCCCGGGTTGCGCCAGTGGATGAACCCGCACGATGGGCATCGACGCCTCAGGTGGTCATAGATCTCAACGGTCTCGAGTTCCGTCGCGCAGAGCGGGCAATACGTGTATTCGCCCGGCCATTGATGCGGATGCTCAGGTGCAGTCGACTCCCCTGGCCCATGGTCCCGGAGCGACTCCTTCCACGATCGGAACCGGTCGTGATTTCGCCCGTCGGCCCCCGCACCGACGCCCCGTTTGCCATGGAGCTCGAACGGCAACACCTCTGAAGCGTCGGCAGCCACCGCGACGTATCGGGCGCGGCCGACCGGCGGCCCGGCACGCCACAGCAGCCACGGGCCGATCCGCCGTATGTAGGCAACCGGTTCGTTGAGGTCTTCTCCCGCC
>Ga0316197_10000661_pt1 | contig 24166 bp, 25 predicted proteins | sample OudBiesiAoxic_MG_FD_204939 | JGI IMG/M metagenome (GOLD analysis project Ga0316197, IMG submission 204939) | Coastal sediment microbial communities from Oude Bieten Haven, Netherlands - site A oxic | ecosystem: Environmental > Aquatic > Marine > Coastal > Sediment | place: Netherlands... | reverse complement strand
GCCGCGATGACGGTCGCGGAGACCGAATCGTCCGACAGGCCGTTCGCGATACGGGCTATGGTCGCTGCGGTAGCGGGAGCGATGACGACAGCGTCCGCCCATCGGCCGAGACTGGTGTGCGGGCTTACATCGTCGGCGTCGAAGAGGTCGACGACCGGGCGCTCACCGGTGATGGCGGCCAGGGTGTGCGGGCCGAGAAACTCGGTGGCCGCCTGTGTCATCACGGGGCGCACAACGGCACCACGTTCGATCAAGCGTCGAGCGAGGTAGGCGGCCTTGTATGCGGCGACGCCTCCCGTGACGCCGAGAACCACGCGCCGCCCGGCGAGCACCGTCTACTCCTCGATCGGAGCGATGACGACCTTGTCCTCGTATATCTCTTCGAGGGAGATCGACAGCGGCTTGCGGGAGAGGCTGTGCACCTGTGGCGGCACGTACCCTCCGAGGCCTTCGCCCAGCTGGTTGAAGTAGGCGTTGATCTGCCGTGCACGGCGGGCCGAGAGAACGACGAGTCCAAAACGGGATTGCGTCTTCGCGATAACGGCGCCGATCGGCGGTTCGGTCATCATTCGGTGTTGCTCCTCGTCGTTGCGGCGTCTCCAGCGCGCGGGAACGCGTCTGAACCCCTGTCCGGAGTGGCCGGTCCTTCGAGTATAGAGACAACCTGGGAGATCGCGCCCTCAAGGTTGTCGTTTACGACGAGGTGGTCATAGGACTCGCGAGCGTCGAGCATCTGCTCGTCGGCAACAGCCAATCTGCGCTCGATGTCGCTCTCGGAGGTGTCCCCCCTCGACCGGAGGCGACGTTCGAGTTCGTCACGAGACGGCGGCATCAAGAACACCAATACGGCTGCCGGGTACGCCGCCTGAACCTGATGGGCACCGTCGTTCTCGATGTCGAGGATGACATGAGAGCCGGATTCGAGGACCTCCACCACGGGAGCCCGTGGTGTGCCGTACCGGTAGCCGCCGTACTCAGCCCACTCCAGCATGCCTCCGCCTTCCACAAGGTCGCTGAACTCCTCGTGGTCGACGAACCAGTAGTCGACGCCGTCGGCCTCCCCCGGCCGCGGTGAACGGGTGGTCGCCGACACGGAGAAGCCGGCGTCTGATCGAGCACGCACGCCGTTGATCACGCTGGACTTCCCGACCCCCGATGGCCCCGAGACAACGAGAAGTCTGCCGTCAGGCAAAGGAGTCGAGGAGGTTCTCACGCTGACGCGAACCAAGGCCGCGAATCTTGCGGTTGTCGGGTATCCCGAGTTCCTCCATCAGGCGGGTCGCCTTGATCTTCCCCATGCGGGGCATCGAGGCGAGCAGCGGGTAGACCTTGGTGCCGGCGACGATGTCGTCGGTCTCGGCCTGTTCGAACACTTCGGCGAGCGTGAGAGAACCCGTCTTCAGAAGCGCCTTGATCTCGGCGCGCTGGCGTCGGGCCGCCGCTGCCTTCTCGAGCGCCCGGGCTCGCTGCTCGTCGCTCATCGGTGGGAGGTTGTGGGTATCGGCCATGGGTGGACTCTATCAATCCAGGGGGATTGCACCTTGGATCTGGGCGGCGATGTCCGCAGCAGCGGCCGCTGGATCACTCGCGGCCGTGATCGGGCGCCCAACGACCAGCAGGTCGGCGCCCCGTTTGATGGCCTCAGCCGGCGTCATCGTCCTCGCTTGGTCGTCGTCCCGGTCGACGGGCCGAATGCCGGGTGCCACCTTGAGGAGTCCAGGGGCGACATCGGAGACAACCGTCAGTTCCCTCGGAGACGAGACCACGCCTTCGCACCCTGCTGCGGCGGCAACCTTCGCCATCCGAGCGACGAGCTTGCCGGGAGACCGGTCGATCCCGATCCTCGCGAGGGATGCATCGTCGTGGGAGGTCAACACGGTGACGCCGAGAATCCCCGCTGGGGCCGCGCCTGCACCTTCCCGAAGTCCGCGCACTGCCGCCTCGAGCATGGCCTGGCCGCCGTTGACGTGAGCCGTCACCCATCGGGCACCATGCTCGCCAAGGCGCCGTGCCGCCATCTCGACCTGGGAAGGGATGTCGTTGAGCTTCGCGTCTGCGAACACGGGCTTGCCAAGCCCCACCAGGGCTGGGATCAAGAGCGGGCCCGGCCCGTGGAGCAATCCGAGTCCGATCTTGAAGGCGACGACGTGCTCGGCGACTTCCTCCGCCATGGCAATGGCGGCTTCAGCGGTCGGGACGTCGAGGGCGACGATGACACCCTTCACCATGGCTCGACCGCACCGATCAGGTCACCAACCGATGCCACATTGTGCTTGGCCATGTACTTCTCCAGTTCCTTGATGATGCGGGTTCCGACGCGCGGTTCCGCAAAGTGGGCAGTGCCCACCGCCACGGCCGAGGCTCCGGCGAGGAGAAACTCGACGAGGTCGGTTCCCGAGCGCACGCCTCCGCATCCGACAATTGGCAGATCCGGATGTGCCTGTGATACCTCCCACACACAGCGCATCGCAATCGGCTTAACGGGTGAACCTGAGTAGCCGCCCACAACGCCGCTCAACATGGGTCGCCGGGTCTCGACATCGATTCCGGCCCCCCAGACCGTGTTCGTGAGAACGACCCAGTCGGCGCCTGCATCACGTACGGAGGCTGATATCCGCGCGATGTCGATGGCATTCGGAGAGAGCTTGGCCCCGATGGGCAGGTCGGTCGATGCCCGCACGGCCCGGATCACCTCGGCCGACCGCTCACCATCAAGGGCGAAGAGGTGCCCGTCCTCGAGGTTCGGGCACGACAGGTTCACCTCGATGGCGGCGACACCGGCACGCTGGAGTCCCATCGCCACTTCCGCGAATCCGTCGGCATCGTGGCCGACTGCCGACCCCCAGATCGGTACGTCTGTTTCGGCGATCCTCGGCCCGATCTCGTCCACCCATGCGTCGATCCCCGGGTTCTGGATTCCGATGCCGTTCAGCATCCCGGCGCCCGTCGAGCTGAGCCGCGGCGGCGTGCGCCCCGGCCACGGATCCGGTGACACCGATTTCGCAACGGCCGCCCCATACGATCGAAAGTCGCCGACGCCTGCAAAGTCGGCCACCGAGCCGACGGTCCCCGACGCGGCGACGATCGGACTCCGTAGGGTCACGGGTCCAACCGTCGTGCGCAGTTCGGGAAGCCTCGCTCTCACGCCGCTGTGCCCCCACGTTCGGATACGCCGTCACGAGCGGTTACGACCCCGCGATGAATCGTGACCATCGGCTTTCCACGAAGCACCATGCCGAAGTACGGGCTATTCCTGGCCTTCGAGACGGTGCTCTCGGGGGTCCATTCGGTCGTGGGATCGAACGCCATCAGGTTGGCAACGTCGCCAACCGTCGGGACGAGTCCCTGGTCGGCGATCTGGCCGATCCGTGCGGGCGCGATCGACAGCCGGTCGAAGAAGGCCTCTTGATCGAGACCGGCGAAGGTGTTGACCACGGCTGCCGCCCATTCCAGGCCAATCACACCGTTCGGTGCCTGTTCCCACGGCACCTCCTCCTCATGCTCGGCATGGGGAGCGTGATCGGTTCCGACGACGTCGATCGTTCCATCCTCCAGGCCCTGCCGAAGTGCGTCGCGGTCCTCGGTCGAACGGAGCGGTGGCATCATCTTGTAGACCGGATCGGTGCCTGCCGCAGCATGATGGTCAAACGCCAGGTGGTGCGGCGTCACCTCGGCCGTAACCGGGAGACCTTTGGCCTTCGCTTCGGCGATCATCGCGACCCCGCCGGCGGTCGACAGGTGCTGCACGTGGTACCCCGCCCCGGTCATCTCGACGAGCCTCAGATCGCGACCGATGATCACGTCGTCGGCCGCCGCAGGGATTCCGTACATCCCGAGGAGCGATGACACGCTCCCCTCGTGCATGTGGCCTCCGCGCGAGAGGCCGACATCAACCGCATGTTGGGAGATGACCCCTCCCCGGGCTGCGAGATAGTCCATCGCCCGTCGCAGGAGGCCTGCGTCTCCGACGACGTCGCCGTCATCAGAGAACACGCGGACACCGGCGGCCCAGAGTTCGTCGAGGTGGGCCAGTTCGTGCCCTGCGCGGCCCTTGGTGACGGCTCCAGCCGGAATCACGTCGACAAGACCCACCTCGTCGCCGCGCGTGGCGACGTAGCGGGCAACGTGCCCGGAATCGGTGACCGGATCTGTGTTCGGCATCACCACCACGGCGGTGTAGCCACCAGCCGCCGCGGCTCGAGAGCCGGTAGCGATATCCTCTTTCCACTCGAGGCCGGGTTCGCGGAAGTGTGCGTGCAGATCGACCAGGCCGGGCCCTACCCAGTAGCCCGTGCAGTCGATCGTCTCATCTCCCGTCAATCCCGGTCCGATCTCCGCGATGCGTCCGTCGGCAATGCGAATGTCGGTCTCCTGGATGCCTTCACCGGTGAGGACGGTGCCCCCGGCAAGTATCACATCAACCATCGTGCTCACCTCCGAGCAGTCGAAAGAGAACGGCCATTCGGACGGCGACTCCGTTGAAGACTTGATCGAGGATCAAGGCCCTGGGGTCGTCGGCTACGGCGCCCTCGATCTCCACGCCGCGGTTCATCGGCCCCGGGTGCAAGACAATCGTATCCGGATTGAGCCGTGCGAATCGTTCCTTGGTGACGCCGTACCGGGCGGTGTACTCAGACAGCGAAGGGAACACCGAAGCGCCGCCGCGCTCCGCCTGGACCCGGAGCACGTACACGACGTCGAGGTCGCCGATCACGTCGTCGAGATCCTCGGTCACCTCTGCAGGAAAGACCGATGGGTCGACCGGCAGGAGCGTCCTCGGCGCAACCATCGTCACGTCGGCTCCGAGGGTCGCGAATGCCTGAGCATCGGATCGAGCGACGCGGGAGTGTCGGATGTCACCGACGATCCCGATCTTGAGCCCGTCGAGCGACCCGAAGTGCTGGCGGATCGTGAGCGAGTCGAGCAGCGCCTGCGTTGGATGCTGGTGGGCACCATCACCCCCGTTGAGGACCGGTTGATCGATCCATTCTGCGATGCGCCACGGCGCGCCGGTCGACTGGTGGCGTACCACCATCGCGTCCGTCCCCATCGCCTTGATCGTGAGCACCGTGTCCTTCAGGCTCTCTCCCTTCGAGAGCGACGAGGTGCCGGGTGAGAACGACATCGTGTCTGCGCTGAGGGCCTTGGCGGCCTTCTCAAACGACATCTTCGTCCGTGTCGATGCCTCGAAGAACATGGTGGCGACGGTCTTGCCGCGCAGGGCCGGCACCTTGGGGATCGGTCGGTGGAGGACTTCGACGAATTCGTCTGCATCGTCGAGCAGTCCATCGAGATCTTCCTTGGAGAGTCCCTCAATCGTCAAGAAGTGATTCATGCGGACTCCCTCGCCCCGATGATGACGGCGTCTTCACCGTCGCGCTCGACCAAGCGAACGGTGACCCGCTCGGAGCGCGACGTCGGAACGTTCTTGCCGACGTAGTCGGGTCGAATTGGGAGTTCCCGATGGCCTCGGTCAACGAGAGCGGCCAACTGGACCCGGTCTGGACGTCCCAAATCAGCAAGGGCGTCCAGGGCTGCGCGAATCGTTCTCCCGGTGTACAACACGTCGTCAACCAGGACGACCGTCTTGCCACCGAGGCGAACGGGAACGTCGGTGGCTCCAAGCGGTCGTTTCGGCCTGCGATCCAGGTCGTCGCGGTACATGCCGATGTCGAGGCTTCCGGAGGCGACCGGTTTGCCCTCGATCTCCTCGATCACGGCGGCGAGACGCTCGGCGAGTGGCACGCCTCGGGTCTGGATGCCCAAGAGCACGATTTCGTCCGATCCGCGGTTCTTCTCGAGAACCTCGTGTGCGATGCGTCGAACGGCCCGATCGACATCGGCTGCGTCCATCACGTTCGCCATGCGCAGCACCTCCGGACAAAGAAAATGCGGCCAGCGGTTCCGGGGGATCCGCAGCCGCGCAGGGCGTGCTTCATTCTGTCTCCTTCCTTTTCGGCCTCACGGGACCGGGTTAAAGGGCGGTATTGGTCGATCGAGGCGACGCTAGCCGCATCGTGGGCCGCGATGCAACTACCCAGTTTCTGTCCCCTCACTCGACCGAAGGGTCAAGAACCCGTCCAGAGCCGCCGAAAGAGATCACGAGAGCGAGAGGGGCAGAACAATGGTGACTCCGGTGAACGATGCGGTGCGGGCCGTCTGGGATCTCTACAACAAGATGACTATCGATCTCGCTGTTGCCCATGGCAACGCCGAGTTCAATGACGTGGCGATCGATGACGGATGGGACGAATTGCCGGCGCAGGTCTCAGCGGCGCAGGCGCAACTCAACGATCTCGCCCACGCCAAGGGCAGCCGCGGGGAGCACCGCCACGCACGTGCGGTCAAGGGTGCGCTGGGCGAACTGCACGACGCCCTCGTGGAACGCGCCGCTTCGCAAACGCACTATCTGAGCTTCGAGGCGGCCGTCAAGAAGGTGATCGACAGTGGCGGCTCAGGCAACATGCAGGGTCTGGACAAGGCCAGGAACCGGGTCGACAAGGCCCAGCAGCGCATGATGGCCGACCAATCCACCCTCCTCTACGACCTCGAGAACCTCAACGCAGATCTGAAGAAGTGACAGCGGCCGCCCACCAGCGGCCGCGACCGTGAAGGGCTACGTCGGGGGGTCGTTGGCGACGTTGGCGAGAACGGCGTTCACGAAACGTCCCGACTTCGCGGTCGAGTATCGCTTGGCGAGTTCGACGGCCTCCGAGACCACCACGCCGACGGGTGTGTCCGTGTAACGCAGCTCGTATACGCCCATGCGCAGGATCGTCCGATCGACGGCCGGCATGCGGCTCAGGCGCCAGCCCGTCGAGTGGCTCTCGATGATCGCGTCGATCTCCTCGAGGTGCTCGAGCACACCCGCGACGATCCGTCCCGCACGGCCGGTCGGCTCTAGCGGTTCCTCATCGGCACCGACATCCGCTGCGTACAGCAGACCCAGGGCTCGCTCCCGCGCGTCTTGCTTGGTCACGAGACTCGCGTGATGTAGTCCCCGGTGCGGGTGTCGACCTTCAGCACGTCGCCTTCATCGATGAAAAGCGGGGCTTGAACGACGAGTCCGGTCGAGAGCGTGACGGGCTTCGTCGCTCCCGATACTCGATCACCTTTGACTCCCGGTTCCGCGTGAGCGACCGCGAGTTCGACGGCGGCGGGAAGTTCGATGCCGATCGGGTTCCCGTCGTACATCGAGAGCCGAACCGTCGAACCGTCTGCGATATACGACGCGGCATCACCCACAGCATCGGCGGAGAGATTGATTTGCTCGAACGTCTCGCCATCCATGAAATTGAAGCCCATGTCGTCGCGGAAGAGGAACTGGAAGTCACGGCGATCGATCGTGGCTTTCGGGACGTTCTCCCCGGCGCGGAAGGTACGGTCGAGTACCGCACCGTTGATGAGGTTCTTGAGCTTCATCCGAACGAACGCCTTGCCCTTGCCGGGCTTCACATGCTGATAATCGACGACCTGGAACAGACCCTCGGGGAGATTGAGGGACATGCCCGGCTTCACGTCGTTCGTCGAGATCATCGGTCGAGGCTCCTCGTGTTCAGTCGATTCCGATCGCACGCAGCGAAGCCCGTACGGTAGCGGCGTCGGGGTGTACGACCCGTGGTGCGCCGATCTCTTCGAGCACCACGAACCGGATCCCTCCCGTGTCCCGCTTCTTGTCCAAGGCCATGAGGCGGTCGATCTCAACGGGGTCGACCGCCGGTGAACAAGTCGGCAGGCCGAGCGACGCGATCAACGCGTCCTGCTCGGCGCGGCTTTCGAATCCTACGGTCCGTTCGCCGACCACTCCCGCGGCCACCATCCCGATGGCCACCGCCTCGCCATGGCTGAGGCCACTTGCTACCTCGACCGCGTGGCCGACCGTGTGGCCGTAGTTCAAGATGGCGCGCACACCCGCCTCCCGAAAGTCCTCAGAGACAGTTCGCGCCTTGACGGTGATTGCCCGCTCGATGACCTCCCTGAGAGGCGCGTCGAGTCCGTGCTCCCGGTAGAGATCAACCAGTTGGGGATCGCCGACAAAGCCGGTCTTGACGGCCTCTGCCGTTCCCTGGATCAGCAGGTGCCGGGGAATGGTCGCCACGGCGTCGACGTCCACGAGTACTCGGGCCGGATGCCGGAAGGCACCGATGAGGTTCTTCCCCCCGGCGTTCACCCCGGTCTTCCCTCCGATCGATGCGTCGACCGCTCCAAGGAGTGTTGTCGGTGCGACCACGCACTCGATTCCTCGCAGGTAGGTCGCTGCGACGAACCCGGCGACGTCGGTTGCGGCGCCGCCGCCGACACCGATGACGGTGTCGGCTCTGCTCAAGCCGAGGCGGTTCAGTTCGAGAGCGATGCTCTCGATCGTCCCGAGGGTCTTGGCACCTTCGCCGTCGGGAAGGGGAACGATGAACACATCGGTTCCGCTGCCGGCGAGCGACTGCGCGATCTGGTCAGCGAAGCGGAGAACGGTTGGCTGTGCGAGGATCGCGATCTTCCTGCGTGCCTCGTTGTGCGGCAGGAACTGTGCGGCTTCGGCGAGGATGCCGGATCCGATCACGATCTCCGAGACCTGCTGGTCCCCTTCGGTGATCACAATGCGTTGCATATGGCCTCCACCTCTTCTGCGACCGTCTCGATCGGATGTGATGCGTCGACAACGACATCGGCCGATGACCGGTAGAGGCCACTCCTTGCCCGGTCGATCGATCGAATGGCACGCTCGATTCCGTCAAGGAGCAGTGGCCGATCCTCATTGTCGGCAACCCGAGCGATCAGCACGTCCGGCTCAACCGAGAGGAGGACCACCGTTCCCGCGTTGCGCATCGTCTCGACGTTGACCGGATCGAGAATCGCGCCGCCACCGGTCGCCACAACGCCGGCAGCGTCGTCGGTGATCTCTGCGACAGCCGTGCGCTCACGTTCCCGGAAGCCGTCCTCGCCGAAGCGTTCGAAGATCTCCATGATCGTCATACCGGCGGTCGCTTCCACGGTTGCATCGGTGTCGTAGAACGGACGATCGAGGTGCCCGGCGACGAGTCGACCGACCGTTGACTTGCCGCTCCCCATCATCCCGATCAGCCAGACATGTGCCATCAGAACTCAGAGAGACGGCGACGATGCGCGGCGTCAGCCTCCACGAAGGCCTCGACCGAATCCCCTCCGTACACCCGTTGCATCTCGCGGGCGAGGCCGAGGGCAACCATCTGTTCTGCCACGACACCGGCAGCCGGTACGGCGCACACGTCGCTTCGCTCGCGAAATGCCACAGAAACCTCGCCGGTGGTCACGTCCACCGTTGCCAGTGGGCGCATGAGCGTGGAGATCGGCTTCATCGCGGCGCGAACCCGGATCACGTTCCCGTTGCTGATACCGCCCTCGATGCCGCCGGCGCGATTGGTCTCGCGCTCAAACGGGGCGTCTCCGGGGAAGATCTCGTCATGTGCCTCGGAACCAGGGCGTCCGGCCGACTCGAAGCCGTCTCCGACTTCGACTCCCTTGATTCCCTGTATCGACATCAACCCCGCAGCGAGCACCGTGTCGAGTTTCCGGTCCCAGTGAACGTGGCTTCCGATGCCGGCCGGCATGTCGTACGCGACGACCTCCACAACACCTCCAAGGGTGTCCCTCGCCTTCTTCGCCACGGTGATCGCATCGACCATGGCAGCTTCACCAGTGGGGTCGCCACACCGGACCGGCGACGCGTCGATGGCCGCGAGGCCCCCGCGCTCCGGGATGCCGGCATCCGATCGCGCATCGCCGATCTGCACGACGTGGCTGAGAACCGTCACTCCGACTTCGGCGAGCAGCAACTTGGCGACGTAGCCGGCGACGGTCCGCGCGGCGGTCTCCCTCGCCGACGCCCGTTCCAGGATGTCGCGCGCATCGTGGGTCTGGTACTTGAGCATCCCGGGAAGGTCGGCGTGGCCGGGACGGGGTGACGTCATGACCTTTCTCGACTCCCCTTCGGCGGGTGACATCTCTGCCGACCAGCGCTCCCATTCGGTGTTTCGGATGATCACCGAGATCGGACCGCCGAGCGTACGCCCGAATCGGACCCCGCCGAGGATCTCGATCTCGTCCTTCTCGAGGCGCATCCGCGGTCCGCGGCCGTGGCCGAGTCGGCGCCGAGCGAGTTCTTCAGCGAGGCCTTCCGCGTCAACCGGAAGGCCGGCGGGAGCGCCTTCGACAATCGTTGTGAGGGCGGGTCCATGGGACTCGCCCGCTGTGAGGAATCGGATCATTGAACCATCGTGGCACGGGCGGTTTCCAATGTCATGTTGTTCCGCCGAGGTACCAAGTCGAGATCGTGCCCGCCCATGCGATTGCGACATAGGCGCCCAGCACGAGATATGGACCGAACGGGATCGCGTCCTTGCGGCTCCGGATGCGGAAGACGACGAGCAACAGCGATACCAGGCCCCCGAGCAGGAACGCAGCAAAGATCGCGACGATCAACGTGTCCCAGGATTGGTACGCCGCAAACATGCCGAGCAGGAACGCCAGTTTCACGTCGCCGAAGCCAAATCCACCGCGTGCGATCAGCGCCAATACGAAGAGCAACACGAAGTAGAGGGCGCCCCCGCCGAGTGCCCGCAGGATCGGTCCGTTCTCGATGAGACCGCCGCCGATCAGCAACACGAGGGCAATCACCGTACCCGGATAGAGAATCCGGTTGGGGATCAGCTTGGTGTCCATATCGGTCAGCGTGAGGGTCACCGTGACCGCAACGAACCACAGGTACGCAGGAAGCGTCCATTCAACGTCCACGACCAGCGGCGTCACGGCGAAGAGCGCCGCTGTGACGACCGCAACCAATGGTGTCCTCCGCGGTTCGTCGCGGATCGACTCGAATGGCCGATCGGTAGCGACGCCTTCCGCGATGACACCAACGACGAGGCCAATGGCGGCAAGTGCGAGAGAGATCATTCGGCCGAGAGCCTATCGGCTTCGGTCCCGGCGTCCTTGCATCATTCGAGATGCGTGGAGAACGCGTCGGTCATGACATCGACCGGCGCAGACACGCCCGTCCATATCTCGAATGAAGCGGCAGCCTGGGCGATGAGCAAGTCTTTGCCATCCGCGACCGGGAGACCGAGCGTTCGAACCAGGCGAGTGGACGGGCTCTCGGCAGAACCGTAGGTCAAGTCGAAGAAGCCGGAGGAACAGGTGAGCAGCGATTCCGGCAACGGTTCTCCAGCCATGCCGATCGGTGTTGCGTTAACGACAACGGCACCTTCGATAGGCGTCCCCCACGGTGCAACCGCACCGTCGACGCGGACGCGGTCAAGGAGGTTTCGCGCTGCTTCGTCGCGGCGGCCGGAGACGTACACCGTGCGGTCAGCCAGCGCGGTCAGCGCTCCAGCCGCGGCACCGCCGGTGCCGAGGATGAGTATCGGCGCAGTCACTGGTAGCTCCCGGTCGATCCAGACCGTGCGGATACCGTCGACGTCGGTGTTGTAGCCCCACACTTCGCCGTCGCGGCGCACGAGTGTGTTGACGGCGCCCGAGCGCAGTGCCGATTCGGATACTCGATCGCACAGTTCGAACGCGATCTGCTTGTGCGGCATCGTCACGTTCGCTCCGGTGAGGCGGCCGTAGCGCACCTCATCGACGGCGTTGACCATGCCGGCGGCCTCGACTCGCCGGGCCGCGTAGGTGCCGTCGATACCCTTCGCTGCCAGCGCGGCGGTGTGGATCGCCGGAGAGCGAGAGTGATCGACCGGATCACCAAGCACGACGAACCTCATGGCAGTACCCCGTCGGCCTTCGCCTGGGCGATCTTCTCCTGGTGTTCTTCGTAGGTCACAGAGAATCCGTGGCGGCCGTCGGACGCCACGAGCACGTAGAACACGAAGTCGCTGTCCGCCGGATCCGCAGCGGCTGCGATCGACTCGAACTGCGCCGTTCCGATCGGAGTCGGTGGGAGGCCCTTGATCTTGTAGGTGTTCCACGGAGATTCGATCTCGAGGTGCTCGGCGAGGACGCGCCCGGGGCTCGCCCCGAGGGCGTAGACGACGGTCGCATCGATCTGGAGTGGTATCCCTTGATCGAGGCGGTTGTAGATCACCGAGGCGATGAGGGGTCGATCCTCCTCAACACCGGCCTCGCGTTGGATGAGGGAAGCGACGATGAGCGCCTCATACTGTGTGAGGCCAAGGCTTTCGAGGCGAGACCAGTCCACCGTGGCGACGCGGCGTTCGGTCTCGGCCGCCATTGCCCCAAGCATCTCGGCGGGTGTTGCGTTCTCCGGCATCTCGTAGCGTGCCGGATAGAGCAGGCCTTCCCACCGAACGAGTTCGCCGGCTCCCTCAGGGATCTCGTCGGGAAGCAGGGAGGACGTCACGGCGCCAGCGGTCAATGCGGTCTCGAAGTCCTCGACCGGGTAGCCCGTTTGTTCGGCGAGTCCGGCCAAGACCCGACCGATGTCATGACCTTCGTAGACGATGATGCTCGAACCGGTCCCCTCGTCGGGGCCGCTGATGAGGCGCTGCACAACGGCTTCGGGAACCATGAGCGTCTCGAGGTGGTAGGTCCCGGCCTGGAGTTGGGAAGCCACGCCTTGCTCTGACACCACGGCCTGCAGATCCTGTGATCGCACCACCCCGGCCTCTTGCATCGCGAGTGCGATGTCGCTTGCGGACGAACCGGCCCGCACTTCGACGGTGACCGGCACGCCGGGTTCCACATCAAGTCCCTGATCCCCTGCGACGATGCCCGCCAGGGAGCGCACGCCGACGATCGCGAGAACGAGCGCAACGGCGACGCCGCCGGCGATGAGCCAGGGGTTCGGCCGCTTGGCTTCAATCCCGATCGATGCTGTTGGCTCCGTCACGTTGATAGTCCTTGCGGTCGAGGTAGGCCTGGAGGATGACAGCCGCGGCGACTTTGTCGCGGACGTCTCGCCGCTTGTCCCTGCGAACCCCGCCTTCGAGAAGCGCGGACTCCGCCGTCACGGTCGTGAATCGTTCATCCTGGTACTCGAGCGGCAGTCCGACCCCTTCGGCAATCAGGGAACCGAACGAACGAGCCGCCTTCGCAGAAGGACCTTCCACGCCGGAGAGTCCAGTCGGCAAGCCGACGATGATCCGCTCTACGCCTTCGTCCTCGCACAGCGTCCGCACGGCGACAAGCGGGTCAACCGCACGCCGATCGATCACCGAATGAGGCGAGGCAATGGTACCGGTGGGGTCCGATAGCGCGACGCCGATGCGCCGCTCCCCCGGGTCCAGCCCGAGGATCCGGCTCACGATTCGACGACCGCCTCGCGTGCTGCGGCGAGGGCCACTTCGAGGGCTTCTGCGATCCGGTCACCCTGCGGGCCGCCCGCTTGGGAGAGTCGCGGATCCCGGCTGCCGCCACCGCCAAGGACTCGTGCGGCGGGTGTAATCAGTTCACCGGCAGAGACTCCGGCTTCGACGAGATCGTCCGAGACGAACGCTATCAGCCCGCCCTTGCCTTCGCTCACTGATCCAAGAACGCCGATGCCTGAACCGAGGCGGTCCCGGATCTGGAACGCGAGGGCACGGAGTCCGTCCCCGGTCAGCCCCTCTTGCTGTGCAACGAGGACGTTGTGGCCCTTGTGCTCCTCGATCTGGTCGAGCAAGGTCCGCGCGGCTTCCGACCGTGATTGCTGCTCGAACTGTTCGATCCGCTCTTCCTGGTCCTTCGAGCGCAAGACAAGGGCTTCGGCTGCCTCGACGACGTGGCCGGGTTGTGCCCCGAGCGCCGACTCGGTGCGCTCGAGGTCGTTGCGCAGGGCGCTGAGATACTCGTAGCCCGCCGTCCCGGTCACCGCGTCGATACGGCGTGTGTTCGCGGCCACCGAACCCTCTGAGACCACGATCAACGGCCCGATCTGACCGGTGGTTGGCACGTGAGTGCCGCCGCAGAATTCGGTCGAGTAGTCGCCGGTCTGCACCACCCGCACGTCGTCTCCATACTTGTCGCCGAAGAAGGCGAGTGCCCCCATCTTCTCCGCCTCGTTCTTCGACGTTTCGAGGGTGATGACGGCCGCGTTCTCGATCACTCGTTCGTTCGCGACGAGTTCGACGTCCCGCATCTGCTCGACCGACATCCCCTGGTAGTGGCTGAAGTCGAACCGGAGGCGAGCGTCGGAGACCAGCGAGCCTGCCTGGTGGACGTGCTCGCCGACAACCTCGCGAAGTGCCCAGTGGAGAATGTGGGTGCCGGTGTGGTTCTTGCGGATGCGCTCGCGACGTTCGTGGCTGATCGTGAGGTCTGCGTCCTGACCCAGTTGGACCGTTCCTGAGGTCACAACGCCGCGATGGCCGTGGAGACCGGGGACGGCGAACTGGGTGTCTGCGACCGCGACCGTGCCCGTTGGCGTAACGATGAGGCCGGAATCCCCAACCTGGCCTCCAGATTCCGCATAGAACGGGGTGCGATCCATGAACAGTTCGATCTCGCGACCCTCTTCCGCTTTGTCGATCGTTTCACCCTCCGAGACCATGGAGAGGATCCGACCGAGTCCGTGTTCGGATTCGTACCCGGTGAATTCGGTGGTCTCCACGCCGGCCAGGAGCGTCCGATAGGCGTCGGCGCGTGCTGCGGCATCGGCGCCCTTGTAGGCGGCACGGGCCCGCTCGCGCTGCGAGTCCATCATTTCGTCGAATTCGTTGAGGTCGACACCGAACCCGCGCTCGGAGACGATCTCCTCGGTCAGTTCCTTCGGGAACCCAAACGTGTCGTGAAGCTTGAACGCCGTCTCCCCGGAGAGCACAGCGCCCGGCTCCAGATCGCGAAGCTCTTCGTCGAGGAGTTGGTGGCCGGATCGCAGGGTCCTGCGGAACTGTTCTTCCTCCCGCGTCACCATCTCGAGGATTCCGCTGCGCTGGGCATAGAGCTCCGGATACGGCTCGCGCATCACGTCAACGGTGGTCTCGACCAGCTTCGGCATGATGAGATCTTCCGAGCCGAGGAGGAACGCGTGGCGCACCGCTCGGCGGATGAGACGGCGCAGCACGTAGCCACGGCCCTCGTTCGACGGAACAACCTTGTCGCCGATGAGGAACGTCACCGCCCTGCCGTGATCCGCCATGATGCGCAGCGACACGTCGGTCCGCTCAGCGTCGCCGTAGGTGGTCCCGGTCACCCGCTCCGATGTTGCGACCATCGGCCGGATCACGTCGGTCTCGAAGATTGTGTCGACGCCCTGAAGCACCGTCGCGATGCGTTCGAGGCCGGCGCCCGTGTCGATGTTCCTAGCCGGCAGATCCCCGACCACGTGGTACGGCTCATCCTGGATGTTCTGCATGAAGACGAGGTTCCACACCTCGACGTGGCGCTCATCGTCAACGGCGGGTCCGCCGTCCATGCCGTACTCAGGACCCTTGTCGTAGAAGATCTCCGACGATGGACCGCACGGCCCCGGAACGCCCATCTGCCAGAAGTTGTCCTTGTCGAGGCGCTGCACTCGATCGGCGGGCACACCCACTTCGTCGATCCAGATCGCGGCTGCCTCATCGTCGGTGATGTGCACTGTGTACCAGAGGCGTTCGGGGTCGAGCCCGAATCCTTCCGTGACGAGCTCGTACGCCCACGGAATCGCCTTCTCTTTGAAATAGTCGCCGAACGAGAAGTTGCCGAGCATCTCGAAGAAGGTGAGATGTCGGGCCGTCGTTCCCACGATGTCGATGTCGATCGTGCGCGCCACCTTCTGGACCGTCGCTGCTCGGGGATACGGAGGTTTCTCCTCCCCCAGCATGTACGGCTTGAAGGGCACCATCCCTGCGTTGGTGAGCAACAGTGTGGGATCGATCGGAATCAACGACGCCGACGGCACGATGGTATGGCCGCGCTCGGCGAAGAAATCGAGATAGGTCCTGCGGATCTGGTTGGAATCCATGAAGACCGGAGGTTAGTCCGACCCGGAATCCACTCCCTCGGTCTCGTCCAACATGCCGGCACGCTGCATTCGGCGGCCCGTTGCGTTCATCATGCCGGCGACGGTCGTGGCCCCGGCACGGGCGATAGCTTCGGTGGTCAGACGCTCCCGTGCGCGCTTCACCTTCGCACCGAGGTAGGCCCCGACGCCGATCGTCGCTGCTGAACCGAACAGGAACCATTTCAGTCGTATGAACATCGCAGCCGAGGCTAGTGCGGTCCATGGATCGACTTCGATTCGTCTGCTTGCCGGATCGCTACCGCTGTCGACCAAGGATCCGGTCGATGCGGCCGAGGCGCTCGCCGATGTCAGACTCCTCGCCATGCTCGCCCGGTTGGTAGAGCGTGGCCTCGCGTGCCTCATCCGGCAGGTACTGCTGTCGAACCACGCCGAGTGGATCGCTGTGGGGATAGGCATAGCCGACCCCATGCCCCATCGCCTGCTCCCCCGATGTCGCTCCCGAGCGAAGATGCATGGGGACGTCGGCCCCGGGAGTGCTCTCCACGGCTGCGCGGGATGCCGCTATGGCGCTTGACAGCGAGTTCGACTTCGGTGCCGTCGCCAGGTAGACGGTCGCATGGGTGAGGGCGTAGGCACCTTCAGGGATGCCGATCACCTCAACCGCACGAAACGCATCGACCGCGATACCGAGACCCTGTGAGTCTGCGAGTCCGATGTCCTCGGACGCAAGGATGATGAGGCGCCTCGCGATGAACTTGGGGTCCTCGCCGGCCTCGATCATCGTATGCAGCCAGTAGAGCGCCGCGTCGACGTCCGACCCCCGAACGCTCTTGATGAATGCTGAGATGACGTCGTAGTGCCGGTCGCCGCCCTTGTCGTAGCGGATGACCCGACGCTGGAGGGCCTCGGCGATCTCTTCGAGGCCAACCGATTCCTTCTCGCGGCCTGCGGCGATCGTTACGGCGAGTTCGAAGCCGTTCAGAGCAAGGCGGGCGTCACCACCGACGCGGTGAGCGAGATCGTCAAGGGCATCGTCGTCGATGGCGACGCCCGGGAGGCCGCGCACCGGATCGTTCATCGCCCGCTGAATGAGATCCACGACCTCATCGGGAGCGAGTTCTTCGGTGCGGAAAACACTCGACCGGCTGATGAGCGGCGAGTTCACCTCGAAGAAGGGATTCTCCGTGGTGGCACCCACGAGAATGATGATGCCGTCCTCGACGCCGGGGAGGAGGGCATCTTGCTGAGCCTTCGTGAATCGGTGGATCTCGTCAAGGAAGAGCACCGTGCGTCCGTCGCCGTTCTCGATGCGGCGGGTCGCCATCGCGAGCACTTCCCGAACGTCTTTGACACCGGCCGACGTGGCGGAGAGTTGCTCGAATCGGGCGCTGCTGTTGACGGCAACCAGACGGGCAAGGGTGGTCTTGCCGGACCCGGGCGGACCCCACAGGATCATGGACACCGGTCGGCCGGCCTCAACCATCGTGCGGAACGCTGCCCCTTGAGCGAGGAGGCCCTGCTGCCCGACGACCTCGTCCAGATTCGCCGGACGCATTCGCGCCGCGAGGGGTGCGTTCGCTCGTCGACGCTCGGCGCGTTGGTCCGAGAAGAGGTCGGGTTCAGTCACCGGCCGCCTCGGTGGCAGCCCACTCGGCACGCACGTCGCCTCGGACCTCGATGCCGAGTTCACCGAGTTGGCCGTCGTCGACACGACTCGGCGAACCGGTCAACGGGTCGGCGCCGCTCTGTGTCTTCGGGAACGGAATGACCTCGCGGATGTTCGGCAGATTCTGGAGAATGGCGACGAGACGGTCGATCCCGATCGCAAAGCCGGCGTGGGGAGGTGTCCCGTAGCGCAAGGCCTCCAGGAACCAGCCGAATCGCTGTTCTGCCTCCTCATCCGAGATGCCGAGCACCTCGAACACCTGGGCCTGCACGGCCGGATCATGGATTCTGACGCTGCCCGATCCGAGTTCCGAGCCGTTCAACACGAGGTCGTAGGCCTTCGAGATGGCATGACCCGGGTTCTCGCGCATCTCGGTGACGTCAACCGGCGCCGTGAAGGGGTGGTGGAGGGCGACAAAGTCACCGTCTTCGTTGCGCTCAAACACGGGGAAGTTCACGACGAACAAGTAGGCCAATTCTTCGTGACCCGCTGGTTGTCCGTAGTCCAGGCGAATCTGACCGAGGACGTCGAGGACGGTCCTGGTCTCGTCTGCCACGAGCATGAGGACGTCGCCGGTCTCTCCACCGAGAGCTTCCTTGACACCGGAGAGTTCATCGACTGAGAGGAATTTTGCAACCGGCGAGCGGAGGCTGCCATCCTCCTCGACGACCATCCAAACCAGACCCTTCGCCCCGAGTTCTTGTGCCCGGGCAGAGATGCCGTCCAGTCCCGAGCGGGAGAGCTCGAGGGCGCCGCCGTTGATCCCGCGGATGGAACCACCGGAGGCCAGCACGCCGGCGAACGCCTTGAACTCGGTCGAGGCGAAGACACCGCTGAGGTCGCTGATCTCCATGCCGAAGCGGATATCGGGCTTGTCCGTACCGTATCGCTCCATAGCCTCGTGCCAGGTCAGGCGCGGGAATGGGCGATCGATGTCGACGCCGCGGATTGTCTTCGTGACCGTGGTCGCGACCGCTTCGAGGGTCTCGAGCACGTCCTCCTGGCCCCAGAACGATCCCTCGAAGTCGAGTTGCGTGAACTCGAGTTGACGGTCGGCTCTCAGATCTTCGTCGCGGTAGCAGCGAGCGACTTGGTAGTAGCGCTCGACGCCCGAGATCATCAGCAGTTGCTTGAAGAGCTGCGGTGACTGTGGGAGTGCGTAGAAGCTGCCCTTGCGCAATCGAGACGGCACCAGCATGTCTCTGGCGCCCTCGGGCGTCGAGGCGATCAGCGTCGGCGTCTCGATCTCCATGAAGCCGAGATCGTCCATGACGTCGCGCATGGCACGGATGGTCTTGGACCGAGCGCGCAGGTTGTCGGCCATCGACGGTCGCCGAAGGTCGAGATATCGGTACTGCAGGCGTTTGGCCTCGTCGACGTCGCTGCGATCGTCGATCTGGAACGGGAGCGGTTCGGACGGACTCAGAATGGTCATTGACGTGGCGACGACTTCGATTTCACCGCTTGGGAGGTCGGGATTCGCCATGTCGCCCGGCCTCAGCCGGACCGTGCCATCGATTGCGATGCAGAACTCGGAACGCAGGCCCTGAAGATCCTGAGCATCCGCTGGCTCGTCGTCGGGGTTCAGCACCACCTGCACGACGCCGCTGTGGTCCCGGAGATCGACGAAGATCACCCCACCGTGATCGCGCCGACGTCCCACCCATCCTGCGAGCAGGACCGTCTCTCCCGCGTCTGCGGCCGTCAGCGTCCCTGCGGCCCGGTTCTTCAGCGTGTCAGCCATGTCTCGATCTCCTCTACAGCGATTGGCTGTTGGTCGCCTGTCGCCAGGTCGCGTGCCATGACGCGACCACCGTCCCATTCCTCACCGACCACGAACGCGTGCGCTGCGTTCGCCCGATCGGCTGCCTTGAACTGTGCTTTGACCGACCGGTCGCCGGCGACCGCATCGGCTCTGAACCCTTTGGTACGCAGTGTTCGGACGAGCGCTCTGGCCTGCACGCTGCGTTCCGCGTCTGCGATGATCACGAACGCATCGAGGGCCGGTCCGGCCGCTGACTGGTCCCTGGCCAGGAGGATCCGGTCGAGGCCCATCGCCAGGCCTACGGACGGGGTCGGCTTGCCTCCGAGCATCTCGAACAATGCGTCGTAGCGTCCACCGCCGCCAACAGAACTCTGCGCAGCCTCGAAACTCAGCGGTACGTACTCCCACACCGTGCGGTTGTAGTAGTCGAGTCCGCGGACCAGCGTCGGGTTGATCTTGTACGCGATACCCGCGGCGTCGAGCCCGGCGCGGACGGCTGCGAAGTGCTCCGCCGCCTCTCCCGAGAGGTGGTCGACAGGTGTCGGGGCGCCGGCCACCACGGCCGCATCCGCCTTGGAGTCCAAGACTCTGAGCGGGTTCTGGTGCATGCGCCGGACCGCGTCCTCGGACAGATCGTCCTTGCGAGCCTCAAGGAACGCGATGAGTTCTGCGCGATAGTCGGACCGATCGGATCCGTCGCCGATGCTGTTGAGTTGCACCTCGACGTCCTTGACGCCGAGTTCTTCGAGGTATCGATAGCCAAACTCGATTACCTCGATGTCTGCGCCCGGCGATGCCTCGCCGAGGTACTCGATACCCGCCTGGGAGAACTGCCGTCTGCGGCCCTTCTGAGGCCGCTCGTAGCGGAACATGGGACCCCAGTAGAAGCCCTTGAACGTCCCGACCACGCCACCGGCCTGAATGAGCGCCCGAACGACGGATGCGGTCGCCTCCGGCCGGAGCGTCAGGGAGCGGCCGCCCTTGTCTTCAAAGGTGTACATCTGCTTCTCGACGACTTCTGTGTCCTCGCCGATGCCGCGGGAGAACAGGTCGGTCGACTCGAACAGCGGGGTAAGCACCAGGCCGTAGCCGAAGCGCTCGGCGAGGTCCAGGAAGGCGCGCTCGGCCATCAGCCACTCGGCCGATTCGGGCGGCAGGATGTCGTCGGTGCCTTTCGGCGCGCGGTACGTCATGACCCTCCGGTCAACAGAAGAACGGCAAGGGTAGCGGCGCCACGAACCCAGGGTTCTCCGCATCGTATATGACGCCGCGAACCCAGGGTTCTCCGCATCGTATATGACGCCGACAGCCCGCGGAATGGATGGGCGCGACGGCGCTCCCCATTCTGTGGGCCCACGGCGCCAAATAGAAGGTGGAGAACCCTGGGTACGCGGTTTGGTTAGAGGTACTCGAGGATGAAGGGGTTCACGACGCGCTCGCGACCGATCGTGGTCTCCGGGCCGTGGCCGGGGAGGACCCGCGTGTCGTCCGGGAGGGTCATCACCTGCGTCCGCATCGAATCCATCAGGGTCCCGAAGTCGCCGCCGGGAAGATCCGTCCGACCGACAGCGCCGGCGAACAACTGGTCCCCGGTGAAGATCATGCCCTCTTCCTCGATGACGAATGCACAATGCCCGAGCGTGTGGCCCGGCGTATGTCGCACCTCGAACTCGAATCCGGCAAGACGCAGTTTCTCGCCGTGGGCCAGATCGACGTAGTGGTCGGGTGCTGCGAACTCCTCGATCCCGGGCGGGACGAATCCGAAGAGCGAGCGCACCTGCGTCGCCGGATCAGACACCAGGTAGTCATCGTCCGGGTGAAGGTATGCGCTCACGCCGGTGCGCGTGGTGACGCCCGCCGCTCCCCCGGCATGGTCGACGTGGCCGTGCGTGACGAGCAACGCAACCGGGACGAGGTCGTTCGCGGTGAGTAGCCGGATGATCGCATCGACATCGGGGGGCGCGTCGACGATCACCGCCGGCCCGCCCCGCTCGGGGGCGATCACGTAGCAATTCGTTGCTGCTGCCCACAATTCAGCCGACGTCAGGATCATTGGCCACCTCCAGGCACCAGCCGGTACGACTCGTACACCCCTTCAACGTTCCGCATGTCGGAGAGCACCCGTTCGAGTTGGGCGGGATCCGACAGTTCGACCTCGTAGCGCAGGAACGCCACTCGATCGCGTCCGGCGATCGACGATGAGGTGTGGATATTGGCGCCGTGGTCGGACAGCACCGCGGTCACATCCCGCAGGAGACGGGGCCGGTCGAGGGCTTCGACCTGAATCCAGACCAGGAACGACTCGGATTGGTTCGGCGCCCACGCAACCTCGATGAGTCGCTCGGGCTGCCCTTCGAGAGCCCCGATGTTGGCACAGTCCGTTCGATGGATAGAGACCCCGCGCCCGATCGTCACGAATCCCATGATCGGGTCGCCCGGCACCGGTCCGCAGCACCTCGCCAGGTTGACGAGCACATCGTCGAGGCCCTCCACGATGACTCCGCTGATCGGCCTCGTACGACGCTTCGCGGGATCCACCAGCAGACCGAGCATCTCTTCGGTGTTGTCGTCGGAATCCGGCGTAGCACGGCGCTCCAGACGGTCAACGACTGTCTTCGCACTCACGCGCCCATCACCGACCGCGCCGTACAGGTGCTCGAGATCGTTGAAGCCCAACTCTTCGGCAACGGCCAGCAACTCGTCATCGTGGCCACCAAGCGCCATCGAGTGCCGTCGCAGTTCCTTGGTCATCTCCTCGCGACCGTGGGCAAGCGCCGTCTCTCGACGTTCTTTGGCGAACCACTGACGGATCTTGGCGGCGGCGCGAGCCGACGTTACGAACTCGAGCCAGTCCCGGCTCGGATGGGCGTCCTCGGATTTCGAGGTCAGCACCTCGACGATGTCTCCCGACTCGAGTTCGGTCGTGAGCGGCACGAGGCGACCGTTGACCTTCGCCCCAACACAACGGTGGCCGACCTGCGTGTGGATGCGGTAGGCGAAGTCGACCGGCGTCGCACCGCGGGACAACGTGATGACCGCACCCTTCGGGGTGAGGGCGAACACCTCGTCCTGGTACAGATCGAGCTTGAGCGCCTCGAAAAACTCCCCGGCATCGGAGGTGGCATTCTGCAGGAACTTGATGTCTGCGACGAACGGCTCGGTCGATCCGTCGTCGCCCTCCTTGTAGCGCCAATGGGCAGCAATCCCGGCTTCGGCACGCTCGTGCATCTCGAGCGTCCGGATCTGGACCTCGAGGCCCTTCCCGTCTGAACCGACGACCGTCGTGTGAAGCGATTGGTAGAGGTTGAACTTGGGCATGGCGATGTAGTCCTTGAACCGCCCCTGGATCGGCGCCCACATCGAATGCACCAACCCCAACGCCGCATAGCAATCACGCAGCTCGGGCACGATGATTCTGATCCCGATCAGGTCGTGAATCTCCTCGAATTCGAGCCCGGAGTCGACCATCTTGCGGTAGATCGAATAGACAAGCTTCGGCCGCCCGGTGATCGTCGCCTCGACTCCTGCGGTATCAAGCGCGGCTCTCACCTCAGCCATCATTCGTTCGAGATGCTTCTCGCGCTCAGGGGCCCGCTGACGGATCTGGTCCTCGAGGCGTTTCCGGCGCGCCGGATAGAGCGCTGCGAAGCTGCGTTCTTCGAGTTCGTGCTTGAGCTCCTGCACCCCGAGTCGGTGTGCGAGCGGCGCGTAGACATCGAGGGTCTCGGATGCGACGCGGCGCCTCTTCTCCTCAGGCAGCGGATCGATCGTCCGCATGTTGTGGGTTCGGTCGGCCAACTTGATCAAGAGAACCCGGATGTCTCGCGCCATCGCGACCGCCATCTTCCGGATGGTGGCTGCCTGCTGCTCTTCCCGGCTCGAGAACTTGATCCGGTCAAGCTTGGTGACGCCGTCGACGAGAAGGGCCACCTCCTCCCCGAAGTCCCGCTCGATGCCGTCAAGGGTGATCTCGGTGTCCTCCACAACGTCGTGGAGCAGCGCCGCGACGATCGTGGCGGTGTCGAGGCCGAAGGTGGCAAGAATCTGCGCGACGGCGAGTGGGTGCACGATGTAGGGATCGCCGGTGCGACGCTTCTGACCCTCGTGCGCCCCCGCCGCGACGTCGTACGCACGCCGAATCAGGTCGACGTCGGTCCCCGGATGGTGATCGACGGCGACGTTGACGAGATCCTCGAGCATCGCCTCGGGCGACTGCGATCGTTGTTCGGCTGCGACGGCTTCTGCCATCCAGCGAGTCTACCGACGCTTCTTCCTCTTCCGAGGTGCCCGGGCTGTGGCGCTCGTGGACTTGACCGGAGCGGTCGGAGCGGACGATGCTGCCGGTGCAACGTCGGATGCTTCGACGGGAGCATCTGTCGCTACGGCAACGTCTGCACCGCCCTTCCGCTTCCGCATCGCACGCTTCCTGGCGGTCTCCCACTCAGGCTCGCGTTCCTTCCAGAGCGCGAGCAGCGGCGCAGCGACGAGGATCGATGAATACGTTCCGAGGGCGATGCCGATGAACAGAGCGAGGGCAAACTCACGCAGCGTCTCCGCCCCAAAGGCGAACGACCCGACGAACAACAGCGTTCCGACCGGGATCAGCGAGGTCAGCGATGTGTTGATCGACCGCATCAGGACCTGGTTCATCGAAGTGTTCACGATCTCGGTGTACGTGTAGCGATCGTGCATCAACTCGACGTTCTCGGTGACCTTGTCGAACACCACGACGGTGTCATACAGGGAGTATCCGAGGATCGTGAGCAATGCGATCACGGTCGCCGGCGTCACGGTGAAACCGAATGCGGCGAACAGCCCAGACGTGATGATGAGGTCGTGGAACAGCGCAGCGAGAGCCGCAACGGCCATC
>Ga0316197_10000660_pt1 | contig 24171 bp, 21 predicted proteins | sample OudBiesiAoxic_MG_FD_204939 | JGI IMG/M metagenome (GOLD analysis project Ga0316197, IMG submission 204939) | Coastal sediment microbial communities from Oude Bieten Haven, Netherlands - site A oxic | ecosystem: Environmental > Aquatic > Marine > Coastal > Sediment | place: Netherlands... | reverse complement strand
GAACCAGACCGCCAGCTCGTCCGGGTCCATCGTCGGAAGGTCGGTGTAGCCGTACTCCTGGGCCAGCTCGACGACCGTTGCAGGACGCAACCCGCCATCGAGGTGGTCGTGGAGAAGGGCCTTCGGGGCCCGCTGGATCAGATCGTCGAGCGACATCCCGTCACGCTACCCAACACGATGTCACGGCGGTGTCTGACACCAGCGCGACAGGGTTCAGGCGGGGGGCGCGAGGGCGGCGAGTGACTCGAGGAGCGACGTCAGCAGCTCACGGGGCACGTCGACACCCTCGGCGTACAGCTTCACCTTCGGCTCGGTGCCGCTCGGACGGACCTGCAGCCGGATGCCACCATCGAGCATGAGCCTCACCAGGCCGGCCTCGGGGTACGACGACACCGAATCGACGCCGCGACCACCGATCCGAACCGGCGGCTCGGCTTCGATCGCTGCCACCCACTCCGCGCCCACCGACGGCGGGATCCGCACCGACAGCTCAGCGGTGACGTAGCTGCCGAACCGAGCGGCGATCGCGTCGAGTCGGTCCTGCAGCGTGACACCGTCGGCAGCGGCGACCGCGGCGATCTCCGCCATCAACACGGCGGCGGTGATGCCGTCCTTGTCGAGCGGGCGCTGCGCGACGAGGTACCCGAGCGCCTGCTCGTACCCGAGAACGAGGCGCAGTTCCGGGTGTTCGGTGGCGATCTTGCCGATGAACTTGAATCCGGTGAACGTCTCCTGACCGTGGATGCCCGCAGCCTCTGCCATCCGCACGAGCAACGACGACGACACGAGGGTGGTGACCACGAGCCGATCGTCGCCCTCGGTGTTGGCGAGGATGTGGTCGGCGAAGAGCCAGCCGATCTCGTCGCCGCTGAGACGTCGCCACGAGCCGTCCCCCTGAGGGATCGCCACGCCGAGCCGGTCGGCGTCGGGATCGTTGGCCAGCGCGACGGCTGCGCCACGCTCGCGGGCCTCCTCCAGCAGCAGGTCCATGGCGCCGGGCTCCTCGGGGTTGGGGAACGACACCGTGGGGAACGTGCCGTCGGGCACCTGCTGTGCGGCAACCACGTGCGGTGCGGGAAAGCCGGAGGCTGCGAATGCCCGCTCGATCACGGCGCCGCCCACGCCGTGCATCGCGGTGTAGGCGACGGGTACGCCGGGGACCTCGGGGCGAAGACGCACCGATGGAGTGAACGCCACGTACCGGTCGACCCACTCGGTGCCGAGTCGCTCGATCAACGGGTCGTCTGCCGGGGCCAGCTCGACCCCGATCGGGTCGAAGCGCTCGATGCGTTCGGAGATGTCGGCGTCGATCGGTGACACGATCTGCGAGCCGGTTTCGAGGTACACCTTGTACCCGTTGTCGGCGGGCGGATTGTGCGACGCGGTCACGACGACACCCGCGGCCGCGTCGAGCCCGGTGATCGACCACGCCAACACCGGTGTGGGCTGCACGCCCGGGTGGAGCATCGACCGGATCCCCATCGCAGCCAGTACCCGTGCGGTGTCATCGGCGAACAGGTCGCTCTTGCGACGAGCGTCGTGCGCGATGACCACTCCCCGCTCGGCGGCACGTTCGATCGCTCCGGACGCCTCCTGATCGAGCAGCCACTGCCCGAGACCGGCAGCTGCCTGTCGGACCACCAGACGGTTCATGCGCATCGAGCCCGCTGCCACGGCCGCACGCAGCCCCGCCGTTCCGAACTGCAGCCGCCCGCCGAACCGCGTGACGAGGTCGGCGGCCGCCTCGGCGTCGCCGGCGCCGGCAGCGTCGATCAGCGCTGAGAGTTCGGCATGGAGGTCGCCGTCCGGCTCCGCAGCCAACCAGGAGCGAGCAACCTCGAGTACGCCGGCGTCGAGTTCCGGGGACGGGTGGGTGGAGTCGTCAGCCATCGTCGATCAGGCTACGCAACTCGATGAGCGGGCGCGGCCCGACGTGGCTGATCACCTCGGCGGCAGCGATCGAGCCGAAACGACCGCACGTCTCGAGGTCGCGTCCGGACGTGAACCCGTGGAGGAAGCCGGCGGCGAAGAGGTCGCCGGCACCAGTGGTGTCGATCACCCGGTCGACCGGCACCGCGGGCACGCGCAGCAGATCGTCGGGCGTGACGATCACGCACCCCTCGGCTCCGACCGTGATCGCTGCGAACTCGCACTCGTCGCGCAATGCGGCGACTGCGTCGTCGAACGACTCGAGTTCGTACAGCGAGAGCAGTTCGTCGTGGTTGCCGAACAGCAGATCGACGCGGTCTTGCACGAGTGCCCGGAAATCAGCCCGGTGCCGGTCGACGCAGAACGAGTCCGACAGGGTGAGCGACACCATCCGACCGTTGTCGTGTGCAACCTCGGCAGCCCGACGGAACGCCGATTTCGCGTCGTCACGGTCGTAGAGGTATCCCTCCATGTAGAGCACGTGTGAGTCGGCGATCGCCGACTCATCGAGATCCTCGACGCAGAGTTCGCTCGACACGCCGAGGTACGTGTTCATCGTGCGCTCCGCATCTGGTGTGACCACGATGACGCAACGACCGGTCGGCGTGTCGTGCTCGCCCCCCGGCCGCCGGAACGTGACGCCCACTGCGCGCATGTCGTGACCGAACACATCGCCGAGATCGTCGCCGTTCACCTTTCCGATGTAGGCAGCTCGTCCGCCGAGGCTGGCGATCCCGCAGACCGTGTTGGCTGCCGAGCCACCGCTCATCTCGACGGCGCGGTCGAGCGCGGCGTACAACTCGACGGCCCGGTCGGTCTCGATCAACGTCATCGAGCCCTTGACGAGACCGTTGTCGACCAGGAACGTCTCTTCGGCCGGCGCGATCACGTCGACGAGTGCGTTGCCGATCCCGACGACGTCGAATCGGGCGGGCGTCGCCGACAGACGAGAAACGGTCGATCCGCTGATGTCAGCCACGGCTGGTCAGGCTACCGCCGGTACCATCCGCCCATGGTTGCACCCCTCTCCGTCGACCCCGACACGCTCGACCCCTACCGGCTCCCCGGCGTCGCCCGTCCGACTCGCTACGACGTGCGCCTGAAGCCGGAACTGGCCGACGCCGGCTTCACCGGCTCGGTCACGATCCGTCTCGACGTCGCGTCCCCCACCGACGTCCTGGTGCTGAATGCAGCCGAGCTCGAGATCCATGCCTGCCGGGTCGACGGAGCGGAAGCGACCTGGGGACTGCACGACGACACCGAACGCCTGCTGGTCACGCCGTCGACGACGGTTCCCACCGGCACCTCGACATTGACGATCGACTTCACCGGTGTCCTCAACGACAAGCTGCGCGGCTTCTACCGGAGCACCTACTCCGACGACGACGGCGTCGAGCAGGTCATCGCAACCACACAGATGCAGGCCACCGACTGTCGGCGGGCGTTCCCCTGTTGGGATGAGCCCGCGTTCAAGGCCGTCTTCTCGATCACGCTCGACATCGCCGACGATCTGACGGCGATCTCCAACGGCCACGAGGTCGAACGGTCCACCGCCGATGGTCGAACGGTCGTGCGGTTCGCCGACACGATGGTGATGAGCACGTATCTCGTTGCCTTCGTCGTCGGCAGGCTCGAGGCCACCGACACCGTCGACGTCGACGGCACACCGTTGCGCGTCGTCCACGTGCCGGGCAAGGGCCATCTGACCGCACTCGGCCTCGACGTCGGCGCGTTCTGCCTGCGCTGGTTCCAGGAGTACTACGGCATCACCTATCCGAGCGACAAGGTCGATCTCGTCGCACTCCCCGACTTCGCCGCCGGAGCGATGGAGAACCTCGGCTGCATCACGTTTCGCGAGAGCCTGCTGCTGGTCGACCCCGCCACCAGCACTCAGCACGAACAGCAGCTGATCGCCGACGTCGTCGCCCACGAACTGGCCCACATGTGGTTCGGCGATCTGGTCACGATGCGTTGGTGGAACGGCATCTGGCTCAACGAGGCGTTCGCCACGTTCATGGAGGTCGCAGCGTGCGAGGCCTACCGGCCGGACTGGGAACGCTGGACCAGCTTCGGTGTCGAACGCAGCGTGGCGTTCGCGACCGATGCGCTGGCCAGCACGCGGCCGGTGGAGTTCGAGGTGCAGTCGCCCGCCGACTGCGAAGGCATGTTCGACGTGCTCACCTACCAGAAGGGCGGTGCGCTGCTGCGCATGCTCGAGCAGTACCTCGGCGCCGAGGCATTCAGGGTCGGCGTGAGCCACTACCTGCGACAGCACTCGTACTCGAACACCGAGACCAACGATCTCTGGGACGCCATCGAGCACACGTCGGGTGAACCGGCTCGGCGCATCATGGATTCGTGGATCTGGCAGCCAGGTCACCCCTTGATCACCGCCTCGCTGGTCACCGGCGGCGCGTCCGGCGAGACGACCCCGACCGACGACGAGTCCCCCGCCCTCCATCTCTCACAGCAACGCTTCCGCTTCGATGCCGAGGCGCCGACCGACGACGATCCGATCTGGGCCGTGCCCGTGCACATCCGGAACGGCGGCATCACCACCACCGTGCTGCTCGACGGGCGCGAGACCACCGCGCCGATCCCGCTCGCCGATCCCGACGGCCCGGTCGTCGTCAACGCCGGAGGACACGGGTTCTTCCGTGTGGCATACGACGACACGCTCCGCAGCCGCCTCGACGCAGCCGCGCTCGCCGAACTCTCCACGCTCGAGCGGTACACGCTCGTCGACGACGCCTGGTCGGCCACGGTGGCCGGACGCCTGGGCGCGGTCGAGTTGCTCGATCTCCTCGAGGCGTTCGCCGACGAACGCGAGCACGCGGTGTGGCAAGCGGTCGTGATCGCGCTGCGGGGGCTCGGCCGGCTACTCGACGACGGGCCGTCGCTCGATGCGTTCCGGCGTCGTGTGCGAGCGCTCGTCTCTCCCGCCCTCGACGCCCTGGGCGACCCGAGCGATGGCGAGCCCGACCTCACCGGCAAGCTCCGCGGCCTGCTCGTCGGCACCGCCGGTGTGCTCGGTGACGATGCCGGCGTCCAGGCGCGTTGCCGCGAATGGTTCGACGCAGCGGCCACCGACCCCACCAGCGTGCATCCCGAACTGACCGCGGCTGCCACGAGCGTGGTCGCGGCGACGGGCGACACCGACACCTACGCACGGATGCGCGATCGTTTCGTGAACGGCGACACACCCCAGGAACAGCTCCGCCACCTCTACGCGCTGGCCGAGTTCGACGACGAGACGCTGCTGCTCGAGACGTGCGAGTTCGCCATGAGCGATTCGGTCAAGACCCAGAACGCACCGTTCCTGCTCCGAGCCGCCATCGCCAACCGCCGCCACGGTCGGGTCGCATGGGAGTTCGTCCGCGACAACTGGGACGATGCCACCGCGCGTTTTCCGAGCAATACGATCGTGCGGATGGTCGAGTCGGTGAAGCTGCTGAACGAGCCCGACCTCGTCGACGACGCCGCAGCGTTCTTCGGCGACCATCCGATCGAGCAGGCGGCGAAGACGCTCGAGCAGATCCTCGAACGCCAGCGCGTCAACGCCGAGCTGCGAACACGTGACGGGTCCCGCCTCGGTGCCGCGCTGGTCGCAGACGGGCCGGCAGGCTGATCTGGTCAGCGCTTGCGCAGGATCCACACCTGTTCGGACGGGAAGCGCTGCGCCCAGTCGGCCGACACCCAGTAGGGCTCGCCGGTCGCGGTCGCAGGCGCCTGGATCTCGATGTAGTCGATCACGTCGAACCCGACCTGCCGGAACAGCCGCATCCATGACGAGATCTCGAGGTTGAACTCGATCCCTCCCGGCTCGACGACGGCGTCGGTCCAGTCGAGGCGGCCGAGCCCGAAGTAGTCGCGCTGGAGTTCGGTGGTGGCGGGCCCCGAGCCGTCGGGCGGCGAGCAGATCATGCCGAGGGGGTGGTTGCCGAGGAACGACAGTGTGCCTCCCGTGCGCAGCAGCCGGTGTGCCTCGGGGAGCCACACGGCGGGATCGCACCAGATCGCAGCGCCGTACTCGCTGATCGCGACGTCGAACGTTCCGTCGGGCTGCGGCACCTGTTCGGCGTTGCCGTGTACGAACTCGATGTCGGTCCGACCGTGCTCCTCGGCGAGTCGACGAGCCGTCGCGAGCTGCCGTTCGGAGTTGTCGATCGCGTAGACCCGTGCGCCGCGCTGGTGCATCCAGGCAGAGATGTACCCGGTACCGCACCCCAGCTCGATCGCATGCATGCCGGTCATGTCGTCGGGCAACAGCGGGACCTGGCTGTTGGGAACCGACCACATCCCCCAGTCCGGTTCGGTCTGGCGCCAGTTGCGCTCGCCGCCGGCGACCCACTGATCAGCCATGGCATCCCAGTGCCGACGATTCTCCGCAACATGGTCTGGCATGGTCTCGGCGCCCGGCATGCGACGGGAACCTAGCCTGACCACGGCCGCTCGACGAGCGAGACGGCCGGGCGATCCGTGGAGCTAAAGGGAATCGAACCCTTGACCTCGACAGTGCGATTGTCGCGCTCTACCAACTGAGCTATAGCCCCGAATTGCTCCGGCGAGTGTAGCGGTGGCGATGGTCGATGCCATCGCCCACACGTGTCGACGAGCCGGGCGGTGCGCCCGGGGCCGGGCCGGACGGCAGGCGCTCTCCGCCGCCGTGTTCAGTAGGTGTCGAGCCAGCCGTCGTTCCAGCCCGCCGCCTCGCGTTGGCGGAGCTGGGCGAGCAGGTACACGTAACCACACAGCGCCAGGAAGGCGAGGGCGAACACGTACAGCATCACCGTGGACGACGTGGTGGCCGCCAGGAACAGCGTGCAGGCCGTGGTGACGAGCAGCAGGAACAGCACGTTGCTGCGTCGGCGACGTACATCCGACGTCGGGGCGGCGGTTTCGGCACGGTGCATGTGGGTCTGTCGGTGGTGGTCGCGGTGGTGGGCCGGACGATCGTGGCCGCCGGTGGGATCCCCGTGACTGCGGAACGCAGCCTTGTTGCGACCGTTCGCCTGGCGGGCACGTGGGGTCTCGGCCGCGGGCGCTCCGCCACGCGTCCGAGCCGTTGATGCGCCGTGGAGCGAAGCCTGACGGTGGTGTGAGCGTCCCGGGCGGCCGGCTGCTGCGGGGCGTTGCAGCGGCGACGGCGCCAGCGGGCGGCCCATCGGGCGCATCGCTCCGCGGGCCGGTGTGGCGGTGCCCTGGAGGGTGTTGAGCTGACGCCGGAAGTCGGTGACCGACGAGTTGGGCCGGTTCTCGACGCGCGAGCGCAGCATCGGGGGAATGAGCACCGCTGCCCAAGCAGCAGCGACGACGAGGAGGACGAGTTGAGCCATCAGAGAGTACGACGTGAGTTCACAGAGAGTGGTGGTGTTCGGACGTTCGAAACGTTATGTGACGATTCTACGACGATTGTGACGACCGAGGCAACGATCGGTGCGACGTCGGTCACATCGAGCTCACGAACTCTGGCGCCCGTCGACGGGTTCGTCGTCGCTGCGGCGGTAGACGCCGGAGCGGCCCCCGGTCTTCTCCCACAGCGCCAGCTCCCCGATCACCATGCCCCGGTCGGCCGACTTGCACATGTCGTACACGGTCAGCGCAGCCGTGCTGCAGGCGTGGAGCGCCTCCATTTCGACGCCCGTACGGTCGACCGTGTCGACGTGCGCCTCGATCGCCACGAAATCGTCGCCGATCTCGAAGTTGATCGACACGGCACCCACCAGCAGTGGGTGACAGAGCGGGATCATGTCGGCAGTGCGTTTGGCCGCCTGGATCCCGGCCACACGAGCCACCGACAACACGTCGCCCTTCTTCACCTCACGGTTGGCGATCGCCGCCGTCGTCTCGGGCTTCATCAGCACCTTGCAGCGGGCGACCGCACGACGGTGCGTCGGTTCCTTCGGGGTCACATCGACCATCCGGGCGCGCCCGAGCGGATCGAGGTGGGTGAACGACAGATCACTCATGTGCGGCTCCCATGGGAATGCGACGCTAGCCGGAGCGCCACGCCACCGCGGTGCCGGTACGTTCTGGGCATGGACGTCGCCGCACCGGACCCGCTCCCCTACGACCCGATCCAGCACCTTCGCACCGACGGGGTGCGTCTCCTCGACGTGTTCGCCGACCACGGATACGACGCAGACGTGCCGTCGTGTCCGGGCTGGACCCTCGGGGATCTCGCCTTTCACATCGGCAGCGTGTGGTCGTCGTGGTTCACCCGTGTGGAGGACCACATCGTCACCGACGAACAGGCGCGGGCGCTGACACGAGCCGCCCGGCCCAGCGACGACCTCCTGCTCGACTGGGTCGCGGCAGCGCACAACGGGATACTCACAGCCCTGATCGAGGCTCCGTCGGATCAGGCGGTGTGGACCTGGACCGGCGCACCGCGTGACATGGGGTGGCTCCGACGGCGGATGGTGCAGGAAACCGCCGTCCACCGGTGGGACGGAGCGAACACCGTCGGACGTCCCTACGAGGTCCCCGCGGCGGTCGCCGCCGACGGCATCGACGAGTTCCTCATGTGGTTCGCCGGCCGGCGACGAGATCGGCTCGCCGAGCCGGTCGGCGGCACCGTGCATCTGCACTGCACCGACACCGACCTCGACGTCGCTGAAGGATCCGATCACCGGTCTGCTGCCGGCGGCGAGTGGCTGGTCACGCTGCTGGAGAACGGACGATGCGACTTCACGCGCGAACACGCCAAGGGCGACACTGCGATCCGCGGCCGCGCGCACGACCTGCTGCTGTGGTGCTGGGGACGCGACGACGGTGCGGTGGAGATCCTCGGTGACACCGCAGTGGCGGAACGATTCCGTGCGTTCGCCAACCTCGACTGACGGGGCGGGCCGCCGCATCCCGGACCTGCCCGGGGCAGCAGACCCGACCGATCAGCCGCCGATCTGGCTCATCGACTTGCCCGGGCGGATGAAGTTGACCTGGTTGATCCGGTGGCCCGCCCACTTGGTGGCCACAGCAGCTTCGATACGGTCGGCGAGCTGGTCGTCGGTTTCCCCGGACCGCATCGCGGTCATCAGATCGAACTCCCGGGTGGCGAACAAACAGGTCCGGAACTCCCCCTCCGCCGTGAGGCGCACCCGGTCGCAGTCGCCGCAGAACGGTTTCGTGACCGTGGGGATCACCCCGACCATCCCGCGACCGTCGAGATACCGGAACCGGTCGGCCGGCGCCGCGCCACGGGCGGGCACCTGCTCGAGCGGGTAGACGGCATCGATCGCCTCGACGATCTCGTCCTGACCCACGACCTTGTCGTTCATCCAGTGCCCTTCGGCATCGAGCGGCATGAACTCGATGAACCGCACCTCGACGTCGTGATCCCGTCCGTACGTGGCGAGGTCGACGATCTCGTCGTCGTTCACACCACGTTCGATGACGGCGTTGATCTTGACCGGCTCGAAGCCTGCTTCCCGTGCCGCCTCGATCCCGTCGAGCACACGGACGAGTTCATCGCGTCGCGTCATGCGCTGGAACTTCTCCCGGTCGAGTGTGTCGAGGCTGATGTTCACGCGGCGGAGCCCCGCCCCGCGAAGCGTCTCGGCGACGAGGCGCATGGATGCGCCGTTCGTGGTCATCGCCACGTCGACCGGACCGCTCGGCCCCTCGATGGCGGCGAGCTTCTCGACCAGCACGGGCAGATGAGCGCGAACGGTCGGCTCGCCGCCGGTGAGTCGGATGCCCTCGACGCCGTACCGCCGCACGAACAGCCCGGCGAGACGTTCGATCTCCTCGAACGTCATCACCTCGGAACGAGGCAGCCACTGCATGCCCTCCTCCGGCATGCAGTAGGTACACCGGAAGTTGCACCGGTCGGTGATCGAGATACGCAGGTCGCGGATGATGCGTCCGAACGGATCGACCAGGTCCTGCATCCGACCAGCCTATTGACAGGCGGATCGCATTGCCCCAGCCGAGGCCTCACCGCACCGTTGACGATCAGGCATCGCCGTGCAGCAGCAGGACCGCCACATCGGAGCCGGCGCGGATCCCCTCGCCGTCGGGGACCACCGCCATCGCATCGGCGAGTGCGGTCGCGGCCAGCTGGTGGCTTCCCTGAACGCTCACGGGCCGCACGTGGTAGCGGCCGTCGTCGCCGAAGTCGCCGGTGACGCGCATGAAGTGCACCTTGCCGTCGGGGTGGCGGGCGAGGTCGGCGTCGGCGACGGCGACGAGGCTGCGCCGGGTGAGCCGGGTGTGGCCCATCATGCGCCGCAACGCAGGCCGGGCGAGCAGTTCGAAGCTGACGAGCGAGCTGACCGGATTGCCGGGGAGCCCGAAGACCGGCACCCCGTCGAGACGCCCGAACGCGAAGGGCTTCGCCGGCTTGATGGCGATCTGCATCCATGTCATGTCGGCGATACGACCGAGCACGGCCTTGACGACGTCGTAGTCGCCCATCGACACCCCGCCGCTCGACACGATCGCATCACACTCCGCTGCCGCCGACCGCAGCACCCGTTCGAGTTCGTCCTCCTCGTCGCGCACGATGCCGAGATCGACCACCTCACAGCCGGCATCTGCAATCAGCGCGGCCAGCATCGACTTGTTGCTCTCCCTGATCTCGCCCGGCGCGAGCGCCGACCCGTCGTCGACGAGCTCGTCACCCGTCGAGAGCACCGCGACACGGGGGCGCCGGTACACGGCGACCGCCTCGGCGTTGACGCTCGCGAGCACGGCCTCGACCGACGGGCGCACCACGGTGCCTTCCTCGAAGATGCGATCGCCGATGCGCACGTCGTCGCCGGCGCGACGCAGGGCTGCGCCGGCCTCGACGGCGCGGCTGAGCAGCACACGATCGTCGCCGACTCTGGCGGAATCCTCGACCATCACCACGGCGTCGGCGCCGTCCGGCATCGGTGCGCCGGTCATGATGCGAACCGCCTCACCCGGCCCGACCGCTCGATCCGGCGCGGCCCCGGCGGCGATCTCCCCCACGACGAGCAGCTCGACCGGAGCCCCGGCCACATCGGCCGAACGGACGGCGTACCCGTCGACAGCGGTGTTGTCGAAGGGCGGGACGATCTCGTCGGCGACGACCGGTGCCGCGAGTACCAGTCCGGCCGCCTCTCGACGGCTGACCTCGACGACCGGCAGCGGCGGGCACGATTCGAGGACGAAGGCCTGAGCGTCTTCCAACGGTGTCACGACGTGCACGGTACCGGTCCCGACAGCCGCCGTAGGGTGGTCGGCGATGACCGATCCGCTCACCGCCTTCCCCGCCGACGGCTACATCGTCCGCTGGAGGACGTGGGACCACAGCAGCATCGAGACGTTGTCGCTGCGCTGGGAGAACGAGGGGTGGACGGCGACCGGCGAGGTCGGCCGGGAAGCGATCACGTACGTCCTGCGGCTGTCGGCCGGCTGGCAGGTCCGCCAGTTCCTGCTGTTCCGGGATCTCGACGAACCCGACCTGTGGCTCGGTACCGACGGGTCAGGTCGGTGGGGCGAGATGAACGGTGCCCACCGCACCGACCTCGACGGGTGTCTCGACGTCGGCCTCGGCTGCACCCCGTTCACCAACACGCTGCCGATCAGACGCATGCAGCTCGACGTCGGCGACGCCGCCGACATCACGACCGCGATGATCGACGTCGAGACGCTCGGCGTGGTGCCGGTTCGCCAGCGCTTTCACCGGCTCGGAGCACGCCGATACGCGACCACGAACCTCGACACCGACGTCGGCGTCGAGTTCGACATCGACGAGTACGGGTTGGTGCACGACCTCCCCGACGAATACCGCCGCCACTGACCCCGCCGCTGTAACAGTGGTGTCAGACACCAGCGTTACATCGGTCGAGCAGGCCACACCGGGCAGGTCAGAGATGAACGGTGCGGAGGAACTCCCGCAGCCCCGGCCCGAGATCCGGATCGTCGAGGCCGAGGTCGATCGATGCGGTGAGGAAGCCCAGCGGCGTGCCGGTGTCGAGGCGGCGCTCGTCGGCGACCACGGCATGGAACGGCGACCGGGCGGCCTGGGCTCGAAGCGCGTCGGTCAGCTGGAGTTCACCACCGCTTCCGGGCGTGAGTGCGTCGATCTCTGCCCACGCATCGGCGGTCAGCACGTAGCGGCCCGTCAGGATGAAGTTGCTCGGCGCGTCCTCGGCGGACGGCTTCTCCACCAGATCACGTACCGGGATCACCCCGTCAGCAGACAGCTCACCAGCAGGATCGATCACGCCGTAGGAACTCACCTGTTCGCGCGGCACATTGACGACGGCCACGACACTTCCGCCCGTCGCCACGCACACCCCGTTCATCTGGGCGAGCACCGCCGAACTCGACATCAGCTCGTCGGGCAGCAGCACGGCGAACGGCTCGTCGCCGACAGCTTCGTGGGCGCACCCCACGGCGTGGCCGAGGCCCTTGGGGTCGTCCTGGTAGACGATGCTGACGCGCCAGTCGCTGCCGATCGAACGAAGTCGGGCGGCCGTGTCGGACTTGCCCTTGGCCTCGAGTGCCTCGACGAGCGCATCGTCGGGAGCGAAGTACGCCTCGAGCGCGGGCTTGGAACGGCTGGTGACCACCACGATGTGCTCGATCCCCGCACCGAGTGCCTCGTCGATCACCAGCTGGATCGCCGGCTGGTCCCCCACGGGGAACAGTTCTTTCGGAACGGCCTTGGTCGCGGGGAGGAACCGGGTCCCCAGACCGGCGGCCGGAATCACAGCGCTGCGGACCTGCATGCGAACGACGCTATCTTTTGCTCTGCCATGCCCACCTACGTGTACAAGTTCGTCGACAGCGGCGAGACCATCGAGGTCCAACAGGCGTTCCACGACGACACCCTCACCGAGTACGCCCATCCCGAGTCCGGCGACGTACTGCCCGTGAAGAAGGTGTTCACCCCGGTCGGTGTCACATTCAAGGGATCCGGCTTCTTCAAGACCGACAACCGCGGCAAGACGTCCGCGACGTCGACGAGCGGCACGTCCAGCAGCTCGACGGACTCGGCGAAGAGCGACACCGGTACATCGACGAGCGGCTCCTCGACCAAGAGCGACACCAGCAGCTCGTCGAGCGACTCCGGCAGCTCGTCGACGAGCAGCACCTCATCCGGAGACTGAGCGCTCGCGGGCGACCTGCCCGGCACGTCGCCCACAGGGATATCGTCGAACGCACCGACTCCCTCCGATCCCATCGTCGATCCGAGGAGCTGCGATGCACGTCGTCGCCAGGAGCCGCCATTGGCTCGCCCGTCACCCATCCGTCTATTGGCTCGCCGTCGTCGTTCTCGCCGCCGTCGTCGGATCGGGAGTCGCCGCACAGGTCTCAGCGCTCGACGACGCCCGGCGGGCCTGGGGCACGTCCCGAACGGTCCTCATCGCCCGAGACGACCTGGTACCGGGCACATCGCTGGACGACGGTGGGCTCGACACCGTCGCGCTGCCCTCGATGGCGGTCCCGCCAAGCGCACTGACATCCCTGCCCCGTGGCGCCCGCCTTCGACAACGAGTCGCGGCTGGCGAGGTGCTGGTGGCCGCCGATGTCACCGACCTACCCGGGCCGGCCGCTCGTGCGCCAGACGGCACCGTCGTCGTGGCGATGCGCACCAGCGGCGATCGCGGCACGGCGAGCAGCCCTGTCATCGGCCTGACGGTACAGATCGTTGCCGACGGACTCCTGTTGGCCGACGGTGCCACGATCGTCGACATCGACAGCGATGCGGTGTTCGTGGCCGTCGACGTCACCGACGGACCGGCCGTCGCCGCGGCCGAACGGGCAGGGATCGCATCATTGCTGTACGTGCCGATGTAACGATGGTGTCTGACACCACCGTTACATCAGCGCCAGCCGATTGCGGCGACGACCAGCACCACCACGCCGAGCGCGATCCGGTAGATCACGAACGGCATGAACGTGTACGTGCGCACGATGCGCAGCGTCCCCCACACCGCCAACCATCCCGCGAGCGCCGATGTGATGATGCCGACGATCATCGGAACCAGCAGCCCCTCGGGAACACCGTCGGCGATCAGCCCGCCGAACTTGAACACGACGGCGCCGAAGATCACCGGGATCGACATCAGGAAGCTGATGCGCACGGCGGCGTCGCGGTCGAACCCGATGAACCGGGCCGCGGTCATCGTGATACCCGACCGCGACGTGCCGGGGTTGAGTGCGAGCGCCTGAGCAGCGCCCACCGTGAGCGCATCCTTCACCGTGAAGTCCTCGACCTTGCGCGCCCCGAGGCGACGATCCGCCCACGCCAGCAACACGCCGAACAGGATCAGGGACACACCGATCACCACCGGCCCGCCGAGTCGCGAGTCGATCTGGTCCTCGAAGAGCGCCCCGACCGCGGCCGCCGGCAGCGTCGCCAGCACGAACAGCCACGCGAGCCGGCCATCGGTGGTCACCGGCCGCTGCCGGGTGAACACGAGCTTGGTACCCGCCACGACGAGGGTGCTGACGTCCTTCCAGAAGTAGGCGAGCACGGCCACCAGCGTCCCGAGGTGCAGTGCGACGTCGAACGACTTCTTCACCGACGGGTCGAGCTCTTCCCAGCCCGCCAACCACGGTACGAGCAGCAGGTGTCCGCTCGACGAGATCGGAAGGAACTCGGAGAACCCCTGGACGATGCCCAGGATGACCGCTTGGTAGATCGGCACGGGGGCTCTTTCTACCGGGCCATCAGTCGGCGCGGGTGGAGGGCACGATCCGCGGGCTCCACGGCCGCGGCTCGTCCCAGTGATGGCCGACGACGCAGCCGGTCGAGAGCGCGGCCAGGAACTCCATCGGGCTGTCGAAGTCGTCGACCTCGACGTATGCAGCACCGAGGGCGTCCGGGACGTGGGCGTCGCTGCCGGCGCCTGCGACGATCCCGAACTCGGCGGCGAACGTCGCTGCCCGCCGGTTCAGGCTGTCGAGCGAGGTCTTCGCGTTGAGCACTTCGATCGCGTCGATCAGGTCGTTCTCGGCCAGCTCGTAGAGGGCCGCCTCGCTGAGGCAGCGACGCATCGGGTCGAACGGGTGCGGGATGTACACGACGCCACCCTGGCCACGAACCCGTCGGGCCGCCTCGGCGGGAGGGACGCCCATGGGGATCCGCTCGGTGAGGAACAGCCCGATGATCTCACCCGCCGAGGTGCGCAGCTCCTCACCGACGATCACCCGGCACTCGAGCCGATCGGCGAGTTCGACGGCGCCGGCGACCGCGTTGTGGTCCGTAACGCACACCACGTCGAGACCGCTCTGTGCAACGGCCACTGCGAACTCCTCCGGCGTCGTCGTGGAGTCGCCGCTCCACATCGTGTGCGTGTGGAGGTCGACACGGACACGGCCGTCCCCGACGCCGGCAGCAAGGTGAGGATGCCGGGCGATCGCCTCGGCCGATGCGGTCGCCATCGTTCGATCCGTCGGGTCAGGAGCCCGACATCGTGACGTCGCGGATCACCAGGCTCATCCCCGCCGATCGCATCGGCAGCCAATCGATGTCGCCGCCGACCTCGACGATGTCGAGCAGCATGCGCTGGAGCGTCGAGGCGATCGTGATCTCGCGCACGGGGGCTCCGATCGATCCGTTCTCGATCAGGAGTCCGGCCGCCCCGGTCGAGAAGTCGCCGCTGATCGGATTGACACCCGAGTGCAGGCCCTGCATCTGTTGCACGAGCAAGCCGTCGTCGACATCGGCGATCAGCTCGTCCTGCGATCGCGAGCCGGGAACGAGCGACAGCGCGAGCGCACCGACGCCAGGCGTGCCGGCGAAGCCACCGCGGGTGGCGTTGCCGGTCGACACCGTGCCGGCGCGGCGCGCCGAGTAGGAGTTGTGCACGAACCGACGCAGCACCCCGCCATCGATCAGCACGTTGCGACGCGCAGCGAGACCCTCGCCGTCGACGTCGGTGGCGGTGTAGGCCAGCGGATTGGTCGGATCGTCGACGAGCGTGACCAGCGGGGACGCGACGTCCTCGCCGATGCGGTCCTTGAACAACGAGCGGCCCTTCACGACGGCCTCACCGTTGAGCGTGGAGGAGACCACACCGAGGAACTGCGCGGTGACGAACGGGTCGAGCACCACGGTGAGCCGCTTGCTGGGTGGCTGCGTCGCACCGAGCAGGCGTGTGGCGCGGTCGACGGCTTCGCGCGCAGCACGGTCGAGGTCGAACTCGTCGGGCGACCGGCCGACCGAGAAACCGAACCCGGTCTGGGTCTCGGCATCGTCGCCTTCGCCGTCGTCGGCGAGTGTGGACACCGACACGTAGCAGCCGTTCTCGCGACCCGACATCCGAATGCCGGTGGTGGACGCGACGGCCGATTCACCATACGCATCGGCGTAGTTGGAGTCGTCGACGCGCACTCGTGGGTCGCTCCCCGACGAGAGTTTCTCGAGCTGCTTGGCGAGGTCGATCTTGTCGTCGGTGGGGTAGTCAGCGAGGCGATCGTTCCACAGCGGCTGTTCGGTGACGGCCACGCCATCGGGTTCCGCAAGGGCGGCCCACTCGTCGACCGTGCCGAACTGCACGTTGTCGCGTGCGTCGGCGAGCACCTCGACGATCGCGGCTTCGTCGAGCGTGCCGGCGTACGCGAACCCGGTTCGACCGTCGCGGATCACCCGGATTCCGATGCCCTCGCTCTGCGCCGACACGAAGTGTTCGACATCGCCCTCGTACACGCGCACCTCGGTCTCACCGCCTCGGGCCACGAACGCCTCGACCTGCTCGCCCGGGCGCGCCTGGGCGACGACACGGTCGGCGACCGCCTGCAGCTCGCTCTCGAACGCGCTCACGAGCTCGTCCCTCCGACGGTGAGCGACTTGACGCGCAGCGTCGGCTGACCATCGCCGACCGGCACGCCCTGGCCGTCCTTCCCGCACGTCCCGGGGCTGCCCATGGCGAAGTCGTTGCCGAGCATGTCGATGTCGGCCAGCACCTTGGGGCCGTTGCCGATCAGGTTGCCGTCTCGCAGCGGTTCGGTGATCTCGCCGTTCTCGATCAGGTACGCCTCGGTCATGCCGAACACGAAGTCGCCAGACGCGGTGTTGACGCTGCCGCCTCCGAGCTTGGCGACGTACACGCCGTCGGGCGTGGACGAGACGATGTCGTCGGGGTCGTCGGGACCGTCGAGCACGAACGTGTTGGTCATCCGCACCATCGGCAGGTGCTGATAGCTCTGGCGTCGGCCGTTGCCCGATTGCGGTCGGCCGTCCTTGCGCGCTCTGAGGTAGTCCCACATGTAGTCGGTCAGGATGCCGTCTTCGATCAGTGTGTTGCGTTGGGTGATGTGGCCCTCGTCGTCGAAGCCGAGGGTGCCCCACTCACCGGGCATCGTGCCGTCGTCGACGAGCGTGACGAGTGGCGAGGCGACCTGCTGGCCGACCTTGCCGGCGTAGACGCTCGCTCCCTTCTGGATGTGGTCGGCCTCGAGGCCGTGCCCGCACGCCTCGTGGAACAGCACCCCGCCGGTTCCGTGCTTGATCACGACCGGCATCGCTCCGGACGGAGCGGGACGGGCGCGCAGTTTGGTGATCGCCTGACGGGAGGCTTCACGGGCCAACTCCTCGACGTCGACCGTGTCGAAGATCTCGAACCCGACCGTGTGGCCCATCGATTGGTACCCGGTCTGCATGCCGGTGTCGCCGTTGGCGACCGCGCTCACCCGCAGCAGGGTGCGGACGATCTCGTCGTCGGTGAGGACGCCGTCGGTGTTCGCGACGAGCACCTGCTTGCGGCTGTCGCCGTAGCCGGCGGAGACCTGCACGATCTCGGGCCCGTACGACCGGGCCGCCTCGTCCATCCGGTTGAGCAGCTCGACCTTTGCGGCCTTCGCCACCGAGTCGGGATCCAGCTCGATCGTGTTCGGCCGATGCGGGGCCGAGGGCGTCAGCGACACGGTGCGAACACCCCCACCGCCCTGTCGTGCTGCCGCCGAGGCTGCACTCGCCGCCGCGGTGAGGCCTGATTCGCTCAGATCGGAGGTGTAGGCGAACCCGGTGGTTTCACCAGCGACCACCCTGATGCCGGCGCCCTTGTCGCGGCCACTGGTGACCTGTTCGACTCGGCCGTCGTCGAGGCCTGCCGACGTGGAGCGTTTGTCCTCCGCGTAGACCTCGGCGAAGTCGGCGCCGTTGCGTACAGCACCGGCGAGTACTCGTTCCAGGACGTCGCGATCGATCACCCGGTCGAGCCTACGGGCCGACCCTCTGGCCGGGAACGTCGAGCGCGACCGGCCGAACGAACGACCGCGGGCGTCCGCCCAGTCGGTCGGCGACGCGTCGCAAGGATCCGTCATCGCCGCTGACACCGGGTGCGTTGTCGCGCAACGAGGGGATCGGCGTTGTTAGCGTGTGTCGAGATGACTGTCGAGACGGGCATGCGTGGTGACGCCAAGCTGGTGGTGACGGAGGCCGACACGGCGCGAGCGCTGGGGTCCGGCATCGTCGACGTGCTCGGGTCTCCGCGGTTGATCGCGCTGTGCGAGGAGGCGACGTGCAATGCGATCGCCAACGCGCTCGACGACGGCAGCACCACGGTCGGCATGCGCGTGCAGTTCGATCACCTGCAGCCCACCCCGATCGGTGGCGAGGTGATCGCCGAGGCCGTCCTCGAGAAGATCGAGGGCCGCCGTCTGAAGTTCACGGTGTCGGCGACCGACTCCGGCGGGTTGGTCGGTGCGGGCAAGATCACTCGTGTGCTCGTCGACTTCGACCGCTTCATGTCGAAGTGCTGCGACGCCTGAACCGGCCCCTCAGGCGAGGTTGCTCGTACGCGGATACACGTCGGCCGGATCGGTGACGACGTTGACGAGGTAGGGAACCCCGCTCGCGAACGCGCGGTCGAGCGCAGGGCCGATCTCGTCCGGCGACGTCACCGTCTCGCCGCCGCCACCGAGCGCCCGCACCACCTCGTCGTAGCGACACCCCGGCTGCAGATCGCACGCCATGTCCCAGCCGTAGATGGCCTGCATCGGGTGCTTCTCCAGCCCCCACATGCCGTTGTTCCCGACCACCATCACCACGGGCAGTCCGTGACGCACGAGCGAGTCGACATCCATCAGGCTGAATCCGGCGGCGCCGTCACCGAGCAACAGCACGATCTGCGACGAGGGCCGCACGACGCGAGCGGCGATCGCGTACCCCAACCCGTTCCCGAGGCAGCCGTACGGCCCGGTGTCGAGCCAGCCACCAGGCTCGAACACCTCGATGAACTTGCCGGCGTACGATGCGAAGTCGCCGCCATCACAGATCACCACCGCGTCACGCTCGAGCCGCCGACGCAGCTCGCCGTAGATCCGGCTCGGTTTGATCGGATCGTCCGCCGCCTCCATCAACGCCTGCTCGCCGGCCGCTGCTGCCGACTCCGCCCCGCGCAGTTCGGCGATCCACTCGGTGTGGTCGACCCGATCACCCGAGTAGCCCGCGAGCGCACCGAGTGTGAGACGAAGGTCGCCGGCCACCGTGTGCACGTCGACATGCCCAGCGCGCTGCGACTCGGCATCGACGACGTGTGCCACCGTGGCCGAGCCGAACGATCCGAAGCCGAGCCGGAAATCGAGCGCGGTCCCGAGCACCACGACCAGGTCGGCGCGCTGCTTGAGCAGGCTTCGCGTCCGCAGAAATGCGAGTTCGTGGTCGGCCGGCAACACGCCGCGCCCCATCCCGTTGAAGAAACACGGAACGCCGAGCGCCGCAGCGGCGGCCTCGAGCTCCGCCCAGGCCCCGTCCCAGTAGACATCCGAGCCGACCATGAACGCCGGCCGCTGCGCACCAGCGACCATCTCGGCGAGCGCCGCCACCGCCTCGTCATCTGGGGCAGCCCCCAGGCCGTCGCACTCGCCGGCGTCGGGAACCTCTCCCGACGACGGACCGAACACGTCGAGGGGGAAGTCGAGGAACGTGGGCCCGCGATGCGGTTCGACCGCCAGCCGAACGGCCTCGTGCACCATCGCACCGGCCTGCTCGGGGTCGGTGACCGTGCCGGCCTGCTTGGTGATCGAAGCGAGGATCGGGACGTGGTCGAGTTCCTGCAGGCTGCCCGCACCCCAACGGCCCTGCGGCGCTCGGCCACCGAGCACCACCACCGGCGACCCGTTGAAATGCGCCGATGTCACGGCCGACACCCCGTTCGTGATGCCCGGACCGGCGGTGAGCGCCGCGAAGCCCGGCCGACGCGTGAGTTTGGCGTACGCCTCTGCCGCGAACGTCGCCGCCTGCTCGTGACGCGTGTCGATCACACGCATGCCCTGGTTGCGCGCAGCGTCGTAGAACGGCCAGATGTGACCGCCGTTCAGCGTGAACATCACCTCGGTCCCGAACCCCGCGATCGCGGCGATCGCCTGCTCCCCTGCATGCCCCTCGATCAAAGCCATGTCATCTGACCGTAATACGCGCGTACAGTGAGTGGTTGATGCAGGTTGCCGACGTCGCAACGGCACCGGAGCGGCAACATCGTCTGTACTGGTGGAAGGAGGCGCTGATCGTCGCGGCCTTCTACGTGGTCTATTCGGCGATCCGCAACCAGTTCGGCTCGAACAAGATCGCTGCCGACGGTGTCCCCGAGCAGGCGTTCACGAATGCCGAGCGCATCATCGACATCGAGACCTGGATGGGGCTGTTCCACGAGCAGACCGTGCAGGAATGGTTCCTGCCGTACGACTGGTTCATCAAGTTCTGGAACACCTACTACGGCACCGCGCACTTCTTCGTGACGGTCGGCGTGTTCGTGCTGCTGTTCGTCAAGCGTGCCGACGTGTTTCCACAGTGGCGCAACACGCTCGCCGCGATGACCGCGCTGGCGATCATCGGGTTCGCCTGGTTCCCGCTGATGCCGCCCCGGCTGCTCGACGAGCCCTGCCCGGCAACCGACCCGAGCAGCTACGGCGGCGCCTGCATCCCGAGCGACCTGCGCCCCGACGGCGGGTGGGGATTCGTCGACACGTTGGTGGAGTACGGGGGCCCGTGGTCGTTCGAGTCCGAGACGATGGCGTCGATCTCGAACCAGTACGCGGCGATGCCCAGCCTGCACATCGGGTGGTCGACGTGGTGCGCGATCGCCGTCTGGCCGCTGCTGCGTCGACGTTGGACGAAGGCGTTGGTCTTGCTGTATCCGGCTGCAACGTTGTTCGGCATCGTCGTCACCGCCAACCACTACTGGGTCGACGGGGTCGGCGGCATCGTCGTCTTCGCAGTCGGCGCGCTCATCGGGTGGGGAATCCACCGATGGAACCAAGAACGACTCGACCGGAAGTTCCGGCTCTCGCTCACCGGGCCCTCCACGGCAACCGATACTGCGACCGCGACGGCGACTGCGACGACGACCGGGTCGGCGACGGCAACCCACGCGCCTGACGAGCCCGACGCCGGCGCGGACCCCGCTCCCGGCACCAGCACATGAACGTGGCAGCAGTGTCACGCACCGGGGCGCGATCGGCCGTATCCTTGATTCCACAATGAGCCAGATGCGTTTGAATCCACTCAACGGGCGGTGGGTGACGATCGTTGCCGAGCGGGCAGAGCGACCGAGCGACTTCGCGCCCCGTGACAGCACGATCGAAGACGACCCGAGTCGACCGTGCCCGTTCTGCCCCGGACACGAAGAGACCACCCCGCCCGCACTCGAAACCGTCGAAGCCGACGGCAACTGGTCGATGCGGGTGATCCCCAACCGGTACCCGGCCTTCGACGGTGACGAGGCCTTCGCGGTCCACAACCTCGGGCCCGTCCACGTGATGGCCGAAGCCAGCGGGATCCACGAAGTGTTCGTGTACACGCCCGATCACGAGTCAGGCCTCCACCTCCTCGACGACCACCATGCCACCGAGATGATGCAGGTGCTCGGTCGCCGATTCGCCGACCATGCCGCAACACCGCAGGTGCGATACACCCAGGCGATCGTCAACCACGGCCGAGAGGCCGGGGCCTCGATCGCCCACCCCCATGGCCAGATCCTCGGCCTGCCATTCGTGCCCGGCGAGATCCTCGACGAGGAACGAGCCTTCGCCCGGTTCGCCGGCGGCTGCGTGCTGTGCACCACGATCGAGGCCGAACTGGCCGCCGACGAGCGTGTGGTGTTCGCCACCGATGACGTCGCCGTGCTCAGCCCCTACTGGAGCGGCGCCCCGTACGAGTTGCTGGTGATCCCACGCCAACACGAGCCGCACCTGCAGGATGCGTCGCCGGAGAGCCTCGCCGCGGTCGGGATCGCGCTGCGCGATGCGATCGGGCACCTCAATGCGGCGCTCGGCGACGTGGCGTACAACCTCGGGTTCCACACGGCACCGCATCAGCACACCGGCCAGTACCACTGGCACGCCCACATCTGGCCGAACCTCGTCACCCAGGCGGGCTTCGAGCGTGGCACCGGTGTGATGATCAACATCGTGCCGCCGGAGCAGGCGACCGACAGCCTGCGCTCGGTCGCCGCCTCCGTCTGAACGCCCGGTCCGATCGCACGGAGCGAACGCTCGCGCCGAACCCGGCCGGCGGCCGTCAGCGAGGTGCAGTCGACGCGAACCAACGCATCGAGCGCGGTGCGATGTCGACGATCGCCGACGATCCCACGCCCTGCCACGGCTCGTCGACCGCGTTGACGGTCGGGCCGCCGGCCCAGCGACCGCTCCCCCACCATCGCTCGTCGTCGGTGTCGAGCACCGCCTCCCACGCCCCTCCCCAGGGAAGCCCCAACCGGTACCCGACCCGGGGGCCCGACCCGAAGTTGGCCACACCGACGACCGCCGCGTCACCAGACAGGTCCCAGCGAACGAACGCGTACGTGCTGTGCGCAGCATCGTCGGCGTCGAGCCACTGGAAGCCCCCGGGCTCGGCGTCGCGCCGCCACAGCGCAGGCCAGTCGTCGGACACTTCGTTGAGCCGACCGAGGAGGTCGTTCACGCCACGGTGCGGGGCGTGGTCGAGCAGGTGCCACGGAAGCTCCGACGCCTCGCTCCACTCCTGCCACGGAGCGAGCTCGGTACCCATGAACACGAGCGGTGCACCGGGAAGCGACCACTGCCACGCCAGCAGCGCCCGGAGGCCGGCGAACCGCTGCCGGTCGGGGTCACCGTCGTCTGCTGCGTCGCCGCCCGCCATGCGGGCCAGCAGGCTGCCCTTGCCGTGGACCACCTCGTCGTGGCTGAGAGGCAGCACGAACCGTTCGTCGTAGGCGTAGAGCATGGCAAAGGTCAGCTCGTGGTGGTGGTCGGCCCGCTCGTGCGCCTCGCGCCCGAGGTAGTCGAGCGAGTCGTGCATCCACCCGAGGTTCCACTTGTGGCTGAACCCCAGCCCGTCGGTGCTCACCGGTGCGGTCACACCCGGCCATGCCGTCGACTCCTCGGCGATCATCAACGCGTCGGGGAATTCCTCGCCGACCACCGACGTGACCTCCCTGACCACGGAGACCGCTTCGAGGTTCTCGCGCCCACCGTGCTCGTTCGGCGTCCATTCCTCCGGGCCCCGCGAGTAGTCGCGGTACAGCATCGACGCCACCGCATCGACACGCAGACCATCGATGTGGAACTCGTCGAGCCAGTACAGCGCGTTCGCCACGAGGAAGTTCCGCACCGGCTTGCTGCCGTAGTCGAACACATAGGTTCCCCAGTCGGGATGTTCGCCCAACTGCGGATCGGCGTGCTCGTAGAGCGGCGTGCCGTCGAAGCGGCCGAGACTCCAGTCGTCGCGGGGGAAGTGCGCCGGCACCCAGTCGACGATCACGCCGATGCCGCGACGGTGCAGCTGCTCGACGAACGTCCGGAGGCCGACGGGGTCTCCGAACCGTGCGGTCGGGGCGAAATACCCGGACACCTGATATCCCCACGAACCACCGTAGGGATGCTCGGCGATCGGCAACAGTTCGACGTGGGTGAATCCGAGGTCCGACACGTGGTCGGCGAGTCGATCACCCAGGTCGGCCCAGCTGTCGAGACCGTGGCGCCACGAGGCGAGATGCACCTCGTAGATCCGCAGCGATGAGTCGCCGAGGATCGTCGACGCCCGGCCTTCCATCCAGTCGTGATCGCCCCAGTCGTGCGTTGTCGCAGTCGGAACGACACTCGCGTCGCTCGGCGGACGCTCGGTTCGGCGGGCCATCGGGTCGGCCTTGCGGATGGTCCGACCCGCTGCGGTCACGATCTCGAACTTGTACCGGTGACCCGAGCGCGCTCCCGGAGCCACCGCCGTCCAGATCCCGGTCGGGCCGTCGGCATCGATCATCGAGAGGGGCTCGGGCGACCAGCCGTTCCAGTCGCCCACCACCGAGACCGCTGCCGCATTGGGCGCCCAGACGGCGAACC
>Ga0316197_10000659_pt1 | contig 24181 bp, 15 predicted proteins | sample OudBiesiAoxic_MG_FD_204939 | JGI IMG/M metagenome (GOLD analysis project Ga0316197, IMG submission 204939) | Coastal sediment microbial communities from Oude Bieten Haven, Netherlands - site A oxic | ecosystem: Environmental > Aquatic > Marine > Coastal > Sediment | place: Netherlands... | reverse complement strand
TGCTTGATGATAATGTTGACACCCTTCTCACTCTCACCGCTGCTGGTGTCGAGGTCACGCGCCTGGCGGCGGAGGAAATCGACTGCCTCTTCGATCGTTGCTTCGGTGAAGTCGATCTCTGGGATGATGATGCTCTTGAGCTTGCGGCGGATGTATTCGACACCGGTAGACGATTCGCTGCTGCCGATGCCACCAGGGCCACCGAAGCTGACGGTCGGAACCGCCCACTCCCAAAGCTCATCGACCTGGCTGAGCATCTTGCCACGCATGTGGTCACGGGCCGTCTTGTAATACTGCTGGCGCGCGAGCTCGAGCTGCTCCATGCCGCGACGTGCGGTCTCATTGTATCGATCGATGCGGAGGACCGCATTGTACTGCTTTTCGGCATTGTCGTAGCGGCCGAGATCGTAGTAACCGGTAGCGAGTCGCAGGAGGCGATCGACCTCGTTGACGTCTTCGCCGTGCTCAGGCGTCATTGCCGGGTTGAAATACTCTGGGTCGTCGAGGCGAGCGAGGAGAGTCTTGGCTCCCTTGTGATCCGGGGCAATGTCCGGTGAAAGGACGAACTCAAGTCGCGAGCGGGCTTCGGGGAATCGACCCTGTTTGGCGAGTTGCTCCGCGTATTCCACCGTCACGTCCGCAAGGGAAGCGATCGCGCGGTCGCGGAGATCCTGGGTCATCGGCGCTTTTGGCAATTTGTCGAGCGCTGAGCGGTACTTGCCGATTGCCGCTTCGAGGTCGCCGTCGGCAGCGAGTTTATCACCCTCGTTGATCTCCTCCTCGGCCTGGCGGACGCGTTCGAGGCGCCGGGCTAGCTCACGATCAGCGATCGAGTTGCTACCTCCGGAGTAGCTATCGTAGTAGCCGCCTGGACCGGCGATGGCGTGAGGAGTCGATGGGAACAAGCCCACGAACATCGACGCGCCTAAGGCGAGAGGGATGTGGTGTCGTTGTAAAAGGTTCTTTTTCGTCATTTGGGTTGATGAGTACGTTGGTAGCTAGCGTTAATCGATGTTTTGTATACGGACAGTCGAGGGATGGAAAGAGGAAAATACCGCTCCGTGGATTTTTTTTAAGGGATGTTTACTATTTAGGGGGATTATAGGCTTCTTTTCAGGGTTTTAGGATTCTTTCCAGCCGCGGTAGATTCGAATTCCACCTCAGTTTCGGTGACATTGGTGACCTTGATTTCGATGTCGGTGCCCTCCAGTTTAAAAGTGGCGCCTTTTTCTTGCTCATCGAACCTCTGCGGCCCGCCCGGCCCGTCATAGAAGAGGGTCGCGCGGTAGATCGGGATGTCGGTCTTGACCTTCTGGATCAGATCAACCTTATTGCCCGAGGCGCTGTCCTCGACTGTCAGGACGCCGATGTCCTTCTTGTTCTGGCTGGTGGCGGCCATGTGGACATCCTTCTCCTCATAGTTGAGGGCCTTGAAGCGATTGAGGTCTTCGCCACTCGCTGGGAACGACTGCCCGAGCTCCACCCAAGTGGTTGGCCACTTTTTCTCACGCGGCAGGCGGGCGCCCGGAGGATCCATGCGGCGCACGGAGAAGTCTTTGCCGCCAGCCTGGCTGGCAAACATGACGATGTAAGGCTCGGTTGTGATATTCTCGAGCTGGAGCTTGTTGGTCGGATCCGGGTAGTCGTCCTTATCGCGGGGATTGGTCCCACCGAGCTGGAATTCCTCGAGATTACTGAAACGGTCTCCGTCGAGGTCGAGCTCGAGCACATCGTCGCGGCGGAATGGCAGGTTGTACTCCAGGAGGTATTTGTTCGAGATCCCCTCGCGGACAGGCGTGTCCTCATTGAAGAGGTCGATCGGCTCATCGACACCATCCTTCCACACGATCGGGATCGAGGCGAACAGGCGGTAGACCTTCTCGCTACCCTCGGCGATCGGGGGGGCCCATTTCATCTCGGTGTCGACTAGCTTCGCAGCATTCTCTACCTTATCTACCGGAGGCGTGTCGTATTTCTCGCCGTCACCCACGTCAACACCGGGGAACTTTTGCCCGATGGCGAAGGATTTCATGATCAGCATCGAACCGGCGACCAGGGTGATCAGACCGATGACGATGAGCAGGGCGCGGTCGTAGTTGTTTTTGAGTTTTTCCATTACGTATTAGGGGAGTGTTAGACGGAGGGGTGTTGCTTCTATCAGCTACGCTTGTTCTCTTCTTTCTTAGGGGCTGGCGGGTCGCGGAAGCGGACGATGTCGATGACGACATCCGCACGCACGCGCTCGGTGCCGAGGATTGGGAAGACGTCGATCATCGCCGGGGCGACCTCCTCGATAACCCCCGGGGCAACAGCGTCACCCTCAGCAGGCGGGGCTACTGGCGGGTCGTCGTCGGCAGGGACATCGCCGTCGGCCACCGGGTCGTCGCCGACAGGGATCGCCGTATAGATCTGGTTGCGATCGGGGCCTTTGGCGACCTCGTTGGAAATCTTCGACCAGCGGGTCCAGAAGAAGTATTCCTTGTTGTTCGAGACGAGGTTCAGGAATTCGGTCACCGACTCGGGGCTCCCCGTGAGGCGCATCCGGACGCGGGATTTCTCGGTGATATCGGCCATTTTCGCCATCGTGCTGGCTGGCTTGGCCGGCTCGCGCCTGCCCCCTCTGCGGGTCGAGGGTTTCTTCTCTGGCTCCGCTGCTCTCGCAGAAGGGTTCTCCCATGGCTCCTCGTAGCGGCGGAACTCGTCGATGCTCTCGATTCCGGCTTCGACCGTGAGTCCCGCGAGGACGGCGATCCCCCCGAGGCTCCACTCCAGCTTCTGCAGGATCTCGGTGTCGTTCGGGGGCTGCTCGGTGCGGTAGCGGTCCATGCCCATGTAGAAGTTGTCACCGATGGTGATCCCCTTCGCTTTCGCACTATCCATGAACGGGCCGAGCTTCTCCTGGATGTTCTCACCGAATTTGGTGACATCAACTTCGGTCGGCAGCGTGGGCTGTTCAGACTTGAGTTTGGTGTAGAGTGCGGTGACCGACGTCTCGTAGGCATCCACGGCGGTCTTCACCATCTGCAGATTCTCGGGATTCGGGTGGAGCGTCGATCCTTCGAGGCTCTCGAGTTTCGAGCGGGTGTCATCAAATTCCTCGATCGCCGCCGAGTATCCCTTCCAGCTAGAGATGACGAAGAAGCCGAGGCCGAGGATGCCGACCAGCATGATGCCGCCGAAGGTGGCGAGGAAGTTGTTCTGTTTTATCCAGTCCATATTCGAGTGGTGGGTGGGGGTCGTGTTTGATTGGTATCGGGTTGGCGAGCCTGTGTCCTAGCGTTCCGGGAGGACCGGCAGTGCGAGGGGCTCTTTGAGAGGTAGGTTGAAGCGGAATGGTTGCGCCCAGACATTCGGGTCGCTCTCGATGACTCGGCGCAGCTCTTTCTCGTCCTTATCGTTTAGGTTGAACGGGCTACCCTCGTCCTCCTTGATTGCTTTGAAGAGCGCGTAGACAACCGACTGATCCTCGCGGTAGAGCCCGTAGATTCGGACACCGTCGATCATTGGAGGTCCAGCTGCGGCCGTCTTCGGCTCGAGGTCGGCGCGGGAGCGCACGCTATTATCAGGCATCAGTCGAGAGGGGTCTCCCTCGGGTCCCTCCCAGAGCGCCCCTTTGGAGTTCTCCTTGAGCGGTTCGCCACCAGAGGTCGGCTCGATCTGGGTGAACCAGAGCCGGTCGCCGGTGAACTTGTTGTTCAAATAGTTGAGCATCTCGAGCATGAAGGTGCGACCGTGGATCGCCTGCCGCATCGGCTCCGCCAGGCTGGTGGCTTCCTTTTCGCGGTTGTTCTCGGAGCGGATCGCGCCACTGAACCCCTCGAGTTCCTGGACGCGTTCGCCGAGATCTGCAGTGCGCTGTTCTGCGAGGCTCTTGCCCTTCGCCAGATACATCCCTGTCGCGGCCAAGGTGCCGAGCAGGCAGATCCCTGAGGTGACGAGGAAGGGCTTGCGGCGCTTCAGATCACGGCGGCGTTCGACGGCGTCCGGAACGATGTCCAGCTCCATCGGGCAGCTGCTGATGCCGCGCAGCCCGAGACCGACGAGCTCGCCGAGATTGTGGGCATCGGCACCGACGGCGTCGGCATCAATCTTCGGCCCCACCGATACGTTGCGCACCGCGTTGAAGTACTCGACCGGCAGGTCGAGTTTCTCCATGAAGAATTCGCGCAGGTATGGGAGCGCGGCGCTGCCACCACAGAGGTAGACCGCTGTCGGTGCGCTGCCGCCCTGCTGGCGGAAGGCGCTCGAGGTACGAACGACGTTGGAGTGCAGGCGGGTCATCGTATTGCGGATGACCTTCGACATGGTAGCGATCTGTGGGTCCTCGTGGTCGGCGTAATTGCCGCCAAGCGAGACGAAACCGTCGCGCACCTTCATCTCCTCCGCCTCGATGAACGGGATATCAAACTCCTTGGCGATCGCGCTGGTCGTCGCCGCGCCGCCCTCTGGGAGCGAGCGGGTGAAGACGCCGTTGCCGTCCACGTAGATCAGGTTGGTGGTGCGGGCACCGACGTCGATGATGAGTGCCGGGTCGGTGACATCCGAATAGTTGTAGCGGAAGGCGTTGTAGATTGCCATCGGGGCGATATCGACACACTGGGTCTGCAGGGAGGAATCTTCGACCGCCTCGTTGATCTCGTTGATCGCGTCAGATTTGATCGCCACCAGCACGGCCTCGATCTCTCCGCCGTCCGTGCCGTCCGACACCAGCTGGTAGTCCCACTTCACCTCATCCATCGGGAACGGGACATTCTGCTGTGCCTCGAAGCGCACTAGTTCGTCGATCTTTTCCTGATCGAGATCCGACATCGCCGGAAGCTTGACGAATCGGCTGAAGACCGAGTGGCCGGAGATCGCGACACGGACTGGCGTGATCTTCTGGCCGAGCTTGGCGGCGAGCTCGGCGACGGCCACCTTGGTCTGGGTCACGCGGGCAGAATCCGCAGCCGGATCCGGCATGAGTTCCGTGGAGGCGTAGTCTTGGAGGACGAGCCCCCCTTTGGCCTGGCTGAACCGCGCGAGGCTGACGCGCTGTGATCCTAGGTTTAGGGCGAGCAATGGTTTCTTATCTGCCATTTGATTTAATTGGGTCGGTCAACGTGAACTTGCTAGGGCTGCCAGCACGGGCTCCCCGTGACGGCATCCGAAGATGGATGAGTGAGTCGTGGTGGTCGGCGTCAGGAGCAGCGAACTAGTTCTTCTTCTCCTCGGCGTAGCGATCGAACCACAGCGGGGCGAACGGGGTCTCGGATTTTTTCAAAACCATGCCTTCCGCCTGGGACATGTTGTTCCACCACTTCGAAGACGGGCTCTTGGTCGAATCCCCTGCGACCAGTTGCCCCTGGTAGCGGATCTCGACCGCGACATCCACATCCGCTTTGCCCGGAGTCTTGTCCTTGCCGACGATCTTGGCGATATTGTTAGGAGATATATAGGCGACCGAGTAGGTGGTCTGATCCTTGAGGATCGGCCCGTGGTTGACGGTCATCGTGTAGACCTTGCGGTCCTTGGCATTCTTAGGGGTAACGGTGATGAAGTATTTCACCTCGATCTCGTCGATGAACTCGTTGTTCGGATCCCCGCCCTTCTGATCGGCCTTGAATTCGACCTCGACCTCGATCCAAAATTTCTGCGTATCGCGCTTCTCTTTCGGCCCCTGCACGGCGTAGCGCGGGGTCTTCTGGATCTCGATGCCGATCTTAGGCTTATCGACCTTGACTGTCTGGGCGAAGGCCGCGGGTGAAAATGCTAGAAGGGCGCAGCCGATGGCTGCGAGTCTTACGGGGGATTTGCTTGTGATTGCCATGCCTTTGATTGTTGGATTTAGGGGTTAGGTGGCCAGCCTGATTGGGCGGAGACGCCCTGACCAGCAAAAAAATGAACGGATTCTGAAAAAATCCGTGCGCGTGATTTTAGTCAGAGCCCACAGGGGAATCAAGACCTGAGCTAGAAAATTCGAATTTCAGCGGCTCCCGGGCGAATCTCCGTCTCACGCGAGGCCGAGGAAGCTGCGGAAATAGGCGATTGTATCGCGGATGCCATCCTCGAATTCGACGCTCGGCTCCCAGTCGAAGAGCCGGCGCGCCAGACCAATATCGGGCTGGCGCACGCGCGGGTCATCGGTCGGCAGCGGGCGGAAATCGATCTTCGCGTTGGGATCGATGATCCGTTGGATCGCCTCGGCGAACTCGCGGATCGTCATCTCCCTGGGGTTGCCGATGTTGACGGGGCCGTGGGCATCGCTCTGCGAGAGGCGGAAGATCCCTTCGATAAGGTCGGAGACAAAGCAGAAGCTGCGGGTCTGGGAGCCATCACCAAAGACGGTGAGTGGCTCGCCGCGCAGCGCCTGACCGATGAAGGCCGGGACGACACGGCCGTCCTCGAGCCGCATGCGCGGTCCGTAGGTGTTGAAGATGCGCACGATCTTCGTATCCATCTTATGAAAGCGGTGGTAGGCCATCGTCATCGCTTCGGCAAAGCGTTTCGCCTCGTCGTAGACACCACGCGGCCCGATCGGGTTAACGTTCCCCCAGTAGTCCTCCTTCTGCGGGTGGATGAGCGGGTCGCCGTACGTCTCGGAGGTCGAGGCTAGGAAATACCGCGCGCCTTTTGCTTTTGCGAGCCCGAGGGTGTTGTGCGTCCCGAGCGCACCGACCTTGAGCGTCGGGATCGGGAACTCGAGGTAGTCGATCGGACTGGCAGGGGAGGCGAAGTGGAACACGTACTCGACCTCACCGGGGATGAAGATGTAGCTGGTGACGTCGTGCTCGATGAACTTGAAATCGACGTTACCGGCAAGGTGTTCGATGTTGCGTACGTTGCCAGTGATCAGGTTGTCGACGGCGATGACTTTGAAACCCTCTGCGAGCAGGCGATCTGAGAGATGGGAACCGAGGAACCCGGCGCCGCCGGTGACGACAGCTGTTGGTCTTTTGTTAGAGGATCTGGTGGCAGCGGCCTTCTGTTGGTCGGTCATTTCGATTAGATAGAAGATAGGAACACAGGGGGAACGAAGCCGCAAATCAATTCAATAGCGCGGCACCTCCTGGTCGACCACCAGGGACCAGGCATCGATCCCACCGCGCAGGCTGAAGACGTCCGCCATCCCACGTGCGCGGAGGAACTGCGTGGCATTGAGCGAACGCATGCCGTGATGGCAGTAGACAACGATCGGCAGCCCCCCCTCACCCCGCACCGCTTCGATCTCTGCCGGGATCTGCTGGAGGGGGATCAGCACGGCGCCCCCGATCCTGCACAGCGCATGCTCATCCGGCTCCCGGCAATCGATCAGGCGCACGGCCTCATTGTCGAGCAGCGCCTGCAGCTCTTCCGGCGAGACCTCCTCGGTCTGCTTGGCGTCCGGGACTGTCATGAGGTCGGGATAGCCGACGCCCCCTCGGGCTCCTCCGACCTTCTAGACATCCTTGCCGGCAAGCGCGCTAGCTTTGAGTCGAAGGGCGTTGAGCCGGATGAACCCGGTGGCGTCGTCCTGGTTGTAGGCGTTGGTCGGATCTGCCTCCATCGTCGCGACATCCTCGTTGTATAGGCTGAGAGGAGAACGCACGCCGGCGGCGATCACATTCCCCTTGTAGAGCTTCACGCGGGTCTCGCCACTGACATTCCCCTGGCTCTCCGTGACCATCGCCTGCAGGGCGACCCGCTCTGGGGCAAACCAGAAACCGTTGTAGACAAGAGCCGCGTAGCGCGGGATGAGAGAGTCTCGCAGGAGCATCACCTCGCGGTCCATCGTCAGGCTCTCCATCTGCCGGTGCGCGTGGAATAGCACGGTCCCGCCCGGGGTCTCATAAACACCCCGGCTCTTCATTCCGACGAAGCGGTTCTCGACCATGTCGACGCGGCCTACGCCATTCGCGCCCGCCAGCCGGTTCAGCACCCTCATGATGCCGAATGGTGATAGTTTGGTGTACTCGCCGTCGCTCCCTAGCGCACTGAGCCCGAGTTGGTCTAACATTTCGTCAATCCCGTCGGTCGCGAGCCCGATGCACTCCCCCTTCTCCCACAGCAAGCTCACATAGGTCGGCGTATCGGGCGCATCCTCCGGCGAGACGCTCAAGACAAACATGTCACGGTTCGATTCGGTACTCGAGTCGAACCACGGGTCTTCGAGGATACCGCTCTCGAAACTGATATGGAGCAGGTTCCTATCCATCGAGTATGACTTCTTGGCGGAGGCCTGCACGGGGATCCCCTCTTTATCTGCGAAAGCGATCATCTCGGCGCGGCCCGGGAACTCCTCGCGGAAGTCGGCCATGCGCCACGGGGCGATCACCTCGATATCGGGCGCGAGGGAGGCCGCGGAAAGCTCGAAGCGGACCTGGTCATTGCCCTTGCCGGTCGCCCCGTGCGCCAGCGCGTCTGCCCCCTCGGCGCGTGCGACGTCGATCATGCCCTTGGTGATCACCGGGCGCGCGATGCTGGTCCCGAGCAGATACTGCCCCTCGTAGAGTGCCCCGGCCTGGATCATCGGGAAAATAAAGTCACTGGCGAACTCCTCGCGCAAGTCCCCGATAAAACACTTCGAGGCACCAGTGCTGAGAGCCTTCTCCTCGAGCCCGTCGAGTTCCTCCTCCTGGCCGACGTCCGCGCAGTAGGCGATGACCTCCGCGCCGAAGCGCTTCTTCAGCCAGAGCAGCAGAACCGAGGTGTCGAGACCGCCTGAGTAAGCAACGAGAATCTTGTCCATAGCCGCAAAGAGTAGGATACGCTTGGTGCTTGTCAACGGGCATCCCCGAACCCACGATGCGCCCCATGCTCAACCTAATTTTTGTCGGCGTCGGGGGATTTTTCGGGGCGACTTCACGCTACGGCGTCAGCCAGCTATTCCCCGACACGAAGCTGCACTTCGGGACGCTCGCGGTCAATCTCATCGGCTGCTTGCTCATCGGGATCGCGTTCGGATTCCTCTCGCGGGAGGCGATCTCGCGACCAGCCTACCTGCTCCTTGTCACCGGCTTCCTGGGCGGATTCACCACCTTCTCCGCCTTCGGGTTGGACACTTTGAAAATGATCCACGACGGGGCAGTCGCCGATGCGCTGCTCTACGTTGCCGTCAGCGCGGTCGCCGGAGCCGGCCTCGTCGCCGCCGGGTACGAGCTGGCCAAGTGAGACGCTCACTTGCAATACCCGCCCCGGCCCACTGCTCCCAAACCGGCAATGGCCAGCGCGAGCCCCAAGCCTCCGCACACATCCAAGGAGGAGGTGCGTCCCGCTCCTGCTATTCCCGATCGGTGGCGGCCCTCGTGCGCGCCTCCTCGTAGATTGACTCGAGCTTGTCGATCTGCTGCTCGAATCCGAATTTCTCCCTTACTGACTCGGCGGCGCGGCGCGACATCCGGGCCAGCATCTCGCCGTCCGCCAACAATTTCAAAATCGCCGCCGCCAGCTCCGCTGGATTTCGCTCCGCGACCAGGAGGCCGTCCTCGCCGTCGCTCACCGCTTCCGGGATTCCCCCGTGGTAGGTCGCCACGACTGGCAACCCGCATGCCATCGCCTCCAGCATCGAGTTCGGCACCCCCTCCTGATCTTCGGTCTCGGTCAGCTCGCTCGGGTGGAGGAAGGCATGCGCCCCCGCATACTGCGCCTGCAACTCGGCTTGCCCGAGCCAACCTAACATTTTCACATTCCCCCCCAGCCCCCTCGCCTCGATCGCCTCCTCGATGCGCTGCCGATCGGGTCCGACGCCCGCGAGGTAGAACTTCAGATCCGGCCACTTCTCGACGACGGTCGGCAGCGCGTCCAGGAGGGTAAAGATCCCCTTCTTGGCGATCAGCCGGCAGGCCTGGATCAGGCGCCACTGCCCGTCGGCAGGCGGGGTCCTCACCTCTGCACTGATGCCCTCGAGCGGGATCGGGGTGCGGTTCATCCGCAGCTTGTCCTTGGGGCATCCGAGTTCCTCGAGCCGCCCGAGGAGCGAGGCGCTGCGGGCCATGATCAGCTCAGCCTCCGCGAACACCTGCTTCAGGGACTCGGCGTATCCTGGCTGGTCGATGAATTTCACCACATCGACCCCGTGGAACGAGACGACCCAGGGCACGCCGGCTGCGCGCATCATCTCGAGGTATTTCACCGCCTTGTGCCCGTAGTACACGTGCACGACCGAAGGCGCGTGTTGTTTGATCAGGTCGACCAGGTCGTACGGGTAGTACGGCCGCACCTCCTTGTTGATCGGGCGCGGTGGCGGCCACTGGCGCGTGATGTATTTGTACCAGAAGCGGAGGATGAAGTTCCCGCGCAGCCGCGGGCGCACCAGTTTCTCCATCTCGACGATCGGCTCGAACGGGAACAGTTCGAGGTTCTCGATCCGTTCTGCGAGGACGAGGTTGCGGTGTCGCTGGAGCGACCCGATCTGGCGGTAGAGGCTCTGCATCTCCCTCTTCAAGTAGGTGCCGCACACGCTGGCGACTAGCGGGAGATCATCGCTCGGATCAGCTGCCACGGTGCCCCTCCAGTAGTTCGCTGTAGACTTGTTCCAGTCTCTTCACCTGGGCCGATTGCTCGAAGTTCTCGTGCATGTCCGCCGAGGCGTTCCGCCCCAGTTCTGCCCAGAGTCCCGGTTCGGCCACCAGCCTCTCCATGTGATCGAGGAGCCCATCCACATCGCGCTCCGCACTCAGGAGTCCGGCCCGGCCATCGTCGACCGCCTCCGGGATGCCGCCGTGCAAGGTCGCCAGCACCGGCAGCCCGGTCGACATCGCTTCCAGCATCGAGTTGGGGATCCCTTCCTGATTCTGATCCTCGGTGATCTGGCTCGGGTGAACGAAGACGTGAGCGGAATGATAGAGCGCACACAGCTCAGCCTCGGGAAGGAAGCCGGCGAAGTCCACTTTCTCCTGCAGGCCGAGATCGGATACCTGGCGATCGAGCCGCTCGCGGAGCGGCCCTTCACCAGCGATGGTAAATTTCGCGGCGGGACGATTGGCGGCGAAGCGGGCGAAGGCCTTCAGCGCGACATCCAAGCCCTTCTTCTCTACCAGGCGACAGGCTTGCACGAAATGCCACGCCCCACCGGCTGGCGGCTGGCGCTCGACGAAGGGGAAGTTGCCCAGCGGGATACCGGTGCGGTTGAGGCGGAATTTTTCCTCTGGGCACCCGAGCTCCAGCATCCGCTCCTTGAGGGAATGCGAACGCGCCATCACCAGTGGGATGGTCTGCAGGAGGTCCTTGAGGTTCTCAAGATAGCCGGGCTTGTCCTCGCGAGGCATGATGTCCATTCCGTGGAAGGAGACAACGACCGGACGGGGCCAGCGCTTGATGAATGGTAGGAGATGCACGCCGGTGTGCCCGAAGTAGACATGCATCAGATCCGCCCGCCTGCGCTCCAGCAAGCGGTTGAGGACGCCATACTCGCCCCGGTAGACGATCGGCGGCTCATGCTTCACATACTTCAGCCAGAAGCGCCGGACAAAATTGCTGCGGACGTCAGGCGCCATCTCGATGTCATCGAATGGGAACTTCTCCTCGCTCTGCCGGTGCTTGGTGACCACGAAGGTCTGGAATTCTGTGAGCCCGGTCACCTGCCTGTAGATATGCAGCATCTCGGGTTTCAAAAATGTCGTGCAGTAGCTAGCGACGGTCGGCATCGAGCGACTTTCCCGATCGTGGAGAACTTGGCAAGACCCAATTCCCGAGAAAAACCCGATTCCTCTGGGTTCCAGCCCCGCACAATGGCCATTGCAAGCCCCCACTGTCTATGGTTATGGTTAGTTGCCCTGGTGGCCCCCAACCAATTGACCATGGAAGACAAGACGATCCAGATCCTTCGGAGCACGCTCGAACAATCCCCTGAGCGATGGGAATCGCGCCAGCAGCTCGCCGAGCTGCTCTGGGCCCAGGGCGACATCCAGGGAACCGCGGACGTCCTCAGTGGCACCCCGCAGTGGCCGGACGATGAAGCCAGTCTCGAATTTGCCGCCAGCGTATTCGCGCATACCAATCCCGCCTACGCGAAGGATCTCTTCGAGGCAGTCCTCCAGCGCAATCCAGGCAACGCCCGTTCCCACGCGGCCCTCGCCCGCCTCTACATGGAGGTTGGCGACCGTGAAACCAGCCACGAGCACTATCTCGCTGCCAACGCCATCGACCCGACGCTCGTCGAGCCTCACGTCTCCCAGTGGTTGCTTGGTGACGCGGCGCCGATCGTGGAGGAGACGGCAAATCAGATCGAGGCGGTGGCGGAAGCGGGATCCCCGGCCGGAGACCTCACGGCGCAGACGAAGGCAGGTACTAGCGCCCACCAGGAGAGACCGCCGAGCATGCCAGAGCTAGCGAGGTTCACCGTCCCCGCCCCGGCTCTCAGGACGGCATCCGGCCCCGGCCTCGATGATCACGTCGGACCCTTTTCAATGGCTGTGGTGAACCCTCAGCTCACGCTGGCAGGCCACGAGCAGGAGGCGAACCTCGAGGAGGCTAGCAAGAACCAGCGCAAGGCATCCCTGGTCGTCGCTGCACTCGTGCACGTCGCCATCGGCGTGCTGCTCTACTTTTGGATCATCCACAAGTGGGACGACTCCCCAATCTTGATCGTCGCCGCCGACCAGGGGGATCCAGGCCCACCGAAGGTCGAGAAGAAGAGTTTCGCGAAGGCGGTGCGGCGCAAGCCGAACCCCGCGTCGAGCTCGGCGCGCGCGCAGATCATCACCACCAACATCGCCATGCCAATCGCCGTGGAGGAGGTGGAGGAAGTCGACCCCAACGCCTTCGGTGTCGCCAACAGTTTTGGGGTCGGCCTCGGGTTTGGCGATGGTGACGGCGGTGGCGGATCAGTGATGTTCTTCGGCGATAGCGCCACGGTCAGCCATGCCGTGTTCATTGTCGACTTCTCCGGATCGATGAGCCAGGGGAACCGCATCGACCAGCTCAAAAAAGAGCTCGATAGCAGCCTGGCCCAACTCCCATCGGGCGTCTCCTACAACATCATCTATTACTCCCACAGGCCGTGGCTTGGCGGCGAGGATGTCGGCGGCGCGCCGTTTCGCGATCCGGACGATGAGCGCGACCGGGTGCCCTGGCTCAAAGCGACCAAGGAGAACATCCAGAAGAGTCGCGAGGAGGTAGCGGCGATGCAGCTGGGTGGAGCGACCAACTGGATTCCGCCGGTCCGCATGGCGCTCGCGATGCGGCCTCCTCCGAAGGTGCTCTGGCTACTCACCGACGGCGAGGCGAGCGACCGCGAAGAGATGATCGTCGACATGGCGTCCATCAACCCGCAAAAGGTTCGCATCAACACGATCGGCATGGAGATCGGCGGCCCGACCTTCCAGTCGCTGATCGAGATCGCCGAGATGACGGGCGGGAAGTTTAGCATCGTCATGGGTGGGCAGCTCTTCACTGGCGGAGCAGCACGCAAGTTCACCGATCCCAAGTACAGCCCAAAACTGTAGAGGGGCGCCCAGTTTCCAATCGCCCGCAGCACATCCTTGTCAGCGCTCATCTCTGCTACCGATCTGGATCTCGCCTACGGCGATCAGATCATCCTCGAATCTGCAACCCTCGCTGTCCACGAGGGAGACAAAGTCGGGCTGGTCGGACGCAACGGCTGCGGCAAGTCGAGCTTTCTCAAGATCCTTGCTGGCATCGAACAGCCAGATGGTGGGAAGCTCGCCAGGCGCAACCAGCTCGTGGTCGGCTACCTCTCCCAGGAGTTCACACTGCGTGAAGATACCGATGTCCTGAGCAACATCCGCGACGGCGCCGCCCACGTCCTCGAGCTCATCGAAAAGTTCGAATCTGGCAGCGGTGGGGATCACGACAGCCTGCAGAACCAGATCGAAGCCGCTGATGGCTGGAACCTGGATGCGCGGATCGCGACTGCGATGGAGTCACTGGGCGCCCCGCCGCCGGATCGCCGCGTGAGCGAGCTGTCCGGTGGCGAGAAACGCCGCGTCGCCCTCTGCCGCGCTATCATCTCCCGCCCAGACCTGCTCATCCTCGACGAGCCGACCAACCACCTGGATGTCGAATCGATCACATGGCTCGAGCAATACCTCATCAGCTCCAGCAGCGCCTGCCTGTTCGTAACCCACGACCGCTATTTCCTAGACCGCATCGCAAACCGCATCGTCGAACTCGCCAACGGAAAATTCTTTTCCCACCAGGGGAGCTACAATGATTTCCTCGAGGCCAAGGCGATCCGTCAGGAGCAGGATCAGGCGCGCGAGGGCAAGCGCCAAGCATTCCTGAGGCGGGAGATCGAGTGGGTGAGGGCCGGGGTCAAGGCTCGGACAACCAAGTCCCGCAGCCGCCTCGATAGCTTCCACGAGATCGAGGCCCAGGCCGCTCCCGAAAAGGAGCTCAACATGGATCTGATCATCCCGCCTGCTCCGCGTCTTGGTAACACCATCGTCGATGCCAAGGGCATCGGCGTCTATCTGGACGATCGCTGGCTCTTCGCCGACCTCGACCTCGAGTTCGAGCCCGGCACCTGCACGGGCGTGACCGGTCGCAACGGGCTCGGCAAGACGACCTTGCTGAAGACGCTGATGGGCGATCTCGAACCGACCGAGGGCAGTGTCACGATCGGCAAACGCACGCACTTCAACTATGTCGACCAGGCCCGCCTGCAGCTCGACGGCTCCAACAGCATCATCAAAGAGGTCGGGGGCGATTCGGAGGTCGTCCAGTTCGGACCACACACGATTTCGATCCGGAGCTACCTGCGGCGCTTCCTCTTCGAAGACGAGCGCCTGAACATGCGCATCGACCGCCTGTCGGGGGGCGAGCAGAGCCGGGTCCTGCTCGCGAAAATCCTACACAACGGTGGCAACTTCCTCATCCTGGACGAACCCACCAACGACCTGGATCTGCAGACGCTGCGCGTCCTCGAGGAGGCGATCCTCGGCTTCGCCGGATGCGTCGTCGTCGTCAGCCATGACCGCTACTTCCTCGACCGGGTCTGCGACAGAATCATCGCCTTCGAGGGGCAGGGTCGGGTCCGCTCGCATGTCGGTAATTTCAGCTACTACCAGGAGAAAGTCGGCAGGAGGAGCCAGCAGCCGAAGGGAGCCACCAGACCGGATCCTCCCAAACTTGCCGACAGGCAGGCTCAGGAAGCACCCCGCAAACTCAAATGGAAGGAGGAGCGAGAACTCGAAGGGATGGAGGAGACGATCGGCGGCGTGGAGGCACGCATCGCCGAGGTCGAATCGAACTTCGCCGATCCCGAATTCTACACCACCCATGCCAGCGAGATCCCGTCGCTCGAAAAGGAGTTGAAAGAACTCAAGTCTGAGAGCGATCGTCTCTACGCCCGCTGGGAGGAACTCGAGGCGATCAGGATCGCCTCCGGAAAATAGTGTACTCGCCCGGGAGCCAGAGCCCGATCGCGAGGCTCAGATGTTCGGCAAACGTCCGTCGCTGTCGCCGATCCGGTCGGCGCGCACGCCAACACGATCCAACATCGAGAGGTAGAGGTTTGTCAGCGGCACGTCCCCGTCGAAGCGCACGTGACGCCCTGGATTCAGAGTCCCCCCTCCTCCGCCGGCGAGCAGCAGCGGTAGGTCATCGTGGGCATGACGGTCCGGATCTGCGATGCCAGAGCCGAAGACGATCATCGAATTGTCGAGCAGGTTCTTCCCGTCGATGTCTTTCGTCGATCTGAGCCTCTCCATGAAATAGGCGAATTGTTCGACGTAGAATTTGTCGATCTTTGCCAGCTGCTCGAGCTTCTTCGGGTCACGCTTGTGGTGGGAGATGTGGTGATGCCCCTGTGGGACCCCGATCTCCGAGAAACTCCGATTGCTCCCATCGTGGGCCATCATGAAGCTCGCCACGCGCGTCGAATCGCTCTGGAACGCCAGCACCATGAGATCGTACAGCGAGCGGATGTGCTCCCTGTAGCCGCCTGGGACGCCAGTCGGAGCCTTCGCGTCCGGCAGCGCCTTGGACATCTTCTCCGCCTTCTCGATCCGCTGCTCCATCTCGCGGACCGCCGTCAGGTATTCGTCCATCTTGTGGCGATCATTGCTGCCGAGCCGCTTGTTGAGGCGCTTGGCATCGTCCATCACGTAGTCGAGGACACTCTTGCGCTCGTGCGCACGCCGAGCCCGATCTTCGGCAGATCCCCGTCCGGCGGCGCCGCCGAATAGCCGCTCGAAGACGGCGCGTGGATCATGCTCCGGAGCCATCGGGGTGCGCTCGCTTTTCCACGAGAGGTTGTACTGGTAGGCACAGGCGTAGCCGGAATCGCAACCCCCGCTCTGGCGCACCTGGTCACAGCTCATCTCGAGCGAGCGCAGCAAGGTCTCATCTCCCAACTTCTCAGCCGCCAGCTGGTCGACCGAGACACCGATCCGGATATCGGCACCCGACGTCTTCTTCGCCTGGCAGCCGGTCAGGAAGGTCGCGTTGGCGCGGGCATGATCTCCTCCCCCATCACCATTCGCTTTCGCCTTATCGTGATCCAGTCCCGACAGAACCTGTAGCATCGACCTGTGCTTGGCCAGCGGGCTCAGGGTATTCTCGAGCGCGAAATTATTCCCGACCGCCTTCGGTGTCCACAGCGGCATGTTGCGCCCGTTGGGTGAGTAGATGAAGGCCATGCGCACCGGGGCGCCTCCGGCCGACTTTCCAGAGTAGGCGGCCGCCGCCTTCGCTGCGGGTGCCATGCATTCCAGAGCTGGAAGCGCTATCAGCGCCCCCACCCCTCGCAAAAACGTCCGTCTAGGAATCTCACCTTGCATCGTCATCAGATCTTCTAAGGATAGCTTAGCATCAGGTCATCAGAGTTCTAGTTGCCCAACGCCTGTTTCACCTGAATACGCCCGCCCCCGTCGAAATCTTACCAAGTCTGAGCAACAATTCCTGCACCCCGCGGTGTCGGCAAGGGGATGAGGAGAAATTGGTGTATTTCCCACCGCGAGACCAATTCTCGGCTAGCGAGGCGCGATTGGCGGCGCCAGGCGAACCCGATCGGGCGGGTCGGAACGAACTCAGACGGGAAATTTGCCGCAACCGGGCGGCGCGGGAGTTCTTTATACTGCCTAGCGTCGCTCGCTCGCCCGACGCAGCCCCGGTCGTGGATTAGCAGAATACGCCTCCACCTCCGACTCGAGAACGTCCACGGCCTTGTGCAACTGTCGATCGATCCCCGCAGCGAGTTCGCCGGGCTCTGGCCAGATGATGAAGTCAGGGACTGCCCCATTGAGCTCCATGTCCTCGCCATCGTCAGCCTTGAACCAGCCGCGGAAGGGCATTCGCAGGGTTCCGATGTCCATGATCGACTTGGATCCCGTCGAAATCACGCCCCCTGCAGTCGGCACACCGATCAGTTTCCCGCGTCCCAAGATTTTCACCGCATGGGAGAAAATCTCCGCGTTGCTGAAGCTGTTCTGATTGCACAACACCACGATGGGCTTCCCCCAGGTGCCATAGACCCGCCGGTCCCCCGGATATCCGGCACCGCCACCACGCGGCACCGTCACCGCATGTTCGGGTGGGGTCAAAACGGTGAGGAGATGATCAGCGGTGAAGCCGCCACCGTTGTCCCTCACGTCGATCACGATCCCATCCTTTCCCGCCCCGACCGCGTAGACCTCGCGCTCGAAGTTCTCGAACTCATCCCACATCATCCGCTCGACATAGAGGTAGCCGAACCGTCCGTCGCTGCGCCGCTCGACCTCGCGCCGGTTGTCATCGACCCAAGCGACCTTCTTCAAGCGCCTCGCTGCGGAGTAACTGATACTTGGCACCTGTAGCGGATCCAGCTTCTTCCCGCCGCGATCGACGACCACCTCGATCCTCTGCCCGGGACGCCCGTTCAGAACCGGCAACAGATCCAAGGGAGTCTTCACCTCGACCCCACCAGCCGACACGATCACATCACCGACCTCTAGCCGGCTCGCCTCGCGATCTGCAGGACCACCGGGGATGACCGAGGCCACCACCAGCCTGCCCCCGTCCTCCGTGAAACGCACGCCGAGGTGGGCGGTCACACGAGGCCACTCGCCAGATTCGACCTGCGGTCTCAGATCCGAACTGGGACGGAAGCCCAGGTGGGAACCGTTGAGTTCGCCCAGCAGCATCGACACCAAGGTCTCGAACGCGATCAGATCCGCTGCCCCAGCCGCCTCGGCTTCATATTTCTCACGCACCGCATCCCAGTCCTGGCCGTTGTGCGCGCCGTCATAGAAGTGATCACGCATCGCACGCCAGATCTGCAAGAAGGCGATGCGAAACTTCTCTGGGCGATCGAACGATTGGGCCGCCTCGAATCGATAGCTCTCCTGCTTCCCTTTGGCAAAACTCCCCGGCACCCCGTCCTCCAGCCAGACAATTCGCTCGTCCTTCTCCAACCAGCGGGCAGACGACACCTTCTTCCCGACGATCAGTGATGGCGATAGCTTGTCGGGAAACTCGACAGAGTACAATCCCTCCACCCCCTTCACCTCCGCAGAGAAGGCCAACTTTTTTGAGTCGGGTGACCAGAACAGCCCCCCCTCTCGGGTGTCTGGGACCGAAATACGGCGCACGCGTGAAGCGAGCCCATCAAAGTCGATCGTCGTCTCCCCCGGCTTCAGCTTCGATCCTGTGGCGCCATCCCTCTTCTGCTTAGCGGCCTTGGAGCGCTCCCCGACCCGCTGCAGCCCCCGCATCAATCCCTTGAGCGGATCTTTCAACAAGCCTGCACCCGCTGGTGACTGCTGCGGGGCGCCCCCACCGCCGCCACCTTTCTTACGCGCCTTCTTCATCGCCTCCAGCGCTTCCTCTTCCGACCGTTCCCGACCACTCTTCTCATCGTGCTGCTTCTGCAGCCATACATAATACATGTCGACTTCCTCCCCGTGACGCCGCCCGGAAAATGCTAGAATCTTTCCGTCAGGCGACCAGCGTGGACTCCCTTCGAAGTCGGGGTGACGGGATAGATTGTAGGGCAACATCGAGCCATCAGACGGCACGATCCACACATCGTAGTTGAAATTGTTATCGGCGGCCGAATAGGCCAACCATCGCCCGTCAGGTGACCAGTCGTAGCGCGGCATGTTCCACGACTGCAGGATCTGGCGCCGGTTTCCACCATCAGGGTCGGCCACCCACAGATCCCCCAGACCAGTGACGAAACTGATCCGCTTCCCATCCGGGCTCAGATCAATATTTGAGATCACCTCTGCGCCGAGCTCCAACTCCTCTGTGTCGAACTCAGAATTCTGCCACCAGAACTTCTTCTCGTCCTTCCTCCGCGTCCGTTGGAGCTGACACTCGAGACCGGAATCGGAGAGGAAGTAGATCGACTTGCCATCCTTGGCGAACATGACCTCCTTCTCCTCCGCCACGCTATCGGTGACGCGCTGAGGCTCGCGCAGGATCGTGTCCATCACCCAGATGTCACCGCCCGCGACCATCGCCAATTCCATGCCATCGTCCGTAAACGCCACCTCGGTGGCCGACTTGAGCAGGCGTCGCACCTCGTTGGATGGCGCAATGTCGGTCGCACATCTGAATCTCAGGCGCTGCACCTTGCGCCTCTTGGCATCCTCGCCCAAGCCGGCCCGATAGAAGTCGGAGCCGCGCCGGAAAACGACGGTCTCCCCATCCCTCGAGAGTGCGGGTCTCACCACACCGTCACCCACAAGTTCCGTCAGCTGCTCTTCCTCCTCCGATCCGAACTCGCGCTCGATTAGATTGAACGCGCCGCCACGCTGCGCCACGAAGTAGAATCCTTTCCCATCCGGTCTCCACAGCGGGGATCGTGCACCTCCATCTTCCTTCACGACTAGCTCAAACTTCTTCGTCTTCAGATCGTATCTCCAGATCTGCGACGCCTGGCTGCCGCGGTAGCCCTTGCGGTAAACATCAACACCCTCCCGCGTAAACAACACCTGATTGCCATCCGGAGAAATCTCCGCCCGATCCGCTGCGGCGTCGAACAGCAAGGTCTCCTTGCCGAACTCCCCCCGCGACACACGCAGTAATCGCGAGGCCTTCCGACCGACATGGTCCCGGCGCCCACGCGCCAGTAGCGATTTCCCGTCCGGATCCCATCCAAGCAGATAGTAACCCTCAGAATGATCGGTCAGCTTCTTCGCAACGCCGCCGGCGACCGGAGTCACGTAGATCTGCAACGATCCCTCCCGATCGCTCACAAACGCAATCTCCTTACCGTCTGGGGAGAACTTTGGCGTCCACTCCTGTCCCGGATGCTGGCTCAACTGCCGGACACGCCCACCCTTCGTTGCCCCAAGCCAAATGTCTCCCGACCAGACGAAGGCGATTCGCTTTCCGTCTGGTGAAAGCGCAGGCTGAATCCCCAGAGAAATGGCAGTGGGTTCGAAGTCATCCAGCGCCAGGGCTGTCGCCATAAAAACAAGACTCACTCCGGTGACAAGCAGACGCCTTAAGGTTTCCATATAATAAATATTACTGTAATTGTTATTCTTACAATCGTTCCAAGATAGTCCTATCCGTCCGGGCATCAAGCTTCGCCTCTCGCCAGCTCCGCTCAGGAATCGAGCGGCACGGACTTTCGGCGCGGGTAGCCGCTCAGCAGGAACAGGCTCGGCAAGACGCTGAGCGTCGCCAGCTGGCTGATCAACATCGCCAGGGCGGTGAAGAGCCCAAACCACACCGACGGGAAGAATTCGGACAATACCAGAATGGCAAACCCGGCGACAATGATCGAGGTCGCAATCCAGATTGCACGGCCGACCGTCGCGTGCGCGCGCCTGACCGCCTCGCGGATGTCGCCGCCGGTAGCGTCCAGCTCGGTGCGCAAGCGCATCGTGTACTGGATCGCAGCATCGATCCCGACGCCGATAGCGATCGAGGCGATCATCACGGTCACCAGATCGAGCGGGATTCCGGCCCAGCCCATCACCCCCAGCAGGACCGTGGCGGGGAGTGCTTGCGGAATCAGGACAATGAGCGCGAGCACGGGCGAGCGGAAAAGGACGACCAGCATGAGATAGACCGCAAGCGGCACGACAATTGCCGACCACTTCTGCCCTTCCAACAAGGTCTCGAGGATCTGCGAGTAGACGGGGAAGATACCAGTGACCTCCACACCGAGTTCTCCGAACACGTCCGGGTGCGCGTCGAGGTGCTGCTGCAAGCCGTCGAGGATGCGCTTGCGATTCAGGGTCGGCGCGGTCTCCTTCATCCTGATGGTCGAACGCCCGACGGTGAAATCGGCATTCGCTGTCTGGCCGATCAGTTCTGGTGAGGCGATCCGGCTCAGCTTCAAGAGCAAGGAGTCGGGCAGGATCGGGAACCACTCGCGGCGGAGCGTCTTGCGCATCTCGTCGCGCACCTTCGTCAGCGAGAGAATATTGCCGGTCTCGGGCAGTGAATCGAAGTACGATTCGGCGAGCCGGAGCGCCTCGAGCCCCTCCCGGCGCCCGAAGTATCCCTCCTCCTCAGAACTCAAGATGATCTCGATCCAGGTCGTCCCGCCCAGGTTCTGATCGATGAACTCGAGCCCCTGATAGACCTCGCTGCCCGGCCAGAAATAGCTGGTGATCTTGCTCTCGGCACTCAGCCGGCGCACGCCCTCCGACGACAGCAACAACACGACCAGGCTCACTGCGAGGACTGCTACGGGATGCGCCAGAGCGGAGCGCTCCAGCAGCCGCACCAAGCCTCGGGATCGCCTGGTCCCCCCACGGTCTGAAGGCTCGCCCTCGCCTCGCCGCTTGCGCCCGACCCTGGCCCCCTTCAAGAGGGCGGAAAAGGCTGGGATGAACAGGAATACGCTACAGAAGCCGACTAGCATGCCGATGGTCATCATCTTGCCAAAGTCGCGGATCGGAATGATGCGGCTCGTACTCAAGGCGGCGAAGCCCGCGACGGTCGTCGCACACGAAAACAGGCAAGGGACAAAAATGGCCTTCAACGAGTGCAGCGTGCTCTCCGCCGCAGGCTCCTCCGGATGGAGCGCGCGGAGCTCCCGGAAGCGCTCGATGAAATAGACGTTGTAGGGCAACATCAGCACAAAAAGCAGGACTGGCATGTTCGAGGTCACCAGCGCGACCGGGATCCCATAGTAGGCGAGTGCGCCGAGCATCCCTACCGCTGGTAACAGGCAGCAGAGCATCGGCATGAGCACGAAGCGCCAATCCCGGTAGACGAGGGCAAATGCGAGCGTGAAGATCGCTAGCGAGGCAATCCCAAAGACGATCAGGTCATGCCGGATGTTTTCGAACATCGTGATATTGATCACCGGGATGCCGGAGATGCGCACCGGCTCGGGCAGCTGCGGCGCCCACCTCCCGATGACCTCGCGCACGCCGGCGACCATGTCCCGGCGCTGATCGATCACTTCCCTCTCCACCTTCCCATCGACCATCTGAAAACTCAGGTAGACGAGGAGATTCAAGCTGCGCCCATCCGCAGAGATCAGGTTTCCCTTCGCCAGCTCGTGGTCCAGCAGTTCGAGCTTTGCCGCCTCCAGATCGACCTCCGCTTCGCGCAGCGAACTCGCATCTTTCTGCAGCTCGAGGAGCTTGGGCCGCTCGTCAGGCCGTTGTCGGAGGAGCGGGACATCCAACACCGACATCACTGAAGTCACCGTCGGGATCGCAAGGAACTCTGCCTCCATCGTTTTCAGGCGCGCGACTCCCGCTTCGCTGAACCAGTCGTCCGCCGTTACGCAGACAGTCGCATACTCGTCCCACCCCCAATCGGCCCGGGTCTCAAAATAGGTCCCGAGGCCCGGATCGTCCTCCGCGATGAACGCGTCAGTCTCCGCGTTGATCTCGATCCGCGGGATCCATGCTGCAAAGAAGGCCGCCCCCCCGAGCAGCACCAGGAGGATCAACCACCAGCAGCGCTCGATGATAAATCGTAGAATTGTGATTCCGCACCATGCCACGGATCCGATGCAGGCGAAAGCCGGAGCGCGATCCCGGAGCTAGGCGATCAGCTAGTTGCCCGGGGCGCCGATGTCCTCGAAGTGGAGGTGCCACGAACTGCGCATCGCTCCAGAATCCTCCTGGTAGCGGTTGAATTTCATGCCCTGGATCCCCCCGGTGAATTCGAGCACCTGCCGAATCTGTGCCGCCGCCTCTTTGAAATCATTCTCCTGCGACTCCTCCGGGAAGAGCTGCGCGGAATTGGCCGAGGCGAGATCGAGCCAGGTTTCGACAAATTGGTGCAGCTCCGCAAAATTCATCATCACGTAGGTCCCGCGAATCGGGTTGCTAGCCGCCTTCCCACCGGCGGCGAGCCCCTGGGCAAACTGCTTCGACGTGCTGAGCAGAAACACCTCGTCATTGAGCGAGAGCGACGGCAAGAAATCGTTGGTTAGGAACGGCAAGGAGAAGAAGTGGGTCGTCAGCCCTTCCCCATCGCCGCTGATCGTATCCGGCAGCTGGAACTCGCTGCCTGGCTCCTGCCCGGGAATTTTTAGGAAGGTCGCATTGAGCTCGGGGACCAGCGCCTCCCAGGCGGCTGCTAGCTTGGCACGGTCGGCAACATCGGCAGCCAGCGCGATGCGCGGCACCTTCCCCTCGTTCTGCAGCACGTTCGGCAGGCCAGGAATCCCCTTCGGCATGCCGCCCTTCAAGTCGACGATGATCCCACTCTGCGAGCCGAGCCCATCGAGGAAGTCCCCTTTCATGATCTCCCAGATCTTCGCCAGGTTGGGTCCGAACATCTCCTTCATCTGTCCGAACTGCTCGAGCGAGGTGCTGTCACCCGAACTTTCCGACCAGACCTCGACACCGACCTCGACCCCCTCGAACAGCGTCTCCATCATCGCGATTGATTCGCCGCGGTAGGCAGGGTTCGCAACCGAACTGACCACCATTGCAGCATCGGCTGGCGCCATGTTCGCGAACTGCGACACCGCCTTCGCATCGACCGTATCGGTCGTGTAGCCACCGATCGATTCGCCATGGATCCCCTGATCCATGTAGGTCAGCCCGACGTAGGTCTGCGATCCCCGCTTGGCAAGTTTCTCCGCATGCGCGGCCATCTTCTGCACCAGCGCCCCGAGCTTCTTCGATGCGCCCCCACCGCCGCTCAATCCCGCCGCAAAGGAGTCAGCCATGCGCTCGATCTGCCCGGACTTCGCACCGTAGGCGAGCATCGCTTTGCTCATGAACGCGTAGGACAGGAGCTGTTTGTCGAGAAACTGGTCGCTGAAACCGAATGCCTTGGCGGCTAGGATCGATTCTTCGGGAGTATTTACAAAGTCTAGGTGGTCGTGACCGCTGCCGAGAGAGAAGACGAG
>Ga0316197_10000658_pt1 | contig 24183 bp, 20 predicted proteins | sample OudBiesiAoxic_MG_FD_204939 | JGI IMG/M metagenome (GOLD analysis project Ga0316197, IMG submission 204939) | Coastal sediment microbial communities from Oude Bieten Haven, Netherlands - site A oxic | ecosystem: Environmental > Aquatic > Marine > Coastal > Sediment | place: Netherlands... | reverse complement strand
GATCTCGGGCACGGGGGCCTTTCGATTCCTGTCGGCCGGCAGTTCGCCACCGATGGTTTTCTCGGCCGAGTACGACCGGTTCGTCACCATCTGTCCCGACCGTCTCGTGTCGTTTACCCCTCTGGGCCTGTTTCCCTCGGAGGACGACATCGATATCTCGAAGAACCTCGGCCCAATCGGTAACAAGCCGCGCTATTCGATCAACGAGGTCAACCTCCTGGGCGACGGTGACATCCTCATTCTCCATACCGATGGCCTCAGTGAGCACGAGCGAGAAAACGGCGAGTCCTTCTTTCCCGTTCTCCTCGAGGACACCTTGCGCGCCGCCAAACAATGCACGGCGCAGGGGATCTATGAGGCGATTCGTGACCGGGCGCTATCCTTCGCACCGCTTGCGGACGATATGACCGTCGTGGTGATCAAGAAGACCCGAGGCGGCGGTTGACGGAGTCGATCACGTTTTAGGGAGTCTCTTCGGCGCTTTCGGGTGTTTCAGGAACCGCGGCAGGATGAATGGACTCCCACCAGCGCGTGGTCGTCACCCTGTCCTGAAGGTCGATCAGCTCGCCGAGCTGAGGGGTGACCACCTCAACACCGAGCTTCGCGGCGGTCTCCACCGCCTGAATGACCGGTTCCTCCCACGGGTGGAGGGCGAGGTCAAAAGTCAGCCAGTGGACCGGCAGCATCCGACGGCCCTTGAGCAACTGGTGAGCCTCGACGGCCTGAACACCGTTGATGTGGATGTCGGGCCAACCGTCACCGTAGGCGCCACACTTCATGATCGTGAGATCGAAGGGCCCGTAATCATTTCCAATTTTTCCGAAGGCGTCCTGCCAGCCGGTATCACCGCTGTAGAACACGCGCGATTGAGGCCCCATGAGGGTCCACGATGCCCATAGCGTACGATTGCTGTCGGTTACCTGCCATCCGGAAAAATGCCTGGCGGGGGTCGCAACCAAAGTCAGCAATCCGACCGCCGCGTCCTCCCACCAATCGAGCTCGATGATCTGGCTAGCGGTAACCCCCCATGCTTCGAGATCGGCACCGACTCCAAGCGGCACCGCGAATCGAACTCCCTGGGGTGCCAACTCGCGAATGACACCTGGATCGAGATGATCGTAATGGTCATGCGAAACCACGACCAGGTCGATTGGAGGGAGGTCCGCGAGTGAAATCGGAACCGAATGGCTCCGTCGCGGACCCGCAATTTTGAATGGAGACGCCCGCTCGGACCAGACGGGGTCGATCAGCACCCGGGTGCCGTCCACCTCGAGGTAGACCGTGGAGTGCCCGAGCCAAACAAAACGGACACCCGTATCGCGGATTGAGTAGAGAGCAGATGGATTCGTCTCGACCATCGGCACCGGCTGCGGTGGCTTTCGCTCCTTCCCGCCTCGGAACCACTCGACAGTGATTTCCCACAGATCACCGTCCATTCCGAGGCTGGTCTCCACAGTATTCTGCGCCCGACCATCCTTGAAGTTAGGGCTCGCGTTGATCCTCGCGAGCCTTTCGCCATCGATCTTTCCGCCGAGCGTTGCTCCCCAGTCAGAGGACCAGTAGAGGACGCCCATTCCCACTCCTACCAAAATCAACACAAAGAGCAGGAACTTCAGGATCCGCCGCGGCCAGCGACGCCGTCGCCGCAAAGCAGATGTTGTTCGAGCTGGTTGTCCGATCTCGCTCACGAGCGCGCCCTCCAACATTATCTTCACCCTTCTTCTGGCTCGAGGCAACCTCACGCCGTCGAATCCGGTTATGATCTGCAGCATGAATAAACGTCTCTACGTCCCATACGCCCTCCGTGTCAGCGGAGTCCTTCTGATCCTGTGTGCCGCAAGCCTCGGTTCGCTGCACTCCGCCGATCTGCCCGACCATCCGCTGCCCGCCGGCGTTACCGTGTCGGTTGACGATCTGACAGGCCGCAATCGGGTCACGATTCAGGCGGGCGCCGACCAGCTCGCGGTCAATTCGGCCCGAGCCTCCGAGACCGATCGGCTGCCCCGTTACCGGCTCACTACCGATGCGCTCGGTGACAACTTCTCGGACACCGCGATCGAGCTCTGGCCCGAATCCAGGGCGCGAGACGAGGGGCCCTCCGACCAAACGGCGGTCGTCTTCAGTTCCGGGTTCACGCTCGCCGCGGCTGACCGCGAGGTCGTGCTATTCGACCTCGGGCGGTGTGCAACAGCCAGCGATGCCGCCGTGTGGCTTCCGAAGGAACGAACCTTGATCACCGGCCGTGTGACAAGCGCCAACCGCGTGGAGGCTACAACCGACACCGATCTTGTCTCGTGGATCAACGCGCTGGAGCGGCTACGAGGCCTCGGTCCAAGTGTCGTGGTGCCTGGTCACGGTTCGCCCGGTGGTGCCGAGCTCTTGGCCGATCAGATCGACCGCCTGAACGAAATACGGATTGAGGTCGAGGGAGGGCTTCTGGCAGGCCAACCCGTCCAGAAAATCGCCGAAGGCTCGGCGCTTCCCTGGTTTGCCGCGTGGCGCAGACAGGATGCGACGGCGGCGTACGCGGCCGTCGAGGCTTTGGTTGCCGAGGTCGGCGGCCTCCGGATGCCGTGGGAGCTTGCGGAACGCCGCTGGCTCCGCGAAGGTGCGTCGCCGACGAACGCCGACGCCGATTGGGCAGCCCCGCGAAAGGTGTTGTGGCGCGACTACTGGCCGGAGCGCCTGCCTCTCCTCGCCCTGGTGGCTCCCGGTGTCGAGATCGTTCCGTTTACTTCCAACGAGGAAGCCCTGAGACAGGTTGAGGACGCGGACGCGGTCATCGGTACGGCGACACCGGATCTGTTGGCAGCCGGGTCGAAACTCCGGTGGGTCCAGGTCGGTTCAGCTGGCGTCGAACGCTATCTGGCGATTCCGCAGCTCGGACGCGGCGAGGTGCTGCTCACCAACGGCCAGAAGCTCGCCTCTCCCGAAATCGCAGAACACGTCATGGCCCTCACCCGAGCCCTCGCGAGAGGCCTCGGTTTCGCGGTCACCGCGCAGAACCGAGGGGTCTGGGTCCGGTCCGAGATTGGAGACCTCGCCCCATTGGTGCGGCTGCGCGGTAAGACAATGCTGGTGGTCGGGCTCGGAGGTATCGGCACCGAGGTCGCACGCCTCGCCTCCGCCGCCGAGATGCGGGTGACCGGGATTCGCTCGAGCCGCCGCAGCGGACCGCCGTTTGTCGACCGGGTCGGGCTCACTGAAGATCTCGCCGCGTTTGCCTCCGAAGCAGACGTTGTCGTCAATTGCCTTCCAATGACACCCGACACTGCCGACATCTTCGACGCCGCTCTCTTCAAGGCCATGAAGCCGACGGCATTCTTCGTCAACGTCGGCCGCGGCGGCACAGTTGACACCGACGCACTGATCGCCGCCCTCACGAACGTTGACATCGCAGGCGCCGGCCTCGACGTCACCGATCCCGAGCCGCTGCCGCCAGGCCACCCTCTGTGGAAGGCACCCAACCTCATCATCACCCCGCATTATGCAGCGTGGTCGGATATCGGTCGCGAGCGGCGCTGGTTGCTCTACCGCGAAAACCTCAGACGCTTTGTCGCCGGCGAGCCGATGTTATCGGTCGTCGATCCGGAGCGGGGATACTGATTCGGCCGAGGACCTTCTACATTTGGGGGGAGTTGTTGCAGTCCACTAGTCATCGAGGTCTCCCGCCCCCTGGGCGGACAAGGAGAATCGTCATGTCCAAACGACCGTCACGTTACCCGACTCTACTGGTGTCAGCAATGATCACGGCCGCCGCCATTACACCCGTCTTTGCCGACGAACCCGTCACTCTCGGTTATGCAGTCACCAAGGGAAAGATCTCTCTCAATCTGCGCTACCGCTACGAGGATGTGGACCAGGCCGACTTTGACGACCGCGGCCGGGCGTCGACGCTGCGGACCACCCTGGGTTTATCGCACCCTGTGGTGGAAGCGTCTCGCTGCGATGGTGGAGTTTGAGGATGTGCGGAACCTCGGCCTGTCGAACGAGCACAACAACCTCGGACACGGCTCGCTGTGGAACGGTGTAACCGACCGCCCCATCATCTCCGACCCGCCAATCACCGAGGTCAGCCAGGCCTACCTCGACTGGAAGCCGTTGGACTCTCTTCCGATCCGCGGCGGCCGTCAGGAGATCATCGTCGAAAACTCCCGTTTCATAGGTAACGTCGGTTGGCGGCAGAATCACCAGAGCTTCGACGCTGCGAGGGTCCATTTCACTGGAGTCAAGAACCTCGACCTCGGCCTGACCTACATTGCGCGCCAGCGGGCTGTCACCGGTGCTTCGAACCCGATGTCCACCGGTCATCTCGATGGCGCCCACAAATTCCTGGGCGTCGGCACCCTGCGGGCCTACATCCTTTCGATCGACTACGACGCCGATGCCCTGTCGCGGTTGTCGACGAGCACCATCGGCGCGTCATTTGCTGGCAAAGCCAAACTCTCGGACGCTCTCAACCTTACCTACCGCCTCGAGATCGCAAGCCAGAATGACACCGGAAACAATCCCGAATCGGTCGATGCCAACTACGTCCGTGCCGACCTCGGACTCAAAATCGGCAAGGTGGCGTTTGGCGCCGGCTACGAGGTTCTGGGTGGCGGCGATGACGGGAGCTTCAATACACCGCTCGCGACACTTCATAAATTCAACGGTTGGGCCGATCGATTCCTGGCCACACCCGCGGATGGTCTCCAGGATGCTTTCCTGTCGATCGGGGCAACACTCGGAGAGTGGAACCTGGTCGGCAGTTACCATGACTTCTCGGCCGACTCGGGCGGCGCTTCATGGGGCAGCGAGTTGGATGCTCAGGTTGTCTACACGGCGCCCTGGAAGCAGAAGGTGGTCCTGAAGCTCGCCCGTTATGACGCTGACCAGTGGGCGTGGGACACCGACAAGATCTGGATCTTGACGAGCTGGGGGTTCTAGCCCAGATACAAGATACAAGTCTCTGGATACAAGCCAACCCCCCAACCGTGAGGATGTTGTCGCCGCTTGGGTACCCAGATCGATTGGCCGAATATCCTGCATCTTGCATCTTGGATCTTGTATCTGGTCGGCCCGGTGGGCGATCAGAGATACGACCTCGGATTGACCGGCGTCCTCCGCAGGCCGACCTCGATTCTACTCAGGCTGCGGCAGGGTGTCACGCGATGAACGGGCATCTTCGGTGTCGCCTTGGCCCTCTTCTTCGTCCTCGATTTCAACTACGGCCTCGGCAGCTTCCAGCAACTCGCCAACGAAGAGGCTCGAGTTCTTGACGAAGAAAACGACCGGTAGGTCTCCGGCGAGGCGCTCGATCCTTTCCGCGTACTCCTCTTCCTCCCCGATCTCCGGTACCTGAAGCCCGAGGAAGACCGCCGCCGCGTCGGCGCTTTCGCGGTGGATCGTCTCGGTGACGGATTCTTCCTTGGGTTTGAGCACCACGCGCACCTCGGCCTCGATGCGGATCTCGGGGATCAGCTGATTGAGGTAGGTCTCGGTTCGGGCCTTCATCAGCTCGGATGATGCGATGCTCATCACCTCGACCTTCGCGCCACTCCACTCCGCGTTTGAGTTCAGGAGGTGGGCAAGCAGCAGCAACAGGTCGCCGTTGCGCTCCAGCCCTCCCCACCACACGTGGATCTTCGGATGCTCCCGCCGGAACATGTACCTCGGTCGTATCCGGCCGAGAACAAAGGATTTATTGAGACGTTCAAGCCTCCGCATGACACGCAGGAATTCGGTACGGAGGGCGACGGATTCGGGCCATCCGAGCAGCACCGTGTTGCTCGACATTCCAGCCATGCCGTTGGCCTGGCTCACGTTGATGATTCCCTCGACCACATCATTGACGGCATCGACCTCGGGAAAGACCACGATGTCCTCGGCGTCGATCACCGATTGGATACTCTCTCGCCGACCGGCCAGGTCGAGATCTTCATTCATGAGGTCACCGATCACGAGATTGCAGACCGTCACGACACCCCTGCCCTGGCTGAACCAGTCACCAAATCGGATGAGGTCGAGCTCTTTCAACGGATCGACCACGAACGCCAGAATGTGCGGCCGCCAGTTGCGCGCGCTCGTCGGCCTCTTGTTGAGACGGATCAGGGCCCACCGAATCAGTGCCTCGTAAAGGCCACGCCGCGCGTCCCCCCAGCGCGCCTTTTGCGCCCGTCGCGACAGGTACATCCAAAGGGAAAATTCGGCCACCAGAGCGATCAACCCCGCCACCGGACTGATGAGGATCATCACCACAATGCACGCCAGGCCGCCCGCGAGAGTGACTGGCCACGGCACATTGATCTTCGGGCGCCACGACGGATCACCGCTCAAGACCTCGAAGGTGGCGACAATATTGACGGTTCCGTAGACAGTCAGAAAGAACATCGAGACAACGGCTGCAACCGCGTTGAGATTGCCGAGGAAAACCGCGCCGACAGCGATCGCCAACGCGACCAACATCCCCGGCAGCAGCTCCCGCGCATCTCCGGTCGGCCGGCATAGGAATTTCGGCGCGAGGCCGTCCCGCGCCAGCGCCTGAAGGGTGCGCGGAGCGGCCAGGATAGATCCCACTGCGGACGAGAAGATGGCCGACCACAAGCCCGGGAGCACCAGCCACGGTCCGAGGACGGCGATCCGCGACCACACCATCGGGTCGTCGCGGAGATCTGAGGGGTCCGCACCGAGCGAAAGGAGGAGTGGTATCAGGAGGTAGACCAGGAAACCTGTCACCACAGCCGCGATCGACCCGAGGGGGATCGCTTTCCCGGGGTCGCGCAGGTCGCCAGAGAGCCCGAGCCCCGCCATCACGCCCGTCACCGCAGGGAAGAAGACTGCGAATCCAACCCAGAACCCGATTTCGCCGGTTGGTGGGTGCAGGACGACCGCGGATCCGGAAGAGCGGGCAAATGCGCCGATAGCGAGGACGAGCAACGACAGCGCGACGAAACCCATCAGCACGACCTGCGCCCGGAGGGCGCGGTCGGCGCCGGTCATGGCCAGGACCCCGACCGCAACCACCACAAACAACGTCACTGGCATCAGCGGCAACGCGGGCCACACGATGCGGAACGACTCCGCGAGACCGTAGGCGTACAGGGTCACGGAAAAGGTTTGCGAAAGGAAGAGCGGCACGCCGATGGCTCCACCGAGCTCGAGCCCGAGGCTCCTGGAGATGATGAAGTAGGCCCCTCCAACGCCGACCCTGGCGTTGGTCGCCACCGCCGAGAACGCGAGGGTAGTGATGAAGGTGATCGTGTTGGCGAGGACGACGACAAAGATGACGCGAGTGAGGCCGAGATGTCCGACCAGCCAGCCGAGACGCAGATACATGATGACGCCGAGGATCGTCAGGATCGTCGGCGTGAACACGCCGATAAAGGTTCCGAGTTTTGCCTTTTGCGGATTTTCCCCGGTCGAGCCCGAAAGCAACTTGGTGAGGCCTACCCTTTTCATCGCATCACGATACCTCACCGGAGCGCGAATTTTGCTCTTCTGCCGTCACCCCTCGAACACAGGTCCAAGCCGAAGGAGACAGACTGCGGGGAGTGCGAGAACAACTGAAGGACTTTCCTGCTACACTCCGAAATCCGTTGAAGAATTCGTGAAAGGGCCTTGAATGACCGATCGTATCTGGGTGACCGAAAGGGGTGCAGGACCGCTCGTGGCGACCGCGATCCACGACGGGCACGAGGTGCGCACCGACGCGTTGCGGCTCATGGCGCTTGACGAGTCGTCACGGTTGCGCGAGGAAGATCCCTGGACCGCGAGCTGGACCACCGTTGCACCGAACCGTGTGGTTGGGCTTCGCTCACGCTTCGAGGTCGATCTCAACCGGCCGCGCGAGAAAGCGGTCTATCTAACCTTGGACGACGCGTGGGGGCTGGAGGTTTGGCGGGGAAAGCTGCCCTCGAAAATCGTCGACGCTTCCCTGGCGGAGTATGACGCCTTCTACGAAGCTCTCAAAGAGCTCTACGCGGGGCTCGAATCACGCCATGGCCGTTTCGTGGTCTTCGACCTTCACACCTACAACCATCGACGAGACGGGCCCGACGGGCCCGAGGCCGACCCGCAGGCCAACCCGCAGGTCAACGTCGGCACCGGGACGATGACCGATCGCAAGCTGTGGGCGCCGGTGATCGATCGCTTCATGGCCGATCTTTCGTCCTTCGACTACCCCGGCGGGGCACTCGACGTTCGTGAAAACGTCCGTTTTCGAGGCGGCCACCACGGCCGCTGGGCGCATGAGACCTTTCCGCGCTCGGCCTGCGTCCTGTCCATCGAGGTCAAAAAGATCTTTATGGACGAGTGGACCGGAGAGGCCGAGGCGACCTCGGTCGACGCGGTCGGCCGGGCAATCGAATCAACCGTTCCGGGCGTCCTCGAAGAGCTGAACAGGCTGTGAACGACGGTCCAGCTGTCACGCCGCGAAGACCGAAAACTATCTCCAAGCGGTTGCTTGCGACGGTCGGCGCGCGGTTACGCGAAAACCAACGCATTCGTCGTACGCTGCCGGTGTGGGGCAGGATCGCCATCGATCGTCAGTTGCCCTTCCTCTGCGTCTACCGGCACCCGGTCAAGGGAGCCGATCAGGGGACCTACAGCTTTGCCACGAGCGAAGCATCGTACCTGCTCTGCTCCGCCCAGAAGAAGCTGCAACCGGAGATCACCGATCTCGTCCGGACTGTAGCCGAGGTCATGGTCGACCAGTTCGGAGCCTTCCTCATCCTCGAGCTGTGGGCGGGACCGGGAAACTCAACGGCGGGACCGGTTTCGACTGCCGAAATGATCCCGGAGTTTGAGATCCTGGCACAGCGCCGGACCGCGGAAGGTTCGATCACCGAAGCCTTCGGCTCCGCGCTAAGCGGTATAAAGCTCGACGGTCGAAAAGCGAGGGTCGCAACTCGAGCCACGAATCGCTGTTGTCCCAAAGGAATGCGGCCGGTCCTCCCGCCCGAGATCGCCGATCAGATGGGCTGTCATCTTTACGGCCTCGAGATCGCCCCGATCTACCAGGACCCGGAATCTGGCGAGGTCTTCCCCCGCGTGCTCAGGGTTCTTAGTCGCCGGGTCACCGTCGCCTTGAGGCGAGCCTTCTTCGATTTCACCGTCGGCAACACCACTCACCGGCCGCCCCATTTTCACGCCCTCGGCCGGCGCGCTGTAATCAAGGCGCTGTGGGACGTCGACCGGATGCTTGCCGAGTCCTCCGAAGCATTCGACTTTCTCCTCCAGGTGACGCCGGTCAACGGCGAGCAGGCGTGGCACGAGTTCGAGCGCAAGAGGTTCGAGAGGGTCCCCTCATTCCACTACCGGCCACTGCCCGCCGAGCCGTTGGTGCTGAAACGGGATCTTTTCCGGGCACCTGTCGAGCGCATCGAGGATCCCGCGCTGGCGATGATCTTCCGCGAAAAGCTCGACAGTATCGAGCGCCAGATCACCATGCTGCAGGACCGCAATACGCCGCGGTTCCTTCACGAAAGCATCCAGCAGTACGGCGGTGTGGAGGACGAGCTCTTCGAAGAGGCTGTCGAGATCTTGCGTGCGATACCCCCAAAGAGCCGCGACGGCGCCGCGAGCGGCACCGTTACGGCCGAAAAATTTGCCGAGCGTGCGCGCGAGGAAATCGAGTACCTTCGCCAACAGCTGCCCGAGCTTGAAGCCACGGTTGAGCTCCGTTCGGACGTCACCGGCCTCATGGTTTCGCGTGGCAACCTCCTTGTCAGCGCCCGGTCGCGGATCCCGATATCCCGCGTCGAGGCGCTGATCCAGCACGAGGTCGGCACCCATGTTCTCACCTATCACAACGGAAAAGCGCAGAGGTTGCGCCACCTCTATACAGGACTCGCGGGGTACGACGCGCTGCAGGAAGGTCTCGCGGTCCTTTCCGAGTACCTGGTCGGAGGACTCAGCAAACCACGGCTGCGCCTCCTCGCCGCGCGTGTCGTGGCCGCCCGCTCGATGATCGCCGGTGCTACCTTTGTCGAGTGTTTCCGAGAGCTCGACGATCACTACGGATTCAATCGACGGACCGCATTCGTTATCACCATGCGGACCTACCGCGGCGGCGGTCTGACCAAGGACGCCGTCTACCTCCGCGGTCTCGGGCAGATCCTGAAATATCTTGCAGCCGGTGGCGAGCTGAAACCGCTCTTCATCGGCAAGATCGCAGTCAACCATATTCCCATCGTGCGCGAACTGCGGTGGCGGGGGGTCCTTCGCGAGCCTCCCCTTGCGCCGCGCTATATGAACGATCCCGAAGCGCTCAAGCGGCTACAGCACCTGCAGGGCGGAGTCTCGGTGATCGATCTACTGAAAAGGAGAAAATGAAAATGAAGATTGGATTCCTGGTCAACAGCCTCGAAGCCGAGAAGGCAGGATTCACGACCACCCGACTCGCCTGTGAGGCCATCAACAAGGGCCATGAGGCCTACATTTTCGGTGTCGGCGACCTTGCCTACGACTCCGATGAGTACATCCGCGCTCGCGCACGGACAGTTTCGAAAACGTCCTACGCCTCCCACGAAACCTTTTTCAAAGAGATCCAGGGGACGAAGGCCGTGAGCAAGAGAATCACCGTCGACGATCTCGACGTGTTGATGCTGCGTAACGTGCCGTCGGATGACTTCCTCACTCGTCCCTGGGCCTCCACCATTGCCACCGAATTCGGCCGGATTGCCATGCGCCACGGCGTCATCGTGCTCAACGACCCCAACGGCCTCGCCAAAGCGTCATCCAAGATCTACCTCCAGCTCTTCCCGGAGGAGGTCCGGCCTCACACGCTGATCACCCGCGACAACAAGGAAATCAAGGCCTTCGCCAAGGAGATGGGCACCATCGTGCTCAAACCGCTACAGGGATCGGGCGGCGCAAGCGTCTTTCTGGTCCGGCCCGACGACTTGCCGAACCTCAACCAGATGATCGATGCGGTGTCCCGCGACGGTTATGTCATCGCCCAGGATTACCTGCCGGCGGCCGCCGACGGCGACACGCGCCTCTTCATGATGAACGGCCGCCCGCTGCAGGTGAAGGGGAAGTACGCCGCCTTCCGTCGCGTCCGCCACGGCGACGACATGCGGAGCAACATCCACGCGGGCGGCAAATTGGCCCCGGCGGAGGTTACCGCGGAGGCTCTTCGAATCGCCGAGATCGTCCGTCCAAAACTGGTCCAGGACGGTATGTTCCTGATCGGCCTCGACGTGGTCGGCGACAAGCTGATGGAGATCAATGTCTTCAGCCCCGGCGGATTGGGGAGCATCCAGAAGATGACCAAGATCAACTTCTGCCGGGTCGTCATCGACGCCCTGCAACGAAAGGTCGACTACATGGAATTCTACGGCCGCAACTTCGGCAACGCGGAGATGAACACACTGTAGCCGGCGAAGATCAGGCTGCCGCCCCGACCAACATGCTCGCCAGCCGCGCCGAGGCTCGCCCGATAACCGGGGTCAACCCGGGCGCCGGGCGAAGCGCGCCGATTTCGATGCCGTAGAGCGTGAAACCGACCGCCGCCATTTCCGGCGTCCCGTGCAGCAACCAACGGAGGTTCTCACTCACGCTCGGGTGATGGGCCGAGAGGCCCTCTGCCGGGAGAGCCAAAAGGACCTGGTGTTCAATAACCCGGATGGACCCCGGCGGGGAGCTGCTGCTGACGGCGTCCACGAGCCAAATCTTCGGCTCGCCCGCCCACAGGTCGGCCAGACCGAGGACATCCCCGGCCAGCGTCTCGAGCCGAACCCCGGCTGGGGCGCCGTTTCGTTTCAGGCCTTCGACAACGGCATGCCCGACCCCGTCGTCAGCCATCAGAGGATTGCCGAGGCCCACGATCAGCAGCCGCGCGGGTTCAGAGGTGCCCGAGCTCGGCCTGGACCGCCGTCGGGCCAAGATGCTATTTCCCGACCCGAACCACGTGGACCGAACACGAGATGCATGGGTCGTAGGCGCGCGCAATCATCTCGAATCCCCGTTTCAGATTCGCATCGGAAACGGCGCCATCTCTGCACAACCGATCGCCCGAGCTCCGGAGATCGCGTTCGAGATTGGCGAGGTTCTGGGCCGTCGGGGTAACGATGTTTGCCGCCTCGACCCGGCCCTCGTCGTCGAGCTCGTATTCGTGGATGAGAGTGCCGCGCGGCGCCTCGATCGCCGCCACTCCCCTGCCGGCCCGTCCCTCGACTTCGTGCAGCTCAGCCTCGGCCTCATCGAAACCGAGAAGAACCTCGCAGGAAGCTACCGCCGCCTCGACGCTGTAGACGGTTTCGACCAGCTGGGCGCGCGTGTTGAGCAGAACGTTGTCGAACGCTCCGTCCGGGAAGAGGTTGGTGAATGTCTCCTTTGCCCGACCACTGAGGCGGGGGCCCCAGAGCGCGAGCCGGGCCAGCGAACCCACCATGTAGGTCCCGCCGAACTCGAGGGCGGCGTGGCGCGCATGGGAATGCTCGACCGAGAACTCGCGAATAGCCTCGCGGTACCTCTCGACCGGGTACTCCGCGCCATCGGAGGTATAGATGTTTTGGCCTCGGAGGCCGAAATCGTCTCCAGGAGGGCGGAGCGCGACAAAAACGTTTGGGCGGTCTGCCCACTCGGGGACCTCGATCGATGACACGAGCCCAACGGCACCCATCAGGGGATCGATGACGTTCAGGAGGTCTTTCCGCAGGGACTCGATCGTTTGATGACCCGGGATCTTGCCGAAGCCTCCGATCAAGGTGTTGACGGGGTGCACGGCGCGCCCACCGACGACCGTTTGGATGTGATTGCCAAGCTGCTTCAATCGCAGGGCAAAGGCCACCTCTTCGGGATACTGGCCCGCCATCGCCATGACGGATTCAAAACCCAGGAAATCCGGCAGGGCGAGGGCGAAGACGTGGAGGGCATGGCTTTCAATGGCCGCGCCATGGAGAAGAAGACCCCGCAACACCGATGTGCGCTCACCCTCGTGAACGTCGAGCGCGTTTTCGAGCGCCGACAGAGCCACCACCGTGTGGTCGGCCGAGCAGATCGCGCAGACCCGGGTAATGATGCCCTGGACGTCGCGGAAATCTTTTCCCACGAGGAGCTTTTCGTAGTACCGGCTGCCCTCATGAATATCCATATTGACATCGGTTATGCCGGAGTCCGTGAGTGCGACTCGGATTCCACCGTGACCTTCGACTCTCCCAAGGTGCGGAATGGTGACCGTCCTACTCGTCACGAACCCTCCTCGCCTCCTGTTCGAGACCCAGGCGCATCCACACCGGCGCGGAGAAGATGCGCATCCTCGCGGCGATGTCCTGCCACGACAGACCCCGGTCCGCGAACATGGCGACGTTGGCGTCGTAGTTGGGCTCCTCCACCGGGCCTCGGCAGCCCGCGCAGGCGACGCCGTGTCCCGGACATCTTGCGCCGCACCCACCGCGCGTCATGGCGCCGCAGCAAACCTCGTGGTTGAAGATCACCCGACACGGCAGCTCGCGCGTCTTGCACTCCCAACACACCGGAACAGCGGGAAGCTCGGGAGTCGTGCCTGCGAGCACGGCGCGCACCAGGGCCAGGAACTCGCTGCGCTCGATAGGACAACCTGGCAACAGAAAATCAAACGGAACGAAATCGGCGGCGGGGCGCGCTTCCTCTACTTCGTTTGACGCCTCCGCGCCATTCTTTAGTCCCAGGGCCGCCGGAGAGAGGCTGTTTCGCATCGCCGGCAGACCACCCCACACGGCACAGGTCCCGAGCGCCACGAGAACATCGGCACGTCGGCGCACAGTTTTGAGGGATTCGAGGTCGCGGTCGGTCGCCACCACACCCTCGACAAAGGCGATGTCGAGCGGGCAGTCGTGATCGTTGTCCGTCTTCGCCATCACCCAATCAACGATGTCCAGATCGCGGGCAAGCTCGAGGAGCCGGTCCTCGCAGTTGAGGATCTGCAGCTGGTCCCCGGCGCACCCGGTGAGACCGAAGATTCCGACTCGCGGCTTCAAACCCCGCTTTCTCATTCGTAAATCAACTCCGGCAAGTTGATGGCGTCCCAATAGCTGAACACCGGTCCGTGCAGACACGTGAATGTGTAGCCGACAGCGCAGTGCCCGCACTTGCCGATACCGCACTCCATCCGGCGTTCCAGGCTGAGATAGATCCGGTCTTTTCCGAAACCCGAGGCGATCAGCTTTTCGAGGACGAACTTGTAGAACACCGGCGGCCCGCAGGCAACGGCAAAGGTGCGGGCGGGATCGAGATTGACCTCGCCGAGGAGCTCGGTCACGACGCCGCTCCGGCCCTGCCAGGGCGCACCACCGGTGTCGTCCACCGTCAGCATAATCTCGGCATCTCCGCGCCGCGCCGCCAGCTCGAGCTCATCGCGGAACAGTACTCGACCCGGGTCGCGACTTCCGTAGACCAGGACCACACGGCCGAAGTTGTCACGCATGTCCACGAGATACTGTAAGAGTCCCCTCAGCGGGACCATCCCGAGCCCACCCGCGATGAGCAGCAGATCGTGGCCGTCGAATCGATCCACCGGAAAACCGTTGCCGAGAGGTCCGCGGATGCCGACGGTATCTCCTTCGCCGACGTGATCGAAAAGAAAGTCGGTGAGGACGCCGGCCCGTCGAATGCCGAGCTCGAAGCTCCCCGGCCGCGTCGCCGATGACGGCAGCGAGAAGGGCGCCTCCCCCACGCCGAGCACCGACAGCTCGATGAACTGTCCCGGGCGATAGGCGAAAGCCGCGGCCAGATCAGGATTCTCGAAGCGCAGCTCGAAGAGGCGGGTGTCCGCAACCAGCTTGGTGATCCGCTGTATTCGCGCCGGAGCAGGAAGATAAGGGTTCGAGCCGGTGGCCAGCTCGCGCTTGCCGGCGCTGCCAATTCGCAGATCAATAGGCCGCACGATGGTCACAGATCACCCCGCACGTGCTGAAAGACCTCGACCACGTGGATGCCGGTCGGGCAGTTTTCAATGCAGCGGCCGCAGCCGACGCACGACGGCATTCCGAACTCGCGCACGAAGGCCTCCTGTTTGTGGTAGTAGCGGGTGCGCACCCGGTCCCCTCGATCGGCGCGAAAGTTGTGGCCTCCGGCCACCACCGCGTAGTCCCGGTAGAGACAGGAGTCCCAGGTGCGGACACGTGAGGCCGTGCCGTCTTCTTCGATCTTGTCGGCAACGTTGAAGCACGAGCATGTCGGGCAGACCATCGAGCACGAGCCGCAGCAGAGACACTTGCGGGCGAGTTCGTCCCACACCGGGTCTTCCTTCTTCATTTCAAGCACGTAGGGCAGGTCCGACACGTCGAGCTGGAGCTGGAAGGCCGCCCTCCGCTCCCGGAGCCGGGTCAGATAGTCACGAACGTCGGCGGCGGTGGCGGGATCGAAAAGGTCCCGGCAGGCGCTGACGACGTCGTCACCCTTCGAGGTCGCGACGGAGACGAGGAATCGTCCCTCGAGTGGGGTCAGCGCGAGGTCGAAGCCATCGTCAACGGTCGATGTCCCCAGCGAATCGCAGAAGCACTTGTCGTCGGGCCAGCAGCCGTAACCGACCACGAGCAGCGCGTCTCTGTTCACCGCGTAGAACGGATCTGCGAATTCGGAAAGATAGAGGAGATCGAGGATCTTCAGGGCATGAACGTCGCAGGCGTGAGCCCCGAAAAGAACCTGAGGCTTCAGACCGCACTCGGTTTCGCGTGGATCCGTCTCTCCAAAGGCACCCCTGACCATGGCAAAGCTCGGTGGAAGGAGGAGCTTCTTGAATGGAACTACAGTCCGCAAAGCTTCGGGGCAGGCCTGTTCGGCTTTTTCGAGGACTTCAAGGTTGAAGACATCCGGAGCATGCTCAACCGGCGCCCAGACCGGCCCCCCACCCATCAGATGTCGTATGAGATCGTTCAGCCGCGAGGCCTCGAGCCGCAGCGTCTGCATGGAATACAGCCCTCGTAGAATGTAGCACAATTCCCGGTTGCGCCTTCCGCACGGTAGCCCTCAACCAGCTATGCGCTCGGCGGCTCCGCGCTTTTCCGCTCGACGCGCAATCTGACCACCCGTCGATTGGAGACTTCGATGACCGTCACCTGATTTCCCCCGATCTTCACCCGATCTCCCTCCTGCGGCAGTTGGCCGAGGAGGGAGACCACGTGGCCTCCAATCGTGTCGTCGGTGCCGTCATCCGTCAGGCCCAGGAGATCGGCGACCTCGGGAAGCGGGACGTCGCCACGCATCTCGATCGAATCCGGGCCGTCCTGGCTGATCGGCGGCTCCTCGTCATCGAACTCATCCTGGATCGGCCCGACGATCTCTTCGAGGGCGTCCTCGAGGAATGCCATACCGATGGCCGTGCCATGGTCGTCGAGGACGATCGCCGACTTGGCTCTGGCCGTTTGCATCTCGACGATCATCCGACCCAGCGACTGGGTGTCGGGTATGTAAAGCGGTTCGCGAACGATGGCGCGGAAATCGACATCTCGACTCTCCGAAAGAGCTGCCATGACGTCTTTGGCGTGCACGATTCCGACAACGTCATCGAGGTCATCCTCGCACAGTGGAAATCGTGTATGGCTGCTCTCACGGATGGTGCGCAGGCTTTCCTCCAAAGGCTGACGGCTCGAAAGCTGCACGACATCCACTCTCGGTACGAGGACGTGGCGCACCTGAAGGTTGATGAATCCAAGAATATTGTCGGCGAACTGGCGCTGGCGGGAACTGATCTGACCGGCCTGGGCAGAGGCCGCGAGGATCGCGCGCAGCTCGTCGGCGCTGAAGGTCGTCTCGTGCCCATCCGCCAGGGAGATACCGACCAGGCGGAGCATCCAGTTGGAGATGAGATTGATGACCCTGACCAGCGGTCCGAAGACGACCGTGAAGATGCGCAGGGGATAGGCCACACCGAGAGCGGCGGCCTCGGAGCGTTGGATGGCCCAGATCTTCGGGGCCTGTTCGCCGAGGGTCATGTGCAGGGTTGTCACGATCGTCAGAGCGATGGCTAACGAGATACCGTGAAGGAGAGCGCTCTCCCCTACCGGCCAGCCGACCGCGTGCGCGCCGATGATCAGCAACTCGGCGATGGCGGGTTCGGCCAGCCAGCCCAGGATCAGGCTCGATACGGTGATCCCGAATTGACACGACGAGAGGTAGAGGTCGAGACGATCGAGGATCTTCTCGGCGATTTTCGCGCGGCCGCTGCCGGCGCTCGCGAGCGCTTCGATCCGTGAGCCCCGGACCTTGACGAAGGCGAACTCTGCGGCAACGAAGAAGCCGTTGAGGAGAACGAAGAACAATGTTGCCGCAAGCCGCACAACAAAGGTCATCGCCTCGAACTCGTGTTCCACTTCTTTCTCCGTTTCCCGTGAGAGAATTCTTCTCAACAAGGAGGCTAACATGTTTTTCAAAGATTGGTTGGAGGCCGCGATAGGCGCTGTGCCTGAACATGTGCCCGCGATCGCTGGCGCGATGGTGCTGCTCTTAATCGGTTGGGGAGTGGCGAAGCTCTCTTCCATCCTCGGAAGGGTGCTGAGCCAGAGACTCTTCGACCGCCTTTCCACCGGAAAGGCTCTGGCGAGCGCTCTCGACGCCAGCGGCGTGCGGACAGTTGCTCCGGGACTGATCGGTTCGCTGTTCTTCTGGATTGTCCTGACCCTGTTCGCGGTGGCGGCAGTGGAGGTCCTCGGACTGCCGATTTTGACGAACCTCTTTGGGCGGCTTGCCGCCTATCTACCCAACATCGTCGCGTCGGCGGCCCTGGTGATCGGCGGTCTCGCGGCCGCTCGCTTTGCCCGCGGAGCAGCGATACGGGCCGCCGAATTGATGGGACTCGAACAACAGGCCGGTGCGTTGGCTGGGTTCACCCAAGCCCTGGTCATCACGATCGCAGGGGTTATGGCGCTCGAGCAGCTCGGGCTTCACGGCCGTTTACTCGAGCTCATCCTCGCCATAACCCTGGGAACGGTCCTCGGAACTGCGGGTCTCGCTTTCGCCCTCGGCGCAAGAACCGCGGTCGCCAATATCGTGGCGGCGCGCTACGTGACACAGGTCTGCAATGTTGGTCAGGAGGTCAGAATCGACGAGGTCCAGGGTACGGTCGTCGAGCTTACCTCCACCGCGGTTATCGTCGAATCGAGCGAAGGGCGAATTATCATCCCCGCCGCACGATTCCACGAAAGTTCTCCTGTCCTGCTCGAGGCCTCGTGAGATGAGTATCCTGCAATCACTGGCCCGCCGGTACGCGACCTCACATCCTGAGGCCGCGGCAACGCGAATCCAGGATCTCGATCCCGATGAGGCAGCCACGTTTCTCGCCGGGCTCGAACCGGAAGCGGCCGCCGCAGTTTTCTCTGAGCTGTGGCCGCGGACGGCCGCGGGCATCCTCGATCGGTTTGCACCCGATCACGCGGCAAACGTTCTGGAGATGCTGAACCTCTCTAGAGCGGCGGCTCTCCTGCGCCAGCTGCCGGCCGACGCGCGCGACAGGATCCTGAGCACACTTCCCTCTCCCCTCGCATCGAGGGTGCGCAAAGCACTATCACTTCCCGCAGGCACGGCGGGTTCGGAGGCCGACACCGGGGCCATGCCATATGACACGGAGACGACCGTTGGCGAGGCGTTGGCCCGCGGATCCGACCCTCGACTCCCCTACCTCTATGTCATCGATCGCGAGTATCGGCTGGTGGGGGTCGTCCATCGACGGGAGCTGGAAAACTCGGAAGAGGGTGTCACGTTGCGGTCCATCATGACAGCCCCGGTTCTGAGGGTTCCCGCGACCACGCCGTTGGCGACCGTTCATCAACACAAAGCGTGGTCCGATTTCGACGCCTTACCAGTGGTGGACGGTCGAAACGCTTTTCTCGGCGTCATCCGCCACAAGGCCCTCCGGACTGCCCCCCGGACATCGAGAGCGGCTGCCGGACCCACACCGGCGTTGACCGCGCTACTCGATCTCGGCGAAATCTATTGGTCGGGCCTCTTTTCGGCGATCGAAGTTTTCGCCGAGGGCGGTGCGAAGAAAGGCACCGGGGACCTCCAATGACGACAACCAACGAACACACGGCATCCTTCATCCTCGCGGATGACTTTCTCACCCGTTTCCCCGACGAAGGGATCTTCGAGCTGGAATCGACGACGGCATCCGAAATCACAGCGGTCATTTCGTCCCTGCCCGTACCGACCGGTTCGCTGGTCCTGAATCGTCTCCAGACAAACGTTGCGGCGGAGGTCGTGCGCCTACTTGACCACGGCCCGCGGCGAGAGCTGCTCGGCGCCGCAGATCCCCTGCGCGTTGTGGCGTTTCTCGCACGAATCGATGAGCCTGTAAGAACCGAGATCGTGAACGATCTCGAGCCAGGTGCAGCCACCGAGATCAGAGACCTCTTGAGCTACCCGGCCGACTCGGCAGGAGCGATGATGGATCCGCGGGTTCCCATGATGGGCGCCGATCACACGGTGTCGGAGGCACTGGAATCGCTCCGACAGCAACGGGAACGGCGCATCGTCAGCATCTACGTTATCGATTCTGCAGGGGTCTATGCAGGACGCGTCTCACTCCAGGATCTGGCGATCGCCGAGCCATCGGCTCGCCTTCGCGAGCTGATCCCTGATCCGCCAATCAGTGTTCGGGCGACCGGTTCCCAATCCGAGGTCGTCGAAATCTTCGAAGCGAACCGGATCCTGGCCCTGCCGGTCGTCGATTTTGAAGGACGGCTCATCGGCTACATCCCCAACCGTTCGCTGATGGGTGCTGTCGAGGAGGAAGCGACAGCCGACATCCAGAGTATGGTCGGCGTCAGCCGGGAAGAACGAGCCCTGTCTCCAGTCGGCTTCGCAATCCGCAAAAGGCTCCCATGGCTCGAGGTCAACCTCCTGACCGCATTTCTCGCCGCCTCGGTGGTCGGTCTGTTCGAAGACACCATCGCTCGGTTCACCGCCCTCGCAGTGCTGCTGCCGGTGGTCGCCGGACAGTCCGGCAACACGGGCGCCCAGGCCCTCGCGGTGACGATGCGGGGCCTCGCCCTCCGTGAAGTCCGGGTTCGAAATTGGTTCCGGGTCGCGAGCAAGGAGGTCAGGGTTGCGTTCTTCAACGGAATCGCGGTTGCAGTCTCGACCGCGGGCGCTGTGTATCTATGGAGCCGTTCACCGGGCTTGACGCTCGTCATTGGTCTCTCGATGGTACTTTCGATGGTCGCCGCAGGCCTCTCCGGTGCTGCGATCCCGATGGTCCTCACAGCACTCCGCCAGGACCCGGCGCAGTCGTCTTCGATCATCCTCACGACCGTCACCGATGTGGTGGGCTTTTTCAGTTTCCTCGGCATCGCCACCCTGCTTTCCGGGATGTTATGAGGATCGCCAGTGAATGAGACTGCAATCCAGGTGAAGTGTTGCTTTGTCGAGAATTGCTGAGAATTTCAGGAGCCTCACGCGGCACCCCGTCCGACTTGTGGTGTGACTGCAAGTGTTGTCGGACCTGGTACTTTTCCGGGTCTACCCGGCACCGATGGGAGGAACCGTAGAGGGACCGCTAACGTTTTGCCCCGATTTCACTGATGTTCATTTCGAAGCCACGGTCATCGGTGAGGACTCTTCCACCGCTTCTGTCGGCCCGATAGCAAACCTTTTCCAGGTCCACGTCCGCGGGCAGAACGACGATGATAAGGCCGGCGCCGTTGCCGGGGGTCGGTTGAGGGATCGTTCTCAGGCCGTTCTGCGATATCGTAGTGGCCGATGAGCACCCTATTCGACAGTTTGTATTCCTCGTTTCACGAGCCGGGCACCCGGATCTACCGGGTGGTTCAGGGTGCGGTCTGGGCACTGATCGTTCTGTCGATTTCGCTTTTGATCGTCGAGGCCGTGACGCCAGAGGGCAGCCCGGCCGAACCGATCCTTCGACGGCTGGATCGTGTGATCCTGGTCATCTTCGCCGTGGAGATCGTGCTCCGCGTGGCGACATTTCGACCACCGGCGCTCAGAGTCTTCCGGCGCCCGCCTTTCGGGCGTCTGCGTGCGCACTTAATGGCGCGCCTCGGTTTCGTTTTGCGGCCGATGATGCTGATCGACATTATGGCGGTGTTGGCGCTCTTCCCCGAGCTGCGCGGTTTGCGCGTCCTGCGGCTGCTCCGACTGCTGCGGACTTCACGGGTCTTCCGCTATCGTAATCCGTTCGCGATCGTGATCCAGGCGTTGGAAGAGAACGGCCTGTTGTTCGGCTTCGCCTTCAGCGTGCTCGGTGTGACGACCCTGCTGGGCGGTATCACCATTTACCTGGTCGAGGGAAGGTACAACCCCGGGCTGCAGACGGTGGCGGACGGTATCTGGTGGGCGCTCGTGACGGTGACCACCGTCGGCTTCGGCGACATCACACCGGTGACGACGCTGGGTCGGATTGTCGGTGCGGTGATGATGGTCGGCGGGATGTTCACGCTCGCGCTTTTTGCCGGCATCGTCGGGTCGAGCCTGGTCAGCGGGATGCTCAGCATTCGAGAGGAGCAGTTTCGTATGAGCGACTACGTCAACCACGTCGTTGTGTGCGGCTACGACGAGAGCACCCACCTCCTTCTGGAGGCGCTGGAGCTTAACTTGAAACTGATGACGGAAACGCGGGTCGTATTCTTCGACGACCAGGAGCGGCCGCGCGACCTCCCGCCGGATTTCCTGTGGGTCCAGGGCGATCCGACAAAGGAGAGTGAGCTCGACAAGGTCCGCCTGACCCACGCGTCTGCGGTCATCGTCGCCGGTGCGCGTGACGTCGGCCCCCAGGCTGCAGACGCAGCGACCATCCTCACCGTCTTCACCATCCGGTCCCACATGAAGAGCCTGCGCAAGCTGACGTCGAGACGCCGTCAGCCCCTTTACGTTGTGGCCGAGATCCTCGACTCGGAAAACGTCGATCACGCGAGAAAAGCAGGCGCGGACGAGGTCATCGAGACGCGTCGGATCGGCGCATCGATGATCGCCCACGCGATTGCGTTCCACGGCACGGCCAACACCATGAGTCGGGTGCTGTTGTCGGGCGCCCACAGCGTGTACATCGGTCGAATCCCAGGGGACCCGACGGAGCCGGTGCAGTACGGAGAGCTCCTCAGCGAGATGGCGCTGTCGAAGCACGGGGGCCTGGTCATCGGTGTCCGTACGGAGGATGGGAAGGATGTCATCAACCCACCCAAGAGCCTGATCCTCGAGCCCGACTCTCTGCTGATCTACCTGGCGGAATCGCCCTTGCTGACTCCACCTGCGTAGCGATGAACCGTTGCTAAGGTGTATCACAACGCAACAACGGTGAACGTGGCACGAGTTCTGCTCTCTGGGATGCTGTAAGGACCCTGGATGCTGGATGCTGGATGCAACAGATTATCGATTCCCTTCCGTTCCTGTCAAAGGGTGGGCTTGTCACTGCGTAGCCGCAGGCGAAGCCGGTTGGGCGAATCGAGCATCGAGTATCCAGTATCGAAAATCGAGAATCGGGTAAGCGGAAGGAAAATCCGAAATCCGAAATCCGAAATTTTTGACGCGGGACGGCGGCGGTCAGAGATACGACTTCGGGTTCACCGGCGTGCCTTGCAGGCGAATTTCATAGTGAAGGTGGGGGCCGGTGGCGTTGCCGCTCTCGCCGACCGTTCCGACCACCGCTCCACGTTTGAGCTTTTTGCCCTTTGTCACCTCGATCCTCTTGAGGTGGGCATAACGTGTTTCATATCCGTCGCCGTGCTCAACTATTACCAGGCGACCGAAATCACCCGAACGGCCAGCGAAGCTCACGCGACCATCTGCTGTTACTCGGACCTTGGTTCCCTTGGGTGCCGTCAGGTCCAGGCCCTTGTGGCGCGAGGACCCTCGAGGCACACCAAACGCGGAGGAAACCCTCGCCACATCGTAGGGAACCGGCCAGCCACGTGGAACCACCGAGGACTCAACGCCCTGTCTTCCGCTGGCGCAGCCTGAAAAGAAAAGCAGTCCGGCGGCAACCCCGCAAACCGCCAACCACCTCCACCCAACGACCAGAACGTCCTTCACCTGACCATTGTACGGCGTGAAATGGCTCGTCAATCCTGCATCTGTGTCACGTTCGCCGAGGGCGGTCTGTGAGGCAGCGCCAGCTTCGCTATACTCACAGATCGGTCTCCAAAACCGGGAGGGTGAATTCATGGTTGCCAAAACCTCGAAAAAGCAAGTCGTGGCCAAATTGGAAATTCCAGAGGGTTCCACCTCGAGGATCCGCGCGGTCGTGGAGCGTGCTGAAGCGCCGGACGACGACGCCAGCGTCATCGAGCAGATTCGGGCGGTGCAGGAGGGGCTGAAGAAGAAGGATCGGAAAGAGCTCACCGAAGCTGCGCTCACCAAGTACTTTCGATCCGAGATCCTCAAGCCCTACCAGGCCGAGCTGATCAAGCTTCAGCAGCATCTTGAACGTACGAACAGAAAAGCGATTATTCTCTTCGACGGTCGCGACGCCTCCGGAAAGGGCGGCACGATCCGCCGCGTTGTGCGGTACATGAACGAGAAACGGTACCGGGTCATTGCGCTTGGAAAACCGACCGAAATTCAGCGTACCGAACTGCACATGAAACGCTACATCGAGCATTTCCCCCACGCCGGCGAGATCGTCCTATTCGACCGCAGCTGGTACAACCGCGCCCTTGTAGAAACCGTCATGGGATTCTGCTCGAAGCCACAATACAAGCGGTTTATGGACAAGGTCGTCGGTTACGAGGAAAGGATCATTGCCGACAGAATGACCTGTCTCATGAAGCTCTACTTCTCGGTTTCCAAGGAGGAGCAGGCCCTTCGTTTCAAACGACGGAAGAACGACCCGAAACGCCAGTCGAAACTGAGCGAGGTTGATCTCCAGGCTCAGGAGCTGTGGGCCGAATTCACCAAGGCGAAATACCGGCTCTTGAAAAAAACGCACACCAAGAGCACGCCGTGGTTCATTATCCGTTCCGACGACAAGGCCCTTGCGCGCCTCGAAACCATCAAGCTCATCCTGAACCAGATCAAGTACGCGGGACGAAGCAGAACCCTCGATTTCACCCCAAACCCGGACATCGTCATTCCGGGTGACAAAGAGCTCAAGATGATGCAAAAGCAGAAAAGAAAACACGGCAAGTTCATTCGTTGATTCGTTTAGCCCGTATAATGGAGGAAGCGAGGCCATCATGAAGAACACCGAGAAAAGAAAAAAAGCGCGCCCCAGTTCTGCGAAAGCCGCCTCGCCCGAACCCGACCTCGTCAAGCTCCGCGAGCACACGGCCT
>Ga0316197_10000657_pt1 | contig 24189 bp, 20 predicted proteins | sample OudBiesiAoxic_MG_FD_204939 | JGI IMG/M metagenome (GOLD analysis project Ga0316197, IMG submission 204939) | Coastal sediment microbial communities from Oude Bieten Haven, Netherlands - site A oxic | ecosystem: Environmental > Aquatic > Marine > Coastal > Sediment | place: Netherlands... | reverse complement strand
CTTGCAGCGCCGCTTGAGCCGTCGCTTGCAGACGAAGTGTCGACGCAAGCCGTCGTTCGGGTACTCGGGCTCCTGAAACGGATGTTCGACTACATCATCGTTGACACGGCACCGTTCCTCGACGAGCCCGTGCTTTCGATCCTGGAGCGCTCGGACGATGTGCTCCTCGTTGTCGACATGGACCTGCCGAGTGTCAAGAACGCGAAGCTCGCACTCGACACCCTGAAGCTCATCAAGTATCCGTTTGAACGGATGAAGCTGGTACTCAATCGAGTCAACTCCAAGGCCCGTCTCGACATCGGAGAGCTCGAACGCTCTCTGGAACTCGAGGTACAGGCAGCGATCTCTTCGGACAAGCTCGTTCCGCGAGCCGTCAACGAGGGCGAGCCTGCGGTCTCACTCTATCCACGTTCCAGGGTGGCGAAGGACCTTCGCGGTGTAGCCATGCTGGTCGTCGACGAGGAAGTCACACCGGACGCCGCAGTATCGGATGGGCAGCGCAAATGGTTCAAATAGTCATGCACAGCATCGAACGGTCGACGAACGGGGAGGACACCTATGAGTCTCGCTGACCGCGTGAAAGCAGCGAAAGAAGCAGACCAGCAGTCCGACAACCAGCGCGAAGAGACGCGCAAGGATCTGCGCACAAAGCTCCACTTCAAAGTCGTCGAGGGGCTCGGCCCCACGCTCTACGACCGCGGAATGAGCGACGCCGAGCTGAAGCTCAGGGTCATGGAGATGCTCGAATGGGCACTTGACCAGGAACAGTCGGTTGCGTTGACGCGCACCGATCGACTGGGTCTGCTCCAGGAGATCGCAGACGACGTGTTGGGCTACGGACCCATCGATCCGTTCCTCGCGGACCCGGAAGTCACCGAGGTCATGGTGAACGGCCCGCACTCCGTATGGGTTGAGCAACACGGCCGCCTCACCCGCACCGACACGAGGTTCGTCGATTCGACACACCTTGAGCGAATCATTGAGAAGATCGTCGGTCAGGTCGGGAGGCGGATCGACGAGTCGAACCCCATGGTGGACGCCCGCCTCCCGGATGGCTCCCGTGTCAACGCCGTGATTCATCCTCTGGCGATCGGCGGCCCGTTCCTGACGATCCGGAAATTCGCAGTCGATCCCTTCACCATCGATGACATGATCGCCAACGACACGCTCAACGATCAAGTAGCAGGTCTGCTACGGCGTTGCGTTCGGGGCCGACTGAACATCATCGTGAGCGGAGCAACGGGCTCAGGAAAGACAACGTTCCTGAACGTGCTCTCGAACTTCATCCCGGATGACGAACGAATCGTCACGGTTGAGGATGCAGCTGAGCTCCAACTGAGTCAGGTCCACGTGTTGACGATGGAGTCCCGCCCATCGAACATCGAGGGCAAGGGTGAAGTCAAGATCCGCGACCTCGTCAGGAACACCCTGCGTATGCGGCCCGACCGCATCATCGTCGGTGAGGTTCGTGGTGGAGAATCGCTGGACATGCTCCAGGCAATGAACACTGGTCACGACGGTTCGCTGACCACGGTTCACTCGAACTCACCACGAGATACGCTCGCTCGTATCGAGACGATGGTGTTGATGGCGGGTATGGACCTCCCGATCCGGGCGATCCGTGAACAGGTGGCCTCAGCCATCGACCTTGTAGTCCACGTCCACCGACTCCGCGACGGAACCCGCCGCGTGACACACGTCACCGAGGTTGTGGGGATGGAGGGCGACATCATCACCCTGCAGGACATCATGTTGTTCGACTACGGCATGGGTGTCGACGAGAACGGGAAGTACCTCGGGCGCCTGAAGGCGACCGGGATCCGTCCGGCGTTCAGCGAACACCTCGACAACTTTGGTATCAAGCTCCCGCCGGAGTTGTTCGCTCCCGAAGCCTTCGCAGCACGATGAGAAACCGAACACGAACCTCCGCGATGGTGATGGGTCTGGCACTGGCGCTCGCGCCAGCACCGGCCTTTGCCGCCGGACCCGTGATCGCGGCGAGCGGAGCGAAGAGCTGGCTCATCATTCTCGGAGCGGCCGCGGCCGGGCTTGGGGCGTTCCTCTTGCTCATCATTCTCCTGGGTGGCGGTTCGAGCAACCGTCGCGAGGGAGAGATCGGCGGGCGGCTTGGCGCGTACGGCGGCAACAAGAAGAAGAGCAGCGGCATCTTCGGCCGTTTCGCTGTGCTCCGTAGAGCGGCCTCGAAGGCCGAGAGCGTGGCGGAGAGCCAGGGCAACTCGCGCATGATCGAGTCTGCTCTCGAGCAGGCGAACATCCCGGTACGGGCCGGTGAGGCGATCATCGCTGCCATCGGGCTTGCAATCATCCTCGGGTTGATTGTCGGTCTCGCGACGCAGTCGATGATCTGGGCGATCATTGCCGGCGCAGGTCTGCTGATGATCTCGTTCCTCTACGTCAGTCACGTGGCCGCGAAACAGCGAAAGCGATTCGACAAGCAGCTGCCAGAGACCCTGAACCTTCTGGCGACTTCACTGCGCGCCGGATACTCGATCATGCAGGCCATTGAGGCGGTGGCCTCCGAGGCGCCGGATCCGACTCGACGCGAGTTCGGACGGGCGATGTCGGAGATCCGCCTGGGCCGGCCGATGATTGACTCTCTCGGTGACATCGCGGAACGCATGGAATCACAAGACTTCGAGTGGACGGTGCTCGCAATCTCGATCCAGCGCGAAGTCGGCGGGAACCTTGCCGAGGTTCTGCAGAGTACCTCTGAGACGATGCTGCAGCGGAATCGCCTGCGTGGAGAGATGAAGGCACTCACGGCTGAGGGCAGGATCTCGATGTATGTGATGTCGGCGTTGCCGTTCGCCCTGTTCTTGGCGATCTATCTCATGAATCCGGGCTACATAGAGCCGATGACGAAGTCGATTGCGGGTATTGGTGCATTTGCGTTCGCACTCTTCATGATGGGGCTCGGCATTTTCTGGATGAACAAGATCGTAAAGGTGGACGTCTAATGGACATGATGTTTGCAGTCATAGCGGTCGGGGTCGCGGCGGGAGCTCTCGCCATGTACGCCGGCATGGGCGTCGTGAAGAGCAAGGAACGCTCGGGCAACCGCCTGGTCCACCTTCAGACGCGCACCGATCAACTGGACGCGGGATTCTCAGAGCGGGCAATTGCGCCGGTCCTCGAGAAGGTCGGCGGCCTTGTTCTCCGATTCACTCCTCAGGGTTGGGTCGGCCGAGCACAGAAGAAGCTGGTCCTTGCTGGTTGGGCCGATCGGATGGACGGGAATACATGGGCAGCGATTCGGATCATCGCGGTCGTGGTCGCGTTCGTCCTGTGGATCGTCGTCCAATCGGTGCTCGATACGACCAACTACAAGCTTCTTGCGTTGGCGGTCATGCTCGCAATGGGCTTCTTCGGACCCGAAGCTGTCCTCAACCGGAAGATCGATGAGCGCCGCAAGGACATGGAGAAGACTCTCCCAGACATCATCGACCTTCTCGTCATCAGCGTGGAAGCCGGTCTTGGGTTCGAGGCCGCCATGGGACGCGTCGTACAGAACGTTCCCGGTGAACTCGCCCGCGAGTTCTCTCGCACTCTCCAGGAGACGCGCGTGGGCGTGGCCCGGAACGTGGCGTTGAGGAACCTCGCCGAACGAACCGACGTCGACGATCTCAACTCGTTCATTCTCTCGCTGATCCAGGCCGACCAGTTCGGTGTCTCGATTGCGAGGATGCTGCGAGTGCAGGCCGACGAGATGCGCGTCCGACGCCGGCAGCGTGCTCAAGAGCGAGCGTTCGCCGCGCCCGTCAAGATGGTGTTTCCTCTGGTGTTCTGCATCTTCCCCTCCGTGTTCGTGGTGATCCTCGGCCCCGCTGTGATCAATATCACGAACTCGGGTGCCCTGTCCTGACATCCCTCTTCTCGGGGCTGTCGACAGGTGAGAGTCTCCTGGCTTCTCCTCCCGGTGGTGTGACCCCGCTCGGAGAGCGTGGCTCGCGTGGCCCATGGCGATCGAGCCGAAGGGACTGCTGGGTCTGAGGGCCGACCATGTGGCCGCGGCGTCCTCCGAATCGGACGCCGACTGCGATCGAGAGCCAGGTCTTTTCCTCGCGTGGTAGTCAAGCAAGAGATCCGCTGTCGCGCGCGAGAACCCGGATCGGCGAGAAAGCAGTGCCTGTACAGAGTCCGTCCCGGCGACACGCAGCAGGAGTGGACACTCCTGTGGCCGCCGCCGGGCGAACGGACCTGGTGCGGGCCATCGCTCAGACACAGTCTCGTGCCATGCCGAGGTTTGTACGAGGACGCGAGAGCGGGGCCCGTGATGGGCCCCGCTCTCGTCTCAATCTGAGTTGACCTCAGTTAGGCCAGGGTGTCCGCAACATCGTTGAACTTGGTGCTGACGTTGCGACCAAGGATTGCGACCGCCACGATAGCGATCACTGCGATGAGTGCGACGAGCAGAGCGTACTCCACCATGCTGGCACCCTCTTCTTCTCGGATGATCCGGCTTTGGTAGGCCGTCCAGAGACGAAGCATGTGTTACCTCCTTTGGGGATGATCCATTGCCAACTGTATCGGCAGGGACCGGCCAGACCTATAGGGCGATCGCACCATTTGGGTCGAACGACCTACGAGCCCTCTGAGGGCGGCCGTCTGTCGAGTCCGAGACGGATCGCTTCGACAGCAGCCTGCGCCCGGTCAGACACGTGGAGCTTCATGTAGATACTCGCGAGATGGTTCTTGACGGTCTTGCGCGAGATGTACATCTCGTCGGCGAGATCCTCGGTTCCTGAGATGCCCCCTGCGAGGAGGGCGAGGAGTTCACGCTCGCGGGCGGTGAGCGATTCGGCGGCCGGGGAGAGGCGGGCCGACCGGTACGGAGCGATCGCGGCTGCCAGGTCGTCATGCTCAAATAGGTTGACCCCGTTGTGGGCTGCCCGGATCGCTGCAGCAAGATCGGGGAGCGGGGTCGCCTTCGACAGGAAGCCGACGGCACCAACCGCCTGTGCGCGTGCCCGGTGCTCGTCATCGGCGTGCATGGTCACGACGAGTGCCGGCGGCGGGTCTTCCCGCGATCTGAGAACGGCAAGACCGCTGCCGTGTGGCATCTCGATATCCACGAGCAGCACATCGGGTCGCACCTGATCGAGGACGTTCGCGAGATCTCGGCCGGACGTGGCGATACCGATGACAGTGATGTCTGGGAGTGCACTGAGGGCCTGGCGGAGTCCGTCGAGGACGAGCACATGGTCGTCGGCAATCACGACTGAGATCGGCTTGCTCATCGGGGCCCCCAGGCAACCGTCACGTTTGTTCCTCGATTCTGGGCAGACACGATGGAGATCCTCGCCCCGATCGAGTTTGCCCGTTCCTTCATCCCGACCATGCCGTAGCGGTTCTGCTTGTCTGCCGCGTCGATGGCTCCAACGCCATCGTCACGGATCCGGATCTCGCCAGACTCGCGTTCGACGATGCCTTCCACGCGGATCGTTCTGGCATCGGCGTGCTCCTGGGCGTTGCGAACTGCCTCGGTCATGATTGCGGCGAGTTGTTGGAGGGACTCTTCGTTCGGGAGCGAATGCTCGACGAGGTCGATGATGATCGAAGGCCCATCTGCTGGAGCATCGGACACCAGGGATTGGGCGTGTTCGAGCAAGCTGCCGGTCTGCTGCGCCCGGAGCTTCGTGACGGTGGCGCGCACCTCGTCGACGAGGCCCGAGACGGTCTCGCGCAGAGAGGTCAAGTGTTCCCGCGTCTCCGGCTCCAGGTCACCCTGGTGAATCGTGAGGTCGAGACCGAGCCCGACGGACACCAGCGATGGCCCAATGTCGTCATGGAGTTCCCTGGCTACACGAACCCGTTCCTCGCGTACAGCACGGTGGGCCACTGATTGCAGGAGGAGCACATTGTGAAACGCCAGCGACACGCCGAGCATCGCTCGATCGATGTCGTTGTCGTAGACATCGAGGTTGTCGAAACCGACGGGTCGCAGGATGAGCGTGCCGATGCGGTCGTCATTGAGGATGATCGGGTACTCCACCGGATCACCGGCCGGCCCCGGGTTGTCGCGGGATGCAACCGTGATTTCATCGGAGCCATCCCGGATCGCGATCGACGCCGCGGCGTACGGAACGGTGGCCGCAAGATCACGCAGCGCAGAGCGGCCGATGAGGATGGGGTTCAACTCAGCAGATCCTGCGAGGCTCGAGAGATCCTCGAGGAGACGATGCGCGGTCTCGAGGCGGTCGTAGCGGCCGCTCCCCGGAAGCGACCGGGGTTCTTCAACGAAGATGCGTCGTACCTGGGTGAACGTGACACCGATAAGGACGTAGAAGACGACCATGAGAATGAGGTCTCCGGACACCGGGTCGTCTCCCTGGGCCGTCGTTACGGCAATGAGGCCGGCGACGGTCGCCAGCGTCGTGAAACCGCCGAGTACGCCGCCGTGGAAGGCCGAAGCGAAGAACACAGGGACCGTGAGGTAGAGCAAGAACGGGCTGTCGATACCGCCGGTGAGGCTGACGGCAAGAAGCGACGTCACCACGCCGAGCAACGAGAGAAGCGCACCGACCAGTTGCGTATCCTTCTGGCGTTGTGGGATTGCCTGCATCGCGATCGTGTACGCGGTCACGGCCGTCGATGCGGTGATCACACCGGAGGTTGCACCGTACTCCAGTACCGACAATCCAACACCGGCGACCAGCGAAACCCACTGGAGCACCGACTGAATCCACTCGAATCGATTCTCCCACGAGTCGCGCATGCGCTCAGGGTACAGTCGCTCCATGAACGAAACGCGTGTTGTTGAAGCGGGGGTGCGCATCCTCCTGGGCGGGGGTATCGGAGCCGGCAAGAGCATCGCCGGGCGTCGGTTCGCCCTTCGCGGCTTCACGGTCGTCGAGGCTGACCGTCTCGGGCATGAGATTCTCGAACCCGGCGGTGCTGCGTTCGGCGATGTCTCCTCTCGCTGGCCCGAGGCGTTCGCAGACGGGCACATTGACCGGTCGATACTTGCCGCCATCGTGTTCTCGGACGCCGACCTGCTCGGTGAGCTCGAGGACATGACCCACCCGCACATCATCCGACGTATCGAAGAGTTGGCCACCCGGTTCGATCGTTTGGTCGTGGAGGTCCCGGTGCCGCTGCTGCCCGAGGGAGATTGGACCACGGTCTACGTGGCGGCTCCTCGATCGGTTCGGCGGGATCGGGCAATCGGCAGGGGAGGCACGCAGCGCGACGTCGAACAGCGGATGGATCGGCAGGCCGCCGAGGAGACCTGGGTGCAGTGGGCCGATGAGATCATCACCAACGGCGGCACGATCGACGACCTCGACCGAGCCGTCGATGCATTCACGTATCGACTCCATGCGACCGGCGAGGGGAGGGCATCGTCATGATCGAGAGCCGACCGTTTCGCGTCCACGCCGACTTCGAACCGTCGGGGGATCAACCGGCGGCGATCGAGCAACTCGTGCGCGGCGTCGAACGCGGCGACCGGTTCCAAACGCTGCTGGGCATCACCGGTTCGGGGAAGTCGGCCACCATCGCATGGACGATCGAGAAGACCCAGAAGCCGACCCTGATCCTCGCTCCGAACAAGGCGCTGGCGGCCCAACTCGCGAACGAGTACCGCCAATTCTTTCCGGAGAACCGCGTTGAGTACTTCGTCTCCTACTACGACTACTACCAGCCAGAGGCGTACATCGCTCAGACGGACACGTTCATCGAGAAGGAGTCGACGGTCAACGACGAGATCGACCGACTCCGGCACTCGGCCACGGCTGCGCTCCTGACGCGTCGCGACGTGATCATCGTTGCGTCGGTGTCGGCGATCTACGGTCTCGGCTCGCCGGAACAGTACGAAGGGCAACTCCTCCGACTCGTGAAGGGCGTGGAGTTCCCGCTCGATGCGGCGATCCGCAGACTCGTCGACATCCAGTATCAGCGGAACGAGATGAACCTGATCCGCGGGAAGTTCCGCGTGAAAGGGGACACGCTCGAGGTGTTCCCGTCATATGAGGAGACGATCTACCGGGTGGAGTACTGGGGCGACGAGGTTGAGCGTATTCTCCAGATGAACCCGTTGACCGGAGAAGTGATCAATGAGCTGCAGGAACTGTGGGTCTATCCGGCGAGCCACTACGTCACCTCCCAGGAGCGCATGCTCGGCGCGCTCGCCGGCATCGAGACCGAACTCCATGAGCGCCTGGAGTATCTCGAGGATCGGGGGAAGCTGCTCGAGGCACAACGTCTCCGGATGCGGACGTCGTACGACATGGAGATGATGCGCGAGATCGGGTTCTGCTCGGGGATCGAGAACTACTCGCGGTATCTCGATGGTCGGGAACCCGGTGAGCCGCCGTACACACTGCTCGACTACTTCCCAGCCGATCACCTCACAATCATCGATGAGAGTCATGTTGCGATTCCACAAATCCACGGCCAGTACGCAGGCGATCGTTCGCGGAAGGACGTGCTCGTCGATCACGGGTTCCGGCTGCCGTCCGCGATGGACAATCGGCCACTCACGTTTGAGGAGTGGCACGACCGCACGGGTCTCGCGATTCTTCTGTCTGCGACTCCCAGTGCCTGGGAGCTGCGGGAGTCCGAGCAGATCGTGGAACAGGTCATTCGGCCGACGGGTCTGGTCGACCCAGAGGTGCTGGTCCGTCCCACGAAGGGGCAGATCGACGACTTGGTCGAGGAGATTCGGATCAGGGCCGAGGCCGATCAGCGCGTCCTGGTCACGACACTGACGAAGAAGATGGCGGAGGATCTCTCCGAGTACCTCCTGGAACTGGGGGTTCGCTCGCGATATCTCCACAGCGATATCGACACCCTCGAACGTGTTCAGATTCTCCGGGACCTCCGGATGGGGGAGTACGACGTGCTGATCGGGATCAACCTGCTCCGGGAAGGCCTGGATCTGCCAGAAGTCTCGCTGGTGGCAATCCTCGACGCCGACAAAGAGGGCTTCCTTCGATCCGAGACCAGCCTCGTGCAGACGATCGGTCGCGCTGCGCGAAACGTTGACGGCGCCGTCGTGATGTACGCCGATGTCGTGACCGATTCCATGCGTCGCGCCCTCGGTGAGACGAACCGGAGGCGGGCGCTCCAACTCGCCTACAACGAGGAGCACGGAATCGATCCGCAGACGATCCGCAAGAAGGTCTCGGACATCCTCGAACTCATCCAGAGTACCGACGCTCCCGGGGGTGACAGACGGGCTAGAGAGTTGCGGCGCCGCGAACCACTCGATCTGACCGTGGCTGACCTCCGCAGGCTCATTCAGAGCCTTGAGGATGAGATGCACGAGGCCGCCTCCGAGCTTCGATTCGAGTATGCAGCCCGCCTCAGAGACGAGGTGGACGAGCTGAAACGCGAACTCAAGGAACTCTCGGACGCCGGAGCTTGACTCAGCGGAGACGGCGTGCAGCGGTAGCGTGGGCGTCATGACCACGCCCATGCTCGACCGGCCGGGGATTCGACTGATCCCGATCGCGGTGATCGTCGGCGTGTGCCTGGCGATCGTGGTCTCCGCGTTCGCCGGTAGCGGGTCATCGACGGTGGGCGGACGTCTCGGTGGAGACTTCCCGGCGTTCTACGCGGCGGGTCGGATCGTGATCGAGGGTTCGGGCGACGCGCTCTATGATCCGGTGACGCAGGGCGAGTTTCAAGCGGCTCTCTTCCCGGACGATGACGGATACCTCTTCTTCGCCTACCCGCCGTTCACTGCGGTGGCGTATGCCGCGCTGGCACTCCTGCCGTATCGGGTGGCGTTCGCCCTCCACGGCCTCCTCGCCGTCGCAGCACTGTGGGGGGCGGTCAGGCTTGCCCGGCCGATGCTGCCGTCGCTCATTCGATCGCGCGGCCACGAACTCGCAGCGGTGGCCGCGATGCTCGTTATGTATCCGATCCTTCGTTCCGTGCTTGGAGGGCAGAACACGGCATTCACCATTCTGCTGCTGGCCGCCGTGTGGCGGTCCGCTGCGGATGATCGTGCCGCGTTCGCCGGACTCTCGCTCGCGGCCCTGTTGTACAAGCCGCAGTACGGGGTGCTTGCGTTCCTGCTCGTCCTCGCAGCGCGTCGATGGAGGATCCTTACCTGGTGGCTCGCCGGCGCAGGCTTCGCCTACGTCGTCGGCGCCGCGGTCGCCGGATGGGGGTGGCCGCCGTCGTGGCTCGACCAATCCAGCGTCTTCAACGACGAGAACCTCGTCGTCAACGGCGATCTCATGGTTTCGTCAATCGGATGGTTCCGCAGCCTGTTCGGTGTGCTCGAGAGTTGGCCCGGCATCGTCGGCTTCGGCCTGGCCGCCATCATTGGTCTCCTGGCTGCCATCGTGTGGTGGAAGCGGGGCATCACCGCCGAGGCATTCGCCGTCGCCTCAACAGCGATCGTCATCGGTGCACCGTCAGCGCTCTACTACGACGCCGGCATTGCGGCCGGCGCCCTTGCTGTGGGGGCCGAGCGTGGCTGGCCCGGCGGAGCGGGCGTTGTTGTGGGTGTCGTCATTGCGTCGTGGTCGCAGCTTGCAGCGAGCACGCTCGGGTGGAGCCCCCTCTTCCCGCTCCTCATCGGGGTGTTCATCTGGTCCGCGCTGGCGGTGTATCGGGCACCGGCCACAGACACTGCCGGTTAGCGCCGGAGACCGGCTTCACTACGGAGTCGGCGTCGAGGGAAGCACGGAATGGCAAGCGATACGATCCTCATCAGTGGTGCCCGCGAGCACAACTTGAAGGATCTCCACCTGGAGTTGCCGCGGGAGCAACTCATCGTATTCACTGGTCTCTCGGGGTCCGGCAAGTCGTCGCTGGCCTTCGACACGATCTACGCGGAAGGTCAGCGGCGCTATGTGGAGAGCCTCTCCGCCTATGCGCGCCAGTTCCTCGGGCAGATGGACAAGCCGGACGTCGACTTCATCGAGGGGCTCTCACCTGCGATTTCGATTGACCAGAAGACTGCGAGCCGCAACCCTCGTTCGACGGTCGGAACCGTCACGGAGATCCACGACTACCTCCGCCTGCTCTACGCCCGGATCGGCATTCCGCACTGCCCCAACGACGGGTCTCCCGTCGCCAGGCAGACGCCGCAACAGATCGTGGATCACATCCTCGAGATCGAGGAAGGCACCCGGTTCCAGATCCTCGCTCCCGTGATTCGCGGCCGGAAAGGTGAGTACGAGCAACTTCTGAAGGATCTCGCCCTCGAAGGGTTCAGCCGCGCCAGGATCGACGGCGAGGTGCGGGATCTGACCGACGACATCACGCTCGACCGCTACTTCCAGCACACGATCGAGGTCGTGGTGGACCGCCTCGTCCGAAAGGATGGCATCGAGCGACGCCTCTCCGACTCTCTGGAGACGGCACTCAGGCTGGCCGACGGCATTGCCCACGTTGCCATCGACGGAGGGCCAACGCTCTCGTTCAGCCAGCACTTCGCCTGTCCCGAGTGTGGCCTCTCTTTCGACGAACTCCAGCCGCGCAACTTCTCGTTCAACAGCCCGTACGGAGCGTGCGAGGAGTGTTCCGGGATCGGGACGCGTTTCCAGATCGATCCGGCCCTTATCGTGCCGCAGCCGGACCGAAGCCTGAGCGACGGCGCGATTGCCCCGTGGCGCGGACGACACCGCCTCACGTACTACCAACGAGTCCTCTCGGCGGTCGCGGCTGCAGAAGGCATCGACATGGCCGCGCCGTATCGGGACCTGTCGGAGGAGCATCGGAACCTTCTTATGTACGGCGGCAGCGAGCACGGCTACACGGTCTCCTACGAGAACCGATTCGGACGCACCCGTCGCTACGACACAAACTATGAGGGCGCGTTTCCGTGGCTCGAGCGGAGATACTCGGATTCCGAGAGCGACGCCGTGCGGGAGGGCTACCAACAGTTCATGCGGGAGGTGCCGTGCCGGACCTGCGAGGGCGGGCGGCTGAACCCCGTCTCGCTCGCTGTCACCGTCGGTGGACTGTCGATCGACAAGCTCTCGAGCCTGTCCCTCGCCAAGGCATCGGCCGCACTCGCCGACCTCGAGTTGTCCGATCGCGATGAACAGATCGCGGGACGGGTGATCAAGGAGATTCGGGCGAGGCTCGACTTCCTGCTCAACGTTGGACTGGACTACCTGACCCTGATGCGTTCGGCCGCGACCCTCGCCGGGGGAGAGGCGCAGCGAATCCGTCTCGCGACACAGATCGGATCGGGTCTCGTCGGTGTTCTCTACATCCTTGACGAACCATCGATCGGCTTGCACCAACGCGACAACCAGCGCCTGATCGAAACGCTCATCCGCCTGCGAGACCTCGGCAACACACTCATCGTGGTTGAACACGACGAGGAGACGATCCGGATCGCGGACCACATCGTCGACATCGGACCGGGGGCGGGGGAACACGGCGGACAGATCGTGGCGGAAGGGACCTTGTCCGACATCGAAGGCGAACCCGGTTCGCTGACCGGTGACTACCTGGCCGGTCGCCGCTCGATCGCGGTGCCTGCTCAACGTCGGAACGGTTCAGGTGCATCGATGGTCATCCGGGGGGCCGCCGAGAACAACCTGCGCGAGATCGACGTTGAGATCCCGCTCGGCCGGTTTGTCGCCGTGACCGGAGTGTCGGGCAGCGGGAAGTCGTCACTGGTTCAGGAGATTCTGTCGAAGGCGCTCCACGCAGAACTCCACGGAGCAAAGCGAATACCGGGTCTGCATCAAGGCATCGATGGCATCGAGAACATTGACAAGGTCATCAACATCGACCAGTCGCCGATCGGTCGGACACCGCGATCGAACCCCGTGACCTATACCAAGGCGTTCGACGCGATCCGGCAACTGTTCGCAGCGACACAGGACGCGAAGATGCGCGGCTACAAGCCCGGTCGCTTCTCGTTCAACGTCGCCGGCGGGCGGTGCGAGACGTGCAAGGGCGACGGCACGCTGAAAATCGAGATGCACTTCCTCCCAGATGTCTACATCCCGTGTGACACCTGCAAGGGACGTCGCTACAACCGCGACACCCTCGAAGTGACGTTCAAGGGACACTCCATCGCCGACGTTCTGGAGATGTCGATCGAGGAGGCGCTGCACTTCTTCGAGAACCAGCCCAGGATTGCCCGCATACTGGGGACCCTCTTCGATGTAGGCCTCGGATACATCCGCCTGGGGCAACCCGCTCCGACGTTGTCGGGCGGTGAGGCGCAGCGCGTGAAGTTGGCCGCCGAACTTGCGAAGCGATCGACCGGCCGCACCTTCTACATCCTCGACGAGCCGACGACTGGACTCCACTTCGAGGACATCCGCAAGCTCCTCGGCGTGCTCGAACGTCTCGTCGACGCCGGAAACACCGTCGTGGTCATCGAGCACAACCTGGATGTCGTCAAGACCGCCGATTGGGTGATCGACCTCGGTCCGGGAGGTGGCGACGGTGGTGGAGCGGTCGTTGCCGAGGGGACGCCCGAGGATGTTGCGCTCGTTGCGGAATCACACACGGGAGCCTTCCTGGGGGCCATACTGCGGCAACCGGCCGTTTGAGTCACGATCGGAAGGAACGGCGTCGGCATGCAATCTGGTCGAGCGAACCCGACACGAGAACCGGAGGCGAATCCGCCTGTCGGCTCTAGCTCGTCGGCGCTCCGATCCTGAGGCCGCATCTGTGAGCTCAGAACTTCCACGTCACCACGCCGGTTCGGAGAACGCGACCCCTCGGTGGGTTATCGCAACACTGGTGGCGATTCCGACGGCGCTGACGTTGTTCATCATGCTCGGGATCCTGGGAAGCGGCGCCGGAGCCGCTCCCCTACACGTTCCGAGCATGTTCACAAACAACACCCCGACGGGGGGCGACATTGGTGCGCATGTCCTCATGCCTCAGATCATTCGTGATGTTCTTCTGCCGTCGGGGTTGATTGCCGGGTGGAGCGATGCCTGGTTCGCCGGATTCCCTGCGATGTACTTCTACTTCCCGGTGCCGATGACGACGGCGGTGCTCCTCGGCCTGGTGCTGCCGACCGGGGTCGCGCTGAAGCTCGTGATCTCCGCGGGTGTCGTAGCGCTTCCGGTGGTGACCTACTTCTTCGTGCGGTGGATGGGGTTCGCTCGGATCGTTGCAGCTGTCGCGGCTTCCGGGGGAGCGGCCTTCGTCTTCATGGAGAGCTATGACACCTTCGGTGGGAACATCAAATCCACGCTCGCAGGCGAGTTCTCGTTCTCGTGGGGGCTCACACTCGGGATCCTCTATCTCGGACTCATTGCCAGGGACACGAAGGACGGAGGGCGATTTACGATCTGGCCTGGCGTGGTCCTGGCCCTGGCGACGATGTCGCACATCGTGACCACCATCGTGGTGGTGGTGATCACGGTACCGTGGCTGTTCCGACGGTCCGGTGCCCGGATCGTTGCCGGATCTTGGATTCTGGGGTTCGGTCTTTCCGCGTTCTGGTCGATCCCGTTCGCCGTGCGCGTCTTCCAGGGAATGACGACTGACATTCGGTGGGCTCCGCTGACCGGCGTGTTGGGATCGGAGGGCCTCGTGCCCGCCGAACTCGTCCCTGCCCTCCTGGTCGGTCTTGCGGGCCTGGTCTGGTGTGTCGTTCGGCGCGACCGTGTCGGCCTTCTGATCGGTCTCGCCGTCTTCCCCGTCGTGGCGTACTTCGTCCTGCCGCTTCTCGGCGTCGGTGTCCTGACGAACGGGCGTCTCCTGCCCTACTGGTATCTCAGCGTGTTCATCTTCGCTGGAACCGCGGTCGGTCTTGGAGTGGCATATCTTGGTCGACTCCGTGGTGGTGCCAGCGACGCCACGCGCCGATACGCGCTCGTCGCTGTTGCGCTCGTCGCTCTCACCACACTCGGCTTCATGGGGGACGTTCCCCATTGGGTCGACTGGGATTTCTCCGGGTATGAGGGAAAGGCCGAGTTCGATCAATATGAGGGTCTCATGCAGGCCGTTGATGACCTCCCACCGGGTCGCATCATGTGGGAAGAGAACGAGGCCATGCACGAGTATGGGACCGAACTCGCGCTCATGCTGTTCCCCTATTGGAGCGAGCAGCACCCGTCCATGGCGGGTCTGTATCAAGAGGGGTCCTTGACGACCCCTTTCAATCTCATCAACGCTGGCGAACTCGGACTTGAGGGCTCCGAGAGAATTGAGGGATTGCCATACCACTCGATGGACTTCGAGCGGGGCGTCGCACACCTCGCGGTCTATGGGGTGACCTACTACGTCTCGTATACAGAGGAGGCCGCAACGGCGGCGGTGGCTGCCGGGCTTCAGCCGATCGCGGAGGCTCCGCCGTGGGTCGTCTTCGCCCTGCCGTCCAACGAACTCGTCGAACGTGCGCGATATGCACCTTCGGTGTGGTCTGGAGAGGCAGGCTTCGTCGAAGCATCGCTCGCGTGGTACGACGACGTCGACCACCTTGACCGATGGCTGGTGACCGACGGTCCGGAGGAGTGGCCGCGTGTCGCCACCCTCGAAGACCGTGTGTCGGCGGCATCCGAGATCACGACAGCCGGAGCGGTCAGCGATGTCGTCATCGACAATGGACATATCTCGTTCTCGACCACGGCAATCGGTGTCCCCCATTTCGTGAAGGTGTCGTATTTCCCAAATTGGACCGCCCAGGGCGCTGCCGGTCCCTATCGGGCAGCACCCTCGCTCATGGTCGTGGTCCCCACCTCCGAGCACGTCGTACTCGAGTTTTCTCGCAGTTGGGCCGAGTACGGCGGCATCGTCATCACCGGAATCGCCTGGCTGCTGCTGGCCTCCTGGGGCGTCGTCCGATACCGCGGCGGCAGATCGAGTGGGGCGGACAAGTGAGCGATTCAGTCGAGAACTGGGACGACATCGCTCAATGGTGGAGAGACGAGGTGGCGACCGACCCGGTGTACGCGGATGACATCGCTCCGATGTTGGACCGGCTTCTCGAGGCACCAACCGGCCCGATCCTTGAACTCGGGTGTGGCGACGGCCAGTGGCTCCGATGGCTCGGGGCCGACGCGAGACTGGTGATCGGATGCGACCGATCTGGAGAGCTCCTCTGCGGGGTTGCCCCAGCACACGCGGCGGCCGTGTGCGAACTTCCCTCCCTGGCATGGCTTCGCGATGGGTCCGTCGGCGCCGCGTTCTCCGTGTTCGTGCTCGACCTCATCGAGGACGAGGACGCGTTCTTCGCAGAGACCCGACGGGTCGTGCGGCCCGGTGGACAGCTCACGGTGATCATCAACCATCCGATCTTCACGGCACCGGACTCGGGCCCGTTCATGGATCCCGACCTCGATGTTTTCTGGAGGTGGGGCGCCTACCTTGGTCGCGGAGCGAGTGACGTAACGGCCGGCACGCAAACCGTCACAATGTACCACCGGAGCGTCAGCGACCTGCTGAGCGCCGCGGCCCGTGGGGGCTGGCGCTTGGAGGAAGCGATCGAGGCGCCACTCGGAGCGGCCGCGATCGAACGCGAACCGTCCTATCGCGGGCAGGAAGACATTCCGCGGTTCCTCGGGATGCGATGGCGCTGCTGATTCAAGGCTGACGCAGGACGTGCCGATATCTGTGGAGAAAAGATCGCCACGGAGGTTCACGATGACGGACCATCTCGTCGCTTACGAGTACGGCACCGGACAGGTCTGGGGCTGCATCCGGGCCCGGTCGACGGCCGACATCAGAGCGGTCGTTCCCGAGGTGGATGTCTACGAAGCGGCACCGCCGTGGATGGGTGAAGGTGAGGTTCGCCTCCTGCGCGAACGCGCGATCTACCTCTCGGACCACGCACTCGACTCGATCGTGCACCGACGGACGACTGCGGCGTAGGTCGCCAGTCGCCAGTCGTCCGTTGGGTCGGATGGTGCCGATAGCATCGGGGCATGTTCCCGCGGCCGCCTCCATCTGAGATCCCGGACAGTCCGGGCGTTTATCTGTTCCGCGACGAGCACGGCGCCGTCCTGTACGTTGGCAAGGCCAAGTCGCTGCGCAAGCGGCTCGCCAACTACTTCGGCACCGACGTCCGCGGGAAGACCGCCCTCATGGTGGATGCCGCTGCGAGCGTCGACTGGATCGTGACCCCGTCCGAAGTCGCAGCACTGATGACCGAGTACTCACTTGTCCAGGAGCACCAGCCGCGTTTCAACATCCGTCTCCGCGACGACAAGAGCTTCCCGTATCTCGCGCTCACTGTCTCTCAGGAATGGCCGCGGGCAATGGTCGTTCGGGGGAAGCGCAGGAGGGACACGCAGTACTTCGGCCCATACGTGCACGCCTATGCGATCCGTCAGACGCTCGACCTGATGCTCCGAACGTTCCCGATCCGCACATGCACCGACGCCAAGTTCAAGCGCCACGAGGCCACGGGCCGCCCCTGCCTGCTGTTCCACATCGAGAAATGTGCCGGCCCGTGCGTTGGCGAGATCGATGGTGATGCCTACCAGAACCTGGTCGACGGCATGGCGTCGTTCTTCGCGGGCGACGCAACGGCCGTCATCGACAGATTGACCGCAGAGATGCAGGCTGCCGCAGCGGCGCAGGAATATGAGCAAGCCGCGCGCATACGGGATCAGCTCACCGCGGTGTCGAGCGCCACGGAGCGGCAGGAATTGGTTACCGAGCGTCCAGACGACTTCGACGTTGTCGCCGTGGTCGAAGATGAGTTGGAAGCGGCCCTCGTCGTGCTCAACGTTCGGAAGGGACGGATCACGGGGCGCAGGGCGACCGTTGTCGATCGTGTTGAAGATGTCGACACCGCCTCGCTCGTCGGAATCCTCCTGACCGCGGTGTACGGCTCCGAGCGCCCGCCGAGCGAAGTGCTGGTGCAGACGCTGCCGGATGACGCGGAGGTGCGGGCTGCATGGCTCGCAGAGCGGCGGGGGAGCGTTGTCTCGCTGCGGGTGCCGCAACGCGGAGCGAAGCGTCTGGTCCTGAAGACCGCCTCTGAGAATGCATCGGAGGAGTTCAACCGCCACAGATTGAAGCGCCACACCGATCACAACGCCCGTGCTCGCGCCCTCAACGATCTCCAGATCACCCTGGGCCTCCCGACACCGCCACTGCGCATCGAGTGCTACGACATCTCCACCATCCAGGGCACCAACACGGTCGCATCGATGGTGGTCTTCGAAGACGGTCTCCCGAAGAAGGTCGACTATCGGCGGTTCAAGATCCGCACGGTCAGCGGTCAGGACGACTTCGCTGCGATGGAGGAGGTGCTCCGACGCCGTCTCGGCGCCTACCTGGCCGAGCGGGACCAACCGGTCGACGAGCGCGGGCGTTTTGCGTATCCGCCATCGCTCATTGTCGTAGACGGCGGGGCGGGGCAACTCGCCCGCGCGGTCGCCGTGCTCTCGGACCTGGAGTTGGACATACCGGCGGTCGGACTGGCGAAGCGGCTCGAGGAGGTGTACGTGCCCGGGCGTCAGGAGCCGGTGCGCATCCCGAAAGGCAGAGAATCGCTCTATCTCCTCCAGCGCGTTCGCGACGAGGCACACCGGTTTGCCATCACCTACCACCGCACGGTGCGCGGGAAGAAGATGATCGACTCGGTCCTCGACGACGTCCCGGGCATCGGACCGAAACGGAAGAGGCTTCTGATTCGCCGATTCGGCTCGCTGAAGAGGATCCGGGCCGCATCAAAAGAGGATCTGATCGAGGTCCTTCCCGATAGTGTGGCTTCAACACTCTGGGAGAACCTCCATGGATGAATCGATCCGCACCGAACCACACGTCGTCGTTATCACCGGAATGTCGGGGGCCGGGCGCTCCCATGCCTCAAATGTGCTCGAAGACCTCGGTTACTTCGTCGTGGACAACCTTCCCGCCGATCTGATCGTGGACGTCGTGCGCAGATCGGGTGTGGGCGACGAATCCAGAGACAGATTCGCAGTCGTCGTCGACTCGCGAGGGGGAGTGACAGCGGAACAACTCGCTGAGGCGATCAAGATGCTTCGACAGATCGGGCTCAGGACGACCGTCCTCTTCCTCGACGCCGACGATCGGGTGCTGATTCGGCGTTTTGAAGAGACCCGCCGACCCCATCCGTTCGCTGCGCCGACCCTCGACGAGTCGATTGCGCTGGAGCGGGCGAATATGCTCGAGATCCGCGGGCTCGCCGATCTGATCGCAGACACGTCGGAATTGAACGTCCACCAACTCGGGGACCGTCTGACGAACGCCTTCGCCCGCGGCCTGCCGGAGCGAAGCATGCAGATCGATGTCACGTCGTTCGGTTTCAAGCGAGGCGTGCCGCGCGTCGTCGATCTGCTGTTCGACGCTCGCTTCCTCCCGAACCCGCATTGGCAGCCTGGACTGCGACCGCTCACAGGGCTCGATCAGGACGTGAGTGACTATGTGTTCTCGTTCGAGGAGGCCGAGGAGTTCCTGGGCAAGGTGGCGGACATCCTTGACTTCCTGATCCCCCACTACGAGAGCGAGGGGAAGGCGTACCTCACGATCGGTGTCGGTTGTACCGGAGGTCGGCACCGGTCCGTCGCGATCGCTGCAGCCATCGGTGAGCACCTCCGTTCCGAGGGACGGGACGTGACCATCCACCACCGCGATGCCGGGGCGGACGAGGCCAATGCCCACCAACATTGAGTCCGATGCGCTGCTCGAAGCGCTCGATATCGTGCACCGAGGTCCCCACGTCGTCGCGGTCGGCGGAGGCAAGGGATTGGCACGGGCGCTCGAGGCCATCCGAACCTACGCCGGCAGGATCGACGCCGTCGTCACCGTCGCCGATGATGGTGGCTCCTCCGGCCGGCTCGCTCCCCATCTCGACATCCCGCCTCCCGGAGATATCCGCAAGTCCCTGATTGCCTTGACACCGGATGATTCGGTCTGGCGCCAGTTGTTCGAGTACCGATTCGAGGGGGCCGACGTTCGGGGACACTCGCTCGGCAATCTCATCATCGCCGCGCTGACCGAGATTGAGGGATCATTCGAGGCCGCTCTCCGGTCGTCCGAGCACCTTCTCGGCGCGCTGGGGTCCGTGATCCCCGCGTCTCCATGGCACCTCCAACTCGCGGCGGATATCGATGGCGCCGAGGTTCGGGGACAAGTCAATGTATCCCTCGCCCGCGGCACCGTCACCGCCGTTCGGGTGATCCCGGATGATGCTCCTGTAACGCAGAGCGCCGTGTCGGCCATCGAGACCGCCGACCAGATCGTCCTCGGCCCTGGGAGTCTCTACACGTCGATCGCCGCCGTCCTCGTGGTACCGGGGATCGTCGACGCGATCAACCGATCGAATGCACCGCTGGTCTACATCGCGAACATCGTCACTCAGGATGGCGAGACGCTCGGCATGGACGCCGTTGACCACCTCGACTCATTGCTTCGGACGACCGGTGTACGACCGCCCAGTGCTATCGTTGCGTCCGATTCTCCGGTGATCGTTGCGCCACCCCTTGAGGTGGTCGGCATCGACGCAGAGGCGGCTGCCACATATGGCGCCGATGTCGTGACGGCGGACCTGCTCGACCGAACTGTCGTGCGACCGTCACACGATCCAACCCGTCTTGGCGTTGTCCTCCGGGGACTTGTTCGCACATAGCCACGAACCTCTAGGGAGGGTCACCATGAAAGTAGCGATCAACGGCTTCGGCCGCATCGGGCGGAACTTCGTCCGGGCGTCCAAGGGCAACGATGCCTGGGCCAACATGCGCCAGACGCTGACGGAAGCCGACATCAGCGACCTCGACGACATCGCAGCGACGTTTGTCCGTTTGAAGAAGGACGTTGCCGGCATCGACATTGTTGCGATCAATGACCTTTCCGACGCCGCGATGCTCGCGCACCTGCTCAAGCACGACTCGGTGCACGGTCCGTACCCGGGCTCCGTCGTCCTCGATGGTGACGAACTCGTCGTTGACGGCGACCGGATCAAGGTCTTCGCCGAGCGCGATCCGGCCAACCTCCCGTGGGCCGATTTGGATGTCGATGTCGTCATCGAGTCCACCGGTGTGTTCCGCACCCACGAGGCCGCTTCCAAGCACCTCGAGGCCGGCGCCAAGTTTGTCATCGTCTCCGCCCCGATGGGCGACCCGGACTACACGGTCGTCTTCGGCGTCAACGATGACGGGCTCGATCCTTCGACCCAGAAGATCATCTCGAACGCCTCGTGCACGACCAACTGCGTCGCTCCGATGATCAAGGTCCTCAACGATGCGTTCACGGTCAAGCAGGGTTCCCTCACCACCGTGCACGCCTACACGAACGATCAGAGCATTCTCGACCTCGTTCACAAGGATCCGCGTCGTGCGCGCGCCGCTGCGGTGAACATCATCCCGAGCTCGACCGGTGCAGCCAGCGCCGTTGGCAAGGTCATCCCAGAGATGGCAGGGAAGATTTCGGGAACGTCGCTGCGGGTGCCGGTGCCGGACGGGTCGATCACCGACCTCGTGGTGACGGTTGAGAAGACCGACGTCACGGTTGAGGAAGTCAACGCTGCCTTCAAGGCCGCGGCAGAAGGACCGCTCAAGGGCATCCTCCTGTACTCCGAAGAGCCCCTGGTATCCACCGATATCATTGGTGATTCCCACTCGGTGGTCTTCGACTCTCTGTCGACGATCGTCACTGATGGGTTGGTCAAGGTCTTCGGTTGGTACGACAACGAGATGGGCTACTCATGCCGCCTCGTTGAACTCGCACGCAAACTGGGCTGACGTGGCCCTACCGACGCTCGATAGTCTCGACGTCGCAGGCAAGCGTGTCCTCGTTCGGTCGGATCTCAACGTTCCGCTGGACGAGGGCACGGTCGCCGATGACTTCCGGATCAGGGCGAGCCTCCCGACGATCGAGGCCCTGAGACAGCGAGGGGCGCGCGTCATCGTGGCGAGCCACCTCGGCCGCCCCAAGGGTGTGGACCCCGCGTTCAGCATGGCGCCCGTGAGCGAACGCCTCGGCGAACTCGGCGGGTTCCCGGTCGTTCAAGCAGACGCGGTCTATGGGACCGAGGTTGAGGCCCTGATCGCAGATGCTCCCGAAGGCGCCGTCGTCGTCCTCGAGAACACCCGGTTCGAACCGGGCGAGTCTAAGAACGACCCGGAGGTCGCATCTGGCCTCGCCGCGTTGGCCGATGTGTTCGTGAACGACGCGTTCGGCACGGCCCATCGGGCTCATGCCTCGAACGTCGGCGTCGCCGAACGTATCCCGTCCGCAGCAGGTCGACTGCTCGAGGCAGAGATCAAAGCCTTCGGACGCCTCCTCGGCGATCCGGAACGCCCCTACGTGGTCATCCTGGGCGGGGCGAAGGTGTCGGACAAGCTCGACGTCATCAAGCACCTGCTTCCGACTGTCGACCTCATGCTGGTCGGCGGGGGCATGTGCTTCACGCTCCTCAAAGCCGGCGGATATCGCGTTGGTGATTCACTCGTGGAAGAGTCGATGATCGACGTCGTCAGGCAGATCCTTGACGGTCCGGGCGGGGAGAAGATCGTGCTCCCAGACGATCTTGTTGTGGCGGATCGCTTCGCCGCAGATTCCGCCCACGAAGTCGTCCCGGGGACTGCGATGCCGGACGGCAAGATGGGCCTTGATATTGGGCCAGAGACGATTCGCCGATTCGGCGCCGTGATCGAAGAGGCGGAGAGCGTCTTCTGGAACGGTCCGATGGGCGTTTTCGAATGGGAGGCGTTCCGCAACGGAACAGCCGGAATTGCTGAAGCGGTCGCGTCGTCTGGCGGGTATACCGTCGTCGGTGGGGGCGACTCGGTCGCCGCCTTGCGTCTCCTGGAGCGAGACGACGAGGTTTCATTTGTTTCAAGCGGTGGCGGAGCGGGCCTCGAGATCCTCGAAGGAACGAACCTGCCCGGCATCGCAGCACTCGAGAGATGGAGTTGACATGCGCAAAGACCTGATCGTCGGCAACTGGAAAATGAACGCCACACATCTGGAGACGATCCAGATGGTGCAGAAACTGAGCTATCGCCTCGATGCCGCCGACTACCAGCGCGTCGACGTGGCCGTCTGCCCACCGTTCACCGCCTTGCGGTCGGCACAGACCGTGATAGAGACCGACCACCTGCAGATCCGCCTCGGCGCCCAGAACGTCTTCTGGGAGGCGAAGGGCGCCTACACCGGTGAGATCGCTCCCGACATGCTCGCGGCGCTCTCGGTCACCTACGTCATCGTTGGACACTCCGAGCGGCGCGAGATCTTCGGCGAGACGAACGAAGACGTGAACCGCAAGGTCAAGGCCGTGCTCGCCGCAGGGATGACGCCCATCCTCTGCTGCGGGGAGACCGAAGAAGAGCGTGAAGCCGGCGTCACCGAAGACAAAATCGGAACCCAGGTCACGGCCGGACTCGCCGGGTTGACGGCCGAGCAGATCGCAGGAATGGTCGTGGCCTACGAGCCGATCTGGGCGATCGGAACCGGCCGCACGGCCTCGGACGACGACGCAGGCGCCATGGCGACCTTCGTTCGGTCCACGATCGCCGACATCGCTGGCGACGCCGCGGAGTCGACTCGCATTCTCTACGGCGGCTCGATGAATCCCGGGAACGTCGCCGGACTGATGGCCAAGAAGGACATCGACGGCGGTCTGGTCGGAGGCGCGAGCCTCGATCCCGACACGTTCGCCTCGGTCGTTCGCTACTGGGTGTGACTGAAGACCTCTGGCGGGCCCGGGGAGATTTCGTCGTTACGCGGCGAATCCCGTGGGAGACCGACGAGGGACTTCAGCCACACATTGACGCCGTCCTCGACGAGTTGCGCGAGTGCGACGCAGCCGCTGAGATCGAAGTCAACGCCGACCTCGCTTCGGCACGGGTGGTGCTCGCGCTCACGGTCGCCGTGGTGGAGGACGACGACGGGAACACCGAGGACGCCGAAGTGGTGGCCCGCGAGGCGATCGCGAGCGCGATTCGAGCCCGCGGCGGGAGGCACGAGGAACTCCTTCCCTTGGGTGACGAGTCGCGGCTCGAGATCAGATCGGGACGTTGGGCCGGCCTACGGACACCGCTCTGGACCCTGTATCAACTCACGTGCCATCCTGTGGTGGCAGACTGAAGACCGACCAACCGGAAAGGTTTGAAATGGAATACACCCTGGTGCTCCTACGTCATGGACAGAGCCTGTGGAACCTGGAGAACGTGTTCACCGGGTGGACGGACGTTCCGCTCTCTGACCTGGGAGTCGAGGAAGCGATGGCCGCTGGGCGCCTCATGGCGGAGGCCGGCCTCGAGTTTGACGTGGTCCAGACGTCGCTGTTGCGCCGAGCGATCAATACCGCTG
>Ga0316197_10000656_pt1 | contig 24227 bp, 20 predicted proteins | sample OudBiesiAoxic_MG_FD_204939 | JGI IMG/M metagenome (GOLD analysis project Ga0316197, IMG submission 204939) | Coastal sediment microbial communities from Oude Bieten Haven, Netherlands - site A oxic | ecosystem: Environmental > Aquatic > Marine > Coastal > Sediment | place: Netherlands... | reverse complement strand
GCTCGTCGGTGAGACGCTCGTGACGAGCGTCGATCCGGCTGCGGCGATCGCCGAACTGATCGGCTAGTTCTCCGACCGCTTGGCGCGTTCGCGTTTCGCGCCGGCCACCAACAGACGCTGGTACAACCCTGCTGGCAACCTCGATGCGATGTCGAACAGCACGGCGTCGGGGCCGATCAGTGCCCGTCGGCGGTTGCGTTCGACCGCTTTGAGAATCTGTTGGGCGGCCTTTGGCGGCGTGGTCCGGGCGAGCCGCTCGAAGTCGTCGGCGAACTCCTCGGGGTCGGCGCCACCGACGATGATCGACTCGTCGGTCCGGGCGTTGCGGGCGATGTTGGTCTTGATGCCGCCCGGGTGGATCGTCGTCGTCGAGACGCCGCACGGCTCGATCTCGAGCTCCATCCGCAACGCATCGGTGAACCCGCGCACTCCGAATTTCGATGCGTTGTACGCCGACTGGGTCGGGATGCTCACGAGACCGAAGACGCTCGAGATGTTGACGATGTGACCATCACCGGTATCGCGCAGGTGCGGGAGGAAGGCCTGCGTGCCGTGGACGACGCCCCAGAAGTTGATGCCCATCAGCCACTCGAAGTCATCGATGGATTGTGCGGCTGCCGTCGCACCGAGAGCGACGCCGGCATTGTTCGCGATCAAGTTGACCTTGCCGTGATCGGCGACAACGGTGTCGGCCCATGCGTGGACTGCGTCGCGGTCTGAGACGTCGAGTCGTGCCGGCCGGACCGTCGCGCCGGCTCGCTCGCAACGGAGCACCGTTTCGGCGAGGCCCTCCTCGTCGACGTCGCTCAAGGAGAGATCGCAGCCGCGTCGGGCGAGCTCCTCCGCGAGTGCCCGACCGATGCCCGAACCGGCACCGGTGACCGCTGCGACCTTCCCCTTGACGACCTTCATCGGGCCGTCCGGAATGAGCCAGCGGCGGACATCAGGTCTTGACTCGCTCGATGCCTTCGACGATTCGTTCGTTCAGCGTCTCGAGGAAGTTCACGCGCGCCCACTTCTTCTGTTCGCCGGAGACCAAGTTCCACGGGGCGGCGTCATGGTCGGTCATTGCGAACATGTCCTCGATCGCGTCGACGTACTGGGGCCACTTCTCGCGGTTGCGCCAGTCCTCGCCGACCAGCTTCCAGCGTCGCAGCGGATCATCCCGACGGGACTCGAAGCGCTTCAGCTGTTCCTCTTGGCTGACCTGCAACCAGAACTTGACGACGATGACGCCCTCCATCACGAGGCTGCGTTCGAACTGGACGATCTCGTCGTAGGCGCGCATCCACTCCTCACGTGCGGCGAAGCCTTCGACACGTTCAACGAGCACGCGGCCGTACCAACTGCGGTCGAACAAGCACAACCCGCCCTGGCCCGGGACCTTGGCCCAGAACCGCCAGAGGAAGTGGTGACGCTTCTCCCGAGAATCCGGCTTGCTGTACGTATAGACCGAGTAGTGGCGGGGGTCGAGCCGCTCAACCGTGCGTCGGATCGCGCCACCCTTGCCGCCGGCGTCGACACCTTCGACGGCGATCAGCAGGCCGGGCCCGATCTGGCCGCCGTTCGTCTGGCCACCGAGTTCGAGCCGCAGAGCCAGGAACCGCTCCTGTGCAGCAATCAGTCGCTCCTCGTACTCGTCCTGTTCCAGCCGTTGCGTCAGATCGATTTCGTCGAGTCGTCCCATCGACCCCGACCATAGACCCCACGCACCTCGACAGCGAGATACGGTCACATCACCATGTTCGTGAAGATCTGCGGCATCACCAACGAAGACGATGCGCTACTCGCCGTCGCAATGGGTGCCGACGCGGTCGGCTTCATCTTCGCTCCATCGACGCGTCAGGTCGCGCCGCAGAAGGTGTACGACATCACCCGCCGCCTTCCGCCCGAGATCCTCACCGTCGGAGTGTTCCGCGACGAGCTGCCCTCACGGGTCGTCGAGATCGCGCACAAGGCCGGCGTCAAAGCGGTGCAGCTGCACGGGCGGGAGACACCGGACCAGTGCTCGGAGGTCGCCGGACACTTCCGCTGGGTGATCAAGGCATTCGCCGCGGGCGACGAGAACCTGCCCCGAGCCGACCAGTACGGCACCGACATGATCCTGATGGACGCACCGGAACCCGGGTCGGGCAAGGTGTTCGACTGGAACCTCGCCGGTGACGCACCTTCGCAACTCAAGCTGATCCTCGCCGGCGGGCTGAACCCCGGCAACGTCGCCGCAGCGATCACCGAAGTCGAGCCGTGGGGCGTCGACGTCGCAAGTGGCGTCGAGCGCGAGCCGGGCAAGAAGGATCCGATCGCCGTGATGCGGTTCATCGAGAACGCGAAGGGCGCGGCGCCGGAGCAGTACCGCGGCGATGACGAAGGCCCGTACAACTGGGATTTCGAGTAGCACCGTTGCCCGTCGCAGGGGCCCGGCTCGGTACCCTCGGCAGCGATGACGGACACGCTGAGCGCACCTCCCGATCAGACCGGTCGCTTCGGCGAGTTCGGCGGACGATTCGTACCCGAGACGCTCGTCCCCGCGTGCCAAGAGCTCGAAGCGGCCTTCGCCGAGGCCTGGAGCGATCCGGAGTTCCACGCCGAGCTGACCCGAGTGCACACGCAGTACTCGGGGCGCCCGTCGATCATGACCGAGTGCCACAACCTCGGTGAGCAGCTCGGCATCCGGCTGATCCTCAAGCGCGAAGACCTCAATCACACCGGGTCGCACAAGATCAACAACGTGATCGGCCAGGCGTTGTTGGCGAAGCGGATGGGCAAGAAGCGGATCGTTGCCGACACCGGTGCCGGCCAGCATGGTGTGGCGAGCGCGACCGCCGCGGCGTTGATGGGTCTCGAGTGCAAGGTGTACATGGGGGCGGTCGATGTCGAACGCCAGGCGCTCAACGTGTTCCGGATGAAGCTTCTCGGCGCGGAGGTGGAAGCGGTGCATTCCGGGAGTCGCACGCTCAAGGACGCGGTGAACGAGGCGATGCGGCACTGGGTCGCCAACGTCTCCGACACCCACTTCTGTCTCGGCTCGGTCGTCGGACCGCACCCGTATCCGTTCATGGTCCGCCAGTTCCAGTCGATCATCGGCGACGAGTCCCACGAGCAGATCAAAACGATGATCGGCTCGATGCCCGACGTCGTCGTCGCGTGCGTGGGTGGCGGGTCGAATGCGATGGGCATCTTCTCCGGCTTCGTCGACGAGTCTGACGTCCGTCTCGTGGGTGTCGAGCCGGCCGGTGGAGCGGCGGTCGGTCGTGGCACGCCCGGTGTCGTCCACGGCTCACGCAGCTATCTGATGCAGGACGAAGTCGGGCAAGTCGAAGAGGCGCTGTCGATCTCCGCAGGCCTCGACTACCCGGGCGTCGGCCCTGAGCACTCGCACCTGGCTTCAATCGGGCGAGCCGAGTACCCGAGTGTCACCGACGCCGAGGTGATCCAGGGCTTCCGGCTCCTCTCGGAAACCGAAGGGATCATCCCCGCCCTCGAGTGTGCACACGCTGTCGCATGGATCAGCCGGACCGCCCCTCAGATCCAGGGCCAGACGGTGTTGATGAACCTCTCGGGGCGTGGCGACAAGGACGTCGCCCAGATGATGGACATCCTGGAAGACGAGCTCTGATGGGGCGGATGGAAGCCGAGTTCCGGGCGAAGCGTGAGGCCGGCCGGAAGTTGCTGGTCCCGTACATCACTGGTGGCTACCCCGGCTGGCAGGATGCGATCCGCGCCTGCGCGGCCAATGGTGCCGACGCAGTCGAGATCGGCATTCCGTTCTCCGATCCCGTGATGGACGGCCCGGTCATCCAACAGGCGAGTCAGGCGGCGCTCGACGCCGGCATCACACCGGCGTCGATTCTCAACGAGGTGCCCGACCTCGACGTCGACATCCCGCTCGCGGTGATGACCTACTACAACCTCGTGCACCACCCGGGGCCGGAGCGGTTCGCCGCACAACTGGAGCGGGCGGGTATCTCGGCTGCGATCCTGCCGGACCTCCCGCTCGAAGAGTCGGGACCGTGGTGCGAGGCCGCGGACGCCCACGGCATCGAGACGATCATGCTGGCCGCGCCGACCGCCCCCGATGAACGGCTGCCGCGGGTGGCCGCTCGCGCTCGCGGTTTCCTCTACTCCGTCGGTCTGCTCGGCGTGACCGGGGAGCGATCGTCGCTGGCCGAAACCGCAACCGACCTGGCGGCGCGCCTCAAGGCGATCACCGACGTTCCGGTGCTCGTCGGCGTGGGCGTGTCGAACGCGGAGCAGGCCTACGAGGCCACGCGGGTTGCCGACGGTGTGATCCAGGGCGCGAGCATGGTCAGGCGGCTGATGGAGTCGGGTGCCGATGCTGTCGGCGACTACGTCGCCGAGGTCCGCGCAGCGATCGACGCCTGAGCAGGGCGGCCGTCTGGCAGACTGCCGCCGTGTACGACTATGTGATCGTCGGTGGCGGCTCCGCCGGGTGCGCCATTGCCAACCGCCTGAGCGCCGACCCCTCCAATCGGGTGCTGCTCATCGAGGCCGGCCGTCGTGACTGGAAGTGGGACGTGTTCATCCACATGCCTGCAGCGCTGGCGTTCCCGATCGGGAGCCGCTTCTACGACTGGAAGTACGAGTCTGAACCCGAACCGTTCATGGACGGACGACGGGTGTATCACGCACGAGGCAAGGTGCTGGGTGGTTCGTCGAGCATCAACGGGATGATCTTCCAGCGCGGCAACCCCATGGACTATGACAAATGGGGAGCCTTACCGGGCCTCGAACACTGGGACTGGGCGCATTGTCTGCCGTACTTCAAGCGGATGGAAACCTGTCTGGCCGGACCCGACGACTGGCGCAACGACGACGGCCCACTCAAGCTCGAGCGAGGCCCGGCGGATTCGCCGCTGTTCGACGCCTGGCTCGAAGCGGGCGTGCAGGCCGGGTTCAACCGGACCGACGACGTGAACGGGTTCCGCCAGGAGGGCTTCGCGGCGTTCGACAAGAACGTGTTTCGCGGTCGGCGGTTGAGCGCCGCGCGTGCGTACCTGCATCCGGTGCTCGACCGCCCCAACCTCGACCTGATGACCAGCACACACGTGAACCGGGTTGTCTTCGATGGCAACCGCGCCGTCGGCGTGGAGATCGCGAAGGGTCGCAGCGTGGAGACAATCGCGGCAGGCGAGGTGGTTCTGTGCGGGGGTGCGTTCAACAGCCCGCAGCTGCTGCAGCTGTCGGGAGTCGGTGATCCGGAACATCTCCGTCCGCTCGGGATCGACGTGGTGGCCGAGGTGCCCGGGGTGGGGGAGAACCTGCAGGATCACCTCGAGGTGTACATCCAGTACGAGTCGAAGCAACCAGTGTCGATCCAGCCACACCTGGTGCACTGGAAGAAGCCGTGGATCGGGCTGCAGTGGTTGTTCCGCAGGGGGCCGGGAGCGTCGAATCACTTCGAGGCCGGAGCGTTCGTCAAGAGCAACCCGAACGAGTCGTATCCGAACCTGATGTTCCACTTCCTCCCGATCGCGATCCGCTACGACGGGTCGTCACCGCGTCGGCCCGACGGCAGCAATTCGAAGATCGAGCACGGCTACCAGGTGCACGTGGGGCCGATGTACTCCGATGCGCGCGGCACCGTGAAGATCACGTCGACCGATCCGCGCCAGCATCCGGCTGTCCGGTTCAACTACCTGTCCACCGAACAGGACCGGCGGGAGTGGATCGAGGCGGTGCGGACCGCACGCCGGATCCTCACCCAGCCGGCGTTCGAACCGTTCAACGCCGGTGAGATCTCACCCGGTCCAGCCGTCGAGACGGACGACGAGATCATGGACTGGGTCGCTCGGGACTCCGAGACGGCGCTGCACCCGTCGTGCACCACACGGATCGGTGCGCAGAGCGAGCCGATGGCGGTCCTCGATCCCGAGTCGATGCAGGTCTGGGGCACCGAGGGGCTGAGCGTCGTCGATGCCGGCTGCATGCCGAATGTGAGCAATGGCAACACCTACGCCCCGACGATGATGATCGCCGAGAAGGCTGCCGACCTGATCCTCGGCAACTCCCCGCTTCCTCCCGACCACACCGAGGTGTATCGCGGCGCCGCGACCGAGGGCGGCCGCCGGTGACGCGTGACGCGACGGGTCAGACCCATCACGTGACGCGTGACGTGATGGGTCAGACCCGTCATGTGACGCGGTCGAACATCTTGCTGATCATGGCGGACCAGTTGGCGGCGCCGTTTCTCGGGATACACGGTGGCCCGGCGATCACTCCGAACATCGACAGGTTGGCGACCGAGGGTGTGACGTTCACATCGGCCTACTCGAACAGCCCCCTGTGTGCCCCCGCACGCTTCGCCATGATGAGCGGTCAGCTGAATTCGAAGATCGGTGCCTACGACAACGCGTCCGAGTTTCCCGCGAGCGTTCCGACGTTCGCCCACCATCTGCGCGCTGCGGGCTACCAGACGTCGCTCGTCGGCAAGATGCACTTCGTCGGCCCCGACCAGCTGCACGGCTACGAGGATCGTCTGACCACCGACATCTACCCGGCCGACTTCGGTTGGACCCCCAACTGGGGTGATCCCGACGGTCGCTTCGACTGGTGGTTCCACAACATGGACTCGGTCGTTCATGCCGGCATCGCCGACGTGTCGAATCAACTCGACTACGACGACGACGTCGCGCACCACGCGATCCGCAAGCTGCGCGACCTGGCCCGCACCACCGACGATCGGCCGTGGATGATGACCGCATCGTTCACGCATCCCCACGACCCCTACGTGGCGCGTCAGCAATTCTGGGACCTCTACGACCACGATGCGATTCCACTGCCGACGACCGGTCCTTTCCGCGACGACGAGAACGACCCTCACTCCTGTCGGCTGCGCCACGTGATCGCTGCGGACGTCACCGAAGTCTCCGACGAGCAGATCCGAACGGCCCGCCACGCCTACCTGGCGAACATCAGCTACGTCGATCACCATGTGGGTGAGCTGCTGGACGTGCTCGAGCGTCACGGCATGGCCGACGACACCGCAGTCGTCTTCACGGCCGACCACGGCGACATGCTGGGCGAACGCGGGCTCTGGTACAAGATGAGCTACTTCGAGCATGCGTGCCGGATTCCGCTGATCATGCGGGTGCCGCACCAGGCCGAGTCAGCGCGCGGCACGTCGGTTGCATCGCACGTCGGCTTGCTCGACATTGCGCCGACGTTGCTCGACATCGCCGGCGTCGAAGCGCCGGACGCAATGGATGGTTCGAGCGTGATGCCGTTGCTCGAGGGGTTGGCCGACGAGAACCGAACGGTGGTCGGGGAGTACCTCGGCGAGGGTGCGGTCGCGCCGATCTTCATGATCCGGCGCGGCCCCTGGAAATTCCTGTGGTCGCAACCCGACGGCGCGCAGTTGTTCGACCTCAACAATGATCCGCACGAGCTCGTCAACCTCGTCGGCGACGCCGGCTTCACCGATGTCGTGGCCGACTTCACCACCGAGGTCCTCCAGCGGTGGGATCCCGATGCGATCGACGCGGCCGTCCGCTCGAATCAGCAGGCCCGCTCGCTCGTCGACACGGCGATGCGACAGGGGCGCTTCGCCGCCTGGGACTATCAGCCGATGACCGACGCGGCGAACGAGTACATGCGCAATCACCTCGACCTGAACGATGTCGAGGCAGGCCGTCGCGCCTGATCCATCGCGGCAGTGAGTGAACCGCCGCCGGGGCGGTCGTTCGCTCACCGCAGTTCGAGGGTGTCGACGCCGAACGCAGCGACACGTGACGCGACAAGGTGTCCATCAGCGGCCGCCACTGCGAGGACGGCTGGTGTCGACCGTCGGACGTCGACGTCCCTGGTGAGATACACCGCAACGCCCTGGTCGATCGCGATCTCGCGAAACGTCGCTCCATCGTGGGTTCCGGTCGTCACGAACTGGTCATCGACGTGCAGGTCGAACGCGAAGTCGTCGAGTACCAGTGCGATCGAGGTGGGCGCGGCGTCGAGTACGGCCGGGTAGGACGTCACGGAGCCGAAGCGGCGAGCGACATCGGCCCAGCGGACATCGCGTTCGCCGTCGGCCGACTCGAACGAGTCGATCGGGATGATGATCTCGGCACCTCGGTTCGCACCGGAATCGACGATCGATGTCCGGTGCTGTTCCCGCCGCTTCTTCGATCGAGCCAACGAAGCGTCAGCCTGCCGACTTCTGGCGGATGATGTTGAGCGCCGAGCCGGCCTTGAACCAGTCGACCTGCTCGGGACTGAAGGTGTGGTTGCACTCGAAGTCGACCGTGGAGCCGTCGGGCTTGGTGATCCGGCACGTGACCGTCTCGCCCGGGGTCGGTGGGAGGTCGATGACGCTGATGCGGTCGTCCTCGTCGATCCTGTCGTAGTCGGCCGGGTCGACGAACGTGAGCGGCACCATGCCTTGCTTCTTCAAGTTGGTCTCGTGGATCCGGGCGAAGCTTCGAGCGATCGCAACCAGGCCGAAACGGAACCGCGGTTCCATCGCCGCATGCTCACGGCTCGAACCCTCACCCATGTTTTCGTCGCCGATCACGACCCACGGCTGGTCGGCCTCGTGGTACGCCTTGGCAATGTCGGGGAACTTCTCGGTGGCTCCGGTCAACTGATTCTTGCCGTAGCCGACCTCGTAGCCGTCGTATGCGTTGACGGCGCCGAGGTAGAGGTTGCCCGAGATGTTCTCGAGGTGGCCGCGGTATTTGAGCCAGGGCCCGGCCATCGAAATGTGGTCGGTTGTGAACTTGCCATGTGCCTTCACGAGCACCGGCAGGTCGTTGAAGCGCTCGAGCGGTACCGGTTCGAACGGTTCGAGCAGTTGCAGGCGGTCGCTCGTCGGACTCACTGCGATCGGCACATCGTGACCGTCGGCGGGCGGCGGGGTGAACGTGTCCTCGCCAGGGTCGTAGCCGGCATCGGGGAGCACCTGGCCGACCGGCGCATCGAGGCTGACCTCGGTCCCGTCGGGTGCCGTGATCGTGTCGGTCGTCGGGTCGAAGTCGAGCGAGCCCGACAGCGCGATTGCCATCACCGTGTCGGGCGAGGTGACGAACGCCAGCGTGTTGGCAGAGCCGTCGTTGCGCTTCGGGAAGTTGCGGTTGAACGAGGTGACGATCGTGTTGGTCTGGCTCGTGATGTTCTGGGGTCGACTCCACTGGCCGATGCACGGACCACACGCGTTCGCGAGCACGATCGCACCGATCGCTTCGAGATCGGCGAGCAGGCCGTCGCGCTCGATCGTCGCACGGGTTTGCTCGGATCCTGGTGTGATCATCAGTGGGATCTTGGCGGTCAGGCCCTTGGCCGCCGCCTGGCGGGCGATCGAGGCAGCGCGGGTGATGTCTTCGTACGACGAGTTGGTGCACGAACCGATCAGCGCAGCGGACGGGACGAGCGGCCAGCCGTTCTCGCGGGCAGCGTCACCGACACCGTCACCGACGCGGTGGGCCAGGTCGGGAGTGTGTGGTCCGTTGATCAGCGGCTTGAGCTGGTCCAGGTCGATCTCGATCAGCTCGTCGTAGAGCGCACCATCGTCGGGACGCAGGTGCTCGGCGACCTTGTCGGCAGCATCGGCGATCGCCTCGCGTCCGGTCGCCTTCAGGTACTGGCCCATGTTTGTGTCGTAGCCGAATACCGAGGTGGTGGCGCCGATCTCGGCACCCATGTTGCAGATCGTCGCTTTGCCGGTGGCCGAGATCGAATCGGCACCGGGGCCGTGGTATTCGACGATCGCGCCGGTGCCACCCTTGACCGTGAGCTGGCGGGCGACTTCGAGGATGACGTCTTTCGGGCTCGACCAGTCGGACAGGGTGCCGGTGAGCTTGACGCCGATGACCTTGGGCCACTTGACGTTCCAGGCGAAGCCCGTCATCACGTCGACCGCATCAGCCCCCCCGACTCCGATTGCGACCATGCCGAGGCCGCCGGCGTTGGGCGTGTGGCTGTCGGTGCCGATCATCATGCCGCCCGGAAACGCGTAGTTCTCGAGGACGACCTGGTGGATGATGCCCGAGCCGGGCTCCCAGAAGCCGATGTTGTAGTTGGCGCTGACCGACCTGAGGAAGTCGTACACCTCGGCGTTCGTGTCGACGGCGACGCCCAGGTCGATCTTCGCTCCGACCTTCGCCTGGATCAGGTGGTCGCAGTGGACGGTCGAGGGGACCGCCACCTCGGGGAGGCCCGCCGTCATGAACTGAAGGAGCGCCATCTGCGCCGTTGCGTCCTGCATCGCGACTCGGTCGGGGTGGAAGTCGGCGTAGCTGTCACCGCGTTCGAGTTCCTGGTTCTGGGGGTCGGCGAGGTGGTTGACGAGGATCTTCTCCGTGAGGGTGAGCGGCCGCTGGAGCCGGTTTCGGGCGATCTCGACGTTGCCCGGGAGCGAGGCGTAGACCTGCTCGACGAGCTCGATGGAAGTGGTTGCGCTGACGGTGGCCATGGGTGAACCATAGCAGACAAGTTAGATACAAGTAAGGTGAGGGCGCAGGTGACAACCAGGGGGTCCGAATCATGACCAACGAGAACGTGCGGTGGGTGGGGATCGACCACGTGCAAGTGGCGATTCCGGTCGGATCGGAGGACGCAGCGCGCGCCTTCTACGCCGACGTGCTCGGCCTCTCGGAGGTCCCCAAACCCGCGGTGATGGCAGCGCGTGGGGGAGCCTGGTTCGAATCCGGTGAGGTGCGCGTCCACGTCGGTGCCGAGGATCCGTTCGTGCCGGCGCGCAAGGCGCACCCGGCGCTGACGATGTATGGCCTGGCAGACTTCCTCGCGGCGTCCGGGCTCGACGCGACGTGGAACGACGAGATCGAAGGCGTGGTTCGATGCCATGTGTTCGACCCATTCGGCAATCGAATCGAACTGATCGAGGCAGGAGCAAGCGACACATGAGACACATCCGCTACCAGGAGATCGCGGACGAACTCCGAAGCCGCTACGGCGACGCACCTGTCGGTTCGGTGCTGCCTTCCGAGTCCGAAATGTCGGCCGAATTCGGCGCGTCTCGGGTGACGATCCGTCGCGCCCTGGAACTCGTCCGTGATGACGGGTTGATCGCCGCTCGCCAGGGATTCGGCTGGTATGTGGACGGTGAACCTGTGCGCCAGTCGCTGGAGTCGTTGGGCACGATCGAGTCCCAGGTCGAGGGCGTCGGCAAGCTGTCGGAGCGCAAGATCGAGGAATTCGCCTTCGAGGCTGCGCCCGAACGGGTCCGCAAGATCCTCGATGTCGACCAGGTGCTCAGGGTGAAGCGGGTCAACCTTGCCGATGGCGAACCGTTTGCTGTGGTGACCGTGTGGTGCCCGGCGGACCTCGGTGCGACGTTGTCGCGGCGTGACGTCGAGCGTCGTCCGTTCTACGAACTCCTCGACGCCGACCTGCGCGGCGCGACGCAGACGATCGGTGCCGACATCGCGTCGGCGGGCGATGCTGCGCTCCTCGGGGTGCCGCTCGGGGCGCCGCTGCTGCGGTGTCAACGGGTGACCACCGACCAGGCCGGGCGGGCGTTGTTGCTGAGCGACCACGTGTTTCCGGCCCATCGGACGGAGTTCGTCGTCGAACTCCCGCAGGCGGAGCCGAGCATGACCCCGAGCGGATTACGCATCGTCGACTGACGCGACTGCCAGAAACGTCAGCGAGACGTTCATGATCCAGGCGCTCGCAGCGCGAGGTCTGGTGGCCCGGACTCGGCGGGTTGTCGGGGTAGGTGGTGCCGTACGATCGGCGCATGCAGATGTGGGAGACGTTCCGGTCGGTCGCGCAGTTCGACTCGTTCGAGCTCGATGCCACGAAGCGTCGGTTGAAGAAGGTCGCGTCGGTCGACGACCTGCGTCGATTGGCGAAGCGCCGCCTCCCGGCGGGCGTGTTCGACTACATCGACGGCGGTGCCGAAGACGAACGCACCCTCGGCACCAACTCGACCGACTTCTCGAGGCTCGAGTTCCGTCCTCGGGTGCTGCGCGACGTTTCTGACCTCGACACGTCGACGTCGATCTTCGGGGTTCCGGCGTCGATGCCGCTGATCCTGTCACCGACGGGTTTCACCCGCATCGCCCACTCGCAAGGGGAGTTGGCGGTCACCAGGTCGGCCGAGCGTGCGGGTGTCCCGTGGTCGCTCTCGACGATGGGGACGCGTTCGATCGAGGAGTGCGCCGAGGCGAACCCGACCGGGGCGAAGTGGTTCCAGATCTACACCTGGAAGGATCGCGGACTGGTCGAGGAACTCGTCGGCCGCGCGAAGGTCGCCGGCTACGGAGCAGTGTGGCTGACGGTCGACACCGCAGTGCTCGGTCGCCGCGAGCGCGATGTGCGTCGCGGGATGACCCTGCCGCCGAAGCTCGGACCGAAGACGCTCATCGACGGCGCGCTCCATCCGGCGTGGACCTGGGACTTCCTCCAAGGGGGGCCGATCACGTTCGCGAACATCGTCGGACGCCACGACGAAGACGGTTCCACGGCGATTTCGCTCGCCGATCACGTGGCACGCCAATTCGACCAGGCGCTCTCATGGAACGACATCGACTGGCTCCGCTCGATCTGGGACGGGCCGATCGTGCTGAAGGGCATTCAGACCGTCGCCGATGCCAAGCGGGCGGTCGCCGCAGGCGTCGAAGGGCTCGCGCTGTCCAATCACGGTGGCCGCCAACTCGACGACGCGCCGACACCGGTGTCGCTGATCGAACCGGTCCGCGACGAAGTTGGTGATCAGGCGACAATCATCTGTGACGGCGGGGTCCGCCGGGGGAGCGACATCGTCAAGGCGTTGGCTCTCGGTGCCGACGCCGTGTCGATCGGACGGCCCTACTTCCTTGCCCTTGGCGCCGGCGGTGAGGCTGGGGTCGACTGGCTCCTCGATTTCCTGCGCGCCGGCCTCGAGCGCACCATGGCGTTGACGGGTTGCCGGTCGCTCGACGAGATCGATCGCGATCTCGTGGCCTGGAAACGCTGAGTCAGATCTCGGGTACTTCGATCACGGGTGCGGTGTCGAACACCTCGTTGAGCGTGTAGCTCGAGGTGAAGGTCGAGGTCGTGACGGTCAACGTTTCGACAGTGCGGCCGTCGGCGGCAACCAAGGCATCGACCACGATGATCGAGCCCGGTTCGACGGGCTGATTCGGATTGGGGATCCCCATCAAGCCCAGCCAGGTCAGATGCTCATCGGGGTGGTCGCTCCACAGGTCGTGGGCGTCAATCTCGGCGTACACCACCGACGTCCCGTCGCCGCGCTGGTCCGTCACGGTGGAAGCGTATTCGTCGGTCAGCGGGCCGACGATCTGTTCGATCGTGGCCGGTCCGTCGAGTCCCAGGCGTTGCGCCGACTCGAGCGTGTCGCCATCGACCTGGGCCCACCCGAGGTCACCACGGCGGCCGTAGGACGTCCCGTCGATCCGCCGCCAATCGACGCCGTCGCTGGACTCGAACGCGTAGTTGCCCGTGGTCGCATCGACAGTGATGGTGGTCGTGTCGTCGGTGCCGTAATTCCAGGTGAATCGATGGCCGGCGGCCACGACGTTGCCCGTCTCGTCGAGTCCGAGCATGTCGAGGGCCTCGGATTCCCCGCTGTTGTCATCGATCTCCGCCACCACGTCGGCGGCGTCGTGGATCGGGGCGACGAGCGGGCTGGAGACGTCCTGCGGTGCGAAGTCGAGGTCGGCGGGCGGTGCTGAATCGTCCACCGGGGAGGCATCGTCAGTGCTGTCGTCGGTGTTGGAGAGCGTGAACCAGGTGGCGCCTGCGACAGTCGCCACCGCCAGGGCCGCCAGCACGAGGAACGGGGCGCGGGACCGCTTTGAGGCCGTCGCCTTCCCGGTCAGCGGTGTGGGAGGGGTCGGTGCTTGCGCTGGTGCCGGTGCAATCGATGGGGCCGGAAGTGACGTGGGTGGCTCCGGGGCGAGTACGGGAGCTGGTGGTGGGGACGACGTCGCGGCTGGAGTGGCAGGGGGAAGTGTCGGCACCCCGGGTGGCGGAGCGGCGGGGACTTCACCGAGTGTGGGTGGGGCGAACGGTGAGTGCTCGGTGGTCACACCAGATCATCGGCACTCCACAGGAGGGTCTTGAATCGGCCGTCGGTCAAGTCACCACTCGTCCCAATGCACCACCGTGTCGAGGGGGAGCCGCTCTGCAACCTTGAACTCGGTCCCGATCGTGTAGCCGACGGGGAACAGTCCGGCCTGGGTGATCTGGTCGTGCGGGATCCCCAGGATCTCGGCCGCTTCGGCATCGCCGTCGTCCATGAGGTGGATCGTGGTCCACGCCGAGCCCATCGCACGTTCACGCAGTGCGAGCATGAAGCTCCACACGGCGGGAAGGATGGAGCCCCAGGCCGATGCGGCCTGGAAGGTCGGGACGCGATCCAGTTGGCCGGTGATGCACGGGATCATCATCATCGGGACGCGGTGGAAGTTCTCGACCAGGTGCACGGCTGACGACGTGACCTTGTCCTTCTGGTCGTACCGCGGATCGCCTGGCTGGTACTCGTTCGAAGCGGCCATCCCCGCGTACTTCTGGAAGTTCCGCGCATAGATGTCGGCGAGGGCCTGCTTCTTCGCCGCATCCTCGATGATGACGAACTGCCAGCCCTGCTTGTTCGAGCCCGTTGGAGCCTGCAGAGCGATCTCGAGGCACTCCTCGACGATCGCCCGCTCGACTGGGCGGTCGAGGTCGAGGCGCTTGCGTACCGAACGGGTGGTGGTCAGGACGTCGTCAGCAGACAGATCGAGATGCATCCCCCGAGCATGACAGGGGTGTGGCTGTCGGCCTCAGCCGGACGAGAGGGTTCAGCCGGAGGTAAGAGCGAGGATCAGCAGCACAACGCTCAGCGCCGCACCGATCGCTCCGCAGATCCGCCCGGCGTTGACCCGGCGACGGTTGGTGTAGGCGCTCGGGTTGCGATCGATCTCCTTCAGGGCGTTGTTACCCATCACGAACGCGACGACACCGAGGACGATGCCGCAGATGAAGAACGAGAGGATCCCGAGAACGAGGATCAGCGTGCCACGCGGGTGTGGCTCGGGCGTTCCGCCGGGGCTGCCAGAACTCTCGTATCCAGGGGGCGGCGGCGGTGGCATATTCATGTCACAGGTTGTAGCACGGCCTCGGCGCGGGCGCGCGGAATCTGCCAAGCTCAGCTCATGTCCGACCGTGTCACCATCTCGATCAAGGACGGCATCGCTGATGTTCGTCTCAACCGCGCCGACAAGCGCAACGCCCTCGACAACGCGATGTTCCGCGGTCTCGCGGAAGCCGGCGAGCGGCTGAAGACGGAGCGTGGCGTGCGCGTTGTGGTGCTGTCCGGCGACGGCGCCTCATTCTGCGCCGGCCTTGACTTCTCGTCGATGCAGGCACTCGCGGACTCGGGCGACGACGGTGTCGAGCAGTCAGCAACCCGTAGCGATGGCAACCCCGGCGAGATGGCCGAGGGACGCATCACCCACTTGGGTCAACAGGTGTGCTGGGTGTGGCAGGAGGTGCCGGTTCCGGTCATTGCCGCAGTGCACGGTCATGCCCTCGGCGGGGGCTTGCAGATCGCGCTGGGCGCCGACATCCGCATCGTGCACCCCGACACCAAGATGTCGGTACGCGAGGTGCATTGGGGCCTGGTGCCCGACATGACCGGAACCTTCATGCTCTCGAAGCTGGTCCGGCCCGACATCGCCCGCGAGCTGACCTACACGGCGCGGGTGTTCTCTGGGAACGAGGCCCTCGAACTCGGCCTGGCGACTCGCCTGAGCCAGTTGCCGCACGCCGACGCCATGACGCTCGCCCGAGAGATCGCCGGACGGAGCCCCGGTGCGGTGCGTGGTTCGAAGGCGCTCTTCAACCGCCTCGACCATGAGGGTGCCGCGGGGGCGTTCGCCGAGGAGCGCCGGGTGATTGGCGAGCAGATCGGTTCGAAGAACCAGATGGAAGCGGTGATGTCGGGCTTCGAAAAGCGTGCACCGGTCTTCGTCGACTGACGCCAGACTGCTGAGATGCTGATCGACCAGATCCGAGCCGACCTCACGACGGCGATGAAGGCACGGGACGTGCTGCGTCAGCGCACGCTGCGCTCGGCGATCGCTGCCGTCCAAGAGGCCCAGGTGTCCGGGGCCGCAGCGACGACACTCGATGACGACGGGGTCCAGGCGGTGTTGAAGTCCCAGGTGAAACGTCGTCTGGATGCTGCCGAAGCGTTCGACGCCGGTGGTGCGCCCGATCGTGCGGCCGACGAGCGTGCTGAGATCGGAGTGCTCGAGGAGTACCTCCCCACGGCGCTGACCCCCGAGGAGCTCGAAGCGATCGTCGCCGACGTGTTCGCGGCGAACGGCTTCGAGACGAAAGCCGACATGGGGAAGGCCATGAAGGCGGTCAACGCCGAGGTCGCAGGACGCGCCGACGGGCGCGCCGTCGCCGACCTCGTCAAATCGCGCCTCAGCTGAGTCTGCGCAGGACGATTGGCGATCCGGTCGATGACGCTTGCAGGCGTCGTGCCGGGTCGATCACGAGGGAACGAGGTTCCTTCGCGGCGCGTCGACCCCCTAGAATCGGTCTGCCCCCGCTCGGGCGTCGTCCGAGCAGCCTCAGCGTCGAGGCACCGCCGTTCGGTCAATGTCGACCCTGCGCAGCGTTCGAAACGAATCCTTCCGGGCCCGCGCCCGGACGTACCTTCGAGGATGTGCCCAGATGATCCAGGCCCCCGGACCTATCGGTCTCTACGACCCCCGCAACGAACACGACTCCTGCGGTGTCTCCTTCGTTGCGAACCTCAAGGGTGAACGGTCGAACGAGCTGGTCGTGACGGGGCTCACGGCGCTGACCAACCTGGAGCACCGTGGCGCAACCGGCGCCGAGCCAGACACCGGCGACGGCGCGGGCATCCTGCTGCAGGTCTCCGACGAGCTCTACCGTGCGGTTGTCGACTTCGAGCTGCCTCCCGCCGGCGCGTACGCCACTGGTATCGCATTCCTCCCTGCCGACGAGGTGGCATGTGAGAAGGCGCAGGCTGCGATCGATGCCACTGTGGTCGACGTCGGCCTCGAGGTGCTCGGCTGGCGTGACCTGCCGATCAACCCCGACTGTCTGGGCGCGACCGCTCGCGCAGCGATGCCCACGTTCCGGCAGCTGTTCGTCTCGGACCCCGCGGGTTCCACCGACATCGAATTGGACCGCAAGGCGTTCGTGGCCCGCAAGCGGTCGCGTCGCGAACTCGTCGACGACCTCGACACCTACTTCGCGTCGCTCTCTGCGCGCACCATCGTCTACAAGGGCATGCTGACGACGCCGCAGCTCAGTGAGTTCTTCCTCGATCTCACCGACCCGCGGATCGAGTCGGCGCTGCTGCTCGTGCATTCCCGATTCTCGACCAACACCTTCCCGTCGTGGCCGCTTGCACACCCGTACCGCTTCGTCGCCCACAACGGTGAGATCAACACGGTGCAGGGCAACCAGAACTGGATGCGGGCGCGCGAGGCGATGCTCGGAAGCGACAACCTGCCGGGCATCGACCGAGCATTCCCGATCTGCACCCCTGGCTCGTCCGACACGGCGCGCTTCGATGAGGTGCTCGAACTGCTCCACCTCGGCGGATACCCGCTGCATCATGCCGTGATGATGATGATTCCGTCGGCGTGGGAGAACGACGCGACGATGTCGAAGGAACTGCGTGACTTCTTCCGATTCCACGCCTCGATGATGGAACCGTGGGACGGACCGGCAAGCGTCACCTTCACCGACGGAAAGGTGATCGGCGCGGTACTCGACCGCAATGGGCTCCGTCCCAGTCGTTACTGGGTGACCGATGACGACTTGGTCGTGATGGCGTCCGAGGTCGGAGTGATCGATCTCGAACCGTCCAAGGTCATCGCGAAGGGCCGGTTGCAGCCCGGCAAGATGTTCCTGATCGACACCGACCAGGGCCGTATCGTCGACGACGACGAGATCAAGGCGGCGCTTGCTGCTGAACACCCCTACGGCGAATGGCTCGAGCAGGGATTGGTCGACCTGGCCGACCTCCCCGAACGCGAACACGTCGTGTTCAGCCACGACAGCGTGCTGCGCCGCCAGCAGATGTTCGGGTACACCCACGAGGAACTGAAGATCCTGCTCGCACCGATGGCCACGAAGGGAATGGAGGCGCTCGGTTCGATGGGAACCGACACGCCGCTCGCTGTGCTGTCGGAGCGGCCGCGACTCGTGTTCGACTACTTCAAGCAGCTCTTCGCCCAGGTCACCAACCCGCCGCTCGACGCGATTCGTGAAGAGGTCGTCACCTCCGTGTCGTCGACGGTCGGTCCTGAGGCCAACCTGCTCGACCCGGGCCCCGAGTCGTGCAAGCAGCTCGCACTGCCCAACCCGATCATCGACAACGACGAGTTGGCCAAGATCATCCACATTGACGACGACGGCGACCATCGGGGCCTCCGGGCGAAGGTGTTGTCCGGTCTCTACCGCGTCGAGAGCGGCGGGGCCGGACTCGCTGCAGCCATCGAACGAGTCTGTGAGCAGGCGTCGACCGCGATCGAGGACGGCGCGCGGATCCTGGTGCTGTCCGACCGCAACGCCGACACCGTCGACGCGCCCATCCCGTCGCTGTTGCTCACCGCTGCGGTCCACCACCACCTGGTGCGAACGAAGCAGCGCACCATGGCCGGTCTGATCGTCGAGGCAGGCGATGCCCGCGAGGTGCATCACATGGCGTTGCTGATCGGGTACGGCGCCGGTGCGATCAACCCGTACCTGGCGTTCGAGTCGATCGAGGACTTGATCGCCGAGGGTATGCACGGCATGGGCGATCTCGCCTCCAGCCAGGCGATCCGCAACTACATCAAAGCCTCCAACAAGGGGGTCCTCAAGGTGATGTCGAAGATGGGCGTCTCGACCGTCGCGTCGTACACCGGCGCCCAGATCTTCGAAGCGATCGGCTTGGGCGATGAGCTCGTCGACAAGTACTTCACGGGCACGATTTCGCAGCTCGGCGGCATCGGCCTCGATGAGATCGCCCAGGAAGTCGCAGCCCGCCACGCCGCAGCGAATCCGAAGCGTCCCGAGGAGCGGGCTCACCGCAAGCTCGAACTCGGCGGCGAGTACCAGTGGCGCCGCGAAGGCGCGCCCCACCTGTTCAACCCCGAGACCGTCTACAAGCTCCAGCACTCGACCCGCAGCGGCCGCTACGACATCTTCAAGGACTACTCCGCGACGGTCGACGACCAGTCGAAGACCTTGATGACCCTGCGCGGCTTGTTCCGGCTCACGCCGGGCGATCGAACGTCGATTCCGATCGAAGAGGTCGAGCCGGTCAGCGAGATCGTCAAGCGCTTCTCGACCGGTGCCATGAGCTACGGCTCGATCTCGGCGGAGGCGCACGAGACGCTGGCGATCGCCATGAACCAGCTCGGCGCGAAGTCGAACACCGGCGAAGGTGGCGAAGATGCAGAGCGTCTGTACGACCCCGAGCGGCGTTCGTCGATCAAGCAGGTCGCATCCGGCCGATTCGGTGTCACGTCGGAGTACCTCACCAACTCCGACGACATCCAGATCAAGATGGCCCAGGGCGCCAAGCCCGGTGAGGGCGGTCAATTGCCGGGGCACAAGGTGTATCCGTGGATCGCCAAGACCCGCCACTCGACCCCCGGAGTCGGACTCATCAGTCCTCCGCCGCACCACGACATCTACTCGATCGAGGATCTGAAGCAGTTGATCCACGATCTCAAGAACGCGAACCCGGCCGCTCGGGTTCATGTCAAGCTCGTCGCCGAAACCGGCGTCGGCACCGTGGCTGCCGGCGTGTCGAAGGCGAAGGCCGACGTCGTGCTGATCTCTGGCCACGATGGTGGCACGGGTGCCAGCCCGCTGACCTCGCTGAAGCACGCGGGTGGTCCGTGGGAACTCGGCCTGGCCGAGACGCAACAGACACTGATGCTCAATGGTCTGCGCGACCGGATCGTCGTGCAGGCCGACGGTCAGATGAAGACCGGACGTGACGTGGTCATCGCCGCATTGCTGGGAGCGGAGGAGTACGGATTCGCCACTGCGCCGCTCGTCGTCTCGGGCTGCATCATGATGCGCGTCTGCCATCTCGACACCTGCCCGGTCGGCATCGCCACCCAGAACCCGACCCTGCGCGAACGCTTCTCAGGCAAGGCTGAATTCGTCGTGAACTTCATGACGTTCGTCGCCGAGGAAGTCCGCGAGTTCATGGCCGCACTCGGATTCCAGACGATGGACGAAATGATCGGCCACGTCGAATGCCTCGACACCCGCGCGGCTGTCGACCACTGGAAGGCGTCGGGGCTCGACATCAGCCCGATCCTGAAGGTGCCCGAGAACCCGTACGGCCAGACCATGATCCAGTCGATCGGCCAGGATCATGAACTCGACGTCGCGCTCGACCAGCAGTTGATCGCCCAGGCCCAGCCGGCGATCAACGATGGCCAACCGGTGTCGATCGAGTTGCCGATCCGCAACATCAACCGAACCACCGGCACATTGCTGGGCCATGAGGTCACCAAGGTCTGGAAGGGTGCAGGGCTTCCAGACGGCACGATCGACATCACGTTCACCGGCTCGGCAGGGCAGAGTTTCGGAGCGTTCGTTCCGGCGGGGATCCAGATGCGGCTCGTCGGCGACGCCAACGACTACGTCGGCAAGGGTCTGTCAGGCGGACGTCTCATCGTGCACCCGCACCCGGAGGCTCCGTTCGCGCCGGAAGACCAGATCGTCGCCGGCAATGTGATCGCCTACGGCGCGACGGGTGGCGAGATCTTCCTGCGCGGGATCGTCGGCGAGCGGTTCTGCGTCCGCAACTCAGGGGCCCTGGCGGTGAGCGAGGGCGTGGGCGACCACGGGTGCGAGTACATGACCGGTGGGCGCGTCGTGGTACTCGGTCCGACCGGCCGCAATTTCGGGGCGGGCATGTCGGGCGGCATTGCGTACGTCTACGACCCGGACGGAACGTTCGCGGAGAAGGTCAACTACGAGATGGTCGACCTCGAGCCGCTGAGCGCCGAGGATCGTGCGTTCCTCCACGACACCGTGCTGCGCCATCGTGAACTCACCGGCTCGACGGTTGCCGCGGCGATCCTGAACTCGTGGGCGGTGGACGTGTCGAAGTTCCGCAAGGTGATGCCGAGCGACTACAAGCGAGTCCTCAACGTCATCGAGAAGTCCGAAGCTGACGGTCTCACCGAGGACGAAACCGTCGCCAAGATCATGGAAGCCGCCCGTGTTTAGTCCACACCTTCCCCACGGGACATCACTGGTTCGCGATAAGGAGACTCGTCATGGGTAAGCCAACTGGATTCCTCGAGTTCGATCGGTCGACGCCGCAGCACCGACCGGTGCCAGTTCGGCTCAAGGACTGGAAGGAGGTGTACGAGCCGTTCCCTGCGGAACAGTTGAACCACCAGGCCGCACGGTGCATGGACTGCGGGATCCCGTTCTGCAACAACGGCTGCCCACTTGGGAACCTGATTCCGGACTGGAACGACCTCGTTTACCGTGACCAGTGGCGTGACGCCATCGAGCGGCTGCACGCGACGAACAACTTCCCCGAGTTCACGGGACGGTTGTGCCCGGCGCCGTGTGAATCGGCGTGTGTCCTGGGGATCAACCAGAATCCTGTGGCGATCAAGCAGATCGAGGTGGAGATCATCGACCGCGCGTTCGCCGAGGGGTGGGTCACCCCACACGTCCCTTCCGTTCGGACCGGCAAGAAGATCGCTGTGATCGGATCGGGCCCGGCCGGTCTCGCAGCGGCGCAACAGTTGACGCGGGCCGGACACGAGGTCGTCGTCCTCGAGCGCGCTGACCGCATCGGCGGGCTCCTGCGCTACGGCATTCCCGAGTTCAAGATGGAGAAGCGCCACATCGATCGTCGCCTGGAGCAGATGGAGGCGGAGGGCACGGAATTTCGTACGAATGCAGCCGTCGGTTCAACCGTCGACATGGAGGTGCTCCGAGCATCACACGACGCGATCGTGCTCGCCTGCGGCGCCACCCAGTGGCGCGATCTGCCGATCCCGGGTCGGGAGCTCAACGGCATCCACCAAGCCATGGAGTACCTACCGCCGTCCAACCGGGTACAGCTCGGCGACATGGAGGCATCACCCATCGACGTCAACGGCAAACACGTCGTCATCATCGGTGGCGGCGACACCGGCGCCGACTGTTTGGGGACATCCCATCGTCAGGGAGCTGCCTCGGTCACGCAACTCGAGATCATGCCGATGCCGCCCGAGCAGCGCGCCGCCGAGCGCAACCCGTGGCCGCAGTTCGCGATGGTCTACAAGGTCACCTCCGCGCACGAGGAGGGCGGCGAGCGGTTGTACAGCGTCAACACCGAACAGTTCATCGACGACGGCAACGGCAACGTGAAAGCACTCCGGCTGCACGAGGTCGAGATGATCGACGGCACCTTCAACAAGGTGGAGGGAACCGAACGGGAGATCCCCGCCGATTTCGTGTTCCTCGCGTTGGGCTTTGTCGGGCCGGAGAAGGGTTCGTGGCTCGACGAGATGGAGCTCGAGTACGACCCGCGTGGCAACGTTGCTCGTGACGACCGCTACATGTCCAACCAGGCCGGCGTGTTCGTCGCCGGCGACATGGGCCGCGGTCAGAGCCTGATCGTCTGGGCGATCGCCGAAGGGCGAGCTGCAGCCGCCGGAGTGGACGAGTACCTCATGGGTGAGACACAGTTACCGGCACCGATCCCGCCGACGGCGCGACCGTTGATGTGACGACTGCCCCAGCCGATGGGTGGCCGTGACGTCGACGCGCTCGGCCCACGTCGTACACTCGAGTTCATGAACGTGAGGAAAACGCACCGTCTCGCTGCGGTCGCCGGACCCGTCGTGGTCGCGGCACTGGTACTCGGTGCATGCGGCGGCGACGATTCGAGCGCAGCGACACGGGCCACCGTGACGCTCGCTGCGGGCGAAACCGACTACCAGACCATCGCCCCGGCGACGACCACCACGCTGGCTCCCGGCGAGGTGCCCGCGGGTGCCGAGCAGGAATACACCGTGCAGGCCGGCGACTACGGCATCAAGGTTGCCAATCAGTTCGGTGTGTCGCTCGAGGACCTGCAGAACGTCAATGGCTGGTCCGACGCGAGCAAGGAGTTCCCCGGACCCGGCGCGGTCATCAAGATTCCCGCCGGTGGCACCGTGGCTGCAGCCGACACCGACACGACAACCGACACGACCGCCGGCGAGGAAGTCGCGACAGTCACCGGCGGCGAAGCCGGCGAGGCGATCCCCGATCCGGGCAGCAACTGTGAGGCAGGTTCACACACCGTCGTCGAGGGTGACATCCCACTCAAGCTCGTCGAGCAGTACGACGTCACCCTCGAAGCGCTCCAGGCCGCCAACGCGGACAACCCCGCCTACGGCCGTTTCATCCCCGGCGAGAAGATCATCATCCCCGCCAAAGACGACTGCTGATGTCAGCGGGTGTCAGGCACCCGACGAATCACAACTGGTCGAACACGAAGTTGATCTGCTTCACCGTTTCCATGCTCGCGCTCGACGCGGCCGAATAGCGGTGGCCCGGGAACAGAATCGTTTCGTCGGGCACCTGTGAGAGCCGTCGGAGGCTGTCGGCCATCTCGGCCGGGTTCGACCCCGGGAGGTCGGTCCGTCCACAGCCCTCGAGGAACAGGGTGTCGCCGGCAACCAGTCGCCCGTCGACCAAGAAACACTGGCTCCCCGGGGTGTGGCCCGGTGTGTGGAGCAGCCGGACATCGACTGCACCCACGGTGAGGACGTCGCCGGAGGCATGTTCGACGAGGTGGCGTTCGCTGACGCCCGTGGTCTTGGTGATCCACTCGGACTCGTCGGCATGGATGTGGATCGGACAGTCGACTCGCTCGAGCAGCGACGCCACGCCTTCGATCGTGTGGCCCATCATCGAGCCGCCCACGTGATCCGGGTGGTAGTGAGTGGCGAGCACACCGGTCACCGTCATGCCGTCGGCCCCGACTGCGTCGACGATGTCTCCGACCGCGTAGGCCGGGTCGACGAGGAGGCACTCGCCGGTCACCCGGTCGCCGATCGCGTACACGAAGTTGACCATCTGCTCGGCGAGCATGTCGCCGGCGGCGAAATCCTGACCTGAGAGCAGTTGGCGGAAGTACAGACGATCGTCGCTCATCTGCTCCAGTGTGGCAAACGGCTCTACGCTTCGTCGCATGGCTGAACAGACGTCACGAATCCGATACGGCGTCATCGGAACCGGCATGATGGGGGTGGAGCACATCCACAATGTGATGG
>Ga0316197_10000655_pt1 | contig 24300 bp, 22 predicted proteins | sample OudBiesiAoxic_MG_FD_204939 | JGI IMG/M metagenome (GOLD analysis project Ga0316197, IMG submission 204939) | Coastal sediment microbial communities from Oude Bieten Haven, Netherlands - site A oxic | ecosystem: Environmental > Aquatic > Marine > Coastal > Sediment | place: Netherlands... | reverse complement strand
ATGCTTGCGGCTTCCGGGGATCGCCGTCTCTTCATGGATGCTGATGGATCGACACCGATCAGCGAGTTGGACCGACTCGAGGCGCAACTCGATGAGATCGGCGGGTCTGGTATCGCGTTCGCTTCGATCGCCGTGCCCGGCGCTGACGTGTTGTCCTCTCAGTCGGGGCTTCGCACGTCCGCTGGGCGCATCGGAAACCGGGTGATCCAGATGATCGCGCTCCCCGGCGTGAAGGACTCACAGCGAGGATTCAAGCTGTTCTCAGCCGATGCAGCCGACGCTATCTTCTCGCGTTGCATCGTGGATGGCTGGGGTTTCGATGTGGAGGCCCTCGCAATCGCGAATCGTCTCGGCTTCGAGAGTGTCGAGGTGCCGATCACGTGGGCCCACATGGAAGACAGTCGAGTGACTCCGCTCTCCTACTTCACGACGTTCGCCGAAGTACTCGGCGTCCGGTGGCGGATGCTGCGAGGTGCGTATCAAGCGACCGAACCAATCGCAGAACGCGACCGACCCTCGACTGCGAAGACGCCGAGTACCGCCGTGCCGGACCGGTCGCCCGTACCGTCCAACAGATCGTCACGAGACGCGGAACTCGCCCCGACGTTCGAGTGGGTCTGGCCGGTTTCCCATCCCAGCGGAGGTCCACAGGAGATACCTGTGATGTCGCCTGCCCAGAATGGCGGACCCCTCGTACTCAAAACCGACGCAGAGCCGATTCCTCGCCAGCAATAGGTGTAAGGACGCCAGCGACCACGCGAGCTGCCGGCGGAGCATCTGCTCGTGGACAAGGAGTTCATGCTGACGCCCGCCCACTGCAGCGCATGCGAGCGGAGCCGAGGAGTGTCCTGTTCATCGTCTATCAGGCGGCGCGAGCCGCGACGAAGGTCAGTGCTTTTGCTCCCCAGGCAGACAACGTGATGAGGCCGAATACGACCAAGATCGTCATAGCCGTGGCGGACTCGTGTCCAACGTACCCGGACCACTCGGAGATAGGCGTGGCAAGAATGTGAATGCAGAACAGCAGCAGGACACGGCTGCTACACCACACCCAACCACAGAGCAGTTCGCGCAGCGAACTGCCGACGGACCTGCCCCCGGCAGGTCCGCGTAGGCCCGGCAGGACACGGCTGCTACACCACACCCGACCACAGAGCAGTTCGCGCAGCGAACTGCCGACGGACCTGCCCCCGGCAGGTCCGCGTGGGCCCGGCAGGACTCGAACCTGCGGCCAAGCGATTATGAGTCGCCTGCTCTAACCAGCTGAGCTACGGGCCCATCACGGTGTCACCGACACCCGACGGACGCGATCGTAGCGACCCGGCGCTTCCACGTTGGCGCTCGGGACCCGCCATCGTTCGGTATCGTCAGTTGGGAACGCATGAAGGGAGCGCCATGAACATCACGATCGACTATCGCCCGTCCTACGCCACCGCCAAGGTCGACCTCGACCCAGGCGAGGAGATCGTCGTCGAAGCCGGTGCGATGGTTGCCATGTCGACCGACCTCGAGCTGCAAACGAAGGCCAGGGGCGGCTTCCTGAAGTCGCTCGGGAGAGCCACACTCGGTGGAGAGAGCTTCTTCCTCAACACCTTCTCGGCTCCGGCCTCCGGGGGCAGGATCTTCCTTGCCCCGGCGCTGCCCGGCGACATGAAGCTGCTGGAGCTGAGGGGTGAGACGCTGATGGTCCAGAGCGGCAGCTACATCGCGTCGTCACCGGACGTGAACGTCGACACGAAGTGGAGCGGAGCGAAGACGTTCTTCGCCAGCGAGGGCCTTGTCATGCTGAAGGTGCACGGAATCGGATCCCTCCTGATCGCGTCATACGGCGCAATTGAGGAGATTGAGCTCGGACCGGGTGAACAGTTCACAGTGGACACGGGCCACCTCGTCACCTTCACCGAAGGCATGGGGTTCAACGTGCGCAAGGTCGCAGGGTGGAAGAGCACGATCTTCGGCGGTGAAGGTCTGGTCGTAGACCTCACCGGTCCGGGGAAGGCGACCCTCCAAACCCGCAGCGAGGACGCTTTCTTGAGCTGGCTGCTCCCGAAGCTGCCTTCACAGAACGCGAGCCGCTAGCGACCGGCAACCGGGTCGGGACCGGAGAACCGAACACCAGAGAGGTCGGCCATCTCGCGCCGGAACGTGGTGAGATCATGCGGCGAGAAGTCGGCGAGCTGTCGATGGGCACACGCCCTCGCGAGCACCTGCATCAGGTCGACCGCCGCATGGAAATACCGCGCGAGGCGGTCGGCCGCTTCATCAACCGGCAGCCTCGCTCGAAGCTCCTCACGTTGGGTTGCGATCCCGACTGGGCAGTTGTTGGTGTCGCACGCACGCATACCGATGCAGCCGATGGCCTGAAGCGCCGCGTTCGAGACCGCGATCCCGTCGGCTCCGAGAGCCAGGGCCTTCACGAAGTCAGCGGGAGTACGCAGACCGCCGGTAATGATCAGCGTCACGTCGTCGGCTCCTGCAGCGTCGAGGTGACGCCGCGCTCTGGCGAGCGCCGGGATGGTTGGAACCGAGATGTTGTCACGGAAGACCAGCGGAGCTGATCCGGTTCCCCCACCGCGTCCATCGAGGATCACGTAGTCGACGCCCACTGCCAGGGCGGCATCGAGATCGGCTTCGATGTGCTGGGCCGAGAGCTTGAACCCGATCGGTATTCCGCCGGTCCGTTCACGTACCTCATCTGCGAAGTCTCTGAACCCCAACGGACCGTCCCATTGCGGGAATCGCGAAGGTGACACGGCGGGCGTCCCCACCGGGATACCTCGTACTTCGGCGATCTTCGGGGTGACCTTGGACCCAGGCAGGTGTCCGCCGGTGCCCGTCTTGGCGGCCTGGCCGCCTTTGAAGTGGAACGCCTGGACCTGTTCGACGATGTCCCAGCTGAAGCCAAATCCGGCTGATGCCAGTTCGTAGAGATAGCGGCTGGATTCAGTGCGTTCCTCGGGCAGGGCGCCTCCTTCGCCCGACGCGATCCCAGTCCCAGCGCGTTCGGCGCCCTTGGCCAGCGCCGTCTTCGCTTCTTCCGACAGTGCGCCGAACGACATGTCCGACACGAATAGCGGGATATCCAACCGGAGCGGTCGTGCGGCGGCGGGACCGATCACCAACTCGGTGCCCACCACCTCGTCGTCGAGCAAGGGCGCGGTGGCAAGTTGTGCGGTTACCAGCTGAAGGTCGTCCCACGGCGGGAGCTTCGACCGAGGCACGCCCATCGCGCCGGCGGGTCCGTGGGCGCCGACTCGTTCGAGGCCGTGGCTTGCGAATTCCCGGATCATCTTGACAAATGGTTCGTCTGGCGTACCGGTGGGATCCTGATAGGCGCCCTGGTAGGCGCTCCGGTTGTACGGCTGGGGGTTGGCTACCGCCCACTCCTCGATCTCGTCGGCATCAACGAATACGGCACCGTCGTCGATCCAGGACGCGAAGCGCTCGAGCCGCTCAGTGTTGTTGTATTGGGAGACGCCGGTCCGGTATCGGTAGTCCCACCGGTGCAAGCCACACACGAGGTTGTCAACTTCGATGCAGCCGTCGGACAGCAGTGCCCCCCGGTGGATACAGCGGCCGTAGAGCACAGAGACTTCGGCCTCCGTGTCCCATCGCACGACAACGAGGTCAACGCCGGAGACCTCCACGTGGGTTGGTGACAAGACCCCGAATTCATCGAAGCGGCCAATCTGTGTTGGAGTCATCCGGCCTCCCTCGCGTGGAGCTTATCCTGCCTCGCCGACCGACGGAGAGCCGACCGATCGGATTCAACTGCCGCCGAGCGTGTTCACGCATCGGCGCGCCGGTACCAGTACCGATGGGACACCTCGTAGCCCAGCGATCGGTACAGGGCGATCGCTGGTTCGTCATCCGCGAGGACCTGGAGGAAGGCTCGCTGAGCGCCTTCCCGCGTGCCGAAATGGTGGAGGGCTGCCATGAGCCGGCCCGCGTGTCCTCGCCGCCGATACTCTGGCCGCACCACGATCTCGAAGACGCCGAGCAGCGCATCAACAACGACACCGAATCCGGCTCCCACCGGTTTCCCATCATCAACGGGGACCACGAACGAGGCCGGGGACGGCACAGCGGCGATCGTCCCCAACCATGGTCCGATTGATGAGCGTTCGATGCCGAGGGCAGCGAGTTCGGTTTCCACCCATGTGTCGGTCACGACCGGCGACTCGGCCACCCCCTCGACCAGCTCGGTCGCTTCGAGTGACCTTGACATGACGAGAGTGGGAGCCTCGAGCACCAAGCCGCGATCGGCGAGGATGTCGTCGACGGCGGTATCGCACAGCGGGGTGATTCGATACAACGTAGGGAGCCCTCGTACCCGATACCACTCTCCAACGTCGCTGAACCTTCGCTCGAGGTCCTCGGGCAACAGCCCCGCTGGGACGGCAGAATTGCGGCGCCGGGAGAACCCGTCGCCTGCCGACAGCTTCCACGAGCCGAGCGTCAGCGACTCGGTTGGCGGCCAGGCAGCCGCGGCCGCCGCCTCGATGGACTGAATGGTCACGGCCCGACGAGGTACGGCCGGAGCATCTCCACCATATGCTCGGGGAAACGCACCGGCCGCCCTAAGAGATTCGTGACAGCGGCCCCAAGTTCTTGTTCGACGATCACTTCATCGCCGCGAAGCAGGCGTTGGCGCCAGCGCGACGTCACGCGCTTGAATTCGAGGACTTCGGTCTCAACCACCAACTCGTCATTGCCGATGGCAGAACGAAGGAATCGCGTCGTGATGTCGGTAACAACGATCATCACGCCGTCATCCATCATTCCCTGGAGGGTCATCCCTGCCTCGCGAAGCAACTCGATGCGGGCGGCCTCGAAGTACTGAATGTAGACGGCGTGGTTGACGTGGTGGTATGGATCGAGTTCGTAGAAGCGGACGCGGATCGGGAATCGGTGTTGCACAGCCCCCAAGGTACCGGAACGACGAGCCACTGCCGAGTTCAGCGCGCCCCCCGGCCTCTGTGGCCAGCGGCGCTACCCGAATCCGTTCTGGCGCCACGCCTCGTACACGACGATTGCAGCGGCGTTCGCAAGGTTCAGCGACCGTCCACCCGCGGCGATCGGAATCCGGAGACGGTCCTCGATCGAGCGGTGTTCGAGGACATCGCTCGGCAGTCCGTCTGATTCGCTCCCGAAGAGCAGCGCGTCACCGTCGGCGTAGGCGACGTCGGTGTAGAGCCGTGTGGCATGCTGGGTGTACGCAAACACGCGCCGTGGGTGGACCGCGGCAACGAAACCCTCCAAGCTGTCGTGGACCGACACGTCTGCGTACTCCCGGTAGTCCAAGCCGGCACGCCGCAGGCGGGCGTCGTCGAGTTCGAAGCCCAGTGGCCGCACGAGATGCAGCCGGTTCCCGGTGTTGACGCACAACCGCATGAGGTTCCCCGTATTCGGAGGTATCTCCGGCCGATGTAGGAGAACGTGGAACACCGCGGCGGCTCAGTCCGTCAGATCAGGCGTCGACGGAGGAACTCGGCTCCCCTGCGCATTCGCGGTGGCGAATGTGCGTCCCCCCACTTCGTGAGGGGACAGAGGAATGGGAATCAATTCGCGTCTCACGTCTCGGGTCTCGTGTCTCGGGTCTTCTTGTCTCCCCTCACTGCTTTCTCCAGGAGGAGGAGGAAGGACAACGCGGGGTCCTTCGACTGGATACTCTGAGCCGCCGACCAGTTCTCGATGATCCTGCGATGCATGAACCCGGCGAGGTCGCCGAGCAATCGCCATTGGTACGTCGCATTGCGGTCGGTGGGCGGTCGTGCTCCAAAGGCCATGAGCCGCACGCGGGGACCGTCGGGATGGTCAGCCTCCCCGTCGTCAAGGAGGTCGGCGATCACACGAGAGACTCGCTCCTCACCCATGGCCCCGAACCGGTTGAGTGCTGCCCGCAGCACCTTCGGGTCGCGCGCCGACGCATTGAGTTCTGCCCGACCTTCCTTCACCTCGGCGATGATGAGGTCGATTCGGCCGCGATCGACATCGAGGTCGGGGTCGACCGACACGAACGTCCCGCTCACATCAGCGTCATCACGACCGGCGCCCGGTATCCGAACGGCGAGTACGTCAACGTCGGTGACGGTTCGGTACTCACCATCGGACATCAATTCGAGCACCGGATACTCCGTCACGGTGAAGTACCCGTTCATATACAGATAGCTCTGTACGAGCGCAACGGCAGTGTCCATCAACCTGCAGCCTGTCCGAGTCCGAAGGGGTCAAACGGCCGCGTAGCGTTCCCTGCGGCCGTACTCGCTTGCTCCGTAGCTCGCAAGGTCGACAAAGACACCAAGCGCGAGGATGACCCAGTCGAATCCGGTCAACCCGCTCGGCGACCACACGGCGACCCACGCCAGCGTCGTCCACGGCAGGAAGATGAAGCCGAGGAACGCCCAGAAGAAGTTCGAGATGGCCAATTCCCACCTGGCGGTGTCAATCAACCACCAGAACAGAATCGCGGCGCGCGGCCCCAACGTCATCAAGGTTGCGAAGAAACAGCACATGACAGACCTCTCTCGAATCGTTCCCGCGACTCTAGCGGGACGGCCGAGACCTCACCAGATAGGCTGATGCCGCACGCAGCAGGAGGCCGCCAGGATGGAGTTCAAGGAGGAACACGTCGCATTCCGCAGAGTGATGCGGGACTTTGCAGATTGCGAGATTGCACCACATGCCCGCGAGTGGGACCGCACGGGGGCATTCCCGCTCGATGCGGTGGCAAAGATGGGCGACCTCGGCTTGTTCGGACTCCCCTTCGAGGAGCGCTACGGCGGGTCCAACTCCGACTTCACCACACTCTGCATCGCCATCGAGGAACTCGCACGGGTCGACCAATCGATCGCCATCACCCTCGAGGCAGCGGTTGGGCTCGGCATCAATCCCATCGCTGAATACGGAACCGAAGAGCAGCGCGATCGGTGGCTTCCCGATCTCATCGCCGGACGCACACTTGCAGGATTCGGCCTTACGGAACCCGATGCCGGCTCTGACGCCGCCGCAACCCGAACGAGAGCAGATCTTTCCGACGGGACGTGGATCGTCAACGGGTCGAAAGCTTTCATCACCAACTCCGGGACCACGATTACCTCACTCGTGACCATCACGGCGAAGACCGGTCCCGGCGAGATCTCGTCCATCATCGTTCCGGCCGGCACTCCCGGCTTCGCAGTCGAGCCGGCGTACGAGAAGATGGGGTGGCACGCTTCGGATACGCACGGGCTTCGCTTCGACGAATGTCGCGTTCCTGAGGACCACCTGCTCGGCACACGGGGGCAGGGGTTCCGGCAGTTCATGTCGATTCTGGATGACGGAAGGATCGCGATTGCAGCGCTCGCTGTCGGAGTCCTCCAGGCCTGTCTCGAAGAGACGTCCGCCTACGCCAAGGAGCGCACCTCGTTTGGACAGCCGATAGGTTCGTACCAAGCGATTGCCTTCAGCATCGCCGACATCGAGGTCATGGCCGAAGCGGCCCGGCTCCTCACGTACAAAGCCGCTTGGCTGAAGGACACCGGACAGCCCTACCGGCACGCCGCGGCGCGAGCAAAGCTGTACGCAACAGAGTCTGCGGTATCCGCCACTCGGATCGCGACCCAAGTCTTCGGTGGAGCCGGATTCCTCGACGACACGCTGGTCGCTCGCCACTATCGGGATGCCAAGGTCCTCGAGATCGGCGAAGGCACCAGCGAGATACAGCGGATCGTGATCGCTCGGGGCCTAGGCCTGGAGGTGTAGGGAGTTGCCGGTCGCCAGGCGTGTCTCGTGTGTCGGTTCCCGCTAGCGGCGCCGCCAGATTCTCTGGCTGATCGGGGCTTCTCTCACCAGGTAGGGGGCGAAGGATTCGGGATCGGGGGTGAAGCCGATGCCTGGATCGTTGGACGGGGTGATGGAGCCCGGCGTGGCATCCGGTTCGCTCCCGCCGATGCCACCGGTCAGGTACCAGGACGACGGAGCGATGTCCGAATGAGCGGCGGCCGGAAGAGTCGCCACGGCCAGCGTGGAGGCTCGCCCGATCTCGGTCTCGAGCAGACCGGACGCCTTGATGCGGAGGCCGGCGGCGAGGGCGATATCGTGGATCACACGCGAGACCGCCAGGCCGACTCGCGAGGGTTTCACAACCACGAGATCACAGGCGCCGGCCTCGATCGCTCGTATCGCCGCTTCGGTCGACTCGATCGGTTCGTCGAGAGCGACCGACGCCACCAACTCGTCTCTCAGCCGAGCATGGGACGCAAGATCACCTGGCTCAAACGGCTGCTCGACGTAATCGATTCCGAGCCCATCGAGCTCGAGCAGGGCTCCACGGTCCTCCCAACGGTACGAGCCGTTGGCATCGACCCCCACCGGTGTGTTCGGCAACGCACGTCTCACGGCGGCAACACGTGCAACATCATTCCCCGGCCGGATCTTCAGTTTCACGGCGGCAGCGCCGGTTGCTTCGACACGCTGCACCGGGTCGTCGGCGAGTCCCACAGCAACGGACGTGGCTATAGACCGACGGGATCCACCGATGGTGTCCCACAACGGCCGGTCGTCGCTCCGCGCCTGAAGGTCGGCCTCCGCTTCGTCGATAGCCGCCGCAGCAGACGGAGACAGAACACTCCCCCGCTGCAGCGTGCTCCATGCATCGTCGGCCGTGTCCGGGGTGATACCCGGATACGGTGCCGCCTCGCCCCATCCGATGTTGCCGTCGCCGGCGGTCGAGATGATGACAACCCGGCGCTCGTTCACCGTGACGGCCGCGTTCACGAACGGTTCTCGCAACGGGATCGAAAGCTCCCACATGTGCCCTTCCATCGTGGAAGCGTATCCTCCGTAGCCGGACCTGTTCCAGTTCACGGCGTTTCGAGATCGTCGATCCGAAGCCCGGCCGGCAGCCCAAGCCGGTGTTCGGCCAGCAGCTCCGGATCCCCAAGGAGTTCGCGGGTCGGCCCGTCCGCGACGATCCTTCCGGCGTCGATGATCACCGAACGTTCGCAGATCTCGAGGGCGTAGAGAAGATCGTGGGTAACGAGAAGCTGCGTCACGTCGAGACTGTCAAGGATGCCGGTGAGGTCCTTGCGGCTCGCCGGATCGAGATTCGAGGTTGGTTCGTCGAGGACGAGGATCTCTGGCTGCATCGCCATCACTCCTGCGATCGCGACCCGCCGCTTCTGACCGAACGACAGGTGGTTGGGCGGCCGGTCGGCGAGATCAGCCACTTCAACGGACGCAAGCGCCGCGTTGACCCTCTCGTCGAGGTCAGCGCCGACGAGTCCAAGATTCGCCGGCCCAAAAGCAACGTCCTCGCGAACCGTCGGCATGAACAGCTGATCATCAGGATCCTGGAAGACGATCCCCACGCGCCTCCGTATGTCGACCAGGTTGTCGTCCGTGACCGGATAGCCGGAAACGGCGACGGTCCCGGTCTGGGGCAGGTGGATCCCGTTCATGTGCAGGATCAGCGTCGTCTTCCCTGCGCCGTTCGGACCGAGGAGAGCGACCCGTTCCCCCTGATGGATGTGAAGGTTGACATTAGAGAGCGCGACGGTGCCGTCCGGGTAGTGATAGCCCAGGTCACGGATCTCGATCACCGGGGTACTCACAGCAGCCCCCTGGAAAAGAGCATCACCGTGGCGGCGAAGCCGACGAGCACCACCGCCGCAACCCACTGAGCAGCCGGAACCGCGACCACAGCCGAAACCGGCATCGACCCGGTGTACACCCGCGACAGCATCGCGAGGTACACGCGCTCTCCTCGCTCGTAGGTCCGCACGAACACCGACCCGACCGTCTTCGCGTAGATGCCCCAGGTCGCCAACGATCGTCCCTGGTACCCGCGCGACGCAAGGGCGATCCGCATGCGCCCGAAGTCGGCTCCCACGATGTCGATGTAGCGCACAGCGAACCCGACGATCGAAGTCACGATCCGCGGCATGTGGAGTGCGTCCAGGCCGCGCAAGAGATCGGGGACTTCGGTCGTGCCGGCCAGCACAACGGCGACGAGGAAGCCGAGTCCGGCCTTCACGAACACGTTCCACATGTCCCAGAGCCCCTGTTCCGACAGCGACAGTCCGAGCACCTCAACGCGTTCGCCCGACCCAACGATGGGGAGTAGCAGCGCAACAAGCAGAAATGGGATGAGGACGATGGCTCTGCGGGCAACAAAACCAATCGGAAGCCGAGCCAGCACGATCAACCCGCCGACGACGGCGGCGTAGGCGATGAACGCCCAGATTGCGGTTCGCGGTGTGAGGGCAACAGCGCAGACGAGTCCAAACGCGGTGACGATCTTCACCTGTGGTGCGACGTGGTGGAGCGGCGAATGGCCGTGCCGGTACAGCGCATGGACGTGGCTCCCGCTCATCGAGTGGAATCCGCGGAGTCGGTCCCCGGTGAGCGAATCAGCCAGAACAGCCCAAACCCGAGCCCCAGCGCGGCAGCAACCCCGACGAGACCGGCGATACCCGTTGAAACACGGCTGTCCGACTCAAGGTTATCGCCGTACTCCGCCAGCGGCGTTTCCGCGAGGTCGTGGACGTCGGCCTCATCGCCAAACCCCTGCTGCTCTGCGACGTACTCGAGGCCGTCGGGTTCGTCCGAGGCGAATTGGGACACGACTACCGCGATGAACACGGTGACCGCCAGCCCCGCGATGAACAAGCCGATCGCCTTTCGGTTCACGACAGCAGCTCCTCGGTCCTGCGACCAGAGAACGTGGGAGAGCCGTACACGAGGTCGGGACGGGCCTTCATGACCGCACCCACGACGAAGAAGGTAATGACACCCTCGCCGATCCCGATCAGGAGATGGGTGCCAACCATTGCCACGAGGATCGCTCCAAGCGACAGGCTCTCCGCCGTCCCGCCGAGAGCAAACTCGCCGACAAACCCGAGACCCGCCATAGGAACGGAGAGGAACGCAGCGATTCCGGCGGCGGGCGCCACACGATCCGGGCGTGAACCCGCAAGCCGAAAGATGAGTCGGTAGACGAGGTAGCCGCCGACTGCGCCGATCAAGGCCATGTTGACGATGTTGAGTCCGAGGGCGGTCAGGCCACCGTCTGCGAACAGAAACGCTTGGATGATGAGCACGATCGCCACAACGAGATAGCCCGCCCACGGTCCGACGAGCACTGCGGCGAGCACACCGCCAAGGAGGTGGCCCGACATGCCGGGGAGCACTGGGAAGTTGATCATCTGCCCCGCGAACACGAACGCGGTGACCAGCGCCGCCATGGGCACCAGGCGATCCGTCAGGTAGCGGCGAGCCCGGGAAACGGCGACCCCAAACCCGCCCGCGGCAACAACACCGGCAGCGGCGCTCACGCCGGGGCCGATCACACCGTCGGGGATATGCATTGCGTTCCGTCCTGGCTCGGCAACAACCCAGGTTACCGCCACAGTTGGTGGTCAGGTCACCGGATCCTCGTCCTGTGGCTCGGGGCTCGGCGGCTCGGGGCTCGGGGTTTCGGAGTCCGGATCGGTGGTGGGTGCAGCGCTCTCTTGGGCGGCTCTTGCCTCAACGCGGGCAACCGCGTCCTGGTGGGCAGTCTTGACCGTCTTCCCGAGCCATTCATCGGATGTGTAGATGTTCTCGTCACCCACAACGTCGGCGACACCTCCGATGACCAGCTGCTCATGCATGTTCTCATCTTCAGACACCAGCATCAGGTCGCTGTCCTGGTCGCGGAGCGCCGTCGCATACTTGAGCAACACCTCCATGAACGTCGAGCCGAGATCGCTCCGTCCTCGGAGACGCAGAATCACGACCGAATTGTGCGTCTCTTTCGTGACATCGGGGAGCTTCTCCTCGAAGACCGGTGCCGAGGCGAAGAAGAGGCTGCCGTAGGGCTGGAGTACCAGAACCTCGTTGGGCGCCACGCTGGTGGGAGCGTCGGTCTCCTTCATCTGACCGTCAACAACAACCCAGCGTTTGATGACAACCTGGTTCGACTGGTTGATGATGTACAGGATCATCGAGATGCCGACTCCCACCAACACGGCGTACTGCAGCGGGATCACCATCGTCAGGATGAAGGTCACCGCCATCACCGTTGCTTGCATCCCACCGGTCTTCCATACCGCCTTGATATCGGCGGGCTTCACAGTTCGATATCCGACCGTCATCAGCAGCCCCGCCAGTGCCGGCATGGCGATGTACCCGACGAAGTCGCCGAACACGAGGATCACCACCGCCATCACGACACTGGCCGTGGTCAGGGCAAGGCGGGTCTTCGCCCCTGCCGTCTTGACCAGAGAACTCGCCGACATCGAACCGCCGACGGGCATGCCCTGGAAGAGCCCAGATGCAACGTTTGCCGCACCCTGCCCGATGAAGTCGCGAGAAGCCTTCGGATAGGTCCCATCCGGATTCGGGAAGTTCGCCGAGATCCCCGCACCTTGCACGAGCCCCACGAACGCAAGCGACAGAGCCGGCACGATGAGGACGGGAACCAGGCTGATGTCGGGAAGCATGGGCAGCGGCAGAGACCCGGGGATGTCCGCAATGTCGCTGAGTGTTGCCACTTCCCATCCGAGGATCGGCACGGCGGCCGAGGTGATGATGATCGCGACCACCAGGCCGAGAGGCCCGAGCTTCGTGCGTTCGAGCAGCAGGATCAGCACGATCGTGGCGACGCCGATCACGAGGGTCGGCCAATGGACCTTGCCGATGTTCAAGATCAGGTTGAACGCCCGCACCACCCGATTCGGCCCGTCGGCCTCATACCCGGTGAAGTCGTCGAGCTGACCCAGAATGATGTTGACGCCGACCGCATTGATGAAGCCGACCATCACTGCATTGGACACGAAGCGCAGGATCGATCCGAGCTTGAGGAGGCCGGCAGCGAGCATGACGATGCCGGTGACGATCGACAATGTCCACAACGCCCTACCGGGATCGTCAGAGGTGTGCACGGCACCGACGTCGGCCACCACGATCGCCATGGCACCCGTTGCTTGAACCGCCATGAATGACGAACTGGTGAAGAGCGCTCCGGTGACGGTCCCGACCATGTAGCCGTAGAGGCCGTAGACCGGGTTCACTCCCGCAAGGAGGCCGCCGGCCAGTCCATCCGGCACGCTTTCGACACCGAGGACCACACCCGCGACGGCATCGCCCTTCAGCGTTTCCTTGCGAAACAGCGATCGGATGTTCACACGTCACCACTCTTCACGGCTCTTCGCCCCGTCACGGTCCCGGTGAGGTTACCGCCTGGGCCACGCCGAGCGTTCATGTGATCCCGAAGCGGCTCGCCCGTCGTCCGTGCGCCGCAGTGTTGGTTATCCGGGTACCGGGGGCGCCAGCAGATCGACATCGTGCCCGGCGGCACTCGACGGCGCTTCGCCGCCTGCTGGTTCATCGAGGTGCGTCCCATCCGTCTGATCTACGGAGCCCGGGAGTTCGAGTTCGAATATCGTCCACCCGCTTCGGCGATTGTAGCTGAGGTCACCGTCCATCAGGAAGGCAAGGTGGTGAGCGACGTACAGGCCAAGTCCAATTGCCTGGGTCTCGCCATCGTCGTTCCTAGCCCGGTGGAACGCTTCGAAGATGTTCCTCTCATGGCCCGGAGGAACACCGGGACCGTCGTCGGCGACAGTGAGCGTTGCTTGACCGTTGCGTTGACCGAATCGGACCTCGATCTGTTCGCCACCATATCGGACGGCGTTGCTGAGCAGACACCGGATGATCTGTCGCACACGGTTGCCGTCCGCCATGGCCACTACGTCGCCGCCATCGGAGCCGACGTTGAGCGTCGTCCGTGAGCCACGGGCGGCGACGACGTACTCGACCTGCTCTCGCAGGACAACGGCCTCTCGAACCACGTTCAGCGCGTTCATGTCGGCACGGGCTGCAACGAGCAGGTCCTCGACGATGTCGGAGATCTCGCGAGCTTGCTCGGCAACGAGGTTGATCATCTCTAACCCGCCGGGACCGAGATTTCCCGGGTCCTCGCGAAGCACTTCGGAGAATCCGAGCACGGCAGTGAGCGGCGTGCGGATCTCGTGGCTGATCGAGGCGAGGAACTGGTCCTTGGAGGCGACGAGCTCTCGGAGTTCGCGGGTGGCCTGCGCCCGCTCCCAGAACGAGCCGATCATGGCTGCAGCGGTCTGGAGCAGGTTCACGTCGCTTTCTCTCCAGTCTCGATCCACGACGTAGTCGGCGAAGCCAATCGACCCGACCCACCTGCCGTTCACATTGATCGGGATGTTGAGCTCGGACTTGCAGCCGTCCTCCTCGTAGATCTCACGTTCACGCCCCTCGAGTTGCTCCCGGTGAATGACTGCCGCCTCTCCGATGGACAGCGCAGCATGAAGCGTCGGCAGGTCCGCGTAGGGCAACTCGGTGCGCAGGACCTTCGTCGGTTCCTCCGCCTCGACCCAGATCTCTTCGCTCACGAAACTCTCCGAACCGGCACGAATCGCCTCGTGTGTCACCCGGGAACTCAGCCCGAGAACCGGGTCGTCGAAGTTCTCGTCGACGAAGACGTTCTGCGCCGGTGTGGCGCCGAGGAGGGCCACGAGCGCGGTATCGATCGCCCTGTCCTCAGGGTTGGCGAGGAGCGCCTCGCCGCATGCCGCGAGTGCCTTCTCATACCGGAGCCGCCTCGCCCGATACCGGTAGAGACGGTCGAGTTGAAAGACGATCACGCCGAGGAGAACCAGCGTGGGCACAGCGAAGACCACATACGCAATTGCCGTTACCACCCGGACCGACACCTCAGCGGGCATCTCCATGACGTTCGTCGCAGCCATCGCCGCCACCGCCCAGAGGATGGCGTAGGCAATCACGGGCAGGGCCCGGCGCCAGGGCAACAGCACCAGGGGAACGGCCATCATGTAGAGCAGGGCGGCACCCATTCCCTCGGGCGCGAGACCGACGGCCACCATGCCGAGGCCGATCAGTGTGGTGTCCATGAAGAGCGACGGAAGCGGGGAACCCGTCTCGGACCGAATGAGATGAACGGCGGCGACGAGTCCGACGAGGCCCATCACAGCCGCAGCAAACCCCCCGGGCCAGGTCCACACAACTCCAAGCGCGATACCCGACACGATCACAACGACGGAGATCGCGATGCGAAATGCGTGCCATGTCCGCCACATGCCGCTGACTCCCACGAGCCCCGGGCCGTGGCCACCGGCGTGGTCGCCAGGGCCCGCCAGCGATAGCGCACCCCCTTCACCCATGCTCATTCGCGCCCCGCATCCCGCGGGCGAGTCCCTCTCATACTGGTTTGGTTATCGGCCTCGGAGGCCAAGAACCTGAGTTCACCGACCTCTGTCGAGAGGCGCCAGCCGTCCGCCGACGGTCGACATCCGTGAAGGTTCAATCATCAGGACCGTTGTGCGTTCGAGGTCAAAGATGAATCGGGGGGCGCCCTACCGAGCGCCCCCCGATTCCTTGCGTTGGACCTATGAGCTGTTCGCCCTACCAGCCGCTCTGATATGCCGATCCGGTCAACGGATTGAGGTCGACGTCGAACAGGAAGCACTCACCCCTGCGGTAGCCGGAATCCCACACGTCTTCATACGGCCATGTATAGACGAAGTCCAGGGCCGACGTCTCGAAGTCTCGCCCGACGTATCCTTCGAAAGCCGACAGGCACACGTCGAACAGGTCGGCGTCGAGGGCCTCGTCTCCGGGATAGGGGCCCTCCGGGTACTCCTGGATGTAGTACACCTCATTGTCGTGAGGTGAATCGCAGGAGGTAACGAAGTAGTCGAATCCGCCCGTGAAGTTCTCAAGCTCGTCGTCGTTGATGCACTCGCCGATCAAGAGCGAGCCCCCGCCGGCGTCTGGGCTCACGGTCGTCTCGGGCGTGGATCCTCCGGCCGTGGCGCCGCCTGTAGGGGCAAGTGTCTTCGCCGTGTTGAGCGTGCCTTCGAGGTAGCTACCATCGGCGTCACGCCAGACCTCGATCTGTATCGCCGAATCTGAATCCTGACTGCGCAAGACATCGCAGTAGTCCGACATGGTTCCGTCCGTGGCGGGAATCAGCCCCTCGATCTCACTCACGATGTCGCCACCGCGAACCCCGACGAGGTCTGCCGGCGATCCCGAGCCGACTGAATACACCCAGATACCCGAGCCTTCCTCCGTCAGGAGGGCTGATCCGTTGATGCCGATCGACGTAACGTCCTCACCGCTCTGGAGGACCGGAAGCACCTTCTTGGCTTCCTCGTACCCAATCGCGTAGGCCTGCCCCTCGGTGTCACCGGCGTAGTTGACGCCAACAACGAGGCCATCGTCGCTGACGAGCGGGCCACCGGAGTTCCCCGGCAGGATGTCTGCCGTGTGCTCGATCACGCTGTCGACCGACGCCCAACTCGTCTCGCCGTTGGCATCTTCTTTCGAGATGATTCCGTCGAGGAGTGTGTATTCATGGTCGCCGAGCGGGAACCCGGCGGCGAACACGTCCACCCCGACCTCCAATTCGTCCGGGTACCACGCCAGGTACGGGAAACCGTCACCATCAACGTCGATCACGGCGAGATCTGAGCACTCGGACACCCCGAGGATCTTTGCGTTGCGGGGTTCGTCCTCACCCTCGACATGAACCTGGAGAAATGCCGCTCCCGTCACGACGTGGTTGTTGGTCACGGCAATGCCGTCTGGGCTGATGAAGAACCCGCTTCCCGACGACCCCTCGTTGTACTGGGTGCCTTCGCCCGGGTAGTCGAACGTACCCTCGGCCTCGATCCGAATGACCGCACCGCGAACATCCGTGAGGGACTTCACGGCGTCGTCCGTCGGTGCCGTCACCACCGTGGTTTCGGCCTCACCTGCGTCGTCGCCCGACCCACCGCAGGCAGCCGCCACAAGGGCAAACACCATCACGAGCGCACCCAAGGCGATTCGCCGACCGTCGCTCTTCCGTGATCTCATCCTTCGACCCCTTCGTTCCGGTTCTCGTTCAACACCTGGCTCATTGGTTGTCCGGAGCGACGGCCGTCAATTACCCGGGCCGCACGGCACCCCACGACGTTCACATTCACCAATTTGTGTCGGTATTCACAAGGAAGGAGTTGAGCTGTTCCGGGCGTGAGGAGTCGCTCGTAGCTCGTAGCAGGTAGCAGGGAGAAAGACGCAAGACACGAGACACCGTCGTAGCTCGACGTGGTCCCTCAGCTGTTCGAGCGCTCGAACCACGCTTGCAGGTTCTCGAAACCCTCCGCCAGCTTCACCTTTGGCTCCCAGCCGAGCGCCACACGCGTCTCGCGTTGGTCGAACCAATGCGCCGTGCCGAGCTGCTCTGCGAGGAAGCTGGTCATCGGCGGGTCCTCAGCGCTCCCCCGGCGCTCCCAGATCCGCTCGGCGACGAACCCGCCGCCGCGGGCCGCGTGGTACGGCACGCGCAAACGGGTCGGCTCGAGACCTGCGGAACGCACGATCCTGTTCAACAGTTCGCGCACCGGCCGCGGTTCTCCATTGGTGACGACGAAGGCTCGTCCGCCGAGTTCGGGAGCCCGATCGATGGCGGCGACCAGGGCGTCTGCAGCGTTGTCGACGTAGGTCGTGTCGATCAACGCAGCGCCCGATCCAACCGTGGCAAGCCGGCCGGCCCGGGCACGGTCGACGATTCGACCGATCAGTTGGGTATCGCCGGGCCCCCACACAAGATGGGGACGAATGGCGACCACGGCCATGTCGCTCGAGTTGGCGGCGAGGGCGACAAGCTCGGCTTGCGCCTTGCTCCGCGCATAGTTGCCTCTCGCACGGGAGGGATTGGCCGGACCGGCGGGGGCGCCGACCAGCGACTCCCCGTGGTAGGCGACGGACGGGGACGAGACTTGAACGAACCGCCGAACGCCGGCGGCCTGCGCTGCTCCGACGACGTTCCTCGTGCCCTGGACATTGACCGCCTCAAACTCCGCCCACGATCCGGTGACCGCGACGCGCGCCGCCAGGTGGACGACGGCGTCGACTCCCGCCATCGAGTCCGCGACGGCCTGTCGGTCGACGACGTCGCCGAGGCATTCGGTGACGGCAAGTCCACTTGAATTCCTTTGCAGCACCGAGACCGTGTCCCCGCGGCCGATAAGGCGTTCAACCAAAGATCGGCCGAGCAGGCTGGTCGCCCCGGTCACGAGGAGCTTCATATCCGTCCGACCCTCCCGCCCGCCAGAACCCTGTCCGCCCATCGAGCGATTCTCGTGCGATCAATCTTCGAGTTGTGGCGCTTGTCGACGGGGAGAACCGGAGCCACAAGAACTGCCGCGATATCTGTCGATGGGACCCTGGCGCGGACCTCGTCGGCAAGCGTCTCATCGGCAAGCCCCGCTCGTTTGGGACGCGGAATCGGGGTGACGACAACCACAACATGCTGCGTCCCCGGTGGCCCGACGCCTACGACAGCTGCCGCCGCAACTCCGGCGATAGCTGACACCACGTGTTCAATGCCGACGGGAGTGACGGGCCCGTCCGGCGTCGTGACGATGTGACCCATCCGGCCTTCAATCCACAGCCTGCCGTCCTCGTCGAGGTGGCCGACGTCTCCGCTCCGATGCCAGCCCTCCGGCTGCGAGGCCACATGTTCGGTCAACCAGAGCTTGTCGTAGCCGTCCCTCATGTGCGGGGCTCGGATACACACCTCGCCGACCACACCCGGCTCGGTCGAGAGAGTCGGTGCCTCCGCGGTCTCCCAAACGAGTGGATCGATCGCGACATCGACGCCAGGTACCGGGCGACCAACGCATACCCCGTCGCCGGACCCGGCGGCGTCGATCTCGGCAAGACTGATGTCGGCGACCGGCAACACCTCGGTCATGCCGTAGGGGGTGTGGGGCTCGGCCCCGGGGAGGAGTTCACCGGCGGCTCTGAGCACTGCGCCGGGAACCGGAGCCCCGGCCGACATCAAGAGGCGGATGCCTGCAAGCGCAGCTGTGCCGTCCTCCGACATGTCTCCGGCCGTAGCCACGACGTTCCGGAGCGCGGCGGGCGAGGCAAAGAGGAGAGTTGCGTCGATTGCACGGATCGCCGCAGTCAACGAGTTCGCCGTAAGGCTCCCCGGTGACGTCACTTCCATATCAGGCACCACCGAGGAAATCCCCATGGCTGGTCCGTAGAGGGCGAAAGGCCCGAAGGCCGCCACCAGCCGGTCATCGGGGGTGATGCCGTACAAATCGATCAGCGCATCGCGCTGCGCCTGAAGCTGGTGGTGACGATAGAAGACACCCTTGGCCGGACCCGTTGCTCCCGACGTGAATCCAATCGCCGCCGCATCCAGAGGCCCCGGTGCAGGTGGGACAGGCTGGCCGCTGCCGCGGGCCCGCAGATCATCGAGCGTGGCCTGAACGTCCAGAGCGCGGGCACGGGCGCCCGGCACCGGCGACGCAGCGATGCGGACCCCAGGCCACCGCAAGGCACGTGCTGCCGCCAGGGCGCGCGGTATCCCGATCAGGAATCTCGGGTCTGCGCTCTTGAGAGCTCGGCTCATGCCGCGCAGGCCCAGCCCGGCATCGGCGACGACCACCACTGCCCCCATCCTCCAACAGGCATAAACACAGACGGCAACATCGACGCCCGGCGGCACCAGCAGCGCGACCCGGTCGCCCTTCTCGACTCCAAATTCGACGAGTCCCGCAGCGACCCGACGCACGTCGGCATCGAGTTCACGAAAGGTGACTGCTGCGTCGGGTCCATCCGAACCCATCTCGACGATCGCGACGCCGTCATCGGCCGACCGTTCTTCGAGGGCGGCCCACAATGGCAGACGCTCCTGCGGTGATTCTGCCGACGCCGCTCGATCATCGAGCTGAGATGTCCAGCCGTAGATTGCGGGCGCGATGTCTGCGTCTTCCGGTGTGAGGTGGCCGGCGCCCATGAACCGGTGGACTTCGGCCTGTGGGAGGCGTTCAGCGAGGTCCCGCAGGTACAGGTCGGAGAAGACCGGGTCGGACGGCCCCCACAGGAGAAGGCAGGGCACATCGCCGAGTCGGCTCAGCTCGGAAGCGATGCGGTCCAGCGCAGCGGAGCTCGGGTGACGTGGATCCAGGGGGATGTCCTCGACGAACTCACCGATCGCTCGTCTCCGTTCGGCGGTGCGATACGGCGCTTCGTAGGCGGCGCGGACCGAACCATCAAGACGAGGACGGGCGAGCGCCATCGTGCCGCGAATGAACGTCGGGGTTGTGATGCACACCGTCTCGAGCAGGCCGGGAGTGCGCACCAATCGGATCAATGCGGGAGCCGGCGAGCCGGCGGGTTGGTGGACTGCCGTGTTCATCAATACGATCCCCGCGATCTCGTCAGGGTGTCGTTCCGCCCAGCCGAGGGAGATCGGACCACCCCAGTCCTGTGCGACCGTGACCACACGCCCGGTCAGGTTGAGGGCGTCGGTCAGGGCGCACAGATCTTCGACGCGCTGGCCGAGGCGGCGTGTCTCTCCGGTGCGCTCGGAGAATCCCATGTCGAGTTGATCCACCGCGATGACTCGCACCGTTGGCGGAGCCGCGGCGATCAGGTGTCGCCACAAATACGACCAGGTGGGATTGCCGTGGACACACAGCAGCGTGTGGGTCGGATCCGTGACTCCATTGTCGAGGATATGCCACGTGCGGACGGATCCGTCGAGTTCTGGTGTTTCAACAAGCCGCGACCACCCGGGATCGAGGCCGGGGAGACCGGGAGGTGGGAGGACGGCGGGCGCAACGGGGCCAGCTGTCACCAGCGCAGTTCCATCACCGCTGTGTTGATGCCCGAACCGATGCCCATCAGCAATACCTGATCGCCGGGGTTCAGGTTCTCGGCTTCCATCGACAGCGTGATCGGAATTGATGCCGGACCGACATTGCCGAGGAATGGGAACGTGAGCGGAACCTTCTCGATGTCGATCCCGAGGCGTTCGCACAACATGGTGGTGTGCACCTGTGAGATCTGATGGAAGATGTAGCGGTCGGCGTTGAGGTAGCCCCGCTCCTCAGCGTCGCCCCAGGCAATCTTCGATACCTGCAGCCCGGCGTCGAGCAACGCCTTCGTATCCGTCCGCATGCCGTCGAGGCTCCCGATACAGAGTTTGTGATGGCTGGTATCGGCCCGGGCCATGCCCCCGATCACCTTGTGACTGCCGGGGTTGTCGGAGTGGCGCCCGACGACGGCGGCTGCACCACCCGATCCGAGTGTGAGCGACGCGAACTCGGCGAAGATGTCGGCCATGGTCGCATCGGGGCCGGAGAGACGGGCCAAGGTTGTCTCCTGCAGGCCTCGGCTCCCCTCGCCGTCGACGATCAACGCGTAGTTGATCTGCCCGCTGTCGATCATGTTGCCCGCCACCTGAAGGGCATTCACGAACCCGAGACACGCGTTCGAGAGATCGAAGCTGAGACACGAGGCCGCGAGATCGAGGGTGTGGTGGACGGTGACCGCCGAAGACGGCTCGAGGCGGTCACGACAGACGGAGGTGTCGATTAGAAGCCCGATGTCTTCGACACGCACGCCTGCGCTTTCGATCGCTCTTGCGCCGGCAGCGGCCGCTGCATCCGTGAAGAGGTAACCCTCCGGCCACCAGCGGCGCTCGCGAATCCCGGCAAGGTTCTCGAGGAGTCCCGGCTGGGCTCCGACGCGGGCGTAGGTCTCTCCAAGGACCTCGTCGAATTGGTCCGACGTGACCACCTCGGGGGCGTCAACGTGGGCAATCGAAACGAGGGCGGTGTCGGTCTGTTCGAAGGCGGCGTTGCCGGACATCAAGAGTCTTCCGTAGCGAGTGGGGGCAATTCTCGCAGGGTCTTCGCGAAAGTGATCATTCTTTGCCGGATTTGTGGTTGTGCGCGACCGCTGCCGTGCCGGCCGGAACGGCCTGTAACCCTTATGGGCTAACGATTCCAGGCGTTTCGCAGGTCGAGCGCGACTGGATCGACTTCGGCGACACGATTGAGGAGTTCGGCGTACATGGGCCGCTCGGAGACAAGGCGACCGAAGCTGTCCACTGCTTCGTCGACCCGGCCCAACCGGACGAGGCCGATCGCACGCCAGAACCCCAACTCGTCCGCGTGCCCTGGTCCGACGGCCGTATCGAAGTGCCCGAGGGCGTCGGCCGGACGGTTGTCGTCGATCGCCGCGTGCCCTCGCTCCATCTCCCGATATGCCTCGTCAACCAGCACCAAGCGCCGCATCTCCCCAAGAGGAGCCACGTGGTCGCAAACCCGAAGATCGACACTCTCGTCGGCTCCAGGCCCCGCCTCGGCCGAGCCGGAGACGATGCGGATCACGGCCGACTGTTGGCCCCTGAGGTCCCCGCCTGCACGTTCCGCGGCCTCGAGGGCCCCCAGCATCCGAATGACAAGCTGCCCTCGGGACGCTTCATACTCGGCGGCCATTGCCTCTACCACCGACGGAGTCGCCAACAGATTGCCCTGGACCGACCAGCCATCCCCCGTGATGTGACCTGCGTGGTCGATGCACTGGTCCCCCGTGCGCGCCGCGACGACGCCGGACGCGTTCATCATCGCCACTTGCCGCTGCTCGCGTCCCTCGTCGGCCTCGGACAGATCGCGAAGGGCCGTCGCTGGATTCACCCCGTCGGCCATCAACGCCAGACCGCGCCACCCGTAGGACGGATCGGCAGAAGCCTGCGTGGCCACCGCACCGACCCCGTAGCGCACCCACGCGACAGGCTGAGCAACGTTGAACCAGTGTGACTGCGCCGCGACACCGAACGCGCCGGTCGCCGGGTCCCGTGCAACGATTGAGTACGTCATTGCCCGGATCGTAGAGGCGGCTTCCACCGGATGTCGCGCGCCAATCGTCGTGGGCGCCGACAGGTGCAGGTCTGCCGACGATCGCCCGCCGCTCTGAACGCCTGTTGCTCCTAGATCCTCACGCCAACGATTGCCGCGTTCACGGCGTTGAGTGTGCCGGCGTCGGGGTGTTCGATGTCGTGATGCTCCTGGAGGTGGATCATGGCCTTATCCAATACCGCCTTGCGGGATTCCGCGAGCTCCGTGGTGGTGCATCCCGGGATGACGTGTTCACAGACGTACTCGTACATGGGCCTGGGGTCCCTTCTTTCAATCCAATGTCGGCACGAACCATACGCGCCGAGCCGCCGTGATGCAGAACCCAGCGACGCATTCCTGGCCCCCCGCCATTCTGGAGGTTCGCGATTATCCGCCTCAAGCGCGGTCGGCCTGGTCCGATAGCACTGTGAATGGGGCATCGACCGGCCAGAGCGCTGCTGGTGGCGACACTCATAGCCGCAACAGCTTTCGTGGCGTGGGTTGGATTGGTGCGTGATCCGGTCTCGCAGGCGACGTCCGCGACGAGCGCCGCCGCTACATAGGCAAGCACCGATGTCATACCGATATGTTGCCACCATCGCGGGGCGTTGAGAAGTCGGTGTTCTTGCCGGGCGAGACAGACCGGGCTGCCCAGGTCTTCTCCTCCTAGCTCGCTCTGAGCGGCCATGGCCGGCTTTGTGACCGCCCATAGGTGCTGTCGGCTCAAGGGGTCATTGCAACGCTTCGGCGAGTTTCTCTGATGGTGTCATCCATTCGAGGGTTTGTCGAGGCCGACCGTTGAGGGAGCGCGCAGCGGCATCGAGATCAGCCTGGGTATGGACGGACAGGTCGGTGCCTTTCGGGAAGTACTGGCGGAGGAGGCCGTTGGTGTTCTCGTTGCTCCCGCGTTGCCACGGTGACTTCGGGTCGCAGAAGTAGACCTGGACGCCGGTATCGACGGTGAACTGGGCGTGTTGAGCCATCTCTTTGCCCTGATCCCACGTCAATGACTGCCAGAGATGTTCGGGGAGGCGCATCTGTGCCGCCCAAATGTGCCGCTATGGGCGGTTGGCCAGCCAGCCGCCGGGGTTGTTTCGTGTTTGTTCGGCCCCGGTTCATAGGCCTGTAAGGAACGTTCGATACGTTGTCTTCATAGGTTCCGATATCAGTGGGACCGAGAACCGAAGGAGACATCATGCGAAGACTCACGATCGTTGTCGCGCTACTGGGGGCAGCCCTGTTCGCCTTGCCGGGGGCAGCATTCGCCGCCGGTAGCGGTGCGGGCGGGGTCACAGGACCGGCGTTCTACGTTGATGGTGAGCTGTACCGGACGGTGGCGACACCCACCGACCTGTCAGGGACCGGCGCTCCGGCGCACAGTTTCGACACGATCTACGCCATCGACGGGCAGCCGAACGTAGCGACCGCGGCACCCGGCGACTCCGGATACAACGGTGGGCGATGGATGGTGCACGCGCTCACCTTCACCGACTACCAAGACGCCGTTGCCGCTGTTGACACCAACATGAGCGGCGACCTCGACTCCAACGCCGAGGTCCAGGCCGCAATCAGCGGTGGCTTCGTCACCGACAACATC
>Ga0316197_10000653_pt1 | contig 24314 bp, 26 predicted proteins | sample OudBiesiAoxic_MG_FD_204939 | JGI IMG/M metagenome (GOLD analysis project Ga0316197, IMG submission 204939) | Coastal sediment microbial communities from Oude Bieten Haven, Netherlands - site A oxic | ecosystem: Environmental > Aquatic > Marine > Coastal > Sediment | place: Netherlands... | reverse complement strand
AGGTGCGAGTGTTTGTTGCCAATCCCCTAACAGATCAGATTTAATTAACCAGATCAGAGCGACTAACATTAATGAACCTGACAATGCAGCTAGTTGCATCATGCTATTTTTAGGAGAGCGGTTGATACGGCTTAAGGCTAAACTAAAAGCGGCACTCCACTTAACCTTGCCTAATACCTTTAATAAACCATAACTTAAAGAAGCTAAAAATAGAAAGAGTACTAACAAACCAAACAAAACCATCCAAACTAGCTTGTTGGAGCCATAAAAAAGCAGTAATGCAGTAACGGGTAATAACAATAACCACCAACTTGTTTTCGAATAGGTTGTTGTTTGCTGTTGTTGAATAACATTAATCGCAGGAGAGTCTAATAAACGTGTAAGTGGAATTAACAACGCAGGTAAACCGATGCAAAGTGCGACAGCGATGGCGAACATAAAGGGCTGGAAACCCACGTTAGGTAACTGATCCGGTAAAATATCGGCAAGTGGTACTCTTAACAGAAACTCTAATAATAAACCTAATGCACTACCGGCGACAAAAGCGATAACAAACATAATCATCACTTGCGTCGCTAACCATAAACGTAACCAAGCTCGACTAGCCCCCATACTCTTTAACATCGACACCGTTTCACTTCGATTACGCGCATAATGTAAGCAAGTTAAAATAAGAGTGACTGCTGCCATTAAAATAACCATTAAAATAGTTAATGATAAATACTGTTTTGCTTTGCCCATTAATTGTGCAGTTCTTCCCTCACTATTTTGATCAACCCAAGATTCGCCAGCTTGCAGTTGATAATCCTCCTGTAAAGCACTTAGAGAAGGTAAATCTCCATTAATAAATAGTCGGTACCGGACTCTACTTCCTTCTTGCACTGCCCCGGTTTTATCTAAATCGCTATGGTGAATAAAAAGGTTAGGAATACTATTAAAGGGGTTAAAAACCACCTCTGGCTCATCTTTAATGATACCTGTGACGAGTAATTCTGCATCGCCGATAGCAATTGTTTCGCCTATCTGCGTCTCTAGCAAAGAGAGTAGTCTTGCTGAGAGCCATAATTCACCAGGCTTAACTTTTGTAAATAAATCGTTATTTTGATCCGCAAGTACTAACTCACCACGTAGCGGATAATTACTTTCAATACTTTTTACCGTGACCAATTGCATTTTTAAGTCACTAAAAGCCATGGTTTGGAAACGGCTTTGCATTGAGACGGTAAGCCCTGCTTGCTCAGCCTGTTCAACTAAAGTAATAGGTATTGGATTAGCCGATTTAAATACCAAGTCTGCAGCCAATAAATTACGACCATGATCAGTCATTACTTTTTCAACCCGCAACGCTAAGGTTGATAACGCAACAACGCAGGCAATAATCAGGGTTAATGCCACCATCACCGGCCATAACTGACCAAACCATATCTCTCGCCAGCTCCAACTGAGTATCATTTTATTTGATTTCATAGGCTTTCCTGACATTGACCATCGTTGATAATCAAGGTGCGTTGACAGCGCTTTGCAAGATTTGCATCATGGGTAACCAAAATCAGTGTCGTGCCCTGTTCTTTATTCATCGCAAATAACAACTCGATAATATGTTGCGCTGTTTGTTGATCCAAATTTCCAGTAGGCTCATCGGCAAATAATACTTTTGGTTGCGTAACAAAAGCACGTGCTAAGGCAACCCGCTGCTGTTCACCACCAGAGAGTTGAGAAGGCAAGTGCGTTTCACGACCCGCTAGTCCGACTTCCTGTAATAACTGTTTTGCTTTTTGAGTATTGATCCTTTCATCCCCGTTACCTCGTAGTACCATTGGTAGCGTGACATTTTGTAATGCGTTTAATGAAGGAATAAGCAAAAAGTTTTGAAAAACAAAACCAATAGATTCGCTGCGAATTTTAGCGCGTTGCTCATCATCCATTGCAGAAATTTCACTATCTAATAAGGTAATAGAGCCTGATGTAGGTTGATCTAAACCAGCTAACAAGCCCATTAAGGTTGACTTACCAGCACCAGAGGTCCCCATTATTGCAACCGACTCGCCTGCATTAATGGTAAAAGAGATACCCTTTAAGATAGATAATTGGTTATCATTACTTATTACTGATTTAGTAATTTTTTCAACATTTATAATGGATTGACTCATGATTAAAATCGTTTCCTTATTGTTATCAACAGTTTTCACGTTATTATTTTCTTATACCGTTAACAGTAGCACGTTACTTATTGTTGGTGATAGCTTAAGCGCAGGTTACCAAATGCCAGCTGAAAAAAGTTGGCCAACATTGCTTTCAGAACAATTACAATATCAAGGCAAACAGATAGATGTCATTAACGCCAGTATATCAGGTGACACCAGTGGCAATGGTTTAGCCCGATTACCACAATTATTAACGCAACACCAACCAGACTATGTATTGATTGAGTTAGGTGCAAATGATGGGTTACGTGGTTTTTCACCGACAATTATCAGTACGAATTTAAACGACATGATAGATCATATTAAAGGCAAAAAAGCACAACCTTTATTGATGCAGATCCGTGTACCAACCAATTATGGCAAACGATATAGTCAAATATTTTCAAATATTTACCCTGTTCTCAGTGAACAACAGGAGATCCCGCTACTGCCCTTCTTCCTAGAACATGTGATTACAAAACCAGAATGGATGATGAGTGATGGCCTACACCCTAATGTAAGAGCCCAGCCTTGGGTTGCAGAGTTTGTTGCCAAAGAACTCAGCAAAGTGATTGAATAAGAAAGTAATATATACGTTCTCCCGTTATTAGTAATGATGTAGACTCAGCGCCTACCCAGAAAACAGTGAGAAAAAGAAGTAATGCTAAAAGTAGTCATAAATGGTTTTGGACGTATTGGTCGAAGTGTTTTAAGAGCGCTATATGAGAGTCATAAGAATCAACGTATTCAAATTGTTGCGATCAATGAGTTAGCAAAAACCGAGGCCATGGCACACCTCCTTCAATACGACACCACCCATGGACGCTTTGCTAAACAAGTTAGCCATGACGCAAATAACTTATTTATTCACCATCAAAATGAAGACGTCGATAGTATTCAGATACTTAATATTACAGATATCACATTACTTCCGCTGAAGGCACTAAATATAGACTTAGTATTGGACTGTACTGGTGTGTTTGGTAGTAAAGAGGATGGCCAAAAATATTTAATGGCGGGCGCTAAAAGGGTGTTATTTTCTCACCCTGGCGGCAATGATTTAGACAATACCATTGTTTATGGTATTAATCATAATAGTCTCAAACCAGAGCATAAACTGGTCTCTAATGGCTCATGTACAACAAACTGTATTATCCCAATTATTAGCGTATTGGACGAAGCTTTTGGTATAGAGTCTGGCTCTATTACGACTATTCATTCATCAATGAACGATCAACAGGTGATTGATGCCTACCATAGCGATTTGAGAAGAACCCGTGCAGCTAGCCAATCGATTATTCCAGTGGACACTAAACTACATAAGGGTATTGAAAGAATATTTCCAAAATTCTTAAACCGATTTGAAGCAATATCAGTCAGAGTGCCAACGGTGAATGTTTCTATGATCGATTTAAGTGTCATGATAAAGACAGAAACCAACATTGAAGAGATAAATAGCACTATAAAAGCTGCATCTGAGTATTTCTTACGTGACATTTTGGGCTACACAGAAGCACCACTTGTTTCAGTAGACTTTAATCATGATCCACACAGTGCAATTGTCGATGCGTCTCAGACAAGAGTTAGTAATGGTAATTTAGTGAAAATGCTGGTCTGGTTTGATAATGAGTGGGGTTTTGCAAATCGTATGTTAGATACCTCCCTTGCAATGTTTGAAGAGTAACGTCTCCTTTTACAATCGACACGTTAAAACAGTAGCGTGTAAAAAACAGGTATCAGCAGCGCTGAAAAAATAGCGGACACAATCAGTGCCAATGAAGAGAGAGCAGCTTCCTCTTGCTGTTCTTCAACTTCAAGCAATTTAGCAGTCCCTAACACATGAGACGCACAACCAATCGCAATCCCTACTGCATGCTTGTCTTTAACGCCTACTTTTTGCAAAAATGGCCGTCCCATTGTTGCACCTATTAAGCCAGCAAATACAACCATTGCTGCGGTCAGAGGCACAATCCCCCCGATAGATCGACTCACTTCAACAGCGATTGCAGTTGTAATAGATTGTACAGCTAGTGAAGCAGAGGTTTCGATATCTGCGCCCAACAATGGCAAAATAAAAAATGCCATTGAAAATGCGATACATACCGCTACAAAACAGCTCACTAAGATAATACCTATTTTCTCTTTAATCAAATGAAGTGCCATAAAGAGTGGGATTGCAAGTGCAACAACAGCAGGCTCTAACAATTTAGTCAACACTAAAGTCCCCGATTCATATTGAGAAAAGTCTAAATTGAATAGGAGATGCAAAGCAATTAACACCATCACTGAAATAAGGAAGGGGTGTAACAGTGCCCAAGGTTTAAATGAGTATAAACGCTTACTGATAAAAAAAATAATTAACGTCAATGGCAATGCAAGATAGAAGAACATATTAACCTCGGTAACGTTTGTTTAATAATTGAAAAAGGTGGCCGACTGTAAGCATTATTAAAAAAGAGCCAAAGAAAAGGGAGAATATAATCACAATCCAATCATCTAGTAGCAGATCAAAATAGTTAATTAATCCAACGGCTAAAGGAATAAAAAGAATGACCATATATTTAAGTAGTAAGTCCGAGGTAACATGTACCCAGTCTAATTTTATTAAACGTGTCGTTAAGCCAAAAAATAGGAGGATAAGACCAATAATACTGCCAGGAAAGATAATAGGGAGTTGTGCACTGATCACTTTCCCAACGGCTAAAAACAGTAAGATAATTATAAAACCTCTAATAATAATAAAGGTTTTCATCAGTATTTTTTGCATCTTATCTCTCTTCTAATTACTTAGTGCAGGACGAATAAAACCGTCTGCTTTAGATAATTTTTGCTTTGCTGAGCTAGCATCAATATTAAGCAATACCATCACAATGGCTGTTTTACAATGGGATTCACATTCCGCTAATGCTTGCTCGGCGGTTTCTAATGAACAGTCCGTTGCCTGCATCACAATATTTTTTTGTCTTTGAACAAGTTTGGCATTCGTTGCTTCAACATCCACCATCAAGTTGCCAAAGACTTTACCCGCTTTTATCATCGCCGTCGTAGTTATCATATTTAAAATGAGTTTTTGTGCGGTTCCCGCTTTCATTCTAGATGATCCAGTAACAACTTCAGCGCCAACTACTGGAGTTATCGCGATGTGAGCAAGTTCAGCCATTGGGCTACAAGGATTACAACTAATAGATGCAACCTTGGCCCCTTGTCTTAGTGCATATTGCATCGCACCAATCACATAGGGCGTCCTGCCACTCGCTGCAATACCGACTAATATATCATGATGGTTAAATGACAAAGCTTGTAGATTCTGCTCACCAAGTTGCACATTATCTTCAGCGTTTTCAACCGCTTTTAAAATAGCAGGTTTGCCACCTGCGATCAGGCCTATTACCATTGAAGGATGTGCACCAAAGGTTGGTGGGCATTCACTGGCATCTAAAATACCAAGACGCCCAGAAGTACCTGCACCACAGTAGATTAAACGCCCGCCCTGTGCAAAAGCCTGAGTAACAAGATCCACTAATTGCGCAATTTCTGGTAACGTTTTTTCAACCGCTAATGCAACGCTTTTATCTTCGTTGTTAATCACCTTTAGCATATCAATAGTTGATAATGTATCAATCTGTGCAGAGGCAACATTACGACTTTCAGTCACCAGTTTACTTAAATCAATCTTCATGGATCTGTTTCTTATTATTTATCGCTATTCACATTACCCCATACATTGCCCAGTAAGCTGACATGTACAGTTATCTCTTCACGATCATGATATAGATGTTTCGCTTGAAGTTGGTAAGTCAGACCTGCTTCTTCTAGCATATCAGTTAGAATCTTCAAATCCTGTGAGGCTTCTTGATAACGCTTCTTCATTGGTAGTTTAAGGTTAAAAATAGCCTCTTTACACCACCCTTCAATCAGCCATTTTGCCATTAACTTAGCAACACGCTTAGGCTTCTCGATCATGTCGCATACTAGCCAATCGATATTTTTTCGCTCTGGTTCAAATTTAAACCCATCTTCCATGTAGTGTGTAATTTGACCAGACTCCATTAAACTCTCTGCCATTGCACCATTATCAACACAACTAACAAACATACCACGACGCACTAATTGATAAGTCCAACCACCAGGGCAGGCACCTAAATCAACCGCTCGCATGCCGGAGTGCAATCGAGTCTCTTGCTCTTCAGCGGTTAAAAACACTTGGAAAGCTTCATCCAGTTTTAACGTTGAACGGCTCGGCGCTTCACTCGGAAAACGTAAACGTGTAATACCCATATACAACTCACTACGGTTGTGTGGAATTGAATATCCGATATACGCAGATTGATTATCTAAAAAGCAGAGGTGATAACATATTTTTTTACGGTTATCTTTAGCCGTTAAACTGTTCTGTTTTTTCAGTGCTTGTCGTAGCGGCACAGTGAATTTACGACAAAAGGTCAATAACGGTTTAGTTTCATCACCTTCTGGTGTCTCTACGTAAATATCACCACCCATTGGTAAGTCACGTGTCACCTCCAAAATAGGGCTAATACGATCTTCAAGGGGTAAATCTTCTACAAATGCTTTTACCACAATCATCTGACGTGCAAAAATCAACTGAGCATAGTTAATTGACTGTGCTAAGTTTTCCACCTCTTCTGGGTTATAACATTGATAAAAAACATAACCACTGTGGCGTACTGTTTTAATATACCCGAATATCTCTAATTCTGACGCCTTGTCTTGAATTTCGTTTGCACAATCGTTTTCGAAACCGGGGCGACAATATAATAAAATACCTAACATTTAGAACTATTCCTGATAATTGAGACTGCGAACATAAGCCACGCAATGATTAATAATAACCCGCCAATTGGCGTGATCATGCCAAGCAATTTAGTGCCTGTAAAAACATAAAGGTATAAGCTTCCACTGAAAAAGCTAATTCCTAGAACAAAAGCGATCTGACTAATAAAAAGATAACGATTAGTGATAAAAAAACCAACAATGGAAACAGCAAGCAGTGTGATTGCATGCAGCAATTGATAGTTTACTGCTAACTGAAAAAATTCAACCTGTTGTACATTTGCCCAATTTGCTAACCCGTGACTAGCATAAGCACCAAACGCAACGCCCGATGCGCCTAATAAAGCAGCAATAACCAAAAATAGGCGGCTCAACAAAGAGATGCCTATTTTTGGAGTATTATGATTCATGGTATTAATATTATTCTGTATCAATAACTTCTAAGCTTTTCGCAAGCTCATCCATCTGTTTCATCTGCGTTAAAAATGGCTTTAATTTATCTAAAGGCAATGCACAAGGTCCGTCACATTTAGCATGACTTGGGTCTGGGTGTGATTCAAGGAATAACCCCGCAATGCTTTGAGACATGCCAGCAAGTCCTAATTGTACCACTTGACTACGGCGACCATCTGCGCTATCACTGCGTGCACCAGGTTTTTGTAGTGAATGTGTCACATCAAAAATTACAGGGTAACCACTCTCTTTCATGGTACTAAAGCCAAGCATATCAACAACAAGATTGTTATAACCAAAGCAGCTACCACGTTCACATAAGATGATCTCATCGTTACCGGCTTCATTGAATTTAGTAATGATATGTGCCATTTCGTGCGGTGCTAAAAACTGTGCTTTTTTCACGTTGATGACCGCATTCGTTTCTGCCATCGCTTTTACAAGATCAGTCTGACGACTTAAAAATGCAGGTAACTGAATCACATCAACCACTTCGGCAACAGGTTTAGCTTGATGAGGTTCATGTACATCTGTAATAATTGGCACATTAAAGGTACGCTTAATTTCTTCAAAAATACGTAGTCCCTCTTCAAGGCCTGGACCACGGTAACTATTTATTGATGAACGGTTTGCTTTATCAAATGAAGCTTTAAAAACATATGGGATATTAAGAGCAGTTGTTACTTCCACATAATGTTCAACCATTTTCATCGCTAGATCACGCGACTCTAGGACATTCATCCCACCAAAAAGAACAAATGGCAGATCATTTGCAACATCAATATTGCCAACTTTTACTATTTTTTGTGCTTTCATCTTTAACTCTCTATTATTATTTAGCCTTGCTAATCAGAAGGCTGTGTAACATCAATGTTTAATGCATCACCTGATTATCAAAATTCATATCTTGGATTTGCTTTTGTAAAATATGAACCATCGGATCTTTAGGATGCTGCTTCATAAAAAATTCAAAATCATTTCGCGCTAAGCTTAAACAGTCTAGCTGTTGAAACAGAAAGCCACGGTCACGAACTTCATAGGCATCATCGGGATCAAGTCTTAATAATATATCGCTGCATAAAAGTGCAACTTCAATATTATCAGCTTGTATATAGGCAGCCTTTAAGACATTTAGAAAGCGTTTAACAATGATTTCATTACTATCTGGTTGCACCATGTCTAAGGTTAATTTGGCATGATTACCAAGTTGACCGCGAACTCTTAGTTCCAACAATTCCCAACTTGCTAACTCTCCAGTGAACGGATCTAGATAAAGTAACTCATCTTCAAGGTTTATCCGGATTAGGAAACCACTTGGGAAACAGATACCCTGCGCATCAAAATCGCACAGTTGCAAAAAGTCCAACAGCAAAATACCTAAGCTAATAGGGATCCCTTTACGACGTGCAAAAACACGTGAAATAAGGGCGTTTTTGACTTTAAAAAATGCCCGCCAATCACCTTCATAGCCCTGCTGTTTATAGAGAATATCAAGCAACGCAAGTAGCTTATCTTTATTCACGGCATCAAAATGAGTTAACTTAGAGGTAATAACCAGTTGTTGTAAGCGTAAGCTATCTTCAAATTTATCAATACTTAAGCCAGTTACTTCAGATTCAACGGTTAAGATAGCTTTCAGCAGCGTATTATTTTCAAAATCAAATTTTTCGTTCATCAAGGATGAAATAGGCTCACTTGAGTGAACGATTTCTAAAGAAGTATCAGTCACTTTTTATCCTATTAATAAAATAGCTTGCTTGGTAATAGCTAGGTTTGCGATATACGCTAACCAACCAAATGCACCAATAAAGCTGATTGTCTGTAATTTAGTTGACTTGTTTGCATTTAAACTATTTTTCACCATTGCAATGTACGCACCAAATGCAATTATTTTTTCTAACAGCCAATAATTATGCTCTGCAAATGGGTTAATAGCTAATAACCACATAAGTCCAGCACCTAATAATATAATGGTTAGATGCGTATGTAGTAATATTTTTTGAAAAATAGGTTTTTGGGCATTTTTATGAGCCGTTTTAAGCCAATAAAAATTAACCACAAACAGTACAACTGCAATTAAAATTAAGGTTAAATGTGTATGCTTTAAAAAACCGTACATTGTTTATCTCTTATAAGTTGCGATAGTGATACGTTCGTTATCACCGTAGTCTTTTACTGTTTTAATATTTTCATAATTGAGCATTAAAAAAATATCACGCACCGCTTCACCTTGTTGAAAACCATGTTCAATGAGCAAGTAACCATTATCGTTTAAATAATCAGACGCTTGCGTGGCAATTAAACGGATATCAGATAACCCATTTTCCGAAGCAACAAGTGCCGATAACGGCTCAAAACGAACATCCCCTTTTTTAAGATGATGATCATTTTCATCGATATAAGGCGGGTTTGAAACAATGACATCAAATCGTCCTTGCACACTTTCAAACCAGTTACTCTGAAAAATACTGACATTCTTAATTTTTAGTGTGTTGGCATTTTCACTGGCAAGCTTTACGGCCTCTTCGCTAAAATCAACCGCACAGCACGATGCTAAAGGTAACTCGCTAGCTAAGGCTAAAATAATAGCCCCCGATCCGGTACCTAAATCTAATATGGTCGAGTTAGGTGAGCAAAAACCAAGTGCCGTTTCGACTAAAATTTCAGTATCTGGACGAGGAATCAAAGTTGAATCATTAACCTTTAAGGGCAACGACCAAAATTCACGGGTTCCAGTTAAGTGTGCAACAGGTACGCCATTAATACGTTGCTCAACAAGTTCTTCAAAGGCATTTTTTTGCTCTTTAGAAAGATCTCGTTCAGGCCATGTCATCAGGTAAACAGTCTCTTTTTGTAATACATGGGCAAGTAATACCTGCGCATCAAGCAGTGGAGAATCACTAGTTGATAGCAAAAATTTTGCCCATACTAATGCGTCATCAATACGCAATTAGAAATCACCCTGTGCAAGTGCAGCAAGTTTATCCGCTTGATCTTCGATCAAGATAGGATCAAGCAACGCATCTAATTCCCCCTCTAAAATCTCATTCAAACGATACAGCGTTAAGTTAATACGGTGATCACTTACACGCCCTTGTGGGTAGTTATAAGTACGAATACGTTCACTTCGGTCACCACTGGCTACTAAGCTACGACGAATCGTTTGCTCTTCAGCATTATTCTTTTCATCTTCAGCTTGTTGTAAACGCGCTTGTAAAACAGACATTGCTTGTGCACGGTTTTTATGTTGTGAGCGTTGATCCTGACACTCTACTACCGTACCCGATGGAAGATGGGTAATACGGATTGCAGAATCGGTTTTATTAACGTGCTGACCACCTGCACCAGATGCGCGGAAAGTATCGACTTTAAGATCTGCAGGATTAATCGAAATAGCTTCCGCTTCCGGTATTTCTGGCATAACAACCACAGTACATGCAGAGGTATGAATACGTCCCTGAGATTCTGTTTCAGGAACACGTTGAACACGATGACCACCTGACTCAAACTTCATTATACCGTAAGCGCCTTCACCATCAATTTTAGCGATAATCTCTTTGTATCCCCCCTGTTCGCTAGCATTACTGTTCATGATCTCTAAACGCCATTTTTTAGTATCGACATACTTACTGTACATACGGAATAGGTTACCCACAAAAATAGCAGCCTCATCTCCTCCCGCACCGGCACGGATTTCGATATAACAGTTGCGATCATCATTTGGATCTTTTGGCAGTAGCAGAATTTGCAGTTCGTCAGAAAGTTTTGCTACATTTCCTTTGGCTTCTTTAACCTCTTCGACAGCCATCTCTTTCATTTCAGGGTCGTCATCTTCAAGCATCATCTCAGCAGCTTCTAAATCTTCTAGACTGCCTTGGTAAGCCTGAAAACAGAGCACGACAACTTCAAGTTGTGAGTACTCTTTGGTTAATTCACGATATTTATTTTGATCGCTCATCGTATCAGGATCGCCAAGCATTGCTTGTACTTCCTCATAACGCTCAACTAACCCTTCCAGTTTTGCAACAATTGATGCTTTCATATTATTCTCTTTGTTATGTACTTTTAATTTATTGTATTATTCTTCATTCAAACCAAGGGCTGAACGTAATATTTGTAATTCATGATCATCGCCAGAGCGACTTACTTTGGTTAATGCATGACTTGGATGATGAATTAATTTATTGGTTAACTTAAACGATAACTCTTTCAAAACTTTTTGTGCATCAGCACCATTTTCTAATGAAAGCAATGCCTTTGCTAATAATTGATCACGTAACTGCTCGCTATTACTACGGTAATTACGAATACTCTCCACCGCTTTTAATGACTCTAACCAATGACAAAAATCAACGATGCAATCCTCAATGATTTTTTCTGCCTCGATGGCAGCTTCTTGACGTGCTTGTTTATTTCCTTCAATGATGCCATGCAAATCATCAACACTGTAAAGATACGCATCACGTAACTCTGCGACTTGTGCTTCAATATCACGCGGTACAGCGATATCGATAAATAACATCGGTTGATGTCGTCGCGCTTTTAGGGCGCTTTCAACCATTCCCTTCCCAATAATAGGTAATGGGCTGGCCGTTGAAGAGATAATAATATCCGCTTCACTTAAGTGCGCGGGAATCTCTTCTAAGGTGATGGCTTGTGCATCAAACTGTTCAACCAACCCCATTGCTCTAGAAAGCGTTCTATTCGCAATAGTAATATTGGGCACATTATGCTCAACAAGATATTTTCCAACTAATTCAATCGTTTCGCCTGCACCAATTAATAAAACGCGACTTTTACTAAGATCACTAAAGATCTGCTTAGCTAAGCAGACAGCAGCAAAGGCAACCGAGATAGCATTGGCGCCAATCTGGGTTTCAGTTCGAACACGTTTAGCAACGGTAAACGCATGTTGAAACCAGCGATTAAGTAATTTATTTACGCTTTTGGCTTGCCCTGCCGTTGCAAATGCTTGTTTTATTTGCCCTAATATTTGTGGTTCACCTAATACCAGAGAGTCTAAACCACAGGAAACCCTGAATAAGTGCTGAATTGCTTTCTCATCGTGATAGCAATATAAACTTTTTATTAACTCTGATTCGGCTATTTGATGAAAAGTACAAAACCAGTCAATAACCGTTTGGCAACTCTCTTGCTCAACATGACAGTAAATTTCAGTTCGATTGCAAGTAGAAACAATTACTGCTTCTAAAACATTATGTTGTGCTAGTAGTTGCTGATAAGCATCAAGCAGAGAATCAGGACTAAAAGCGACTTTTTCACGCAGTGCAACTGAAGCAGTTTGATGGTTAATTCCTAAAGCAAAAAGAGACATTCGATAAATTCACAACACAAGTTTAAAGTGAGAAACACAGAGAGGGAATTCTACGGAAATTTACGCTCAAGTGGAAGCTTCAAGCTGTTTTTAAAAGGTGTTAAAGTCGAATTAACAAAAATTCACAGCTAAAAAAGCCTAACTAACCTAGATTATTGAACTTTACCTTTTTACAAGCGTGGTTAGCTTGGGTATTATTCAGCTTCATTAGTGCATATAAAAAATGTGTTGTTTTCTCTTTGAAAAAAAGTGTCGATAAAAAATGCCAATAAAAAAAATTGCTAGCGCCCTCTTTTTAACCTTATCTTTATCGGGTTGCTCGTCTCTCTACGATACCTTCGTTTATCAAATTGATGTTACCCAAGGTAACTATATCGATGAAGAAAAAATTTCGCAGTTAGAAATAGGCATGTCCCAAGAACAAGTTATTTTTGTACTTGGCTCCCCAATGCTTATTGATCAGTTTGATTCATCAAAATGGTATTATATTCGTTATATTAAGCCCGGTGGTGAAAAAATACAGCAAGAGCAGGTCCTATTAACTTTTAACAACACGTTATTGGTTCAAATAAAACAAGATAACCAAATTGAAAAAAATCCCTTAGTAAAACCAAACCGTAAAACTGCACCTAATGCCGCAGCCGAAAGTAGTAGTGAGGATGATGTGCCACAGGAAGATAACGCAGTACCAATTATTAATTAGGTTAACAGTATGAGGTAATTAATCGATGGCATATTCACAAGCGACATTTGCAGGTGGCTGCTTTTGGTGTATTGAAGCGGCTTTTAACACCTTACATGGGGTAATAAAAGCGACGTCAGGCTACACTGGTGGCGAAATAAAAAATCCGAATTACGATAGTATCTGTTCAGGGCAAACTGGCCATGCAGAGGTTGTACAGGTGACATTTGATCCGACTATTATCAATTATCAAGAGTTATTAAGCATCTTTTTTACGTTACATGATGCAACTCAGCTGAATCGTCAGGGCAACGATATCGGCACACAATACCGTTCTGCGATATTTTATCACGATCATAATCAACAAAAACTGGCACAAAGCTACATCGATGAACTAAGCACAGATGCAGTGTTTGACGCCCCCATCGTAACAACCATCAATGCGCTTGAAACTTTTTATCCCGCTGAAGATTACCACCAAGGTTATTACCAAAGAAACACTGAACAGGGATATTGTGCGATGGTAATTAGCCCCAAGTTTAATAAGTTTAAAGCTAAATTTAAAAATAAACTGAAGCCGTTACAGTAAGCTCTTAACCTAATATTAACCGGCTTATTGACTTACCATCAGAGCATGATGAAATCAACTTACCCAATTACATGCACAATAGGCATGGTGTTGCTATATTTATATGGATAAATTCAAAGGGAAATGTATGGCAATGGATAAGTATTATAACGATTTACCTTCACAGCTGAATCAACTTAAAGAAGTATTAAGTGCAATCACTGACATGATGCCGGATCGCCATTTTATTGTTGACGAAGATGGCATCATTCTTAATCGCTTTGGCAATACAAGAATCGAGCAGTTTTATCTAGACACAGATAAAGAGGCACGCTCAATTACAGAGCTAACCACTGAAAAAAATGCACAACTTTCCTTCACTGCACTTCAAGAGTGTATAACCACTCACGAGATAATCACTTATGAGGTTGATAGTGAATTTAGTGAGATACAAAAGATTCGTCCAAAACTACAGGGTCCGACTGCAAAACAGTGGTTTGAAGTGAGAATGATGCCACTCGAATTTGTGATTAAAAACAAAAAAACAGTGATCGTTTCGGTGCGCAATATCACCGATAGAAAGCAATCTGAAATGCAATTACAAGAGCTTGTTATAACCGATTCGTTGACCCAGTTATTTAATCGTCGTTATGCAGATGATGAAATGAGACGTTGTTTAAAGCGCTTTTTACGCTATAAAACCCCCGTTTCTATCCTCATTCTTGATATTGATTTTTTTAAAATGATTAATGATACCTATGGCCATGATATAGGTGATCTGGTATTGATCGAATTGAGTAAATTTTTAAAAATGAATGTGCGTAGTGTCGATACCCTTGCTCGCTTAGGAGGAGAAGAGTTTATACTGATTATGCCCGATGTTACCTTAATAGACGTTCAACCATTTTGCCAACGCCTGATTAAAAATATTTCAAAATTAAAGATTCCAGTTGGAGCAGGTGTATTAACACTTACCATGAGTGGTGGTATGACGCAGTTTACTGAAGGTGATGAGACAATTGAGGGAATAATAAAACGTGCAGATATCGCTCTGTACCGCTCTAAAAATGAAGGTAGAAATTGCATCACTAGCGCTTAAAGCCTGCTCAATTATTGAGCAGACTAATATCATTACTTTTAGTTAGAGAATGAAAGTTGTTATCAAGCCAATCAAACCGCCAAATATGCCGCCCCAGACCACCAGCCAGCCGAGGTGTTTCTTAATCATCGCTTGAATAATTTCTTTTACTAATTGAGGTGTTAACTCATTCAAACGCTGTTCAATGATCTGTTCAATTTTAGCTAAAATATCGTGCATCATACCGGGCTGTTCAATCTCTTCTTTTAACAGCGCAATAAATTTTTCATCTTGTGTTAACTCAGAAATTGATGTTTTCATATGTTTAATGAAAGGTTCACGCAATGGGGTCAATGCTTCCTCACCGCCAAACATTCCTAACATACCTCCAAATGATGATTCCATGATCACTTTTATCAGCCCATCATAGGTCGGATTGAGATCCACTTTTTCTATCACAGGCGTTAAATTGAGATGTGTAGAAGAGAACGACCCAGCCGTTAAAAAGCGATCTACATTTTCAAGGGTGAAAAATTGTTCCATCATAAGCGTTCTAATCCCTTTTTTAAACTCTTCGAAATGAGCAGGGACCACACCAGAGCCATATAAAAAAGGAATTTTTTCAAATAACATAAATACAGCAAGCCAGTTAGTCAATGCACCCGATAGTGCAAATAAACCAACCATGGTTAATATATCCTCTTTTAATAGCAGACCAGCAGCTAAAATAAGTGCCGATATAATATTGGTGATTAAACTCTTATTCATTTTACCCTCTTTTTATATGTAATACCGAACAGCTTAAGTATCTGATCATTCTTGCTTGTTAAAATAATGAATGACAGTGTTGCATTCAATTGCAATAACCTGCTATTACTCAATCATGCAACTTGAACTAAGCTTAGGTAAGAAACGAAAAAATCCAGCGGCATAAGCGACTGGATTTTAAATTTTAAAGCAGACAAATTGCGCTTTACCTATTGATATAAAACCTCAACAAATAAAAAATGCTGGCCTTTAAACGGGAATATTAAGCGTCGCGTAATTTAAGGCTACGTAATGCTTTATCTAATACACCATTTACAAACTTATATGACTCATCAGTTGCAAAGTCTTTTGCTAGCTCAATCGCTTCATTGAGTACCACTTTATGCGGGACATCCGTACGATAGCTTAATTCAAACATAGCTAAACGTAAGATAGCGATATCAACCATATCAACATCACCGATTTTACGAGATAGGTATGGAGATAACTTTTCATCAAGCGTTTCAACACGGTTGATAACACCTGAAAGCAACTCTTTAAAGTAAGGAACATCGGTTTTTGATAAGTCTTGATCAACAGAGAACTGTTCAACAATTTGTGCAAAACTAGCACCAGTAATTTGCCACTGATATACAGCTTGTACTGCGAATTGACGTGCACGACGACGTTCAGCTGGTTTCATTTTCATTAACCTAATTCCGCCATAACATTAACCATTTCTAATGCACTTAAAGCAGCTTCACTACCTTTATTACCCATTTTAGTTCCCGCTCGTTCAATCGCTTGGTCAATTGAATCCGTTGTTAATACACCAAATGCAACTGGAATATCGTAATCTAGCGACACTTGCGCTAGCCCTTTATTACACTCATTAGCCACAAATTCAAAGTGTGGTGTACCACCACGAATAACGGTACCTAGCGCAATAATTGCATCATATTTTTTCGATGCTGCAACACGCTTAGCAACAAGTGGTAATTCCACAGCACCCGGCATACGAACAACAGTAATGTTGTCATCTTGCACTTGCCCAGTACGCTTAAGGGTATCAACTGCACCCGCTAATAACTGCTCATTAATAAAGCTGTTAAAACGAGAGATTACAATTGCGATTTTCGCTTCTGGCGCGGCTAAGCCACCTTCAATTATTTTCATTTTCTACCCTTATTTAAAAATTTTGTGCATTCTAGCACACTTTTTTTATCTACTAACAGAATTATTCAGTGATGTAATCAACCACTTCAAGTCCAAAACCAGAAAGTGCATGATAACGCTTCTCTGAACTCAATAATGCCATTTTTTGTACGCCTAAATCACGTAGAATTTGCGAGCCTACCCCGACGCGACGACTTGCACCGTGAGATTTTGCTGCAACGCGTTCACCCGCGTCTTCTTTAGCAATATTTTTAACCTGTTCAATTAAAGATTCTGCCGTTTCTTGATGGCCTAACATCACCATCACACCACCATCTTTTGCTAAACGTTGTAAGGCATTGCGCATTGGCCAAGTTTGCTCTGATAAACGTGCTGAAAAGAAGTTATCAGAAAAGGTATTCTGAAGGTGCACACGAACATTAGTCGTATCACCGGCCTTGATTTCACCATTTACTAACGCAAAGTGGACTTGTTTATCAATCGTATCTTGATAAGCAATCAAATCAAACTCACCGAATTCAGTAGGCAATTTACAATTAGATACTTTTTCAATGGTTGTTTCATTGTTATTACGGTATTCAATCAGATCTGCAACCGTACCTAGTTTGATACCATGTTTCTGGGCAAAAATTTCTAAATCAGGGCGGCGCGCCATGCTGCCATCTTCATTTAAAATTTCAACAATCACACCAGCGGGCTCGCGGCCAGCTAAACGAGCCAAATCACACCCAGCCTCGGTGTGGCCTGCACGTGTTAACACGCCCCCCGCCTGCGCTTTAAGAGGGAAGATATGACCAGGCATAACAATGTCAGTAGGCTTAGCATTTAGTGCAACAGCTCGCTGCACGGTAATGGCACGGTCTGCAGCGGAAATACCTGTCGTGACTCCTTCTGCCGCTTCAATTGAAACGGTAAAATTAGTTGAAAATGCCGCCGTATTATCATCTACCATTAATGGTAGTTTAAGCTGTTCACAACGTGCTTCTGTTAAGGTTAAGCAGATTAATCCACGCCCATACTTAGCCATAAAATTAACTGCTTCAGGCGTCACCATATCTGCTGCCATGATTAAATCGCCCTCATTTTCACGATCTTCATCATCCATTAAGATAACCATTTTACCTAAACGGATATCTTCAATAATTTCAGCAGTTGTATTTAATTTCATTTTTATTCCTTTCAAGCAGTGAGGCACTTCCCCACATAATAAATAAAGATTAACCGATAAACCCGCTACGTGCGAGCAGATCCATTGTAGATTCTTTTCCTGTATACCCTTCTTCCGCGCTACTATGTGCGGCTTTATCACCCAACAATAAGCGCTCTAAATAGCGAGCAACAACATCAACCTCTAGGTTAACAAGGCTACCAACTTGATAATGCTGCATCGTTGTCTGTGAAATCGTATGCGGGATAATAGTGAGTTTAAATGCGGCACCATCAATCGCATTAGTCGTTAAACTAATCCCATCAACAGTAATTGAACCTTTTTCCGCGATATATTTAGCGAGCTGATCTGGCGCCTGGATCCAATATTCAATGGCACTACCGAGTTGTGTGATCGATGTTACTTCTCCGACGCCATCGACATGACCACTCACGATATGTCCGCCAAAACGAGATGTCACCTGCATCGCTTTTTCTAGGTTTATTGGAAAGCCATTTTTAATACTAGCAAATCCACTACGTTGAATTGTCTCATTGGATATATCGACATCATATCCATTATCATGCAGCTGAGTAACGGTTAAACAAACCCCATTGTGCGCTATACTATCCCCTAGGTGCACATCACTAAGGTCTAATTCACCACAATCAACTGTAATAGTCATATCTTTTGCATGATGCTTAATGCTTTTGATTGAGCCAACGGCTTCGATAATACCTGTAAACATATTAGTCTCGGTCACTTATTATGCGAATGTCATCCCCAATTAACGTCACTTCTTTTAACGCTAACTGCACAACTTCATTCATTTTAGAATAATTGGGCAAGTTTACTAAGTTTCTCGCTTGATCGCCCATCAATTTTGGTGCTTGATATAATATAAATTGATCAACTAGTTGTTGCTTGAAAAACTCACCAGCTAACTTTGCGCCAGCCTCAACCCACAGGTCATTAATTTCGTAACGGTTTAATTGTATCAACAACCCCTTCAAGTCAATACGTCCATGACCGTCATTTGGGATTACAATTTGTTCAACATTAGCGACACCGTCAAAAGAGTGTAGGTCTTCACGTGGTGATAATGTTGCTAATATTACTTTGCCCGGCAGGCTAAATAGTTTTTCATTAAGGGTTAATTTGTTGTAGGAGTCTAAAATAATTCGGATTGGTTGACGTATTTGTGACTCATCTATTTCATCACTAAAATCGGTTGCTTGCTGCAGTTCTGAAAAACGCACATTAAGGCTAGGATCATCACTCAAAACGGTACCACTTCCGGTTACTATCGCACTCTGTAATGCTCTAAAATACTGAACATCAATACGTGCTTGGGGACCAGTGATCCATTGACTTACACCATTCTTAAGCGCAGTTTTTCCATCTAGAGTCGATGCCATTTTAACCGTTATACGTGCCCTTTTGTTTTGCATCCTTTTCACAAAACCCAAATTAAGAGCTTTTGCTTGCTCAGTTAATAAACCAACCTCTACGTCAATACCAGCTTCCTCTAAAATTGCAATGCCTCTGCCCGCAACTTTAGGATTTGGATCAACCATCGCAATCACAACACGTTTGATTCCAGCTTTAGTTAATGCAATAGCGCAAGGTGGTGTGCGTCCAAAGTGTGAACAGGGCTCTAATGTTACATAACAGGTAGCATTAATGGCTTTTGTTTCTGCCATTGCTAAGGCGTGAACTTCTGCGTGAGGTTCTCCAGCTTTAAAGTGGAAACCTTCACCTACGATTAAACCATTCGCCACAATCACACAGCCGACATTAGGATTAGGTGACGTGGTAAAACGACCTTTTTTGGCAAGTTCAATGGCATATGCCATATAGGTATGATCTTTATCAGAAAAGTTAATTGTAGTCATTTAATGCCTTAAAATTTGGATATCCCGAAAACAACAAAATGAATATTTGTTATTTACCTTTCAAGTTTAGCAATCTCTTCACCAAACTCCTTCACGTCTTCAAATGAGCGATAAACAGAAGCAAAGCGAATATATGCAATTTTATCCAAGCTTTTAAGCAGATCCATCACAAGTTCCCCAACCATTTTAGAAGGAACTTCACGTTCACCTGTTGCGCGTAACATCGATTTCAGTTTATTAAGACTAACTTCAATATCTTCAATACTCACCGGCCTTTTCTCCAACGCACGGTTAATACCCACTAATAATTTTTCATCATCAAAGGGCTCACGTCGACCATCTGACTTGATAAGACGCGGCATCAATAATTCAGCACTTTCAAAGGTAGTAAAACGCTCATTACACTCATTACACGTTCGACGGCGACGAACCTGTGAACCATCAGCAACTAAACGAGAGTCAATCACTTTGGTATCTTGTGCGCTACAAAAAGGACAATACATAACTTCAATCCATATATCTGAAAAACAGTGTGAATTTAGCACAAAACAGCTTAAAAAAGGCAAAAAAAAACTGCACATTGTGCAGTTTTATATTTTTCCATCATATTTGGTAATTATTAGTGACTGCAATTACTTATTGATAACGCAGACCTGAGTTAATTAACCGTATACAGGGTTCGCTTTACAGAACTCAGCAACCTTAACTTTAACCGCTTCAATCGTTGCAGCTAACTTATCTTCATCTTTGATCGCATCTAAGATGTCACAAATCCAAACAGCAAGCTCAGCAGCATCTGCAACTGTTGCACCGCGACGTGTTAGTGCTGGTGTGCCGATACGCAGACCAGATGTCACAAATGGAGAGCGAGGATCATTTGGCACAGAGTTCATGTTTACAGTGATGTGAGCAAGACCTAACGCAGCATCCGCTTCTTTACCAGTAATATCTTGAGCGATCAAATCAACCAAGAAAAGGTGGTTTTCAGTACCGTTAGAAACGATTTTGTATCCACGATCTTGGAATACTTTAACCATTGCTTTAGCGTTGTCTAAAACCGACTGTTGGTAAACTTTAAACTCTGGCTCAGCACATTCTTTAAATGCAACCGCTTTAGCAGCGATAACATGCATTAATGGACCACCTTGACCACCAGGGAATACAGCTGAGTTTAGTTTCTTCTCAATTTCTGCATTAGCTTTAGCAAGGATAAGACCACCACGTGGACCGCCTAATGTTTTATGCGTCGTTGTTGTAACAACATCAGCAAATGGTACTGGGTTTGGGTAAAGACCCGCAGCAACCAAACCTGCAACGTGCGCCATATCAACAAATAGGTAAGCACCTACTTTGTCAGCGATTTCACGAAATTTAGCCCAATCAACGATACCAGAGTATGCAGAGAAACCTGCAATGATCATTTTTGGTTTATGTTCAACAGCTAAACGCTCAACTTCAGCGTAATCAAGGATACCCGTATCAGGGTTGATTCCGTATTGAACAGCATTGTATGTTTTACCAGAGAAACTAACTTTTGCACCGTGTGTTAAGTGACCACCGTGAGCAAGACTCATACCTAAAACGGTATCGCCCGCATTACAAAGTGCAGCATAAACAGCACTGTTTGCTTGTGAACCCGCATGTGGTTGAACATTTGCGTAATCAGCATCAAACAAAGATTTAGCACGTTCAATTGCTAATGATTCAGCAACATCAACATACTCACAACCGCCGTAGTAACGCTTACCAGGGTAACCTTCTGCGTATTTGTTTGTAAGTTGACTACCTTGCGCTTCCATAACACGTGGACTTGTGTAGTTTTCAGATGCAATCAGTTCAATATGATCTTCTTGACGTTGTACTTCACCCGTCATTGATTGCCATAGTTCTGGATCGTAATCTGCAATATTCATATCGCGGTTAAACATGCGCTTCTCCTTAATTGAAATAACTGGTGGTCAGTTAAATTTATATATTCTTTTTGATGTAGCGCATTTTACGCAAAGTTTTGCCCGTTGCATAGACTAATTGGAATGAATAATTTAGCTAATTAACATGAGAAAAATTAACCTTAGGTTTTTTTCCATTAAACAGCCTCAATAGCACACCTAAATCACAATAAAATACAGCAAGCTTTTAGTTTTAAAAACGCTTTGTTAAAGTAGATATTTAAAATTCAATTAGTTAGGGAACAACATGAAAGCAGTAATAATCTCATTCGCATCACTTTTTTTGTTAAGCGCCTGTGTCGATGATGACGATAATGCAAAAGCAGTTTACGATATTGAGTGTCAGGGCCAAGAAAATGGTTGGCATACAGCCACCAGCGAAATCACAGCAGCAGATAGTAGTTACCAATTTGATGGAAAATGGCATTGTAACGATGAGGTATTGTGGTATTCAGAAGCAGAAAATGAAGTTAATCTTTTTGGTGACTTCATTGTCACCAAAACTGACAGTGACAATGAAACCTCTAAATTTCGTTATAGTTTTATTCAGCGGGATAAAGCGCAAAACTTAATCATACAACAAGACGGCACTAACGATAATAATAACCAATATGTTGCAAGTCTTGATGCCACCTTTAAGTTTACAACTAGCGCGGGCATTTTAGCGCAAGTTTTTACAATGGCGCCCTACAACAGTGATAGTTACAGTATTGAATACAATGATATAAGTGAAAATATTGCTTCTTTAAGTAAAACAATTTTCAAAGAGGTTAATGATAACCTTTATCTCACCGGTACAACACAGTGTGAAGGCACCAATAATCAAAACTGGACGTGTGAAAATTGGGATACTACACGTTACAATGATCAGACAGAGGAAGAGGTAACTTACGGTGACGACACTGCAAAAAACATAAGTTTAACCCCTGATGTCAGCAAGTTACTTAATAACTCACTAGAAACGCGCGAAGAATTGATTCGTTTAGTTGATGAGCTTTTTACCGCAGAATAATTGTGCTAATTCTGTAACGTTTAATTTATAACCCAGAGAGTGCTTATTAATCTCTGGGTTATCCTCCAAGTTAAATTAAAACATTAAGTGTTTAAAATAATATTCCTAGATCGTGCTATTTATCTACATCCATTCCTACAAAGTATTGACGCCCTGTCCTACTGGCATACAATAACCGCATCTATTCTCATAACTTATAATAAGGTGAAAGATGGCACAGTTTATTTATACCATGAACCGCGTAAGCAAAGTGGTTCCTCCAAAACGCACAATCCTTAAAGATATCTCACTAAGCTTTTTCCCGGGCGCTAAAATTGGCGTATTAGGTCTTAATGGTTCAGGTAAATCAACGCTACTTCGTATCATGGCTGGCATTGATAAAGAGATTGAAGGTGAAGCACGCCCATTAACTGGCACTAAAATTGGTTACTTGCCGCAAGAGCCTGTGTTAGATCTTGAAAAAAATGTACGCGAAATCATTGAAGAAGCCGTTTCTGAAGTTAAAAATGCACTCACAGAGCTGGACCAAGTTTATGCTGATTACGCATTAGAAGACGCAGACTTTGATGCACTGGCTAAACGCCAAGGGCAATTAGAAGATATTATTCAAGCACATGACGGTCATAATCTTGAAAACCAACTAGAACGTGCTGCCGATGCACTGCGTTTACCTGCTTGGGACCAACCAATCAAAGTACTTTCTGGTGGTGAACGTCGTCGTGTTGCACTGTGTCGTTTACTGCTTGAAAAACCAGACATGTTATTACTTGATGAACCAACCAATCACTTGGATGCAGAATCAGTGGCATGGCTTGAGCGTTTCTTACACGATTATGAAGGTACTGTTGTGGCGATTACCCATGACCGATACTTCCTTGATAATGTAGCAGGTTGGATCTTAGAACTTGACCGTGGTTACGGTATTCCATGGGAAGGTAACTACTCTTCATGGCTTGAACAAAAAGATGCACGTCTTAAGCAAGAGGCTTCTCAAGAGAAAGCACGCCAACGCCAAATTGAAACAGAGCTTGAATGGGTTCGCTCAAACGCCAAAGGCCGCCAGTCTAAAAGCAAGGCACGTTTATCTCGTTTTGAAGAACTTAATAACCAAGACTTACAAAAACGTAACGAAACTAACGAGCTATTTATTCCTGTTGGTCAGCGTTTAGGCGATCAGGTTATTGATATTAAAAACCTGACTAAATCATTTGATGGTCGTGTATTAATCGACGATTTATCATTGAGTATTCCTCAAGGTGCAATCGTCGGTATTATCGGTGCCAATGGTGCAGGTAAAT
>Ga0316197_10000652_pt1 | contig 24357 bp, 23 predicted proteins | sample OudBiesiAoxic_MG_FD_204939 | JGI IMG/M metagenome (GOLD analysis project Ga0316197, IMG submission 204939) | Coastal sediment microbial communities from Oude Bieten Haven, Netherlands - site A oxic | ecosystem: Environmental > Aquatic > Marine > Coastal > Sediment | place: Netherlands... | reverse complement strand
CCATCATTTCAATGAAGTCACTCTTAAGAGTGACTTCATCTCCCCTCGTAATTACGTCATCCCCGTAAAGAATGGGAACGACACGTCATACGGATATACTTTAGAAAATAACGGCGACATAGATGTCTTTAAACAAACCGTCTTGTTTGCTTGAGATGGGCATCTCTATTTTATTTCGGCTAGCATGTGGTTTGCAAAATATAATGACACCTACGTCGAAAGGTCAACGTTAAGTAGGGGGTGTTTTACGTACGAACGGTTATCTTGATTTTCTCTGCTGCCAACTTCTAACTACTGAGTATCGCCATAAACCTCGAATACCAAAATACCCTACGGATGCGGCTAATAAGCCACAAACCAAGCAACCTAAAAGAAAGGGCGGGCCTATAGTACTCATTTGGTTTATTAGAAAGTCCCAAGAAAGTTCGAAGTGGAACCCTTGAGAAGGTATATGCAAGATGTGCGCGCCTACCTTATAACAAAAGTAAAACATGATCGGCATAGTGATTGGGTTGCTCACCCAAACTAGAGCGACAGATAGCGGTAGGTTGACGCCTAACATGATGGCCATTCCAGCTGACATGATCATCTGGCTTGGTAATGGAACAAAAGCCATAAATAAACCCAAAGCGAATGCGCCGGATGCAGAACGCCGGTTTAGACACCATAAATTAGGATTATAAAGCACATTGCCAAATATTTTGAGCGCCTTTTGACGCTTAATTAATTCGTGATCTGGCATAAAGCGCTGTATGAACTTTCTAGGCATTGTGACGAATGACTCTCTATTGCTACTACTGGAATATTATCGTTTTTATCGCGACCACTCTAACTTTTCCTTATTGGCCATATCCTTTAGCCATTAAAAGTGTCGTCGCTTTTCTTATCATCATTATAGTCAGTTACCAGATGCCTGCCTTTGGTTGGGCAAGAGGCTTTTTGTTGGCACTAAGTTTGATTTCTCTTCACAGTCATCTATTTCAGGTGAAAGTTGAATCTGTATTTCGCTTTGGAAATGATACTACTATAACGGCTCGCGTTGACAGCTTTTTTAAGAAAATAACGAGAGGTAATGAATACTTGCTTAGATTAGAGTCAGTTAATGGTGAAAAAATACCATATTATTTCCAACCAAAGATCAAGTTAATTGCACCTGAAGAGGTAGAATTCAATCTAGGCGAACGCTGGGAGCTTGCGGTTAGCGTGAAACCAGTCATTGGTCGGCTTAACGAGGCTGGATTTGACCAAGAGAAGTATTATATCAGCCAAGGTTGGCATGCCAAGGCGAAATTAACTGATATTCGTTCAGCGAAGATGATGGAAAAATCCCATTCCTTAAGGCTGAGATTCTACCGAATCGTTATACGCCATATAGAAGCGCTACCAAATAAAGCAATATTGTTGGCGTTGAGCTTTGGTGACCGCAATGATATATCCGCAGAACAGTGGCAACAGCTTAAGGCAAGCGGCCTGATTCACCTTGTTGCTATTTCTGGGCTGCATATCGGTATTGCATACTTTATTGGTTGGAAAGTCGGATTTCTAATGCGGTTGATTTTTCGGCACTGGTACAGCGCTCCATTGATTATTGCACTGTTATTTTCCGCCATTTATTCATGGCTGGCAGGTTTTAGTGTCCCGACAGTACGCGCCTTAATTATGTGTTGTATGTTAGGGGTGTTCTCGTATAAAAGGTTGCACTTCAGTTCTTGGCAGATACTTATTTTTACTATGGCTGGATTGTTGGTATTTGATCCTTTTTCGATACTTTCGGTGAGTTTTGGGCTTACATTTTTCGCTGTCGCTTGCATCTATGTGGTAATAAGTGTCAAGTTTTCCTCTCAATCTGATTGGTTTAAAGTGCTGGTTTTTATGCCTTTAGCGCTGAGTGCGGTCATGGTGCCTGTGACAAGTTACTATTTTTCTGGTTTTAGTTTGTCATCGAGTGTTTATAACTTCTTTTTTGTCCCCTTGTTTAGCTTCGCTATTGTTCCATTGCTGTTTGTGGCACTTTTGGCCTCAATTACCATTCCAACGGTCGCGCCATATGTGTGGAAGATTGTTGATAGATTACTGGACGTAGTTAACTGGAGTATCCCGTTTGCGATGGACAGTTGGGTACATGTCCATCGAATGGCTTTAGTATCATTGACGGCTTTGGTGGTTTTTATATGCATTCGGCCATTAATGAGAAGAGAGCAGCAGATCGCGGTCTTCATAACGGTTTTCTTTGTTATCCAAAGTATGACGTTTAAGTCAAAAGCGATTTGGGAGGTTTCTGTTCTCGATGTGGGTCATGGTTTAGCGGTTCTAATAGAAAAAGGTAATCGGTATTTTTTGTATGATACGGGTGCTAAGTGGGAGACGGGTAGTATTGCTGAAATGATTGTCGCCCCAGTGTTAAGGCGTCGAGGCGTAACCCGCTTAGATCTGCTGGCTATCAGTCATTTTGATTCGGATCATGCTGGTGGACGAGAGTATATTGAGAAGCAGTTTTCACCTAAGCAGAAGCTAAGTAGCCAGCATCTCGATGGCTATCTACCTTGTATCGATAAAACAGAGATGGAATGGAATGGATTAACGCTCTCGGTGGTTTGGCCTCCTAAAAGAGTTAAAAGAGCCTATAACCCCCATTCTTGTGTGATTAAGGTGACCGACGGGACAACGAGCGTACTACTCACCGGGGACATAGAAGCGGTAGGAGAGTTACTCTTGGCTCAACAAAAGGAAAGAATACGCTCGGATATTTTACTCGTGCCTCACCATGGCAGTAAAACCTCGTCAACCAACTATTTTTTGAATGCAGTTGGAGCAAAAGTTGGATTGGCATCCGTTGCTAAGGGTAATCAATGGGGCCTACCCGACAATAAAGTGGTGACTCGATATATAGATCGTGGTGCAATTTGGCTGGATACGGGAGAGAGCGGACAGATATCAATAGTGTTTTCTCATGAAGGCTGGAAAATAATGACTAAACGAAGTAGACAATCACTGACTTGGTATAGGCAGATACTGCGTAAGGGGGTAGAATAAGAGGTTAATTAACTTAAAAATAACGTGTTCCTATGTCTGCTGATACCCATGATGAGACGACACTACAAACGTTTAAGCGTTTGTGGACGTATATTCGAAATTATAAATCTGGTCTTATCGTTGCTGTTTTTGCGTTAGCAATAAACGCTGTTTCTGATACCTATATGATCTCATTGTTAAAGCCTCTCCTTGATGAAGGTTTTGGTGATGCTGAGACCGATTTTCTAAAAGTATTGCCGTTTATTATTTTAGGTGTAATGGTTATTCGTGGATCCAGCGGTTTTGTGTCGGACTATTGTATGAGCTGGGTCTCAGGCAATGTTGTGATGAATATTCGTCGTAAATTGTTTAACCATTTCATGCATATGCCCGTTGCGTTTTTTGATCGTGAGTCTACCGGGGCTCTTCTATCTCGTATTACCTATGACTCTGAACAGGTGTCGGCGGCAACCAGCAAAGCGCTGGTCAGTATTGTCCGTGAAGGTGTCAGTATTATCGGTTTACTTTTCCTTATGTTTTGGAACAGCTGGCAGCTTTCTATTGTATTACTGGTCGTTGCACCAGTTGTCGCGTTGGCGATAGGTGTGGTATCGAAACGTTTTCGTAAGATATCTAAGAATATGCAGACTGCAATGGGTGTCGTTTCAACATCTTCCGAACAGATGCTTAAAGGGCATAAGGTTGTACTAAGTTATGGCGGACAAGCGATAGAAGAACAGCGCTTTGATAAAGTCAGTAATTCTATGCGCCAACAAACCATGAAGCTAGTGGCCGCACAAGCTATGGCGAATCCGATTATTCAGCTTATTGCTTCTCTTGCTATTGTGGTCGTACTCTACTTAGCGAGCATCGATTCTATTCGCAGTGAACTGACACCTGGTACGTTTGGTGTTGTATTTACTGCTATGTTTGGCATGATGAGGCCTTTAAAAGCGTTGACCAACGTTACGTCACAGTTTCAACGTGGTATGGCAGCATGTCAGACCCTTTTCGCTTTAATGGATCTTGAACCAGAGAAAGATAAAGGTACGCATAGTGTTGATAGAGCGGACGGAAAAATTGCAGTAGAAAACGTAACATTTACCTATCAAAGCAAGGACAAGCCGGCGCTAAATAAGATTAGCTTTGATATCCCGGTTGGAAAGACAGTAGCACTAGTTGGACGTTCAGGTTCGGGGAAAAGCACGATCGCCAACCTGTTTACGCGTTTTTATGATGTGGACAGCGGTTCAATAAAACTTGATGGGTATGAGATACAAGATTATACCTTAAAGAACCTACGCTCTCAGTTTGCTCTCGTGTCTCAAAATGTACACCTATTCAACGATAGCATTGCAAACAATATTGCCTACGCAGCAGAATCGGAATATAGCCGGGAAGAGATCGTTAAGGCAGCCAAACTCGCTCACGCTATGGATTTTGTCGAGACAATGAAAGACGGCTTAGATACTGTGATCGGCGAGAATGGGGCTAGTCTGTCTGGAGGACAGAGACAGAGAATTGCGATTGCAAGAGCGCTTTTACGTGATGCACCGGTGCTGATCTTAGATGAAGCAACATCGGCTTTGGATACAGAATCTGAAAAAGCCATTCAGGCGGCATTAGATGAGCTGCAAAAAGACAAAACGGTACTGGTGATTGCGCATCGATTATCCACCATTGAGGGCGCAGACCAGATTCTTGTCGTTGATGAAGGGGAGATCATAGAGCGTGGGTCACATGCTGAATTAATAGCGCGAGATGGTGCCTATGCACAACTTCATCGTATACAGTTTGGCGAATAGCCTTCATGATTGAAAAGATATGGTTTGAGAATCATTTTTTAGGCTTGCTTTTGTGGCCAATTCTATGGCCACTAAGCAAGATCTTTAAATGGGTTGCAAGCTCCCGTAGAGACCGTTTTCTTCAGAATAATGCTCAAAGCTATCGGGCGCCATTACCTGTTGTAGTGGTTGGTAATATTACGGCGGGTGGTAATGGTAAAACGCCGGTTGTAATCTGGTTGGTGGAAAAGCTACAAGAATTAGGGTTAAAGCCTGCTGTGGTTTCTCGCGGGTATGGAGGCAAAGCCAGCCAATATCCACTTATTGTCAATGAGAAAACATCGACCAAAGAAAGTGGTGACGAACCAAAGCTGATATTTAAACGCACAGGCGCTCCTGTCGTTGTCGACCCTGTACGTTCAAACGCTGTGAAGGCTCTTCTTAATAGCGATGTTGACATCATCATTACCGACGATGGTTTGCAACATTACGCATTGGCTCGTGATATAGAATTTGTCGTTATTGATGGTCACCGTCGTTTTGGCAATGAGTCATTTATACCACTTGGCCCTTTACGTGAAGGGCTTGATAGATTAAATAATGTGGATTTTATAGTGAACAATGGTGGGATGACTCGCGAAGGTGAAATCGCCATGACGCTCTATCCTGGTTTTGCTAAAAATTTGGTAACAGGTGAAGAAAAAATGGTAAGCGAGCTGGATAGATTGGTTGCATTTGCTGCTATTGGCAATCCTAATCGTTTTTTCAAAACACTCGATTCGCTTGGCGCCGACATCGTGAAAACACAGGGTTTTACTGACCATCAAGATTTTAAGCAATCTGAGTTGTTTGAACTGCAACAACTTGGCTTGAATATGATTATGACCGAAAAAGACGCAGTTAAGTGTTCTTCGTATGCGAAAGAGAATTGGTGGTACCTACCAGTAACCGCAAGTTTCTCTCAGCAAGAAGAAAAGCAAATACTAGACAAAATATTGAATGTTAGGAATGAGTATGGATCACCGTCTGCTTGAGATTGTTGCTTGCCCTGTGTGCAAAGGTAAGCTTTTTTATGATGCTGAAAATCAAGAATTAATTTGTAAATTTGATCGTTTGGCTTATCCGATAAAAGAAGGTATTCCAGTTTTATTGGAACCAGAAGCACGCACAATGGAAGTAGAAGAGGGTAGATAATGTCATTTACTGTTGTTATTCCGGCTCGGTATCAATCAAGTCGTTTACCCGGTAAACCGCTCGCCGATATTGGTGGTAAACCGATGATCCAATGGGTTTATGAACAGTCACTAAAGTCTGGAGCAGAACAGGTTATTATTGCTACGGATGATGAACGTGTCGAGGCCAAAGCGAGAGAGTTTGGTGCTCAAGTGTGCATGACCTCTCCTAATCATGAATCGGGCACAGAGCGTCTAGCAGAAGTTGTCGATAAGATGGGGATAGATAAAAATCAAATTATCGTTAATGTTCAAGGTGATGAACCACTGATTCCACCAAGTATTATTAGACAAGTTGCAGACAATCTCGCTAAAAATAGCGTTGCCCCTATGGCAACGTTAGCGGTCGAAATTGCTGCCGAAGATGAAGTGTTTAATTCCAATGCAGTAAAAGTGGTGAGAGACGAGAAGGGATTCGCGCTCTATTTTAGCCGAGCGTCCATTCCTTGGGATAGGGATAATTTTGCTAAAGATCCTAAAGCCATCAAACAGTCATTACTAAGACATATTGGCATTTACGCGTACCGAGCTGGGTTTATAGATACCTATATAAACTGGCAACCTAGTGTGCTAGAGAAAATTGAAAGTTTAGAGCAGCTTCGAGTACTTTGGTACGGTGAAAAAATTCACGTAGATGTGGCAATTGAATCGCCACCAGCTGGTGTGGATACACCAGAAGATTTACAAAAGGTGCGGGATATCGTTGCTAAGATGTAGTTATTAACACCCGATAGTTTTAGAAAAAGCCATCGGGTATTAATATTCTATTTTACTCTGTTAAGACTCAGCCTTATTCGGGCACGCACTAATTATATTTCTACGGCCAGTTTCGGTTAACTCTTCTAGTACAATATCAAATCCCCATAATCGATACATATGTTTCAATACTTCATCGTGCCCATCGGCCAGAGGGACTCTATCATGAGGGATATATTGGAGCGTCATCGAGCGATCGCCTCTTACGTCAACATTCCAGACCTGAATGTTGGGTTCTATATTGCTTAAATTATATTGTGCCGCTAATTTTTCTCTTATTTTTCTGTAACCAGGATCATCATGAATATGACTAACCTCTATGAAATTTTGTCTGTCATCGTCCAAAACAGAAAACAGTTTGAAATCTCGAATCATTTTGGGAGAAAGATATTGGCTGATAAAACTCTCGTCTTTAAAGTTGTGCATTGCAAAGTGTAACGAATCTAACCAATTGGAACCGGCCAGATCAGGGAACCACTCCTTATCTTCATCGGTAGGGGACTCGCAGATACGTCGGATATCTTGAAACATCGCAAAACCAAGCGCGTATGGGTTTATTCCACTGTAATGCGGGCTGTTGTAAGGCGGTTGTGCGATGACGTTAGTATGGCTGTGAAGAAACTCAAGAATGAATTTGTCAGAGACAAGACCCTCATCGTAAAGGTGATTCAAAATCGTATAATGCCAGAAAGTTGCCCAGCCCTCGTTCATGACTTGGGTCTGCTTTTGTGGATAAAAATATTGGCTCACTTTTCTTACTATACGAACGACCTCTCGTTGCCACGACTCTAATAGAGGCGCGTTTTTTTCGATGAAATAGAGTAAGTTTTCTTGAGGTTCAGAAGGGAAACGCCGCTTCTCTTCTTCTGATATATCTTTGGATTTGGGAACAGTACGCCAAAGGTCATTCACCTGAGATTGTAAGTAAGCTTCGCGCTCTTCTTGGCGAATGGTTTCTTCTGCGATAGAAATTTTCTCAGGGCGTTTGTATCGGTCTACACCAAAATTCATCAGTGCATGACAAGAATCAAGTGTTTTCTCTACCTCATCAACGCCGTGCTTTTCTTCACATTCGGTTATATAGTTTCTGGCGAACAATAGGTAATCAATAATGGAACTGGCGTCTGTCCATGTTTGAAATAGGTAATTGCCTTTAAAAAAAGAGTTATGTCCGTAGCAGGCATGTGCCATGACGAGCGCTTGCATAGTGACGCTGTTTTCTTCCATTAGGTAGGCGATACAAGGGTCAGAATTAATGACTATCTCATAGGCTAAACCCATCTGACCATGTTTGTAACTTTGCTCGGTTTGGATGAATTTTTTACCAAATGACCAGTGATGGTAATTAATCGGCATACCAATACTTGAGTAGGCATCCATCATCTGTTCAGAAGTAATCACTTCAATTTGGTTGGGGTAAGTATCTAAACGGTAGTGCTCGGCGACTCGTTTTATCTCTTGGTGATACACCTCAAGCATATCAAATGTCCAATCTGGTCCGTCTGGTAACATTTTGCTGCTGTTCTTTTTTGTCATTGCAATACTCCCTAAGCTGTTTCTTTTTTAAACAGCTCCCTAAATACAGGGAAGATATCTTCCACAGAGCGAATGTTTTTCATCGCGAAGTTATTCGATGTTTCTTTAATCTTCTCATATTCATGCCACAGAGTTTGGTGGCTCCTTTTGGTAATTTCAATGTACGAAAAGTATTGGCAGGTAGGCAGTAAACTATCTCGCAATAGCTCCTTACATTTTGGAGAATCATCAGCCCAGTTGTCTCCATCAGACGCTTGCGCAGCATAAATATTCCATTCTCCTTGTGGATATCGTTCTTTAATAATTTTGTCCATCAACTTTAGAGCGCTGGACACGATAGTGCCTCCAGTTTCTTGCGAATAGAAGAATTCGTGTTCATCCACCTCTTTTGCTTGGGTATGATGTCGAATAAATATCACCTCTACGTTTTCATAGGTTCGAGTTAAGAACATATACAACAAAACATAAAAGCGCTTGGCGATGTCCTTTGTCGCCTGGTCCATTGAACCAGAAACATCCATTATACAGAACATGACCGCCTGGCTAGATGGGATCGGTCGTCTGTCGAAATTTTTGAATCGCAGGTCAAAACTATCAATAAATGGGACACTTGAGATCCGTCGTCTAAGCTCTGCTATTTCTGCTTCGATTCGTGACTCTTCGAGTGGTTGTGCGGGTTCATGTTTTCCAATTCGGTCTAACTCAAGCTCTAGTTCTTTGAGTAGACGTCGCTTGCCAGCTGTCATGGCCGTTCTTCGAGCAAGAGATTGTTGTAAAGAACGGACGATAGCAATATTGGAAGGAACCCCGGAAGTTTTGTATCCTGCGCGGGAGGTTTTCCATTCAATAATTTTATTTATCTGATTTTTTTCTAGATTAGGGAGCGCGAGGTCTTCAAACAATAAATCCAGATACTCATCCTTAGATATCTGGAAAACGAATTCGTCTTCACCCTCACCATCGGGACTGGCATTACCTTCTCCAGCACCCCCACCGGAGTTGCCTCCTTTTGGGCGCTCCATTTTGTCACCCTTGACGAACTGATCGTTTCCCGGATGGATACGTTCTCGTTTGCCGCCTTGTCCCTGATGAAAAGTCGGCTCTTTAATATCTTTATGAGGGATAGCAATATCCTCTCCACTCTCAATATCTGTAATGGAGCGACGATTCACCGCATCGGCTATTGACTCTTTTATCCGTTCCTTATAACGACGCAAGAATCTTTGCCGATTGACAGTGCTTTTGTTTTTACCGTTGAGCCTTCTATCGATAAACTGCCCCATGAGTTACTCCTTGTAAACGCCATAGCGTAAGTATTCGCTCATCAATGAATGCATACAATGTGACGCGAACACTCCTTTCACTTGAAATAAATGCACTCGAGCGATGGTCAATCTACACATAGGCATTGGTTAAGGTCTAAGTACTTAAGAGGATTTACGAACGCGTAAATACCACTCAGACAGCAATCTAACTTGTTTCTTGGTGTAACCTTTCTCCATCATTCGAGCGACAAAATCATCATGTTTTTTCTGGTCATCGGTCGATGTTTTGGCATTAAACGAGATAACGGGCAATAGCTCTTCTGTATTAGAGAACATTTTCTTTTCTATTACAGTGCGAAGTTTTTCGTAACTGGTCCAAACTGGGTTCGACCCTTTATTACTGGCGCGCGCACGCAATACGAAATTCACTATTTCGTTACGGAAATCTTTCGGGTTGCTGATTCCTGCTGGTTTTTCAATTTTTTCTAGCTCACTGTTAAGCGCTGACCTGTCAAACAATTGGCCAGTTTCCGGGTCGCGATACTCCTGATCCTGTATCCAAAAGTCTGCATAAGTGACGTAACGGTCAAAAATGTTCTGGCCATACTCTGAATAGGACTCTAAATAAGCGGTCTGTATCTCTTTTCCGATGAACTCAATATATTTCGGTACCAAATATCCTTTTAAGAACTCTGTGTATTTTTCTGCTAACTCCGCTGGGAATTGTTCGCGTTCAACTTGTTGCTCTATGACGTAGAAGAGGTGTACCGGATTGGCTGCGACTTCTGTTTGGTCAAAGTTAAACACTCGAGATAGGATCTTAAATGCAAAGCGTGTCGATAATCCTGACATACCTTCATCGACACCAGCAAAGTCTCGATACTCCTGATAACTTTTTGCCTTTGGATCGGTATCTTTGAGCGTTTCACCATCGTAAACCCGCATTTTAGAGAATAGAGATGAATTTTCTGGATCTTTAACTCGAGAAAGGATACTGAATTGAGCCAGCATTTCTAAGGTACTTGGTGAACACGGTGCTTTGTAGAGTTCACTGTGTTCTAACAGTTTTTTGTAAATTTTAATCTCTTCAGAAACCCTTAGGCAATAAGGTACTTTGACAATATAAACGCGGTCTAAGAACGCCTCATTATTCTTATTGTTTCTAAACGTTTGCCATTCAGATTCGTTGGAGTGGGCGAGTATCATGCCATCGAAAGGTAATGCTGAAAGCCCCTCGGTACCATTGTAGTTTCCTTCTTGTGTCGCGGTTAATAGTGGGTGCAACACCTTGATTGGTGCTTTGAACATTTCCACAAACTCCATCAAGCCTTGGTTAGCTTTACAAAGTGCACCTGAATAACTGTACGCATCTGGGTCATCTTGAGAATAGTGCTCCAATTGTCGGATATCGACTTTACCAACCAGCGATGAGATGTCTTGGTTGTTTTCATCACCCGGCTCAGTTTTAGCCACGCCCACTTGGTCCAAAATAGAAGGACGTAATTTAATTACGGTAAATTTACTAATGTCCCCACCAAATTCGTGCAATCTTTTCGCCGCCCATGGTGACATGATTGACCGTAGGTATCGTTTTTCAATACCATAGTCTTTCTTGAGTAAGGTGGCATCTTCTTCAGCATTAAATAGACAGAAAGGATGGTCGTTAACCGGGCTACGTACCCCGTTTGCGGCAAGTATATAAATTGGGCACTGTTCCATTAGCGCCTTGAGTTTTTCGGCCAATGAGGATTTACCCCCACCAACGGGTCCCAATAGATATAAAATTTGTTTTCGTTCTTCTAACCCCTGAGCCGAATGCTTTAAGTAAGAAACGATCTGCTCGATCGCGTCTTCCATACCGTAGAAGTCCTCAAAGGTTTTGTATCGAGAAATGACTCGGTTAGAGAAAATTCGGCTCAATCGTGGATCGTGAGCGGTATCAATAACTTCTGGTTCGCCTATCGCAAGTAAAAGGCGTTCAGCTGCATTCGCGTAAGCACTTTTATCTTTTTGACAAAGTGATAAAAAATCTTGTAATGAAAGCTTCTCATCCTTGGCCGCTTCATAACGCGCCTGATAATGGTCAAAAATACTCATGCTTTACCCCTCCAAAACCGTCAAACAGACAACAGCAAAATAGTAATCCTTCATTAACTAAGACTAGACGTTGTTTTGAGATAATGTTTAACAATTATGTATTTATTTATACGTTTTTCGAATAATGGTGTTGATTGATAGCCCAAAAATACGGGTTATATGAGTCACATTTTAGACATCTTTTTCTAGTAGAAATTAGGTAAAATATCTGGTCAGTAGCATTGGTAGTAGTTATGATTTGCAAGCTTGTCGTTAAAAGAAGTTATTCGGTTATAAACAAGCGTTTAAATGCTAGGTTGATTTTAATGAGAAGGTTGAGCCGTGAGAAATTTTAATAAAATCGCAATATTGAGTGTAATTGCAATAAATAGTTCTTTTGCAATGGCTAGTCCGTCGCCATGGTCAGTTGGCGTTGGTGCCGCCTATTCTCCTAAGGTCTATAAAGGAACACCAACCAATAAAACCGTCATCCCTATTCTTGGTTATGAAGGCGAGAACTTTTTTTTTAGAGGGTTTAGCGCTGGATATCGATTCAATCCGAGGGGGTCCACCCATAACTTCATAGTAAGAGCGATTTACGACCCGAGGACTTTTAAACCGGGTGATTCTGATATTGCCAATATGAAATTACTCGATGAAAGAGAAGACACCGTTTTAGCGGGTGCTAGTTATCAGTATTTGACACCTGTTGGGCTGTTTGAAGCAGCGTTAGGTGCAGACATACTTGGTGTGCACAATGGACTATATGGCGAGTTAGCGTGGCGATTTCCTCTCCGGTTTAGCGGCGGTGGCATCACTCCTGCCATAGGTTACTCATACAATGACAACAAAATGAATCAACACTTATATGGTGTCTCCCAGCAAGAGTCAGATAAGACGGGTGGGGATATAAGTGCGTTTGATATTAACGGAAGCGGGCAGTATTTCGTCGGCGTTAGTGGTTACGTTTTCTTGAGCAGGAGTGTTATGGTTCGTGGCGGTGTAAGGTACACTAACCTAGAAGGCGATATAGAAAAAAGCCCACTTTTAGATTCGACGGATTCTACAACTGCGAATATTGGAATTACCTATTCCTTCTAAATTCATTATTAATGAAATCAGAATAACAATGATCTACATCAACAAATATATTTAATAGATTTGTTGATGTAGACCTTTTCAAATATACGATGTGCTCATGTAATAGTACGTATTATATAGGTATATATAAACATATATTTCACAGTTCGAATTAAATGAATGCTGGGTTGAAATATTTTTACATAAATAGACTTAAATTTTCTTTAATTTGCCTAGTTTTATTCCCTATTGTGATTTCTATCTCTTAATTTAACTTTCGAAATAATAACAAATAATTATTTGAGATAAGTATCACATCTAATATGGAAGATTGGCGTTATTGTAAAAAAAACAAACAGATAGTGAGTGGTTTAAATGAACCATGAATTTGGTGACCCAATAGATAGGGTTGTACAAGAATATGTGCCCGGAAAGCAGATAACGCTAGCACATATGGTTGCAAACCCAACAGAAGAACTTTGTGAACGGATTGGAGTTGTCCATAACGAAGCCATTGGGATACTAACGTTGACTCCGGGTGAAACAGCTATCATTGCTGGTGATATCGCCACCAAATCGGCAAACGTGGGCATAGGTTTCTTAGATAGATTCTCAGGTTCACTTGTCATTACAGGCTCTGTAGGGTCAGTGGAAGTCGCTCTTGAAGAGGTACTACGGACTCTAGCTGGTGATTTGTGCTATACAACTTGCAAGGCAACTCGCACATGAGTGAGCCCCTTCATGAAGGTGCTAGCACATTACCTACTAATTTTGCCGTTATCGGTGAAGTCGATGCTGGTAAGTCGGCATTGATTACTCGTTTGGTTAATCCGCAAGGAAACCAAAGGAAAACACAGACGCCAATTTATTATTCTGGTTGCGCGATAGATACCCCAGGTGAATATGTAGATAACCGAGCATGGAATGGCCCCTTGCTGTCAACTATTTCGTCAGTAAATACAATTGTCTATTTGCAACCAGCAAATGCAAAAAGATTTTCTGTGCCTGAAGGTTTATTAAGGGTCTACCCTAATAAACGTATTGTTGGTGTTATCAGTAAGGTCGATATGGATGATTCTGACGTAAATAAAGCTGAGCGATTTTTGATAAGAAATGATATTGAAGGGCCCTATTTCCATATATCTATTTTCGATGAAGAATCTATAAATAAGTTAAGAATTTTTTTGTGCAGTTTAAATAAATAAAGCCTTATATAATAAGGCTGTCAAGGTGAAATTAATGAAAAAATTAATTACTGCTAATGATGTACGCGACGCTAATGCAAAAAGTATAAAAGAGATCGCTATAAAAGCAGGGTTTACTATTGTTACGCCGGAAGCCTATGACGTTGCGAAAACATTCGGGATATCTCTAATCGAAGAGGGGTCCAGTACCATACCGACGAAGCCGAATGAGATAACTGTACAAAAGGACTCATCACTAATTCCTCCCTCTGCTAAGCAACAAACCTTACACAAAATTAAGGATGAAATTCAGTCCAGGGTCGGTGCCAATGTGGAAAGCGACTTGATTGAGTCGTTGATCAAAAAAGCAATGGCGGATTTCAATGTAAAAGCACCGACATGCCCACGCCAGATCAATGATGATGGCATTGTTTTAGTCCGTGGTAATTCGGTAGAGCTGGATGCATTTGATGGTGCTCCGGGTAAAAATATCGGGCTAACCGATGTAATCGGAACCGCACAAAATAGTACGTTAGGTGTTGGCTATATGGGATGGGAAAAAGCATTTTTCCCTTGGACACTAAACTACGATGAAGTCGATGTGGTGCTTGAAGGTGAATTGCATATCAAAACGCCATCTGGTACGACTATAGGTAAGCCTGGTGATGTCATTTTCATTCCGAAAGGAAGCAGTATTGAATTTGGCACACCGACGCATGTTCGCTTTGTTTATGTCGCATATCCTGCAGACTGGTCAGAGCAATAGGTGGCGTAATGAATACCTTCATTACTGAGGATTTTCTGCGAGCCGAGTTTGGCTTAGCACATGGAAGTGAAGTGCATCTTTCAAAAGGATCGCGCTTTACGCCTTCTGCTGCAGCATTACTATCAGAGCGTAAGATAACGGTTCGTTATGTGAACGAACAAGGTGAAGTCTTTGTTCCTCAGCATGACGGCTCAGGTATTGAGAAAGTTCACCCATTAAAAACAAATAACCAAAAGCCACAGAATGGTTGTTGGGCGTGCGGAAGTGATATCACTGAAAAACCGTCATATATGACGCATCTAGATGACCATGTTCTTGTACCAAAAAATCATCCCCGTATAGCGCTTAGAGGAAAGATAGATACCGCTATTTGTCTGTGTGTTGAAGCGCAGTGTGTTTTGCAAGAGCAACCACTCTTCATCACTCATGCAATGTCCGATATTCGCTCCTACCTTGGACAGTTATTGAAATCTGAGGTTACTGGTGAGCCACTATCTCTTCCTTCCTTTGGCGATATTGATTCTGAAATCATCCATAAGTGGTCACACAATCCATTAAAATATTTAGGCTACGACCACATGTTACCGGAAGCAAAGTTTGGTTTGGATGTCGCTAAGCTCAATACATTGAGAGCCTCTATTCGAGAACTAGAATTGCAAGCGAGTCGAGTATTTATTGATATCAGTATGCGCTTGGAAAGGGAAGATATTGTTGCGGGTCTAAACCGTCTATCCAGTGCTGTTTATGTGGTGATGATATTAGTATGGCAATGTAAGAATGGTAACGAAAGCGTCTTAGAGAGATTGAAATAACATGGAAATTCTAGAGCAATGTAGACACAAATGTCGTCAAGCTCCTAAGAGAATCGTCTTTCCCGATACGGACGATGTGAGGCTTCTTCATGCTGCAAATGAACTGAAGTTAAATGGGTTAGCTGAGCCAATTATTCTTGGTAATCCGTTTATGCTTCGTGATCGATCTTATAAAGCAGGCATAGCAATGCCTTGTTTAACAACGTTGGCACCAGAAACCGCGGGCTGTTTTGATGAAATGGTTCAAATATTCGTCGATAAGCAACGCAAGCCGATAACAATAGATGAAGCTCGAAAGCAGGTATCTAATCCCTTACAGTTTTCGGCACTTATGGTTGATCAAGGTTATGCCGATATATGTATAGCGGGTAATTTATCAACAACTGGCGATGTAATTCGCAGCGCAATTCGAGGCATAGGTGTTGCTCCTGGTAGCAAAACAGTATCGAGCTTTTTCTTAATGTTGTCTCCCGATGGTACGAAGACTCATGCCTTTGCTGATGCTGGGGTTATTCCTTTACCGACAACGGAACAGCTTGCGGATATCGCAGTTGATACGGCTAATAACTTTCAACGATTAACCGGTATCGAACCTCGTGTTGCGATGCTGTCATTTTCTACTAAAGGTAGTGCATCACACCCTGCAGCAAGCAAAATCTCTGAAGCAACAGAATTAGTTAGGCAACGCTGCCCTAATCTTATCATTGACGGTGAAGTTCAATTTGATGCCGCTATAGAGCCTTTAGTTGCCGCCCAAAAAATGCCAAATAGTCCACTAGGTGGAATGGCAAATGTATTTATTTTCCCTTCTTTAAGTGCTGGCAATATTGCTTATAAAGTTGCACAGCGTTTAGGGGGGTATATTGCTCTGGGACCGATGTTGCAAGGGTTAGCAAAACCCATGCATGATCTGTCACGGGGTTGCAGTTCCGACGATATCGTCGATATATCAGTACTTACGTCATGTATGTAATTAATGTGAATAAACGTTAGGAGAATTCAAATGGAAGCTCTAGGCATTATAGAAACAAAAGGTCTAACCGCACTTATCGAAGCATCTGATGCAATGGTAAAAGCGGCTCGTGTTGAGTTAGTTGGCTACAAGCAAATTGGCTCAGGTTTAGTAACGGCAATGGTGCGAGGTGATGTGGCAGCTTGTAAAGCAGCTACAGATGCAGGTGCAGCTGCAGCGCAACGTTTAGGCGAAGTTGTAGCGGTTCACGTTATTCCTCGTCCACATGGTGATTTGGAAGCTATCTTCCCAATAACTCAAGCGCCAGCACCAACACCGGCAGCTAAAAAATAAACTAATTTACGAAAAACAATGAATTTATGAGGAAATGCTAATGGATGCATTAGGCATTATAGAAACAAAAGGGCTTACCTCCTTAATCGAAGCTTCTGATGCGATGGTAAAAGCGGCTCGTGTTGAGTTGGTTGGTTATGAGCAAATAGGCTCCGGTTATGTAACGGCGTTGGTACGTGGCGATGTTGCTTCTTGTAAAGCGGCTACAGACGCAGGTGCTGTTGTTGCACAAAAATTGGGCGAACTCGTTGCGGTTCATGTCATTCCAAGGCCTCACCAAGATCTTGAGAATGTATTCCCTATTTCTTTGAAAAAATAAGTTGCGCGTCGCCTCCTTGCTAGGTAGGCGTTAGAAGACAAGGGGGAGACATGCGTGTAGCAAAAGTAGTAGGGCAAGTAGTGGCTACAATTCGTAGCCCGGATATGAGAGCGGACAAACTCTGTTTAGTCGAGTTTGTTGATAAGAAAGGTAATTCGACGAGTGAAGTCCATGTAGCTATGGATCAACTTGGTGCTGGTGAAGGCGAATGGGTGTTAGTTGTTGCTGGAAGCTCAGCTCGAATGGCCTACGGGACAAGTGGCGAGCATTCGCCAATTGATCTTTGCGTCGTTGGAATTATTGATGAGATCACATCAGATAAAAGTGTCCAATACCACAAAAGCTGATAAGTACCTGGATTAGGGGAAAATAGAATGGATCAGAGCGAAATTGAAGATATTGTCCGTCGGGTTGTTGTTCAACTAAAGTCTGACGACCAACCGACGGGCAGTGATCATGGTGTATTTGAGTCGTTAGATGATGCGGTTGCTGCCGCTCGAGATGCGCAGAAACAGATCCGCAGCTTAGCGGTTCGAGATAATATCATCACCGAAATTCGTCGCATGACAAAGAAACATGCAAAAGAGCTTTCTGAATTGGCAGTCGAAGAGACTGGATTCGGTCGTGTGGAAGATAAAATTCGTAAACATTTACTGGTCGCTTCAAGAACACCTGGTACTGAAATCCTTACTCCTCAGGCGGTGTCGGGTGATAGTGGATTGAGTCTGATAGAGAACGCTCCATGGGGCGTTATTGCTTCGGTTACACCCAGTACAAATCCAACTTGTACTGTCATCAATAATTCGATCAGTATGATTGCTGCGGGTAATGGTGTTGTATTTGCACCGCATCCAGCAGCAAAAAAGGTGTCTCAACGTGCTATTCAGTTGGTTAATCAGGCCTCAGTTCGAGCGGGTGGCCCACCTAATATATGCACTACGGTAAAAGTTCCTTCATTAGATAATGCGAGAAAACTTTTTACTTATCCGGGAATCAAACTTTTAGTGGTAACTGGCGGTGATGCCGTTGTTGATGCCGCAAAAGAGATCACTGACAAACGTTTAATTGCGGCAGGCCCAGGCAATCCCCCTGTTGTCGTTGATGAAACTGCCGATATTGACCGCGCAGCTGTTTCCATTGTTGAAGGCGCTTCGTTTGATAACAATATCGTGTGCGCAAGTGAAAAAGAAATTATTGCAGTAGAGTCTATCGCAGACGATCTAATGCATGCGATGACTCAGCATGGAGCCTATGAAATTAGTGCTAGCCAAGCAGAAGAGATCGCCAAAAAAGTGCTGAAAGGTTATCCAGGCAATTCGCCCAGCGCAAATCCTCAATGGGTTGGAAGAGACGCAAGCAAGATTGCCGCAACCATTGGATTAGATATACCAGAGTCTACTCGATTACTTGTCTTTCATGCCACCAAAGACAATGTCTTTGCGACCACAGAACAGATGATGCCAATTTTACCTGTAATCAAAGCCGCTAATGCAGATCAGGCCATTGATTGGGCAGTAGAGCTTGAATCGGGCAATCATCACACCGCCGCAATTCATTCAAAAAATATCGATGTATTAACGCGAATGGCTTATGAGATAGACAGCAGTCTTCTCGCTAAAAATGGCCCTTGTATTGCTGCAATTGGTGCCGGCGGAGAAGGCTGGACAACCATGACCATTTCTACTCCAACCGGTGAAGGTGTGACCAATTCTTTGACCTTTACACGTAAACGTCGTTGTACGGCGGTTGATTCGTTTAGGATTATTTAGTCGATGAATCAGCTAGAAATTGTCACTCAACGTCTCGCGGTCATTAACGATATTGTTAATGATGATACGCCAGTCGATGCGCCAGAGAACTGGATCATAGGCGTAGATCTTGGCACCGCAGATATTCAAACGGTGGTTCTAGATGGAGAAGGTGTGCCAATCGCCGCCTTCTTAGACTGGGCAAATGTCGTCAATGATGGCGTAGTTGTTGATTATATGGGAGCGTGTCGGATTGTGCGTTCTCAAATAAAGCGGGTTGAAGAAAAGTTATCTATTACGGTTGAGAGCGCGATCACGTCGTATCCCCCGGGTACTGATCCAAGAATATCAATTAACGTTGTTGAGTCGGCGGGTATTGAAGTAACGAAGGTGATTGACGAACCGTCAAGCGTCGCAGACCTACTGAATATAGAAAATGGCGCAGTAGTCGACATTGGCGGTGGAACAACAGGTACCGCGGTAATTAAAAATGGGAAGCAGCTTTATTCATTAGACGATCCTAGTGGCGGTAGACATGTTTCTTTGGTTATCGCCGGTAGCTTAAAAGTTGATGACGATGAAGCGGAACGCTTGAAAAGAACAAGCTTTGAAAAGAATGATATTGCCATCATTGTAAGGCCCGTTATCGAAAAAATGGCGGATATTGTTAAGCACCATATTAAAGAAGAGACACCCTCTCATATGTACCTGACGGGGGGTGGAACTCTGGTTAACGGCGTGAACAAAATCTTTAGCGCCACGTTCCCAGAAACGGAAATTGTAACCTTCGAGCACGCTCTGTATTTAACACCGCTCGCGATTGCAAATTATGGCTTAAATCCTGTTGTTCATAGAGTAGTGGAGTAACTGACAATGTCGTTTTCTCGTGAAGAATTAGTCCAAGTTGTCACTAATAGTATTCAGCAGTCGAAACTCTACAAAGGCTTTTTCTTCCGTTCACCTGCTATTACTTTGACGGGTGGATATAGCGTCAATCAAATTGGTGATGTGCTGATTGAGTTAGGTGTAACCAAAGTGTTTATCGTTGTAGATAAAATGGTATATCAACTTGGTTTACTTGAGGGTTGTCAGCATTCTCTGACCTTTGCTGGAATTGAATACACTATTTTTAGCGAAGTAGTTGGCGAACCAGATTCAGACATCATCAACAAATGCATACAAAAGATGAAAACCGCTGATGCTGACTTTGTTCTTGGCATTGGTGGCGGCTCTGCTTTAGACGTAGCAAAAGCCGTGGCTGTTATGGTCGATTATACAGGCAGTATTAGTGATTTTAAGGTCGGAGGACTGGCGTCTCGTCGGGTTGGTTTAGGTGCTATTCCGACAACAGCTGGTACGGGCTCGGAAGTCACCGATATTACGGTGGTTAAAGATCTTGCCTCTGGCGTAAAACTACCTATTAAAGGACCAGCACTTGTTCCTGATTTGGCCATTATTGATCCCGCATTGATGTTAGGTGTTCCACCGGAAGTGACCGCGGCAACAGGTGTAGATACATTAACGCATGCGATTGAAGCGTATGTTTCAAGAGGGTCTAACCCATTATCTAAAGCTTATGCCTATCATGCGGTGGAAGCTGTCGCCCGTTCGTTACGTCGAGCCGTTGGTTGTGGCGATAACTTGGATGACCGATACGACATGGCTGTTGCTGCTTATAAAGCAGGGCTTGCTTTCAGTAATGCGGGTCTTGGCTTAACCCACGCAATATCACATCAAATTGGCTCTCAGTTTCACATCCCTCATGGGACGGCCAATGCCATTTTGCTACCCTACGTCATGGCATTTAATGCCCTTGTGAGTGAGTCAGAATATGCAGAGTTAGCCGTCGCTTTAGGTGTAGCTAGAGAAAATATGACTCAAAGAGAGTGCTGTTGGGCGGCAATTAAAGCCGTCAGCCAACTCGTTCAGGATCTCGGGCTACCCACGTCGTTAGCTCATGTAGATATACATCTCGAGTCCATGCTGTCGCTTGCCGAAGATGCATTAGAAGATATTTGCTTAGGCGGCAATCCCCGAACAGTGACAGCAAAGCAGATCATTTCGTTACTGCAAGATGTTGTTAGCGGATCGATTTCTGGTGAGGTTATTGTATGAATACCAAGTTAATCACTAGCGTAGGCATTGATGTTGGTACCACCACAACTCAAGTCATATTCTCGCGATTAACATTGGTTAACCGTGCACCAGCATCGCAAGTGCCTGTCTATGAGTTCATTGATAGAAAAGTAATCTATCAAAGTCCCGTCATATTTACGCCAATCAACTTTGATGGCGTGATTGATAACGAAAAAATCAAACAGTTTATAGAGGAACAAGTATCCCTTGCAGGCATCACGCATGATGACATTGAGAGCGGGGCGATTATTATCACGGGTGAAACCGCGAAAGCAAAAAATGCACGTTCTTCTCTTCTCCATCTTTCACAAGAAATGGGTGACTTTGTTGTTGCCACTGCGGGACCGCATTTAGAGTCCATTATTGCTGGTCGGGGTAGCGGTGCTCAACAGGTGTCTGAATCGAATCATCGCCGTGTTATGAACATTGATATCGGTGGTGGTACCGCCAACTTTGTTGTTTTTGATTGTGGTCGAGTAGTCGATACCGCCTGTATCAATATAGGTGGCAGACTCATTCAGCTTGGAGAGCAGGGACAAGTGACCTATCTATCCGAAGCTGGAGCCATGTTGGTTAAAGAAGTCTTTGGGGAGCAGATCAGTCCCAACGCATTAACGAAAGACCATATTAGACGTATTAGTAACAAAATGGCCGATATTTTGTTCGGGTTAATAAGAGGTGAGAACACCCAAATTACCGCTCGATTATTACAAACGGCAGAGCTTAAGCAACTTGATGATATTGATTCCATTTATATCAGTGGTGGTGTGGGTAAGTGCTTGTTCGAAGAACGGGTGAACCCCGTTGATGACCTGAAATTTGGTGATATGGGTCCGATGCTCGCCCGATCTATGCTAAGACACACTGAGTTTGAAAGGTTGCCATTTATCGAACCAAAACAGACAGTGAGAGCAACCGTAATTGGTGCTGGAGCACATTCGCTTTCTCTTTCTGGTTCAACTATATGGCTGGAATTAGAAAGCTTACCAATAAAGAATGTTCCAGTTATCCACCCAACGATTGATTGGAACAACCCAGAATTTGATGTTAGCAAGGAAATATGTATCTGTGCTGAACGTATGGATATTGCCCTTGCTACGGACCAATATGCTATTGCATTAGATAGTAGCATGCCAACTAAATACCGCGCGGTGCTCCAAGCTGTCAAAGGACTCGAGCAGTTTTATCGTTTACATGGTAATCACAACGATTCAGCACTAATAATTTCTCATAATGATATAGGCAAAGCACTCGGAATGGAGTTACAACCGTTGCTTTTACCTCAACCGCTTGCGGTTATTGATGAAGTTGCTACCCGAGAAGGGGACTACATCGATATTGGTAAAAGTTATTTTGGAGGGGAGATTGTTCCCCTCACGGTGAAATCTCTCGCGTTTCCGTCATAAAGGAGTGGCTAATGATTTTGAAAACTCGTCTGTTTGGTCAGACATATCAATTCTCAGACGTGAAAGAAGTGATGGCGAAAGCGTCCGATCTTCGTTCGGGAGATGTACTCGCTGGTATTGCAGCGTCTAGCTCTCAAGAGAGGGTTGCTGCGAAACAGGTGTTGTCTGAATTGACACTTAGAGATTTACGTGAAAACCCTTCGGTTCCATATGAACTCGACATTATCACGAGGATAAATCAGGATAGCTTGAATCGAGCTGTTTATGAAAAAATCCAGAGTTGGACCGTAAGCGAACTACGAGAGTATGTGCTTTCTAATACGCCGAGCAGGGAAGAATTCCAGAGGCTCAGCAAAGGGCTAACGGCTGAAATGGTTTCTGCAACAGCAAAGCTTTGTTCGAATGCCGACCTAATGTTTGGCGCGAAAAAGTTACCCGTTGTGACTAAAGCGAATAGTACCTTAGGTATTCCCGGCCACTTTAGTTGTCGATTACAACCAAATGACACGCGTGACAATATAAACTCAATTTTGGCACAAACCTACGAAGGTCTTACGTATGGATGTGGCGACGCAGTCATCGGTATAAACCCTGTAACCGACAGTGTCGAAAATACCACTCAAATGCTTAACGCAATTCAAGATGTCATTAATAAATTTGAAATTCCGACACAGCCTTGTGTACTGGCACATATCACCACTCAAATGGAAGCGGTTCGTAAAGGCGCTCCAGGAGGCCTTTTGTTCCAGAGTATTTCTGGTTCTGAAAAAGGATTGTCTGAGTTTGGCGTCTCTGTAGCGATGCTTGACGAAGCCTATGAAATAGGTAAACAGTATTGTCATTTAGCTGGCGACAATATGATGTATTTTGAAACAGGCCAAGGTTCTGCGCTATCTGCTGATGCTCACTATGGAGCAGACCAGATGACAATGGAAGCGCGTTGTTATGGACTGGCGCGCCGTTATAAGCCGCATCTAGTTAATACTGTGGTTGGATTTATAGGCCCTGAATATCTCTATAATCACCAACAGATTATCCGTGCAGGTTTAGAAGACCACTTTATGGGCAAACTGTCTGGCCTGCCTATGGGTTGTGATGCTTGTTATACAAACCATGCCGATACCGATCAAAACTCTAATGAGAACTTAGTAACGTTGTTAGCGGCATCAGGTATCAACTTTGTTATTGGTATGCCTATGGGGGATGACATTATGCTGAACTATCAGACAAATGCCTTCCACGATACTGCGACGGTTCGTCAATTATTAGGGCTAAGACCTGCTCCAGAATTTGAAAAATGGATGGAGAAAATGGGGCTGCTAGAAAACGGGCTATTAACCGCAAAAGCTGGTGACCCTTCAATTTTCTTTAATCGATAAGCGGAGATAACAATGAACGACAAAAATATACAAGATATTGTCTCAGCTGTTTTACAACAGCTTGGAGAAAAGGATGTCTCCGCTTCAACGGTTAAGAGAGTTGTTAGTGAAGAGATTACGCCTGTTGTAAGTGATGGCTCACTGCCTGATTTAGGAGACGATGAGTTCAAAAACTGGAACGGTGTGGTTAATGCTCAAGATCCTAAAATAGTTGAGGATCTGATGACACAAACAGGGGCTCGGGTTGGAAATGGTTGTGCGGGCCCTCGTCCTAGGACGACGGCATTGATGCGTTTCTGGGCCGATCACTCCCGCTCGAAAGACACAGTAATTAAGAACATCAGTGAGCAGTGGTTGAAAGACCATGATTTAGTAGAGGCTAAAAGCCAGGCTAAAGATAAAGATGAATACCTAACGCGTCCAGATTTGGGTCGAAAACTTTGCCCTGATAGTCGAGATATTATCACTAAAAACTGTGAGCAGTCACCGCAGGTTCAGGTGGTTCTGTCTGATGGATTGAGTATGGATGCAATCACAAGCAATCTGGACGAAATCCTCCC
>Ga0316197_10000651_pt1 | contig 24357 bp, 23 predicted proteins | sample OudBiesiAoxic_MG_FD_204939 | JGI IMG/M metagenome (GOLD analysis project Ga0316197, IMG submission 204939) | Coastal sediment microbial communities from Oude Bieten Haven, Netherlands - site A oxic | ecosystem: Environmental > Aquatic > Marine > Coastal > Sediment | place: Netherlands... | reverse complement strand
ATGATTGCATTGCCTCCTCCATGTTTTTGTCTTGTAGAAACATGCTAGGACAGACTAATGCAAGCTGAATAGGGGGCATTTGAGCGAGACAATGTAAGATAATGTCGGTGGTGGCGTTTGTTATTTCCGGGCGGGATTACAGGGTACATCCTGTACCCTGCCCTTCGGGTTCGCTTCGCTCATTCAAAAACGCTCCCGGCGTTTTTGTCAAACCCACGGACCGCTTCGCGGCAGTGGCTTCTTACACAGCCTTTCTGGCAAATAAAAAACCCGCCAAAAGGCGGGTTGTTTATTTGGCGGAGAGGGTGGGATTCGAACCCACGGTGGGCTATTAACCCACGCCGGTTTTCAAGACCGGTACATTCAACCGCTCTGTCACCTCTCCAAAATCGCGTGACAAATATTGAGACGCGCAGAATACAGAAAAATGCTCCCGCGCACCACCCCTGTCCACAGGCATATGACAGATTAGTTGAATTTGTATAAGGTAATAGCGTCTGTTGGTTCATTTAAAGCTATGATGCATTGAACTAACTGAAAAATGCCTTATCTTATGTACAATACTTCTGCACACAAAAATGGAGATTTACCCAAGACATGAACCAATCACAATACAGAACGGCCTCTGCACTACCAGTCTCAACGATGGAAATGAACAAGGTATTACGAAATACCTATGCTCTTTTGTCCATGACACTGTTGTTCTCGGCAGTCATGGCCGGGGTTTCCATGGCGTTAAACTGGCCCCATCCAGGTTTGGTAATTACACTCGTCGGGTACTTCGGCCTGCTGTTTCTTACCACTAAACTTCGTAACAGTGGCTGGGGAATTCTTTCCGTTTTTGCCCTGACAGGTTTTATGGGCGTCACGTTGGGTCCCATCATCAATATGTACCTTTATCGCTATGGTAACGGCACTGAAATAGTCATGATGGCACTCGGTGGTACCGGGGTCATATTCCTGGCCATGTCAGGACTGGCACTGACCAGTAAACGGGATTTCTCCTTTATGGGTAAATTCCTTGCCATCGGTATCCTGGTGGCCTTCCTTGCTGCAATCGGTAACGTGTTTTTCCAGATACCGGCACTTGGATTGGCTATTTCCAGTATGTTTGTACTGTTGATGGCCGGTTTGATCCTGTGGCAGACACAGCAAATTATCCGTGGTGGTGAAACCAATTACATCATGGCCACAGTCACGTTATTCGTCAGCTTGTTTAACCTGTTTACCAGCCTGTTACATCTGCTGGGCATGGGTTTCGGCGACGATTGATAAACGACACTTTCAGAGAAAAGACCCGCGTTATGCGGGTCTTTTTTTTGTCTTCAATATTTGCCGGACAGCACAGTTGAGTTAAGGGCTGATCAATTCCTGTCCACCCATATAGGGCTGTAGGACTTCCGGAATCTGGATGGAACCATCCCTCTGTTGATAATTTTCCAGAACAGCGATCAGCGTACGACCAACGGCCAGACCTGAACCATTGAGGGTATGCACCAGTTCGGTTTTACCACTTTCCGGGTTTCGAAGTCGGGATTTCATACGACGCGACTGGAAATCGCTGCAATTACTACAGGATGAAATCTCACGGTAGGCGCCCTGCCCCGGCAGCCAGACCTCGATATCATACGTTTTTGCAGCTGAGAAACCCATGTCACCGGTACACAGAACAATGGTTCGGTAGGCCAGGTTCAACTTTTCCAGAATTTTCTCGGCATGGCCGATCAGGTCTTCGTGAGCCGCTTCAGATTTGTCCGCCTGTACGATATGCACCAACTCGACTTTTTCAAACTGGTGTTGGCGGATCATACCGCGGGTGTCCTGACCTGCAGAACCCGCTTCGCGTCGGAAACAGGGTGTTTGCGCCACGTATTTGATTGGCAGTTCATCACTGCTGAATATCTGGTCGGCGGCCAGGTTGGTTACCGGTACTTCTGCGGTGGGAACAAGATACCTGGGTGGGTCATCGGTGGTTGCAAATGCATCATCGGAAAACTTGGGCAACTGACCAGTGCCTTGCATGGCCTCGCCCTTGACAAGGTACGGCACGTAAACCTCTGTATAGCCGTGTTCCTGCGTATGCACATCCAACATAAATTGAGCCAGTGCGCGATGCAGACGTGCAAAGGATGCCTTTAACAATGTGAAGCGTGCACCCGCGAGCTTTGCGGCCGCCTCCGAATCCATCATTTGATGGAGTTCACCCAGTTCTACGTGATCCCTCGGCTGAAAGTCAAAAGTGGGAACCTGGCCCCATTTCCGCAACTCGACATTTTCACTCTCGTCAGCACCGACAGGCACATCTGATGCTGCAAGATTTGGTATGTCGAGCAACCAGGCAGCCTGTTCATCCCGAACCTGCCTGAATTGAGTTTCTGCGGTCTTAAGGTCGTCACCGAGTTTTGCAACGGCAGCCAGCAAGGGTTGAATATCCTCGCCCCTGGCCTTGGCCTGGCCGATGGATTTGGCACTGGAGTTGCGTTGACTTTGAAGTGCTTCCACCTCCATCTGCAGTGTTTTACGGCGTGCCTCAAGGGCCTCGTATGCCGCAGCATCCAGCGTATAGCCGCGCGCTTTAAGCGCGACGACGGTTGCGTCCAGGTCGTGTCTTAGAATTTGGTGATCAAGCATTGTAATGTCTGCTGGTTAAAAAGGCGGAATTGTACCACTTCATTCAGGCAGCGCGGCTACTCCAACCACATCAGTTCCCTCGGGCGGAGTGAACTGGAATAATTCAGCGTCTGCGGGCTGATTAATAAGCACATTCTCAAACTGGATTTCTGTGCGTAGTCCAAAAGCATCTTCCATCGCCATCATGCGAATGCCACGGGAATCCAACCCCAGCAGAATACGCTCAAACTCAGATTCGCTATCCAGGCTTCTCAACTCCAGCAAGCCCATACCTTCGAACTCACCCAACTCGGTCACCTTGAACTGCTTATCAAGCTGACTGACATCGGTCAAAATCATCAACGGTGAATTACTTGCCTGGTCGGATTGAGGTTTAACTGTCACCTGCTCCAGCGACTCATCGTAAAGCCAGATGTTTTTCCCGTCGGCAACAATAATTTCCGGAAAGTCGCCTGTATATTCCCAGCGCAGCTTATCCGGACTCTGTAACCAGACCTGACCACGACTTTGATCCTGAACGCTGCCATTTTGTGATTTCACCGTTTGCGTGAAACCGGCCTGAAACGTTTCCAGCTCTCCGGCCATTTTTTCGAGTTCACTACGTGCAGGCCCGTATTCATTGGCAACAGCACTCAATGCTGCCAGGTATAACCCGAGAGAAAAAACTGAGCTAAAAAAGAACTTCATATTCAATCCCGGGGTGGTGGTGGTGCCAGCACTTCACGTAGTCCATTGTGTTCGGGTGAAGAAACCACACCACTTGCCTCCATTTCCTCGATAATTCGTGCGGCCCGGTTATAACCGACCCGCAGGTGACGCTGAACACTGGATATCGATGCTTTTCTGGATTCAGTAACCCAGGCAACAGCCTGGTCATAAAGTTCATCCTGGTCACCCTGGGTTTCCTTTGGAATACCGCTGGCGTTAATGGTCATACCATCGGTGGTCATCTGTGTCTCTTCCAGGATTTCGTCCACGTAATCCGGCTCACCCAGAGATTTAAGATAATCCACAATTCCGTGCACTTCGTGGTCGTCGACAAATGCACCGTGTACACGCTCCGGTATGGCGGTGCCGGGTGGCATATACAACATATCGCCGTGACCCAGCAGCTGTTCGGCACCCATCTGGTCCAGGATGGTGCGTGAGTCAACGCGGGAAGAGACCTGGAAGGCAATCCGTGTCGGTATATTCGCCTTGATCAGACCGGTAATTACATCCACTGATGGCCGTTGCGTGGCCAGTATCAGGTGAATGCCGGATGCGCGGGCTTTTTGCGCCAACCGCGCAATCAGTTCATCAATTTTTTTGCCGAGGATCATCATCATATCGGCAAGTTCATCAACAATTACGACGATATAAGGCAGGTGCTCCAGATCAGGCGCTTCCTCATCGGGGTTAAATTCGTCGGGCTTGAATAGCGGGTCTTTCAGTGGTTTACCTGCCTCTTTTGCCTCACGCACCTTCTTATTGAACCCTGCCAGGTTACGCACACCTTCAGCAGACATCAGGCGATAGCGACGCTCCATTTCCGCCACACACCAACGCAAGGCATTGGCGGCCTCCTTCATATCGGTAACAACCGGCGCCAGCAAATGAGGAATGTCTGCGTAAATGGATAATTCCAGCATCTTGGGATCGATCATCACCAGGCGTACTTCATCCGGCCCCGCCTTGTATAAAAGGCTGAGTATCATGGCATTGAGTGCGACGGATTTACCCGACCCGGTCGTGCCGGCAACCAGCAAGTGCGGCATCTTTGCCAGGTTGGCGACAATGGGGCGGCCTGAGATACTTTTGCCCAGCGACAGTGTTAATGGGTGGTTGGATTTTTCATAAACCTCGGAACGAAGTATTTCTGAAAGAAATACCATCTGGCGATTGGTATTGGGTATCTCCAGACCGATGGTCGACTTACCGGGAATCACCTCGACCACGCGTACTGAAACGATGCTGAGCCCGCGGGCAAGGTCCTTTGCGAGGTTCATGATCTGTGCAGACTTGACGCCCGCAGCCGGCTCCAACTCAAAACGGGTGATCACCGGACCAGGATGCACGGCAACCACATCGACCTGCACACCAAAGTCGGCCAGTTTTAACTCGACCTGTTTGGAAAGCGCCTTTAACGCGTCCTCGCTGTATCCCGGTAACTGGTCATGGGGGTCATCCAGCAAATCAAGCGGTGGCAGAGAATCAGCCGGCATATTATTGAACAGGGGCCGTTGTTTTTCCTTGGCCACGCGTTTACTGGTATTTTCCGGCGGCATACTGATCTGCGGTTCAATCTTGGGTGCTGTCTTACCTTTTTGCCTGATTGAATCGGTCTTTCGAACCTCACCCCGTTTCGCCTTTGCACGACGTCCGGCAAACCAGTCCCGCATGGTGGCGATTCTGGCAACCAGCCAGTCGATAAATCCCAGTGTAATCTGCCCGGTGATATCCATCACCCGGAACCAGGATAAACCGGTAAAAAGGGTGATACCCACCATCATCATTGAAAACAGAAACAGTGTTGCGCCTAGCATCCCGGTCCACTGGAGCAGTGGTGATGAGACAACCGCACCGATGACGCCCCCTCCATTGGCCGGCATACTGCCCGCCGGTGGTAGCAAATGCATATCACTGAGGCCGGTTGATGAAAGCAGAAACAGGGCGAGACCGGTAACCGCTGCAATCATTTCCATGACACCTGTTTCAGATACCTCGGTTTTTTTACTCCAAACCCGCCAACCGGCGAAAATAGTGATAACCGGCAACAGGTACGCCACATAACCGGTCAGGCCCAGGAACGCATCGGCAATCCAGGCACCCAGTATTCGGCCGGCATTTTGAACATGGTCAGAATTGGTGGTACTGAAAGGCCCCGGATCGGTCGGACTGTAGGTAAACAAACAGGCAACCAGGTAAACGGCTACCAGAATGGAAAGCAGAAATGCACTCTCCTTCAGGTGATGCGTCAACCGGGATGGGGTAGCTGCAGGTTTTTGGACTTTTTTCCGAGCTTGCGGCAATGTTATCTACCTTATAAGGATTATGATTTAAGTGCTTATATTTAAAGTTAAATGAAACAATGCTAAGAGGCTATATTACCTTGTAGGAAATACAATTCAAGCCATAATGCCACAATCAATTACCAACATGGGACTAAACCTGTCAACAGGCATAGGGAATTTAACACTGATCAGTTAAAATGCTGAGCTTGATTCTGCTTTTTCAGCCTCAAACTGGTAGTAGAACGTATCATCGAATATATTCAGGTTCCTGGCGTAATGATCGGGCGTCTGCTTTTTTAACGGAGCAATTATACATGAGCGACATCAAACACCACCGCCTGCTGATCGTCGGTTCCGGCCCCGCCGGATACACCGCCGCCATCTATGCAGCCCGCGCCAACCTCAAGCCTACAGTCATTACCGGTATGCAACAGGGCGGTCAACTGACGATCACCACCGATGTTGATAACTGGCCGGGTGATGCCCAGGGTGTTCAGGGCCCTGAGTTGATGCAACGTATGCTTGAGCACGCCGAACGATTCGATACTGAAATTATATTCGATCACATTCACACGGTTGATCTCGATAGCCGCCCGTTCCTTCTTGAAGGTGACTCAGGCAAATACAGTTGTGACACGATGATTATCGCAACCGGTGCCAGTGCAAAATATTTGGGACTCCCTTCCGAAGAAGCCTACATGGGTCAGGGTGTTTCAGCCTGTGCGACCTGTGATGGCTTTTTCTATCGTGACCGGAAGGTAGCGGTTATCGGCGGTGGTAACACAGCGGCAGAAGAAGCGCTATACCTGTCCAACCTGGCATCCGAAGTTGTACTGGTGCATCGTCGTGACGAATTACGTGCTGAAAAAATATTGCAGGATCGTCTGTTTGAAAAAGAACGTAGCGGCAACGTGAGCTTCATGTGGGATCACAATGTTGAAGAGATTCTGGGTGGAGACTCGGGCGTATCCGGTGTAAGGCTGAAGCATGCGAAATCCGGTGAGTTAACCGACATTGATGCCGATGGTGTCTTTATCGCCATCGGTCACAACCCCAATACCGAGATATTCAAAGACAAACTCGATATGAAGGACGGCTATATCACCATTAAAAGCGGCACTGAGGGATTCGCCACCATGACCAGTGTTCCCGGTATATTCGCCGCTGGCGATGTAACTGATCATGTCTATCGACAGGCCGTGACCTCGGCTGGCTTTGGTTGCATGGCTGCGCTCGATGCTGATCGTTGGCTGGAAGAACAGAAAGACGCCAAAGTCTGAAACGGTATAAGGCGGCACAGTGATTCCGATACTAGGCTCTGACCCGGAATCACCATTCCCGTCAACTGACCAGGCCCTGGCGCAACCCCAGGGCCTGCTGGCAGCAGGTGGTGACCTTTCCCCTACCCGTCTGATCAATGCATATCGAAAGGGTATTTTCCCCTGGTATTCTGACGACCAACCCATTTTATGGTGGTCACCAGCACCCCGTTGCGTGATTTACCCCGATGCTGTTCATGTCTCGCGCCGTTTGCGGCGCCGCTACAACCAGGGCCAATTTACACTGAGTGTTGACCAGGCGTTCAACGAGGTAATCGAAGCCTGTGCTGCGCCCAGACAGGACTTTGAAGGAACCTGGATTACCGCTGACATGAAATCAGCCTATATCCGTCTACACGAAATGGGTGTTGCACACTCTGTAGAACTTCGTATTGATAATGAACTGGCCGGTGGAATTTATGGCCTGGCCCTTGGGTCTATTTTTTTCGGTGAATCCATGTTCAGCAAGCAACAGGACACCAGTAAAATCGCCCTGGTTGCATTATGCCGGCAATTACAGGAATGGGGGTTCACTCTGCTGGATTGCCAGGTTTCCAATCCACACCTGTTGAGTATGGGTGCCCGGGAAATTTCACGGAAGGACTTTAACAGGTACCTCGTAACAGCCAACGGACCAAACCAATGGCGGCATGAGTTTCGCTTTGCCAGGCGCCTTTAACAGTTTTGCACAAAACACTTCCCGAATGTTCTGATATCTATTGGGGGCTGCCGGGTGCTTCAAGCATGATATAAACATGCGTGATCATATCGGCCTGTGAGGAGGTCGCCGGGTCGGTGATGTAGTGCTCCCACGAAACCTGCCCCTGTCTCAACCCATGAGCGGAAATGTATGCAGCAAGCTTGGTATATGTCGGCATCATCTGATCAGAAGCGCCATGATGTACGGCCCTGACAGCGGGACCTTCCGGTGACAGACCCGATTCGATATTGCCGGTCAGGTTCGGCGGAATAAATTCGACAGGAATCGCCGCATCAAACTGATAACTCCCCTCTTCCCATGCACGGGTAATGGCCATGGGTTGACCACTCATAACGATACCAGCGCGATTCATGAACCCACTGATTTCCACATAGGCTTCTGCCATGGCAATGGCAATATCAGCAGGATCCTGGGAACTGTCTGTGGTGACATACAAAATCCTCTGCGCGGTTGCACTAACACGCTCAATTTCCAATTGGCTGAAATCCGAAACCGGTAAGGATTCGGCGTAGTCTTTGAGGTTGGCCAGGCCCATCTCATAGTCACCACCCACCCAGCGGTCAAATAGAAGCCCGAAATATCGTGCCAGGAAAGAATCCAGAAGGTTCACACCTTCTGTCAGATCGGAATCAAAGAACCAGGTAACCTCAGTCCCATCACCTTGCTCAACCAGCGTGAACCCCGTATCTGCAATTCCCTGTGCATCAAAATCCAGTTTGATATCGATTTTCTCATAGGGCTTGCTGCCAACGATCTCCTGCCAGCCACTGCCAACCAACTGCGGTTCTCCGACCCAACTCATGCGGGCACCAACACCGGCCTCTGGCCCGGAGATCGTGAACAATGCGTTTGGATCACGCTTGGCCCACGGAGACCACTCGTTGAAATGCCGATAGCTGTTGAGTAATTCGAACATCATCGTCGCCGGACGTTCAATGGTGATCGAACGCTCGATGTGTACCTGCTTGGGTAACAAAAAGCCGGTCACTACGAATAGTGCAACCAGAAACAAAAGTACGATACCGACTTTTTTCAAAATGTTCTCTGCAAGTTCAAGGGGTGCTTAGCCTAAGAGCACAAGGTCCACAGGTCAAGATAGGCGTTTATTCAGGATCACGATCCGTTGTACTGTTCCGTGGCAGCAGTTTTTTCGCCGGATCATCCACACTGGAAACATCCCGGGATGAATCTTTTAATGGGGGTTCTTTTTGTGGAAACCAATCCGGTACGCTGTCGTCATCCTCCCAACTGTAACGCTTGACCGGGGTCACGTCCCAGCGTCGAAATACAATCGCCATAGCAACACCCAGAATGGCCCCACAGAGATGGAGTTCCCACGACATGTTGGGTCTTATTGGCAGGACACCCCAGATCATCGAGCCATACAGAAACCACACCATCACCGAAACAGCCACCGAGCGCATATCCAAACGCAAGATTCCGCTGATGAATACATAGGCGAGCAAGCCATAGACAAAACCGCTGGCTCCAAAATGCAGGCTCTCTCTTCCGATAATCCATGCCAGCATCCCCGACCCTATCCAGATGATCGGAATCACCCGCATCGCGGATCTCGGGTATAGGTAAAGTATCGTTGTCATGCTGACGATCAACGGTAGTGTATTTGAAAACAGGTGTTCTGCACCGGAATGCAGCAACGGTGCGGTAAAAATGCCGATCAGACCATCGAAGTGCTTGGGCCGCAGCCCGTAACGGGCCAGACCTAGACCCATGACCGAATCGATTATCAGGATCAACCACAAGAGGGCGGCAAACCATAAGGCTATTTTGAGCGCCAGTTTGAAGTTTCTATGAGCTCTGCGGGAAGAGGTAACGCTGTGGTCTGGTTTACCGAGGTGCATGTTTGTGAGTCTAACGTTGCTCTTCGGTTTGTGCCGAGGCAATTGCATCCCGTGTCCGGGTCATTAAATCTCTGATCGTCTCTGAATCCTCAGAACCATCAACCTCGATCGCCGGGTGAATAACCATGCGTATCTTTCCTGGAAAAATTATCAGTGACTTTGGCTTTTGAATGTATTGTGTCCCGATGATGGTCACCGGCAGTATCGGTAATTTCTGAGATGCCGCGACACGAAAAGCACCCTTTTTAAATGGGCGTAACCTGCCATCCGGACTACGGGTTCCCTCTGCGAAAAACAATACGCCAACGCCATCACCGACACTTGCAAGTGCATTGGTTACCGCCGAACGGGCCTGCTCCGGGTTCGAGCGATCGACATAAATATGACCGGCCTTCTCACAACCAATGCCAAGACCTGGGATCTTACGCAACTCCGCTTTAAGCACCCATTTCAAATCCAGTTTGAGCCAGCCATAGACAAGAAAAATATCGTATTGGCTCAGGTGATTACATACAACGACATAGGATCTGCCTGGGTCTGCATTCTCCGCTCCCTCGACAGTGACCCAGACCGGTGTAAGCCAGCCAATCAGTTTTGCCCAGTTAGCGGCAATATAGCGGCTTGCAATCCGGGGACTCGCTATCATGGCAACCAGTACAGTGGTCCAACCCGCCAGTAGTGTGAGTAACAGACCAAGGGGGAGGAACACTAACCAGATATAAATCTGGTACAGCCAAATGGCGATGCGTTTCATTCTATTCCGCGACCTGTCAAAAAGAGATGAGACTAACGGTAGTTTGAGCAGGTTGCAAACACGAACCAAACGATTGCCTCATCGCAATAAACGGGGGTGCTTTGATCGCACCCCCGCAATACTCAACCACAGTGAACGAATAGATCAGGCTGCCTGATCTGTGTCTTCCAGAACCGGTTCTTCCCCGGCATTGCCCTCTACATCCAGAAGCCGAGATGCAGACTTACCAATCTTGATTATACGTGGCTTCATCGCCTCGGGAATCTCACGCTCAAGATCAATGTGCAGCAAGCCATTTTCAAGACTCGCACCTTTGACCCTCACGTGGTCGGCCAGGTTGAAACGGCGCTCGAATGAACGGGTTGCAATGCCGCGGTGCAGATATTCGCCTTGCTCATCAGGTTCATCTTCACGATTTCCAGAAACAAGTAAGCGGTTTTGCTCTGATGTAATGGCAATATCATCCTCAGAGAAACCCGCCACTGCCATGGTAATGCGGTAGTGGTCTTCGCTGGTTACACGTATGTTGTAGGGAGGGTAGCTGTTACCCTGGTCCTGGCGTGTTGCCGAACTCATCAATGAGGCCAGGCGATCAAATCCAACTGAAGTTCTGTATAGCGGTGAAAAATCAAAAGTAGTCATTTCCTTATTCTCCTTAAGAAGCAATAGGGTCTAAAAAATACTTCCACCAGGTTTGGCTGGAAGCTGCCTGTGGCCCCCGAAGGCTGCCACCCCATAAACATGGGGATAGCAATTGCAGGCTTCAAGCCAGACCGCGAAATTAAAGATCAAGCGTAGCGTATGGCAATGAGTTCAAACATCACCTTGCAGTCGGGCAGTTCAACCTCGATGCTGTCACCGGCGCTTTTACCCAGTAATGCACGTGCGACCGGTGAATCAATTGATATGAAACCCTTCTGAGCATCGGTCTCGTCGACACCGACAATCCGGTAATCTACACGGCCATCAATTGAGGAATTGAGTGTAATCCAGGCACCAAAACGTATGACCGAGGTGTCCGCCGGCGACTGATCTACAATCTTCATGATGTCGATACGTTTGCTCAGGTAACGAATGCGCCGGTCGATCTCTCCCAGTTGCTTCTTGCGATAGATATACTCAGCGTTTTCAGAGCGGTCACCCTCGGCCGCGGCCGCAGTTATCGCCTTGACAACCTCCGGACGCAGTTTCCGCCACAGGTACTGTACTTCCTCGCGCAAACGCCCTGCCCCTTCAGGTGTAATGTATGGGCTTCCAGGTTTTTGGGGTGGTCTCCATCTGCCCATTCTTGTTCTCTTTGGTTATCCCAACTTTCGACACCTGCAACAGATGCCGCAAAGGTATATAGTAGCGTCCTTTTCACACCTTCCTTAAAGGAATTTCGTCATGAACTACAAGTTAACCATCACACTGGCCATTCTTGTTGGTCTTTATGGTTGCCAACAAGAATCAGAACAAGCGGCAGCTATAGCCCAGGCAGAAGCGCCTGCGACAACCCCTGCCGTCGAGATTGAGAGCGTTGCGACCGTGCTAACAAGCGGAATCGATCAATCCGAGTTTAGCGAAACCATTCGTCCTCAGGATGATTTCTTTGAGTATGTTAATGGACCCTGGGTTGAAAGCACCGAGATGCCTGCAGACAGGGCGCGCTGGGGTTCATTTGATGCGCTCAGGGAGCAATCGAATAAAGACATTCGCACACTGGTTGAAGAGGTCAGTGCTGCAGAAAACGTACAAGATGGAACTCCGACCCAGAAAATTCGCGATTTTTACAATTCCTATATGGATGTCGAGACATCAACCAGGCTTGGGGCGGAAGCCATTCGAACAGAACTGGATGAAATCGCCGCGGCGCGTTCGCTTGATGATATCTACAGGCTATTCAGCACACTCGGGGTTTATGGTGTAGATTCGCCAATAGGCGGTTATATTTTTTCAGATGAGAAAGACCCGAATACCAATGTTGTCTACGTGGCACAAGCAGGCTTAACCATGCCTGACCGTGACTACTACCTGAAAGACGATGAGCAGTTTGTAAAAGGCCGTCAGTTATATCTCGATTATGTAGCCAATGTCTTCACGCTTGCCGGTATTGAAAACGGTGCTGAACGCGCAGAAAACCTGCTCGCACTGGAAACCAGGCTGGCAGAGGTTTTCTGGACCAAGGAAGAGAACCGCAACCCGGTGAAGGGCTATAACCCCAAGTCTCTTGCGGAACTAAAAGAAATGGCACCGAAAATCAACTGGGACATCACCTTCGAAGCGGCAGGCATACCGGCCCGTGACCGCTACATCGTGTCCCAGCCAAGCTTTTTTGAAGCAGCGGATGACATCATTGCTGACACGGATATAGACCTGTGGAAAGACTATCTGACCTTCCAGACCTTGAGCAGCTTCGCACCGGTTCTGGGTGATGATTATTTTAATCTCTCGTTTGACTTTTTCCGTAAAGGATTGTCCGGTGTTTCTGAGCCCCGCCCCCAGTGGAAACGCGCGGTGGCATCGGTCAATGGCAATATGGGTGAGTTACTCGGTCAGTTGTATGTCGAGCGGCATTTTCAACAGGAATCCAAGACCCGTATGGATAAGATGATCCAGAACCTGATAAAGGCCTACGAAAAATCCATCACCGAACTTGATTGGATGAGCGAGGACACCAAGCAACAGGCGCTGGTCAAACTATCCAAGTTCGCGCCCAAGATCGGCTATACCGATGACTGGCGCGACTACTCAACGATGGAAATCTCCGCAGGAGACCTGGCAGGGAATATAAAGAGCGCTGCAGAGTTTGAATACAACCGCAACCTCAACAAACTCGACACGCCGGTTGATAAGGCCGAGTGGTTCATGAACCCTCAAACAGTCAATGCCTATTACAACCCCGTGTGGAATGAAATCGTGTTCCCTGCGTCGATACTGCAACCACCATTTTTCAATGTGAATGCCGATGATGCTGTAAATTATGGCGGCATTGGTGCCGTCATTGGCCATGAGATCGGGCATGGTTTCGACGATCAGGGCCGGCAATATGATGGCGACGGAAATTTGACTGACTGGTGGACTCAAGAGGATGCCGAAAAGTTTGATGTACGCAAAAACGCGTTGGCAGCCCAATATGATGGTTATGTGGTCATTGACGGTCTGACGATTAACGGTCAGTTCACGTCCGGTGAAAATATCGGCGATCTCGGTGGTCTAAGTATCGCTTACCTGGCGTACAAAATGTCACTCAACGGCGAAGAAGCACCCATCATCGATGGCCTGACTGGCGACCAACGCTTTTTCCTGGGCTGGGCACAGGTATGGCGCTCCAAGGCGCGTGATGCGGAAGCCAAACGCCTCCTGACTGTCGACCCGCATTCCCCGGCCAAATTCCGCGCTAACGGTGCACCGGTCAATGTGCCGGCATTCTACGAAGCTTTTGATGTACAAGAAGGCGACGGAATGTACCTGGCACCTGAAGACCGGGTTAAAATCTGGTAGGTATTTTCCAAGTTATAGTCGATGAGAACGGCCGTATAAAAGCGGCCGTTTTTTTTCGCTTTGTTACTATTGAGAATATGATGCAAATTTCTGCGACCCTTTTGCCAACACCAACGTCTTACTAAACGATGAAGGGATCAGGCTTTGACATGGAACTCGACGAGTTAACACTCGCTGGCGCTAAGCGTGGAGATATGCGTGCCTGTGAAAAAATCTACCGCATGTTCCACAAACGGGCGTTTACGGTAGCGGTAAGAGTCTGCAATAACCGGGAGTTGGCCCAGGACGTGACACAGGAAGCTTTTATAAACGCTTTTAAACGTATGCACCAATACCGTGGTGATTCACCTTTTTGGGGCTGGCTGCGGCGGGTCATTGTCAATCATGCCATCAGCGCATTGCGTAGGCTGCCACGTCACGATGCTGTTGAACTGGAAGACTATATGTGTCCAGGCAATGGTGACCAGGACAACCTCGGTCAATGTATGGATCTCGAGCAGGCCCTGCAGCAATTGAATGATGAGGACCGCATGGTGGTCTGGCTGCATGATGTAGAGGGCTACAAACATCTTGAAATTGCCGAAATGGTAGGCAAAACAGAAAGTTATTCCAAGACCCGGCTAAACCGTGCCCGCGCAAAGCTCAGGGTGCTGATCACGGACAGCAACACACCCATCACACAGAATGCAACATTGAACGCAACGGCGTAAAGAGAACAACATGACTGCAAATGAGCAATGGAAACAATCACAAACTGATCCGCTTGGATTGGGTGAACTTGATGCCATTGAACCCGGCTATGACGGCTGGGCACAGATTGAATCTGCACTCAAGACCCACCAGGCCAGTAAACGGAACTGGCAGCGTGCCGGAGGCTGGCTGGCTGTTGCTGCGAGCCTTGTGATGGTCATCGGTGTGGTCTTGCATAGTACTGAGAGTGGCACGCCAGGCATGCCGCCTTCCACTGGGTTTGCGACGTCGGTAGCAGAATCTGCGTCAGTACCAGTGAACGACAACGTTAATGAGCTGATCGGATTATCGCAGAGCATGGAAGAACAGGTAAGCAAACTAAGAAGTGAAACCGGTTCGATGCCAGCCGAGTCAGCGATTTATGTGGCCGAACTTGAAGACCTGATTGCACAGGTGGATAACGAGCTAAGCCTGACACCCGATTCGATTGACCTGTGGGGACAACGTATCAACCTGATGCTGGACCTGGCCCAGATATACCAGCAGCAATGGAAGATTGACTATGGTCGCATGGCGTCACTCTGATTAATTTACGAGGTATATTTAAATGAAATATCGAAACACTTTGATGGCTTTTGCAGCGGCGCTGATTTTTGGATCGGCAACCATTGCAAGCGCATCACCTGACGATGAAGCGGCAACCAAGGCTGAAGAGGCAGAACTACAGGCAAAGCTTCAGGCTGAATACGAAAAGGCGCTTTCGACGGCAGAACAGCAAAACCTCGCGGCGGAAACCGCGGTTGAAAAAGCACGCGAGCAATTGCAACTGGCTACCCAGCAAAGAAAGTTAGCAGCCAGGCAAGGTGTCGAGGCCCGGGCACTTTATGAAGCTGAAATGTCTGAAATGCATGAGAAGCTCAATCACACCCACCGGCAACTTCAACAAACCACACGTGAAATTGCCCGGGTCAATCGCGAAGTCGCACGTGCCCGCGCGGGGGGCCATTCGTCCAGCTATGTTTTCAGGACTTCTGAAAGACCTGTTATCGGTGTCATTCTTGGTGACTCAGACGATAAGGGTGTTGCGATCCTGGGGGTTTCACCTGATGGCCCGTCTGATCGAGCAGGCATTAAACAGGGCGACGTCATTGTTGCTGCCGGTGGACGTGTTCTTAGCGAAATAGATGAAGAGGGCGACGCGGGAAACGGTCTGCGTATTGCCATGCGCGATATCAAGGCGGATGAACCCCTGGTCATTTCGGTTGAGCGGAATGACAAGGTACTGGACCTGACCGTTGTGCCGGAAATCCGTGAACCCTTAAGCTGGCAATCCGTGGTGCGCTTCCCCACAGCACCCGCCTCACCGGATTCTCCGGATGCCCCGCCGGCAGCGATAGCCCCTGAAACCTCGATCACCATAGAGCGAATGGTTGTTCCCGAGATCAATTCTGCCGAAATGACCCTGAAGATAGAACAGATGCGTTCAGAAATTGAAAAACGCCGTGCCGTGAGAGAAGTATCCAGGGTTGCACCCGTCGATGGCGAATGGGAATTTGAAATTCATGAATTGTCCGACATGGGTAATTTTGCACTACAGGACGCCAATGTCTGGTTTGGCTTTCCCATGGCTGAGGGTTTACAACTGGCTGAGATTGATGCTGGCCTGGGTGAGTATTTCAAGACTGATCGTGGTGTTCTGGTATTGAAGGCCAGGACCGATAACGATCTGCAACTGGAGTCGGGCGATGTGATTTTGCAGGTGGGAGACACCCGGGTTGATTCCCCGGCTGAATTCATGCGTGCCCTGCGTAGCCTTGATTCCGGTGATGAACTTGTTATGGATATAAAACGTCATCGCAAAGACCGTACATTAAAGACCATCATGCCGCAGGGCGGGACCAGCTTTTTCGTCCCTGGAGATGGCGAAACCCATACTTTTACGATCACCTCGTCCTCCCACTAAAAAAACAGGACCTGTGAGCATGTCTCCAGGTCCTGGGCTATACTTCCGGTTCAGACATTTTCGAGATGAGCAGACGCATGGAAGAGTATAAGAGCGCCATCAACTGGTTTGAAATTCCGGCAACCGATTTTGAACGTGCAGTTCGTTTCTATAGCGAGATTAATGCTTACTCAACGCCATCAATCGTGTTGAAAAGGAGTTCCGTTTGACCTTCCCTGTGCTCAAATGGTTATTTTTTGAACCCGGTAACGGAGATGAGTGAAAAAGGTGAATAATCCCAAAGTTGGTTTTGTCAGCCTGGGTTGCCCCAAGGCACTGGTCGATTCCGAGCGCATATTGACCCAACTCCGCATCGATGGCTATGAAATTGCCCCGACCTATGACGGCGCGGATGTGGTGGTGGTCAATACCTGCGGGTTTATCGATAGCGCGCGGGCAGAGTCCCTGCATGCTATTGGCGAGGCCCTCAACGAAAACGGCCGGGTGATCGTCACCGGTTGCATGGGAGTGGATGAAAAAGAGATACGTGAATTTCACCCTTCAGTGCTTTCAGTCAGCGGTCCGCAGCAATATGAGCAGGTCGTGGGTGCAGTCCATCAATATGCACCTTTTGAAAAAGACCATGACCCATTCGTCGACCTGGTCCCGCCGCAAGGCATCAAGTTGACACCACGGCATTATGCCTACCTGAAGATATCAGAAGGCTGCAACCACAAGTGTACGTTTTGCATTATTCCATCCATGCGCGGGAAACTGGATAGCAGACCCGCTGGCGATGTTCTCAGGGAAGCCGAGAGCCTGGTCGAATCCGGAGTAAAGGAATTATTGGTAATTTCCCAGGACACCTCCGCCTACGGTGCCGACCTTAAATACCGTCTTGATTTCTGGGGTGGCAAACCGGTTAAAAGTCGCATTACGGAATTGAGCCGCGCACTTGGCAGCCTGGGCGCCTGGATCAGGTTGCACTATGTCTACCCTTATCCCCATGTTGATGAACTGATACCACTCATGGCGGAGGGTCTGGTCCTGCCCTACCTGGACATACCATTGCAGCATGGTAGCCCACGTATTCTCAAGCTGATGAAGCGTCCTGCGGCAGCCGAGAACGCGTTGACACGCATCAGGAAGTGGCGTGAGATTTGTCCGGATATCACCTTGCGCAGCACGTTCATCGTCGGGTTTCCCGGTGAAACTGATGATGATTTCGAACAATTACTGGAATTCATCAATGAAGCCCAGCTCGATCGTGTCGGTTGTTTTCAGTACTCGCCTGTCAACGGCGCACGGGCCAATGACCTGCCCGACCCTGTTCCGGCTGAAGTAATGGCAGAACGTGAGCAGGCATTTATGCAACTACAGGCAGAGATCAGCTACAGCCGTTTGCAGGCAAAAGTTGGCAGTGTGCAACAGGTAATCGTTGACGGCATTGATGAAAACGGCGCCATCGCCCGTAGTTTTGCAGATGCGCCGGAGATCGATGGCCAGGTTTATGTGCTCGATGGTCATCACCTGAAGACCGGTGAGCAGGTCAACGTGAAAATCACTGACTCTGATGAATATGACCTCAGTGGTTTTTTAAGCGACTGACCCGTCGATCACTTTGTTTCCCGTCAGCCAGATCATCGAGAGAAACCTTAATCGGCGCAAGGCCGGTGGTTCCGTCTTGTGGATCAATCCCGAAAGAGATGATTGCTGGCGAGCTGTTGAGCCAGTGTGTTCGTCACTGAAGCTGCTCAGCCAGGATTACGGTAGTTACATTGTCTTGCGAGACGCTGGTGCAGACGTCGAGTTTGCGGCCTTCCCTCGGGAAGAAGAAAAAGAATACGACTGGGTCATCATTAACCTACCGCGGCAAAAAGCCCTATTGAACATGCTGCTCGATTGCGCAGCAGATCTTCTGGCAAAAGATGGCGTTGTCTGGCTGGCGGGTGAAAACAAAGCCGGCATCAAATCTGCAGACAAACGGCTGAAGTCATATTTCGGACAAATCAGAAAACTGGACAACGCACGCCATTGCAGCCTGTTTGAGGCGGGGGTACGTTTAAACGAAAATATCTTCGACGCCTCGAACTACAGGGGTCAATGGGATCTGAATTGCAACAAAACCGGGATGACGGTTATTTCATACCCGGGTGTATTCGCGCATGGGCGTCTGGATAACGGTACAGCCCTTCTGCTTCATGCTTTAGCGACAATGGAACTTAAAGGAGATGTGCTGGATTTCGCTTGTGGTGCAGGCATCATAGGCGCTTGTATCGCCATCCATCATGCAGACTCTAAAATCACCCTGCTGGATACCAGTGCGCTGGCTCTGAAGGCATGTACAGAGACTCTCGATGTCAATAAGGTGGAAGGCCAGGTGCTTGCTTCTAACGGACTGTCGGAGGTCAGCGACATTTATGATGTTGTCATCAGCAACCCTCCAATACATGCGGGTGCCAGGACAGATACTCAGCTAGGTTTGCGCTTGCTGGAATCGGTGCATGAGCATATCCGGCCCGGTGGTAAACTGATCCTGGTTGCCAACATACACCTGCCCTATGAAAATTGGCTCTCGGCAAGGTTTAAAAGATTTAGCGAACTGGCAGCAAACGCCAATTACAAGGTGATCGTGGCAACAAGGTAGTCGATGGGAGTCACCTTGAACAATAACTGCAGGGATGACAGTTGACTCGCAAGGATTTATGAAACAATGTGTGGAAAAGCAGCAGTCTCACACCTGAAATGGAAAGACATCTACGCCTGGGCCACAAGCCTGATACCGGTCGCTGACCTACCTCCGGACCCGGTCAGCAGAATAAATATATCCCCTTCCAGGTTGCGACGAAAATCCGAACCGGATTCCATAACCTGGGAAACTCTGCCGGCGATTTACGCGGATGGTGAAGTTGATCGCCCCGTTGAAGCTGTCTGGCCATTTCTGCCTTTCTGGTCTCGTGGGCAATTGCCCCGCAACAAGGACGGGAAACTCATATCAACCGCAAATGCCAGGTTACGTCGTGACGGACCTGCTTTCGCGCCATCGTATATGAACGCATGGTCAAAAGATTGCAGGGTTGTGATACCGGTCTCATGGTTCTATGAGTTCGACAGCCGCGTTCGACCACAGATTCCCTATGCTGTATTCCCTATGCATGCGCCATTTTGGTTATTGTGTGGATTAGCCAGTTGGTTCACTGCTGAAAATGGTTCAAGAAGACTGAGTATCAGTATCATTACTGTTGAACCAAACGAAGTGCTGAAGTCTGTCGGTCATCACCGGTCACCGGCGATAATGAGAAACCCGCTTGAAGCGTCGTCCTGGTTAAGGGCACCTAAACAAGAGGCCCTGCAATTATTGCGCCCCTTTCCGGAACAAAGCATGGGAGTAGAACAAGTACCGATGGGCATAAAAATACCCGGCAACGAAAACGTTTCGTTACCGGGTTGTTTGGATCGCGTCTAGGAGAGAGCGGGATTACAATCAGATTCTACCAACCCCAGGGTTGCCCGCCGGAAGTTTGAGCACCTGACTTTTTGGACGTCCTGCGTGAGACTTTGTATGCCTTGCCGGCAAATTCATTTTTCTCTTCACGATAGGGCCAGCCCACTGATGTGGATGCGTTACTGTGTTTATTGACGTAAGCATCAAGACCGGTAGCGCCGTTCACAGCCTCCGCTTTGGGACCACGTTGACGAGTTCCAACATCGTTACCCTTCCACCCCCATGGGGTTTGAGTATCATTTACTTTTGAGTGATAGCTGACATCCCGAACATGACTGGTGATGTTATCTTTTTGCCTTGGAAGAAATGCTCGGTAAACGGCTTTGCCTATATCTGCGAGCGCGTTGTAGAGGTACAAAACTAATATGGCCGATATGACACAGGCAATAAATAATGAAACGTAGAAAAACATGGTTATCCCTCCCTCTGCACACTTTTGCTTAAGATACTCTGTGTGCGTTCCTTGCAATACCATGCAAGAATCGATTGATAAACCGTCGCAACCAAATACATTGGTTACAGTTTGACTTGTGCTATCCCTGCCTTTCTAGTCTCATCCTGAAAATCAACCCAACATATGAGTTCAGGAAGCGCCTTACCTGGCTTTACTGCTTTGCACCGGATAAATCCAACGTCCTTGCTAAGCTAGACTCTGTCTGCTGTGGATAAAGCTATCATGTATTCAATAACAACATCTAAACAACACGACATCATAAAAAGTATAGCACAAAACATACGTTTTTTATTTCGTACGTAAATTTGCCGATCAAAATTTGCATTCCGGCTTGAATTATTCGCTACGGTTTCATTACCTATATGATTGTATTAAAAGGTTTATTTCGTTCATTAAATACGCATCTATTGCACGTCCGAAATTTGTATTGAATCGACGGTCCCAGACGGACCCATCCGGTGGTCCTGACGGAAACCTGTCATTCGAATAGACCTGCTCATTCCAATGCGATCCGTTGCGTATACCGATTAGATAATGCTGTTGATTCAAGGTAGCGATGATGCCGCCACCGGATGCACCGTCGGCTGAATCACAATCATCCAGCAACTGGCCTTTCCAGGTTCCCCCACCCAGGTCATGGCCATCACTTTCAACTACGTTGCAGTCTCTGCTCTCGCTGATGACACCGGAAGACGAGTCAAAAGCCACAAACCGGAATTCACCACCTGACTGCCGGTAAGATCCAAGCTGTGAGAAAGAGAACTCGCGCAAACGTATGCTTTGGTCAGAATTGAATTTCGCCCATGGTTTGGGTAGATAGATGAATACCCAGTCACCCTCACCAAACTCACCACTCCCTGTCGATTGCCGGGGGTCAAAGTCACCCATACGAACTTTCTTGAGATCAATTTTTGACCGGTATCCGGAAACCCTGTCCCGGCCCATAAAATAGAATTTGCAGCGTCTGAAAAGTCTGTTTCTGTCCAGGTTATAGAGCACGTGTGCGGCACTCGCCAGCACAACGCCCTCAAGATCGGGCGCAAGTTCCCTGGTATCCACAACCATGGCTGTGCCGCGAAACTTTCCATCGCAGGTAATGGTACCCGCGCTCATCTTCGGTCCGCCCGGGTCGGCACCATTGCCATCTCCTTCCGTCACCGGTTTACGACTGTCTTCAACGCCATTGAGCGGATTGCCGTCACCAAAAATATTGACCGGAGTTGCCCTGACCACCTGAGCGCTCAAGGGCAATGCTGCTACCGTCATCAATACGCCTGTAAACCATGACACAAGCAAAATACCAACAGGTTTTGAATTTTGAAGCATGTTTAGACCGAAAGTATCAAGGACGGTCAATTTAGTCCTGACGGTCATCGGTGTCTACTGAATTCAGTGCCTGCCCTGCCCTTGGGGTGCCTTGATGGAGAGCACCCAGTACCCGGACCAGTTTTTTGAGACAAACCGCATTGGCAGTAGGTTAAGTTGCTCTACGGCAACCGGGTAAAGGTGTAAAATCGCCACGTGAAGTTGAAAACCATCATAGAAAATCGACCAAACCTGTTCTGGATACTCCATGTGGGTGGCTGGGCTGCATGGGGTCTCATTGGCAAATACCTTTTTGTCTCAACGATGGCCGGGGAATACCTCGCGCCGAGTTATGCATTGTATGTCGCCGTTATTAGCATTTTCGGTATGCTAATCTCCTTTCCATTGCGATACCTGTATCGGTTTTTGTGGAATCGCGCGATTTGGATACAGGCCATTGGTTTGCTTGGGGGCAGCGCATTCGTCGCCTATATATGGATCGTGTTCCGCCGCTTCGTTTTCGAGGGTTGGATTAAGGACTCCAAGAAAATGGAAGCCTGGATCGAGGAGGTTGGCGAACTTGCGTACAAGCTCATTGATATGGAATTTGCCATTAGCTATTTCGGTAGTATCACGACCATCCTGACATGGAGTGCATTGTATTTTGCCATCAAGTCATACCGTGTTTTCCAGGAGGTTCGCGAAAGTGCTCTCAAATCGGCCGCCATGGCTCACGAAGCTCAACTGAAGATGCTGCGTTACCAACTGAACCCGCATTTCCTCTTTAACACACTCAATGCCATTTCCACCTTGATATTAGAAAAAAACACGGAATTGGCCAACCGCATGGTCACCAAGCTATCCAGCTTTCTGCGTTATTCGCTGGATAACGATCCCCTGCAAAAAATTACGCTGGATCAGGAGTTGCAGGCCCTGCAACTTTACCTGGATATCGAGAAAGTGCGTTTTGAAGAACGACTTTCACTCGATGTAGATATTGAGGAAAACGCAAGAGATGCGCTGATCCCGAGTCTTCTGCTACAACCCCTGATTGAAAACGCGATCAAGTACGGTATCGCCCGGGCAGAGGGCGGTGGGCATTTGAAGATTTCGGCCAGGGTTTTTGCCGGTGAATTATTGATGGAAGTAAGTGACGATGGCCCCGGTTGTGAACTGATCAACAATAACATCCCGGATGCCAAGGGTGTGGGCTTGAGAAATACCCGTGAACGACTCGCCACGCTTTATGGCAGCGAACATTCCATCAAGTTGAGTCAGACAGATCCGCATGGCCTGACCATCTGTATTCGTATTCCATTTACATCAAAACGTGGACCTGGCTGACACTGGGTTTTACAGGCTGTAAAACGGACGCCGTATCAGCAACACCAGTTATTCGACTTCAACGGATATTGTATTTCGAGCGTTACGCATTTGTTGATGAAGACTGCGTTGGCTGTGTATGTGTGTCTCTACACGACGCGCAAATTCAGGTTTCCTGTCCAACCATTCAATACGATTGCCCGGGACTGTCAGACGGTATTCATGACGACCCTGGTCTGCCTCATCAAATACGCTCAAACTATTGATGAGTTCAAGACGCCCATACTTGCGATTGTAGCGTTCGACCCAAATCGGATGTGGCGAAAGTTCGGTGCCCCCCCTGTCAATTTTTCCCAACATACGTAACAGATCCGATTGTTGGAAAAATCGTTCATCAATTTGTCCCCGTTGATATGGTCTACCGATAACAAGCAGTGGCACGCGCGCCCGGGCGCTTCCGCCATAGCGCTTAATTTCAGTCTCACTCAATGGTCGCATCTGCCGGTGGTCACCGGTTATCAATAAAACTCCGTTTTCAAAATAGCCGCTCCCTGATAATTGTGAATAAAAATCATGTAATTGCTGCATGCTCCATTCCCAGACCGCTTCAGGTGTATCCGGACCACTATCCGGATGGGAATAAGGGAGGTGTGTGCTGGTCGTGGCAATCGTCAACATGAAGGGTCGGTCAGAGGAAATCTGGCTCTGGACCGACAACAGTGCTTCACGGTAAAGATAAGCGTCTGAAGGCGCATCCTGCACAACACGCGGCGCACTGCGCATTTCATCGACATCATCCCTTCCCCGGCTGCGGTCAAGACCCAGGCCTTTCAGAAAATGATCCAGGCCGATAAATGCGAGATCTGCATTGGTCAGGAACTCCGTGAAATAACCCTGCTGACGGTATTCACTGATGACAGATGGTTGATTCGCAAACTCATCAAACATATAGGGGGTCGCCGATGGAAAGTGCATCGGCTGAAAACCTCCCAATAAAGCAATCAACCCGCCCTCGGATGCCTGGTGATTGGCAAAGAAGTTTGTAAACAGAACACCCTCTTCTGAGAGTTCGTCAAAACCATCCAGCAGACCAGGAACGCCGGAAATTTTTTCTGAATTGATTGATGAAAGTGATTCAATAATCAGCAGAATGATGTCGGGCTTTGACGCTGGAATGGCTGCGGCCTTCGGCTTCAGTCCGCCATAGAATGCAATTTCCTGGTCAGAATAGAATTCCGTTACATTTTGTGGAGCCATTCCTTCCAATAGACTTTGCGGATCAAACATTGCGTATGTCCTTAAAGTCCGTGGTGCAGAAACAGCACTCAGAACCGCCAGCAGAAGCGTGGATGCAAGCATAACGAAACCGAACCTG
>Ga0316197_10000650_pt1 | contig 24358 bp, 26 predicted proteins | sample OudBiesiAoxic_MG_FD_204939 | JGI IMG/M metagenome (GOLD analysis project Ga0316197, IMG submission 204939) | Coastal sediment microbial communities from Oude Bieten Haven, Netherlands - site A oxic | ecosystem: Environmental > Aquatic > Marine > Coastal > Sediment | place: Netherlands... | reverse complement strand
GGCATCGCATTGGGCAACGGCGTGTCGAGCAGCGGCCTCGACGTGTGGCTGGTCGACCGATTCGACTGGGGATCGATGCCGACGCTCCTGCTGATGATCGCGATGGCGGTGCTCGCGCTCGTGCTGAGCACCGTGATCTCCAACTCGGCCACTGCGAACCTGTTGGCTCCGGTCGGAATCAGCCTTGCGCTCTCCGACGCCGTCGACCTCGACCCGCTGCTGGCCGGTCTCCTCATCGCCATGGCGTGTTCGTTGGCCATGGCACTGCCGGTCAGTACGCCACCCAACGCCGTGGCGTACGCATCCGGAGCGATCGAGTCGAAGGACATGGCGGCCGTGGGTCTCGTCGTCGGTGGGCTCGGGCTCATCCTCGTCGTGTTCGTGATGCCGCCGATCTGGGAGGCGGTGGGTCTGCTGTGAGCGACCGATTCGTGATCCTCGTCGTCGATGACGACCGTGACGAAGGAGCCGCGCTCGCCCGCGACCTGGACGACCTGCTCGACGGCGTTGCCGTGGTCGAGGTGGTCAGCGATGCCGACGGCGCTCGCCGTTGTGCCAGGGACATCGAGCGACGGGACGGCGTCATCCCCGTTGCGTTCGTCGATGTCGACCTCGGCGAGACCCCCAGTACGACCGTCGTCGAACTCCATGACATCCCGGCGCTCTCCAGGACGCGAAAGATCGTGGTCACCTCCAAGGCGTCGCTCCACGGCGCCGACCACGCACTGCAGCGTGGTGCGATCCACGGGATGATCACGCGCCCCTGGACCCGCCAGGGTCTTCGCGCACAACTGGTGGCGAACCTTGCCGTCTTCATGATCGAGCACGCCCCGGACCAACTCGGCGAGTTCGGCCTCCTCCTCGACGACGAAACGCGCCGCCAGGCGCGGACGCGTGTCGAACAGCAACGAGCCGCGACGCGACACCGCCCGACCACGACGCCGCTGCTGCTCGACAGCTCGATCAGCGACGACCAGATCGAGCGTCGGATGATTGCACTGCTCGACAGGACACTCGGGCACCCACCACGAATCCGTGTGGCGCCGGGCACGATCCTCATCGAGTCGGGCGAAGACGTCGGCGGGATCTACGTCGTCCTCGACGGCGTCGTTCGACTCAGTAGCTACACCGACACCGGCGAGCAGATCCTGCACGAGAAGTCGACCGGAGCGATCATCGGTCTGCTCTCGTTGGCCAGCCACCGGCGAGCAATGCTGCAGTGCCGCGCGATGACCGATGTCCGAGCGGTGCCGGTGACCCTCGATCAGCTCGCAGAGGCGCTGGATGCCGAGCCCGAACTCGCCAGCCTGCTCACGAGGGTCCTGGTCAGTTCGCTGGCACGTCGGCTCCGACGCTCCGACGAGCTACAGATCGAACTCGATCAGAGCCTCGCCGCACTGTCCGAGGCCCGCGCCCAGCTCGTGTCATCCGCCCGGTTCACGGCTCTCGGCGAGATGGCGGCGGGGATGGCGCACGAGCTGAACAACCCGATCGCGGCACTCGGCCGTGCGACGACCCACCTCACCGACGACGTCACCGCAGTCGTCGACGACGGTGCAGTCCGTGAGCGGATCCGCAGCCAACTCGATGCACAACCGATGCCGACGGCGGCGCGGCGCACGCTGCGACGCGAACTGACCGACGCGCTGGGCGATCGACGTCTGGCCGACCGGTTGCTCGACATCGGCTACACCAGCGTCGACGACGCTCGACGGGCGGCCTCGATGGACGACACCGCGCTCGCCCAACTCGAGGCGGGAGCGCGGCTCGGACGATCGCTGCGCACCGTCGAGAGTGCCGCGGAACGCGTGCAAGAGCTCGTCGCAAGCCTGCGGGCCTACTCGCGAGGTGACGACGGCCGCGGCCCCCTGGTGGATGAGGTCGATGTCGCGACCGGCATCGACGATGCACTCCGACTGCTGTCGCACCGGATGGGCGACGTCGAACTGCACCGGGACTATCGGCCGACACCGGGCATCACCGCTCGACCCGGCGAGCTGCAACAAGTGTGGACCAACCTCATCGCGAACGCGCTCGACGCGATGGGCGAACGTGGTCGTCTCACGGTGGTGGTCGAGCCGGCCACAGGCGACCGGGTTGCCGTCCACGTCATCGATGACGGTCCCGGGATCCCGGACGATCTGCGCGAGAAGATCTTCGTGCCTCGATTCACGACGAAGAACGGGCGGGTGCAGTTCGGGCTCGGTCTCGGATTGTCGATCAGCCGCCAGATCATCGACGACCACGGCGGCACGATCGGCCTCGACAGCACGCCGGGTCGCACCGAATTCACCGTCGAGCTACCGACAGGAGAAGTCAATGAGTGAACTGGTCATCGTGCTCGTCGAGGACGAGCCGGAGGTACGAGCAGCGATCGTGCGCGACCTCGGGTCGCTCAGCGAGGGCGTGCGGATCGACGAAGCCGACACGGTCGACGACGCGCGCGGCGCCATGGACGAGGCCGAAGCTGCGGGCGATCACGTCGGGCTGATCCTCGCCGACCACCGACTCCCCGGCGAGAGCGGCGTCGATCTCCTGGTGTCGGTTCATGCCGACCCCGAGCGCCGGAGCATCCGCACCGTGCTGATCACCGGTCAGGCCGGACACGAAGACACGATCCGGGCGATCAACGAGGCCGGGCTCGACTGGTACTTCTCCAAGCCCTGGGATCGCGACGAGCTCGTCTCGGTCGTCGTCCAGCAACTGACGAACTACGTCATCGATACCGGGCTTGATCCGCTGCAGTTCGTGCGTGTCCTCGATGCACCACGACTGCTCGAGCAGTACGCACGCCACACCCGCCCCGATTGATCTCGTGCCGCGTCAGGCAACGATTGCCCTGTCCCTGACCGAGCGTCCAGCCGTTCATGGGGGTCATGCCCTCTCGAACTGAGTCGGTTCGCTTGGTCATCGTTGGATCGTTGAGCGCAAGGCTCAGCAGTTGGATGCAGTCGACCGCGGTCTGGACTTCGAGAAGTAGTCGTCGCCGTACTGGTTGGGACTTCGCCTCCGGCCCAGCCCAGCCGGCGTCGGCGAGGTGGCTTCTGCTTCGTGTCCTGGCCGGACTGGCGTGCGGGCCTGGCTTCGTCGATCGATGACCCCCGAGCGAGAAGGGACGGAGCGAGAAGGTACGGAGCCGTCCACGGAGAAGCGCTCAACCGGTGTGAGTAGGTTGACGAACATGGAAGATGACACAAGTGCTCGCACGCTCGCAGAGGCACTCGCGGAGCCGCGTCGACACCGCGACATGGATCTGGCCCTCGAGCCGATGGACAACTTCGCCAGCACGCCGGGCGGTCCGAACGGGCAGCCGCTCAGCTTCAGAGCCGCCTGGGATCTGGGCGACCGACCCCGGAGGATCGCCTTGCTCCTCGACGACTGCCAGGAGGAGTACCGACCCTACGCCGAAGACATCCTGCCCAAACTCGTCGAGCTGGTCGACGCATTCCGGACGGCGCAATCAGGCAGCGACGGGGTCGAGATCGTGTGGAGTTCGTGGACCCGCACCTTCGACGACGGGATCAGCAATGCGATGGACCGGTGGTATGGCCCCAGGGGCCTCCGCCCCGAAGAGCCGGAGAACGCGGCGTACATGTTCACCGGGGCGCCGGGCATGCAGGTGCTCTCCGAGGTCGCTCCGACGCACGACGAGGTGGCAGATGGTTGGTACTACCACGGCAAGCACCTCGACATGTTCTGGAACTTCGACGAGAACGGCGACTCATACCTCGACGAGAAATTGAAGGCCGAAGGCATCGACACCATCGTGCTGGCGGGTCTCTGGACCGACGAGTGCATCCTCAGTACCGCCTACGCCGGCAGTTCACGTGGATATGACGTGGTCGTGGCGGGTGACGCCGTCGCGACGGCGACAGCAAATCAGGAGATGGCGCTGACGGTCGCAAACGGCACCGTCGCCAACGTGTTGCCCACCGATGACGTGATCGGCTACATGGAGAACGACTTCGTCACCGGCGAGCCGGGAGCGGTCAAAGGTGTCCGGCACCCCGACGGACGAAAGGACGACTGACTGAGCACGACCGATCGTCGGGTGCCGTAGCGATCGTCGCCAGACACCCCGCTACTGATCCGGGCAGCGGAGAGCGCCCTTCAACGGGTCACAGGCCCAAAGCAGCGTGACAGGGTGGGCCGCCTGTTCCACCGAGCGATTGGATCGAACGAATGAAACCCGAGACCGCCGAACTCTGGGCCAAGCAGAACCAGCACGAAGGCGACCGCTGGCGCCTCTTCACAGCCGTCGGTGAAGCTGTCGACGCAAGCACCGTGCTCTACCCGGGCAGCTATGTCGACATCGCCCCCTCGTTCGTCTTCGACTCAGTGACCTATGTCGACATCGACAAACGAGCACCGAAGTTCTTCGCCGACACCGATGGCGTTCGCGCGATCGTGGCCGCCCACAACGGCGCGGCCAATCCCGACATCACCTTCATCCACGCCGACTACACCAGCGAACTCGACCTCCCGGACGAACACTTCGACCTCCTCGTGTCGCTCTACGCAGGATTCATCTCCGAGCACTGCACCCGCCACCTCCGCATTGGCGGCACGCTGCTCGTCAACCCCAGCCACGGCGATACCGCAATGGCATCCATCGACCCTCGCTACGAACTCGCCGGCATCATCACCTCCCGAGACGGCAAGTACAAGGTCAACACGACCGAGCTTGACGACTACCTGGTCCTCAAGAAGCCGCAGCCCGTCACTGTCGATCTCCTCCACGAAGCTGGCAGAGGAATCGGGTACACCAAGTCGCCATTCGCCTACCTGTTCACGCGGGTCGCCTGAATCGTGCCCGAGCTGTCGTTCCCGATGTACCGCAGGAACACTCGATAATCGGCGCTCGGCAATCCGGTGTAGCCCAAACAACGCCCGCCGCATCACAGCCCATACCGAGCACCCGATGGGAATCACCCCATCAGTCGTGCAAACGTTGCGTGACGCGGCACGAGCGATAGACGAGCGTGCCGTCGTCGAGATCGGCGGCGGGCAGCTCGTCCTTCTCCGTCCAGTAGTCCTGCTTGTGCCGCCACGGCTCGCGATCGCCCTGCTGCGGAAGGAGGTGCATCCCGCGCTTCAGGTATCCCGGATTGAAGTTCTCGGGATCGACCCACGGCAGCAGCTTCATGCCGACGTCGCTCGGCCGCAGCATCGGCGTCACCATCGACGCGCCGCGGTCGTCCATGTGCTTCAGCAGCCGACAGACGAAGTCGGCGATCAAGTCGGCCCGCAAGGTCCAGCTGGCCCGGAAGTAGCCGAAGACCCACGCCATGTTCGGGATCCCCGTGAACATCGTCCCCCGGTACGTGATCGCATCGTGGAAGTTCAACGGCTCTCCGTCGATCGTGAATGCGATGTCGCCCAGCACGTTGAGGTTGAAGCCCGTCGCCGTCACGATGATGTCCGCATCGAGCTGCTCGCCCGACGCCAGCTCGATCCCGGTCTCGTTGAATCGCACGATCTGATCGGTCACCACCGATGCCTTGCCGTCAGCGATCCCCTGGAAGAGGTCTCCGTCGGGAACGAACGCCACTCGCTGCTGCCATGGCCGGTACGAGGGGGCGAAGTGTTGCTCGATGTCGCAGTCCTCACCGAGGTACTCCCGGATCCCGGCGAACAACTCCTGCCGCACGAGATCCGGTTCGGTGGCTGACATCTGCATGAACAGTTCCTGATCCTGGAGGATCTTGCGCCGTGCGATCTCGTGGATCCACGTCTCGTCGATGTCGAGTTCGCGCAACGTCTCCACCATGTCGTTGGCGTTGCGACCGGTCACGAAATAGGTCGGCGAACGCTGCAGCATCGTGATGTGCGCGCACCGGTCGGCCATCGCTGGAATCAGCGTCGCCGCGGTGGCCCCGGAGCCGATGACCACGACGTTCTTGTCGGCATAGTCGAGGTCCTCGGGCCAGGTCTGGGGATGCACGATCCGACCACCGAAGCGGTCCATTCCCTCCCACTCTGGGGTGTATCCCTCCGAGTGGCGGTAGTAGCCCTGACACATCCACAAGAAGTTCGCCGTGAACTGCAACTCCTCCCCGGTGTCGGTCCTCGTTACATCGAGGGTCCACATCGTGTCGGTCGACGACCAACTCGCCGCCGTGATGGTGTGCGAGTAGCGGATGTGCTTGCCGAGTTCGTTCTCGTCGATCACCTCGCCGAGGTACGTCATGATCTCGTCGGCAGTTGCGATCGGCGCTGCGGTCCACGGCTTGAACCTGTAGCCGAACGTGTGGAGATCGCTGTCGGAGCGGATCCCTGGATACGTGTGTGTTCGCCAGGTGCCGCCGAACCCCTCCTGGTTCTCGAGCACGACGAACGAGCTGTCGGGGCGCTGTTGGGTCAGGTGATACGCACCGCCGATCCCCGAGATTCCAGCACCGACGATCAGGACATCGACATGTTCTCCGGCTGCCGACGAACTGTCCGTTCCGTCGGTCATCCGTTCACCGCTGTCCTGCTCGCCGCCTGCTTCCGGGATCGGAGAATCCGCCGACCGAGTGAGGTCTTGTGCACCTCGTCGGCGCCGTCGTAGATCCGTGCGGCCCGCTCGTGGCGATACCAGTACGCCAGGATCGTGTCGTCGGTGACGCCGAGCGCGCCGTGCACCTGGATCGCTGTGTCGACCGTGCGCAGCATGGTCCCTGCCACCGAGAACTTGATCGCAGCGATCTCGTCGCGCGCGGCTTTGGCACCGACACTGTCGATCATCCACGCGGCGTGGAGGGTCAGCAGCCGAGCGCTGCGGATCTCCGCGTCAAGTTCGGCCACCCAGTGCTGGATGACCTGCCGGTCCGCGAGCGTCTCGCCATCCGGGGTGATGACGCGCTCATTCGCATAGTCGCACATCAGGTCGAACGATCGGCTGGCAATGCCGAGCCATCTCATGCAGTGATGGATCCGGCCCGGACCGAGCCGCTCCTGCGCGATCGCGAACCCTGCACCTTCGGTGCCGAGCAGGTTCGCCTGCGGAACCCGGCACGACTGGTAGATCACCTCGCCATGGCTCGCGTGGCCGCTTCCGGCGTGGCCCATCACGCTCACGTTGCGGACCAGATTGAACCCGGGAGTGTCGGTCGGGACGATGATCATGCTCGCCCGTTGATACGGCGGAGCGTCGGGGTCGGTCACGGCCATGACGATCGCGAAGGCGGCTCCGTCGGCCGACGACGTGAACCACTTCTGCCCGTTGATGACGTAGTCGTCACCGTCCTTCACGGCAGTGGTCTCCAACAACGTCGGATTCGACCCGGCCGTCGCCGGCTCGGTCATCGAGAAACAACTGCGGATCTCGCCGGCCACGAGCGGCCGGAGGAAACGTTCCCGCTGTTCCGCGGTTGCGTGTGCGTGCAGGATCTCAACGTTGCCGGCGTCGGGAGCCTGCACCCCGAACACCGTGTGACCGAGCGGGCTTCGGCCGAGTGCCTCGCTGAACAGGCCGTGTTCGAGCATGCTGAGCCCGAGGCCACCGAACTCGACCGGGTGGTTGGAGGCCCAGACACCCATCTGGCGAACCTTCTGCTGGAGTGCAGCCACGCCCTCGGCAACCGCCTCGGCAGTGCCGTGGAGGAACTCCCCTTCCAGCGGGATCACCTCGTCGTCCATGAACGCATTGACCATCTCGAGGATGGTCTCCATCTTCTCCGAGATCTCGAACTCCATCGACCCAACGCTAGGAAACTGCCGCCGTGACCGACAGAGCCCTTGGTCCCGGTCCTGGTCGAGCGGCCTGCACTCAAGGGAGGGACAGAGGCGGGCGTGGGTGTGACGTTCCACACCTCGTCCTCGAGGACTCGGAGCTCGGGCCAGCGCACCCGGAGCTCGTCGAGGACCTCCATGTCCGACTTCCAGATCCACGCTGGTCCATTCGCTGCTCAGTCACCAGCGCCCAACGGCTCGTTGACCGGGCAGCGACGCGCCACGTGGGCCGATCGGACCCTGACCGACGGGCGCGACCATCGGCGAAAATCGATGGGTGGCTCGACCGACCACACCTGCCGAAATGACCGTACAATTGCCGGCATGGTGACACCCAAGACTGTCCTGGCCGCTGCACTCACCGCATCACTGGCACTCGCTGCCTGCGGTGGGAGCGACGACGCCGCCCCCACCACCGAGGCGCCCGCCTCCGACGCTCAACCCGACGCCGGCGGCGGTCAATCCGACACCGAAGCATCCGGCATCCAGGTCGTCTCGGCCGCCGACGCCGCCGCAACGATCGACGACCCACCTGCCGATCTCGTGATCCTCGACGTGCGCACGCCCGAGGAGTTCGACGAGGGCCACATCGACGGCGCCACGATGCTCGACTTCTACGAACCCGACTTCGCGGACCAACTCGCCACCCTCGACCCGGAGGTCCCGTACGTCCTCTACTGCCGCTCTGGCAATCGCAGCAGCCAGGCCCGCACCATCATGGCCGAGCTCGGCTTCACCACCGTCGACGACGTCGACGGCGGCATCCTCGCCTGGCAGAGTGCCGGCCTCCCGGTCGTCACCCCCTGACGCCGAACGCGGCAGCGCCGGCATCCCCACGGGAGTGCCGGCGCCGTCGCGACTCACTCGCAGAGCGGGTGATCAGGCGGGCGTCGGCTGCACTTCCTGCCACGCCCCGTAGCCACCGAGGATGTCGGTCACGTCGGGGAACCCGGCCTGGCGCAGCACACTCGCCGCCACCGACGAGCGGTAGCCGCCCGCGCAGTAGACGACCGTCGGTGCGACGGGATCCAGCTCGTCGACGCGACCTGGAAGCTGTCCGACCGGGATCGTCACTGCACCCGGGATCACACCGGCCTCGAGTTCGCCGGGGTTGCGGATGTCGACAAGCTGCAGCCCCTCGATGTCACCGCGACGCGCGTCGAACTCCGAAGCGGTCATCCGCGACGCATGGCGAACACGGTCAGGGTGATCGGCCATCACGACGAACGGATGCTCGAGATACCCGACCACCCGGTCGAAGCCGATCCGGCCGAGTCGATTCTTGGCCTCGAGTTCGAAACCAGGATCGACCACAAGCACGATGTCGACGTCGCTCGGCACGACCGAGCCGGCGAACTCTGCGTAGCGGCCACTCAACCCGACGTTCACGGAACCAGCGATGTGCCCGTGTGCGAACTCCTCAGGGTCGCGCCCGTCGACGATCATCGCGCCACCGGCGACGAGTTCGTCGAAGGCGCCGATGTCGAGGGCGGTCGGCGCCACGTGCTCGTCGAGGAGGTCACGGTCCTTCCGGTTGAGGATTGCGTCGTAGACGAAATAGCCCGGTGCGGGTGGCTGTCCCTCGGTGACGAGGTCGAAGAACGTCTGCTTGTCCTTCGCCAGCAAGGCGTAGTTCGTGGCGCGCTGCTCGCCCATCGTCGACGATGTCTCCGTCGACAGGTTCTTGCCGCAGGCCGAACCCGCACCGTGCGCCGGGAACACCCGGGTGGCATCGGGAAGGGTCAGCAGCTTGTCGTGCAGGCTGTCGTAGAGCTTGTCAGCCAGCTCCTCGCGCGTGAAGCCGATCGACGACAGCAGGTCTGGTCGGCCGACATCACCGATGAACAGCGTGTCTCCGGTGAGCACGCCGTACGGCTCGTCGTCGTCGGCGTGCTCCCACACGACGATGCTGATCGATTCGGGCGTGTGTCCCGGCGTGTGCCGGATCTCGAGCACCACGTCGCCCAGCTCGATCCGCTCGCCGTCGGCCAGCTTGCGCGACTCGAACTCGGTCTCGGCGACCGACGAGAACCCGATCGCCGCGCCGGTCTCGGCCGCGAGTTCGAGGTGCCCGGACAGGAAGTCCGCGTGGAAGTGGGTCTCGAGCACGAGCTCGATGGTGAGCCCTGCAGCCTTGGCATCGTCGACGTACTCGGCGATGTCGCGCTGCGGGTCGACGACCACCGCCCGGCCCGTTGTCTCGTCGCCGATGAGGTACGACGCGTGTGACAGACAGTCGAGGTAGTACTGGGTGAACTTCATGGTGCAACTCCTTGTCGGTGTGCGAGCGTGCCACCCGCGAGGTTGATGACGTCGTCGAATCCAGCGGCCGCGAGGTTCGCGGCGGCCTGCGCGCGGAACCCGATCATCACTCGGCCCGAAGTTCGGTGAGGACACCCTCGATGTCGCAGCCGCGACCACGGTTGTACGGGAGCTTGGCGAGCGCATTCCCCATCGCACAGGTGTTGGTGACCGCCGAGAACGTCAGACCCGTCGCCACGCCACCAGCGAGCCACTTCGCCTTGGGGACGAACATCGACAGCAGAATGCCGACGAGCGAAATCGAACCCGCGACGAGGCGCACCTGACGGTCCATGGCCCAGGTCTCACTCGTGCCGCGCACCACGTCGCCGCCACCAGCGATCCACGCGTCGAGGCCGCCATCGAGCAGGTGGAGATGTTGCTTACCGGCACCTGTCAGGGTGCCGTGGGCCTGGTCGGCACGGGCGCCCGACTTGCAGACGAGGACGACGGGGTGTTCGACGTCGGCGAGGTCGCGAGCGTGCTCACCGAGCGTGTCCAGCGGGACGTTGTACGAACCCTCGATGTGGACGCCGTCGAACTCGCCGCCGGTGCGGACGTCGAGGATCCTGGTCGCCGGGTCGTCGAGCATCATCCGCTGCAGTTCAGCGGTGTCGATGACATCGGTGCCGGGCAGTTGAACGGTTGTTGCGTTGGTCATGGTGACTCCTGTTGGGACTCGTTGGGGATTGTCTGCTCACGCGGTGAGCACGGTGGAGATGGCGGTGTAGGCGGCAACCACGAATAACATAATCGCGAAGGCGCGGGTCAGCCGGTCGGCGTCGACGCGGGTCGCCACACGCGAGCCGACGACCACACCGACCGAGACGGTGATGAGGAAGGGAACGACGACACCCCAGTCGAAATCGAGTTCGCCGGCACGCATCGCGAGGGCCATCCCGGCGTTGATCACGATGACGACCAGCGACGTACCGATGGCGACCCTCGTCGGAAACTTGAGCAGCAGCATGAGGGCCGGCACGACGACGAAGCCGCCGCCGACGCCGAACAACCCGGTGAGCAGCCCCACGGCGGTGGCGGCGGCCGCAAGCTTGACGATCGCAGACACCGACCACTCGACGCCGACGTTCTGCCTGACACGCTCCTTCGTGACGACGGCACCCGATCCTCCGGCGTTGTGATCGAGCACCGGTGCGATTTCGCCGAGGTCACGCCGTCGACTGACGCTGCGGTACATACGGATCGCGACGAACACGATGAGTGCGGAAAATGCCAACAGCAGAACCTGCTCGTCGATCGACTGGTTCACCAGGGTGCCGATCCGCGAGCCGACGATTCCGGCTGCTCCGAAGGCGACGCCCGCGCCGAGGCGGACGTTTCCGGCGCTGTAGTGGCCGATCACACCGAATGCCGAGGCGACCCCGACCACGAGCAGCGATGCCGTGGTCGCATCCTGCGCCTCCAGGCCGGCCACGAAGACGAGGATGGGCACGGCGAGGGTCGATCCGCCGCCGCCGAGCGTGCCGAGCGACAACCCGACGAGGAGGCCGAGCGCGATTGCGATCAGCTCACCGGTCATGCAGGCGCGCCGCTGCGTGCCACATCGACGAGCGCGTCGAACTGGGTCGGGCCGATCGCACCCGACAGCCGTCCGAGGACGTTGCCGTCGGCGCCGACGACCACCCAGAAGGGGAAGCCAGGGAGACCGTATGTCTGTGCAAGAGTGTTGTCGCGGTCGTCGAGGAGGATCGGTGCCGGCCAGCCCTCACGAGCGAACCACGCCGACGGTGGATAGTTCTCGCCGTCCGGCCGCACGGAGGTCGAGACGGCGACGATCCGCACGTCGTCGGGAAGACCAGTGTCACGCAGATGGTCGGCGAGTTCGTCGACCTCACCCTGACAGACCGGGCACCAGTGCGCGAAGAATCCGATGATCGTCGGCTCGCCGTCGGTGATCAGCTCGACACCGAGTCCGTCGAAGCCGGTCCCACGGGCGGTCGGCGCCGGCGCTCCAAATGCGGTGTCGAGTGCCGGGTCGTCGCTGACGAGCCCAGGAAGGGGTGTCCCCTCGATCTCGACGGCGTTGGTCTCCACGACCGCCGAGGGGTCGCCGCCTCCGTCGTCGTCGCTCCGGGTCAGGCCGACCACGACGGCGCCGATGAGCGCGACCACGATGACGCCCGCTCCGATGATCCACAGCGTGTACGGGCGGCGACCAGCACTCATGTCGTCACGCCCCCTGCCGCACCGCGGTGAAGTTGAAGTCGTCTTGGATGTCAAGACCGAGCACGACGTCGACCGTGTCGTCAGCCGTCGCCTCAACCAGTTCGAGGTGCACGCCGTCCGCTTCGAGCACGAATTCGGTATCCGGATCGATCTTGAGCGAGGCAAGTAGCGAGCCGTCCGCCGACCGGAACTCGATCTCGCCTGCCGAGCTCGACGCCGACGTGATTTCGATTGTTCGATCCGTCACGTTCTGGAGGGCCCCGACGACCACATTGGCGTCGTCGCCGCCAACGAGGGCCGGGTTGGTGATCGTCAGCGGGGCACCCGCGACGACGACCTCGGTGGTCGACGTGGCATCGTCGTCGGAAGAACACGCGCCGACAGCCACCGGAGCGGCCAAGATGAGGGCGAACGAAAGGGACCGAGTGAGACGATTCATAGGTGAGTTCATACTACCGTACAATATGTACGTACATTTAGCAAGCCGATTCACCGGCAACAACCGCACTCCCCTCGCTCAATACGACCCGATCCCTCTCGACACCCGAAAGAACTGACCGTGGACCCCCGAGACGTTGCCAATTTCTTCGCCCTCGTCCTGCTGCTCGGCGCGGCCGGCGTGATCATCGCTGCAATCATCCCGACAGCACGCACCGAGCTCGCCCGTGCCGCTCCCATCGTCGTCGCGGTCGCGGCAGTCGGCGCAACGGCCGGCAGCCTCTATTTCTCCGAGATCGCCGACTACATCCCGTGCACCTACTGCTGGTACCAACGCATCGCGATGTACCCGATGGCGGTGATCGTCCCGCTCGCCATCGCACTGCGTGACCGTTCGATACTCCGCTACTCACTGGCGCTCGGGCTCGTCGGCCTCGCGATCTCGATCTACCACATCCAGTTGCAGCTGTTCCCCGATCAGAGCTCGAACTCGTGTGAGCTCACGAGTCCCTGTACGGCCAAGTGGGTCGAGGCGTTCGGGTTCATGACCATCCCACAGATGGCCGGCACGACGTTCGCGATCATCGTCGTCGTCAGCATCATCGGGCTCCGCACGCCGGCTCCCGCTGCCGACGAGACCTTCGACGACGAGCCCAGCGAACAGACATCGACGGTATAGAGTTCGTTTGTCCGGATGTTTGACATCCGAACAGAATCTGACGAAGGAGCCCTGTGACACTCGATCGAGACAGCCCGATGCCGCTGTGGGCGCAGCTCGAGGCGGCCCTGAAGCACCGCCTCGACGCCGGCGAGTTCGACGATCGATTCCCCACCGACAACGAACTCGTCGAGCAGTACGAGGTCAGTCGCCACACCGTTCGCGAGGCAATCCGACACCTCAACCGATCCGGGATCCTCCGGCGCGAACGCGGCCGCGGAACCGTTGTGAATCGCACGGAGTTCGAGCAGCCGCTGGGTGCCCTGTACAGCCTGTTCCAGTCGACCGAATCGTCGGGCGCGGTACAACGCAGCGTCGTGGTTTCGAAGCGCGAGGAACTCGACCCCGCAATCGCCGAGCGACTCGAACGGCCAGCCGACACACCACTGCTGTACCTCGAACGGCTCCGCTTCGCCGACGAGGAACCACTGGCGATCGATCGGGCATGGCTGCCGATGGACATCGCTGCCCCATTGATGTCGAGCGACTTCGAACACACCGCCCTGTACGACGAACTCGAGGCGAAGTGTGGGGTCCGCCCCGATGCCGGATGGGAGCGGATCGCCCCGCTCCTGCCGATCCCCGCCGAACGCTCGCTCCTCGCGATGCGTCGTGGAGAGGCCGCGTTCTTCCTCGAGCGGCTCGGCTCGGCGCACGGCTCACCGATCGAATGGCGGACCACCACGATTCGTGGTGACCGCTATCGCTACGTCGCACACTTCGAAGCCGGCACCGCTCCGGGGCTTGTCGCAGCCGCCGCCGAGTAGTCGGCCTGCCCACACGTCGCGAATCCGTGCAAATTCAGGCGGATCGTGACGGGTAGCGTCACGATCCGCCGGAATTGCGATGGAGACGATCGAGGCGGGCGGAATGTCAGCTGCCGAGCAGGCCCGCGAGTCGGCGACGCCACTCGACCGACGCCTTGTCGGCCTGCACGCTGACCGTTGCGGACTGCTCCAGCGGCAGCACCCCAGGCACCCGCTCGAGCATCGCCTTGTCCTCGGCGCCGATCGCCCGGTCGAAGGCGATGATCTCGTCGCCGGGCACCGAGAAGTCGTCATTTCGCCAGATCACGAACGTGAAGTACGACCGCACGTCATCGATCGGTGTCGAGCACAGCAGGATCAGGTGGTCGAGCCCAGATTCGTAGTGGATGGTGCTCCGCACCGTGAACGGCAGGTTGAAGCCCGTCGTCATCCGCCGGGTGATCACCTTGTCGGAGATCCCCGACGCAGCCGCTCCGAGTTCGTTGTCGACCTCGACCTCGTACTGGTAGCCGAAGAAGTCGTCGTCGAGTTGTTCCAGCTCGATCTTGAGGACGTCCCGGTTGTCCTGAATTCCGAGGGTGCCGACGTGCACGTACGGGAAGTGGGAGATGTCGAGGAAGTTGTCGGTCATGCGCGTCGCAGAGGTGAACCAGGTCTCGACGCCGGAGTTGATGCGGCGATAGGCGGGGTCGTTCTCTGCGGGCATCCGGGGGATCTCCGCCGTCGGCTCACCGAGACACACCCACACCAGCCCGTACCGCTCGTCGACCCCCACGGTCGGCAGGTGTGCTGCCGGCGGTACCGGGCGGCCGGCCCCCGACGACGGGACCTCGACACATCGACCCTCATCGGCGAACCTCCAGCCGTGGTACGGGCAGACCAGGCACCCGTCGTCGACGGAGCCCTCACTGAGCGGGGCCTCACGGTGCGGGCATCGGTCGGGCGCAGCCAGCACATCGCCGGAAGCCGACCGCCAGATCACGAGATCACGTCCGAGCAGACGGACCGCTACCGGGGAGTCGGCCACATCGGCGCCCTCGGCAACGACGAACCAGTGGTCACGGAGGGCGTCGTGCTCGATCAACATGTGTCTCGGCTCCTCGGGTGGCTCGGCATCGGGTTCTAGTCTGGCGCGACGATGACCAACCCGATCGAGGCCGACCTGATCGTCGCTGCCGACACCGTGCTCACGATGGACCCGGGGGCAGCACCGCTGCACCAGGCGGCGATTGCAGTCGGGGGAGACCGCATCGTTGCGATCGGGCCCGCTGCGGAGCTCATGTCGGCCCATCCGACGGCACCGGTCCTCGGCGGCACCGGCTTCATGGCGATCCCGGGCCTCGTCAACGCCCACCAGCACCTCACCGGCGACCGGCTGATTCGGTCGATGATTCCCGACGACCTGGAACCGGGTCGCGCGGTGTTCGAGTGGGCGATCCCGGCGCATGCCGCGCACACCGCTGGCGACGACGAGTTGTCGGCCACCCTCTCGCTGATCGAGGCGGCCTGCAACGGGATCACGTTCACGGTCGAGGCCGGCACGGTGGCCCACCCCGACCGGGTGCTCGCCGGATTCGACAACGTCGGTGTCGGCGGCACGCTCGGATCGTGGGGCTGGGACGTCGACGGCGAACCGTGGGCAGGATCGGTCGACGAGGTGCTCGATCGCCAACGCGAGGTCCAGCAACTGACCGCGGGTCACCCCCGGGTCGACGGGTGGGTCACGCTCGTCGGACACGACCTGATGAGCGACGAACTCGTCGTCGCCGCGAGCGAACTCGCCCGGGCATCAGACACGGGAATCACGTTCCATCTCTCCCCCACAGACGCCGATGCGGCGAGCTACCTGTCGCGAACCGGTGCCCTCCCGGCGATCCACCTCGACCGGCTCGGCGTGCTCGGCCCGCACGTTCTGATCGCCCACGGCGTCCACCTCGACGGCGACGAGATCCAGCGGCTGTTGGCGAGCGACACCGCACTCGCGTACTGCCCGTGGGCGTACCTTCGGCTCGGACAGGGTGTCACCCGCGCCGGACGCCACGTCGAATACATCCGACGCGGCGGTCGGGTCGCGCTCGGCTGCGACGCCGAGAACGCCGGCGATGCGATCGACGTGCTGGGTGCCGTGGCGCTCGCCGCTGGACTCGCCAAGGACACCGCGGTGGACCCGACGGTCTTCGGAGCCGGCGAGGCGCTCCACCATGCGACGCTCGGCGCAGCAGCCGCCCTCGGGATGGCCGACGAGATCGGGTCGATCACCGTCGGAAAGCGCGCGGACATAGCGCTCGTCGACACGACCGGCCCCGAGTGGGTTCCGCGATCCCCCGACCCGGTGCTGCAACTCGTGTGGGCGAGCGACGGCCGCAGCGTCCGCCACGTGGTCGCGTCCGGCCGGGTGGTCGTCCACGACGGCGAGCCGACGCTGATCGACCGTTCGACACTCACCGCCGAGGCACAGCAACGCCACGAACGCCTCGTTCACGACGCCGGCCTCGGACACTGAACTCACCAGGTGCCGATGAGTCGTCCCGCGAGGAAGAGTGCGGCGCCGACCATGAAGATCCGCACGACACGTTCACCCCCGGACACTGCGAGCTTCGCTCCGAACCACCCGCCGGCCAGAAAGCCCGCAGCCAAGACGAGCGCGGGGCCCCACACGACGTTGCCCTGCACGATGAAGACCGGCAGTGCGATGCACGTGACGATCAGGTTCACCAGCACCTTGACGCTGTTCGCCGTGACGAGGTCGAAGCCGGCGCGCGTCAGCGCCGCGAGCATCACGAGGCCGACACCGGCCTGAAACGCACCGCCGTACAGCCCGATGCAGAAGAACACGATCGACGTCACCGTGGTCGACCACGGCTCGACGCCCTCGGCCGGCTTGGGCTTGAAGATCGTCAGAATGATGATCGGGATCAGCAACAACCCGAAGATCGTCTCGAACGTCTCGTCGGCGATCTGGCTGATCCCGAACGAGCCGATGAGCGATCCGATGACCGCCGGGGCCAACACGGGCGTGGCACCCTTCACCCCGTCGACTCCCGATCGACGGAATGCGGCAACCGCCGAACCGCTCGCGGCCAGTACTCCGACGCGATTCGAACCGTTCGCCTGATTGCCGGGGACGCCGGCGAGCACCAGCAGCGGCACGGTCAGCGCCGACCCACCGCCTGCCATGGTGTTGATCACCCCTGCTGCGGTGCCGCCGACCACCAGCAGCAGCGCCTCCCACCAGGTCATTCGTGCAGGGTCATTCGTGCAGGGTCATTCGTGCTCGAACAGCGCACGCAACTCGGGATCCCGTAGGACGTCGCGGACGGTGGTGACGATCGTCTGAGTCTGGGCGTCGAGTTCGAGGTTCGCCACCGTGCCGACCTCGATTCGACCGAGCGTGGTGCGTTCGAGCGTCTCGGGGATGAGGCTCACCGCGACCTCATTCGCGTGCCGGTCGAGTCGCGAAATCGTGAGGCTGACGCCGTCGATCGCGATCCACCCTTTCCACATCAAGTAGGCCATGTGCTCGGCGGGGACCGTGAACCAGACGGTGCGATTCTCGCCGTCTGATTCGATCCGCGACACCGTGATCGTGCCCGACACGTGACCCGAGAGGATGTGCCCGCCGAGTTCGTCGCCAAAGCGCAGACTGCGTTCGATGTTCACGTTCGAACCGGGTGCGACGTCACGCAGATTGGTGAGGCTGACGGTTTCGGCGATCACGTCGAAGGCGACGACGCCGTCGTCGATCTCGGTGACGGTGAGACACACACCGTTGTTGGCGACGCTGGCGCCGTACTCGAGGCCGGCCGAGCGTTCGCCGAGCCGCACCCGGAGTCGACGAACGCCGTTGCGATCCTCGACCCCCACCACCTCGCAGAGATCTTGCACGATGCCGGTGAACATGGTGCGAGGGTAGCGATCGAGCCGTGTCCGGACCAGCCGGCGTCGCTACGGTGCGAGCAGGACGAATCGACCGCCGAGGATTGAGCCGATGAGTGACGAATGAGTGACGAGCCGACCGACTCCGCCGCGACACATCGTCGGCGCCCGACAACGCCGCGCTGGACCCATATCGCCCTGCGCGTGTCGGACATCGACGCGACCATCGGCTGGTACCTTCGCTTCACCACCCTCGAGTTGCTCGACAGACGAGAAGATGCCGACGGATACGGTGCCTGGCTCGGCCACTCCGACGCCGGCGAGCACCCGTTCGTGCTCGTCCTCGCCCAGTTCTTCGACGGCCACGACCCGTTCGCCCCGACACCGCTGGCGAAGCTCGCGCCGTTCAACCATTTCGGCATCGAGCTACCGAACCGGGCCGACGTCGACGCGATCGCCGCCATGGCGGAAGCCGAGGGGTGCCTCGCGATGCCGGCAAAACAGATGCCCGACCCGGTCGGCTACATCTGCATGCTCGAGGACCCCGACGGCAATCTCGTCGAGTTCTCCTACGACCAGGGCGTCTACGAGAAGGTCCGTGAAGTCTGGGGCTGACGGCGCGACGCCCGTCGACGTCGCCCGCTCCTACCTCGCTGCCCTCGGCGGCAACGATCCGACCGAGGTGACCCGTCTCGTCGCCGAGGATTTCGTCAACGAGCACACCGCCGAGCTCGGCTCCGGATCCACGGGGCGGGACGAGTACGCGCGGCGGCTGCCCGGCTTCTTCGAGATGTTCCCGAACCGGCGCTACACGGTCGAGGAGACGGCGCTCGGCAAATTGGTCGACGAGAACGACAAGCCGGCAACCGAAGTGATCGTCCGCTACCGGTTCGGCGCGGACGTCGACGGGACCCGGATCGACATCCCCGGAGTGATGTGGATCACCGTTCGCGACGGTCTGGTGACGCGCCGGCTCGACTGCTGGGACTCACTGACGTTCCACCGGCAGACCGGGACGCCCGTCGACCTCTGACCGCTCAGCCGGATGCCGACTGAGCGGTGTCACGCGCCCAGCGATAATCGGCCTTCCCGTTCGGCGCCCGGTAGACCTCGTCGACGAACACGACACGTCGCGGCGCCTTGTAGTCGGCGATCGTCTGTTTGACCGTGGCGATCACGTCATCAGCCTCGGTCGGCTCCGACACCGAACACACGAGCACGACGGTCTCACCGAAACGCTCGTGCGGGACGCCGACGGCATTCGCGTCGATCACCGTCGGGTGCAGCCGAGCGGCGACCTCGACCTCCTCGGGGTAGATCTTCTCGCCGCCCGAGTTGATGCACACCGAACCACGGCCGAGCAGCGTGACCGTGCCGTCCTCGGCGATCGTCGCGAAGTCGCCGGGCACCGTGTAACGGACGCCATCGACGGTCCGGAACGTCTCGGCGGTCTTCGCCTCGTCCCGCCAGTAGCCACGGGGCATCGGTCCGGCAGCACCGAGCATCCCGGGCGTCTCGCTTCCCCGTGGCAGCACGCTGCCCGTCGCCGGATCGATCGTGACGACATTCGGCGGGGCCGTGAAGATCGCCGTCTCGGGCGGTTCGGTGCCGGGCATGGTCATCGACAGGGCGTAGGGCCCGCCTTCGGATGCACCGATCATGTCGATGATGACCGCGTTGGGAAGGCGCCGCTGGAAGGCCCGCTTCTGGTCGACCGACAGCGTCGCCCCGGTCGAGACGATTCGGCCGACCGAGTCGAGGTTTCGACTCCCACCGGCCGCCTCCGTCGCGTCGAGCGCAGCGTTGAGCGGGCGGGCGAATGCGTCGCCAACGAGCGACAGTTGGGTCACGTCGTTCTCCTCGACGAGATCCCACAGTTCGTCCGCGTCGAACGACCGGCCGCCGAGCAGCACCACCGTGCCGCCCATGACGAACGCCCCGATCGCGAGGAACAGTGCGGTGCCGTGCATGAGTGGTGGTGCGCACAGCATCACGGGACTCTTACCCTCGGCCTGCAACCGGGCCGCCACGGCACCGACCTCGGCAGGCGTTGTCGGGACGTCGATTCCTGCGGTGACGTACGACGTGTACCCCAATGCACCGAACAGATCGACGTGGCGCCACACGACACCCTTCGGGTTCCCGGTCGTGCCCCCGGTGTAGAGCATCAGCGTGTCCTCGCCAGAGCGCTCGATGCGCTCGGCCGGAGATGCGGCCTCGACGACGTCGTGATACCACTCGGCACCCTCTACGAGCGGGCTGCCGTCGTCGACCTGGATCAACGTCGTCACGGTCGGCATCGACGGCCGCGCCTCGGCGACGCGTTCACCGAGCGATCCGTGGAACACGATCACCTCGGCCTCGGCGTTGTTGCAGATGTACGCAATCTCCGGCGCCTTGTATCGGTAGTTCACGTTCACCGGTGTCGCCCGCAGCTTGAACGCTGCGTACGCCGACTCCAGGTATTCCGGGCAGTTGTACATCAACTGGGCGATCCGGGTACCGACCCCGGCACCTCGCTCCTGCAGCGCTGTGGCGAGACGGGCCGCTCGGTCGTCGAGCTCGCGCCACGTCTGCTTGTGCGTCCCGATCACCACGGCGATGTGGTCGGGTTGGGCATCGACGAATGCCTCCCACAGCGTCGCCCAGTTCTCGCTCAGGCCCTGGCTCTCGTCATCGGTCATCGGATGCTCGCTTCCTCCTCGATGGTCGGAGCGATCATGCCCCATCGCGCCGACTCAGGTCGAAGCGCGGCGGCGCGCAACCACCGTCTACGGTGAGCCGCATGCGCATGGAAGCGATCGCCATCGGGACCAACCCTCCCGAGGACGTCAACGTCATCATCGAGGTCCCCGTCGGCGGCGAGCCGATCAAGTACGAGCTCGACAAGGACTCGGGAACCCTCCACGTCGACCGGTTCCTCTACACCCCGATGAGGTATCCCGGGAACTACGGGTTCGTTCCGCACACCTTGTCCGAGGACGGCGATCCGATCGACGTCCTCGTGTGCAACACCCGGGTGATCGTGCCTGGAGCCGTGATCAACTGCCGCCCGATCGGCGTGCTCGTGATGGAGGACGAGGCGGGCAACGACGAGAAGGTGCTCGCAGTCCCCAGTAGCCACATCAGCCAGCGCTACGCCAACATCGACGACTACACCGGGCTCCCGTCGATCACGATCGCCCAGGTCCAACACTTCTTCCAGCACTACAAGGATCTCGAGCCCGACAAGTGGGCTCGGATCGACCACTGGGGCGACGCCGCCGAAGCTCGCAAGATGATCGTCGAGGCGATCGACCGAGAGAAGAACAACACGGCGGGCTGAGTCACTCGCCGTATTCGTGCTCCTCGGCTGGGTAGACGCCGCTCTCGACCTCTTCCCGGAACGACTTCGCCGCCTCGAGCAGCGTGTCACCGATCTGGGCGTACTGCTTGACGAATCGGGGAATCCGACCGCGTGACATCCCCGCCCAGTCCGACCACACGAGCAGTTGACCGTCGCAATGCGGCCCCGCGCCGACCGAGATGGTCGGAATCGACAGTTCGTCGGTGACCCGTCCGGCAATCGCCGACGGCACCATCTCGAGCACCACGGCGAACGCCCCGGCGTCGGCGACCGCGTGGGCGTCTTCGAGCAGGTTGTCGGCATCGTCGCCGCGGCCCTGGATGATGTGCCCGCCCAGACCGTGTTCGCTCTGCGGCGTGAAGCCGATGTGCGCCATCACCGGGATGCCGGCCCGGACCACACGTTTGATCTGTTTGGCGCTGCGCACGCCGCCCTCGAGCTTCACCGCGTGCGCGCCGGTCTCCTTCATGAATCTGATGGCGGTGCGCAGTGCCTCGTCGGGACCGTTCTCGTACGAGCCGAACGGCATGTCGGCCACGACCAAGGCACGGTTCACGCCGCGCACCACCGCCGCCGTGAGCGGGATCAGTTCGTCGAGCGTGACGGGGATGGTCGTGTCGTAGCCGAAGACCGTGTTGCCGGCCGAGTCGCCGACGAGGAGGAAGTCGATACCCGCCTCGTCGAAGATCGACGCCGACAAGAAGTCGTAGCTGGTGAGCCCGGTGATCTTGATCCCCTGCTCCTTCGCCCGCTGGAAGTGCCGCGTCCGGACTCGTTTGAGTGCTGGATCGCTCGTTCCGCCGCCGTACGGGCGTGCTTCATCGGTCATGGTCCAACCGTAGCCATCGTTCGACACGTTGCTCACCAATCTCGAAACTCCCTGCGTGTTGACGGTTCGAGCCGAACGTCAATGGGTACCTTCGTCTCATGCGAATCCGCCGGAAGCTCACCACCCGACGCGTGGCCGTCGCGCTGGTGGCAGCGTCGGTGCTCGCCGCCTGCAGCGAAGGTCTGAGTGAACGAGAAGCCACCGTTGCGGTTCCCGGAGCGGTTGACGAGCGCATCCCGGCGCAACCAGCCAACGCGCAGGGCGGCAACGAGTCGGCGACGGGCACAGAACCGTCCGAGATCTCGACCGCCACTACCGCGCGTTCGCCGTCGGCGAGCACCACACCCGACAGCTCTACTACTGCACCATCGGAAACGTCGACCACCTCGACGAGCTCCAGCACCACCTCGACCACGACCAGCTCCACCACCACGACCACCGTTCCCGAACTCGACGTGTATGCACCGGACTGCGTGGTCGAGGTGCAGCCGGGTGACTCGCTCGGGCTGATCACCGACCGGTACGACGACGAGACGATCACCGTTGCCACCGTGCGCGCCGAGAACGGCATCGAAGGCGAGACGATCTACCCCGGCCAGCTCCTCGACATCTGTGTCGACAACGGCCTCGACGACATCACCGGCTCCGAGCGCGAACGCAACCAAGCAATCGTCGAATCCGAGGTCACGGTCGCGATCGAGGCGCAGCAGACCAAACTCAACGACCTGTTCGCCGGCCTGGGAATCCGCGACCTGCTCGTCGACGGTGTCTCCGGCCCGGTGACCCGACAACGCCTGTGCGCCGCCCGACTCAGCCTCGGTCTTCCGGTCACGCTCACCGACATGGAACCGGGGAGCGAGGAGGAAGCCGCTCTCATGGCGGCCGAGTCGCTCCCCCTTCCGTTCACGAGCTCGCTCAACTCCGAGCGCTGGATCCTCATCGATCGCACCTGCCAGATCATGTTCGTCGGCGAGTCGGCCAACGCGCTCACCTTCGTCTTCCCGACCTCCACCGGCGAAATCGGCTACCAAACCCGAGATCAGGATCGCTCGCGGGTGTTCCGCTTCGACCCGGCCCTCGACAACGGAGGATGGCACAACAGCACGACCTATCCGGTGGAGATCGACAACCCGCTGAGCGGCAACATGTACAAGCCGCTGTACTTCGACGGCGGCCAGGCGATCCACGGCGCGAACAACGTGCCGACCACACCGCAGAGCAAGGGGTGTGCCCGTCTGCGTCCAGGCGATCAGGACCTGTTGATCGAATGGCTCGGCCTGGCCGCCGCCGACGGGCCGACGAACAGCTCCGATCGCATCAACGTGACCGTGAACGTCCAGGGCGCATACCCCCACACCGAGGCCGAGATCGAGGCGGCCCTCGCCGAGCTCGCCGCCGAGGAAGACTGACGTTCACCGACGGATATCGAGCCCGGCAAGAGTTGAGCCCGGCAGGAATTCAAGACCTCAGGAATTCAGCCGTTCGAGCATGGCCTTCATCTGGCCGTGCACGAGGTTGATCGCCTGCAACGGGCGGATCATCACCTTGAACTCGACGATCATCCCGTCGTCGTCGCAGGTGATGATGTCGACACCGTTCACGTACTTGCCGTCGATCGACGTCTCGAACTCGAGCATGGCCGAGTGCCCCTTGCAGATCTCCTTCGTGTAGCGGAACACGCCGCCGGAACCCGAGGTGCTGCCCGCCGAATCGTCGGTGGTGCCGTCGCTGGTCTCGTCGGTGTCGCCGCCCAAGGTCCCACCCGCCGCGGTGAGGTACAGCTTCGTGATGTCACGACCCTCCTGCGGGGTGAAGACAATCGGCGAGAGGAAGACCACGTCGGGATGCAGTATCGCATCGAGCCCGCCGTCGAGCCGACCGCGCATGTGATCGTGCCAGCGGGCGATGCATGCGTGGATCGGTTCGTCGGTCGTCTGCGTCTCGGTCATACTCCGAGTCTGGCAAACCGACGTCGTGCGCCCGCGGTCCCGAGGCCTGCGCACCGGCCGCCGAGGCTGACGCAGCCCCGGCTCCGGGGCGACCGCGCATGGTCAGGCGGCGTTGCGTTCGGTGAGGAGGTCGGGCTGCGCCTGCGAGTGCATGCTGCCGTCGGGGAGTGTGACGGTGAGTTGTCGGGTGCTCGGGTCGAGTTGCAGTTGCCATCGCCCTTCGTGCACTCG